>ERZ795062.3133-NODE-3133-length-10366-cov-9.173795_pt1 | contig 10366 bp, 10 predicted proteins | sample MGYA00375146_ERZ795062 | MGnify/ENA primary metagenome ERZ795062 (study PRJEB30191, sample SAMN05720281) | activated sludge metagenome | isolation source: Anaerobic digester | place: USA | collected 2015-07-16 ...
CTTGCCTTCTACCTTCACTAAAATTTGGTACTGCTAAAATATATTGTTTTGCCATCCTTTAACCTCCTCTTTTAAATAATTAGCTATATTAGCATAACATAAAATACTTTGTTTTTCTTTGTTAATATTCTATAAAATTCAATACTTATTCAAAGTATCCTTCATGTGTATAAGTTCCCCTTGATTTTTAACGAGCAATATTTCTGATAATATACTTATTCCTATCTCCTCAGGAGTCCCATTGGACAATTTAAGGCCAATAGGTGCATAAACTTTATTTATCTTTTCTTCAGCTATACCTTTACCTTTTAAATTATTTATCATGGTTATGACCTTTTTTTTAGATCCCATAACTCCAATATATTTGGCGTCACTATCTATAACTGCTTCAAGACACTCCTCATCATAAGCATGTCCTCTTGTAACTATAACTACATAGCTATTATTATCTATGGGATAATCCTTTAGATTATCCTTTATATTTCCAAAAACTAATTCATAAGCTTTAGGAAATCTTTCTTTAGTTAAAAACTCCTCCCTATCCTCGAATATGACTATATCAAAATCCAGCAAAGATGCTACCTCATATATAGCATAACCTACATGACCACCACCTGCTATGAGTAATTTAGGTTTATTTTTATATACTTCTATAAATACATCTACTTCTCCACCACATATCATCTCTACCCCTTCCCTGTTCAAGGGAAGATGAATACTGGAACTTTTCCCTTTGCCTATAGCATCTATACATAAATCTATAATATGTTTTTCTAAAGCCCCACCACCAATAGTTCCATAAGTACTTCCATCAGCTAAAACCACCATCTTGGCTCCAATATCCCTGGGGGTTGAACCTTTAGCATTGATAATAGTAGCAATAGCCAATTCCTTGCCCTTTTCCAATTCCTCTAAAACTTTTTTAAATATAAGTCTATTGGCCATATCCTATTCTCCTTTCCCTTTTCAAATATAGTATCCCCTCTAAAACTCCTCCACCAACTGCCCTTGCTTTATCAGATATGGTAAAAGCATATTCTATCACTCCTCTAGGATCTATATCTCCTATCTTTAATCCTTTGTAAGCATACAACCCTTCCTTCAACATCCCTCTAATGACGCCATCTATTTGAGCTATTACTTCTTTCTCACCAACTTTACATACTATATCTCCTTTTTTAACCTTATCACCAATATGGTATAGGGGCTTAACTATTCCTTCCCCTGGTGCACGTATAACCCTTTCCTCTCTAAATCCTAAGGTTTCACCAGGTATTCCAGTATTTTTTGCTGCTCTTCCTTTGTATATGACCTTTCCTAAATTATGCCCTCTTTTAGACTCTACTACCAAATCCACATCTACTCCAGCCTCAAATCCTGGACCTACTCCTATGGTTATAGGAGCCATATCTCTATGGGTTCCTAGATTTATCTTAGCAAGGATAGCATCTACTACTACCATTGACTTTAAAACTTCTAGTATTTTACCTTTCTCATCAATATATACTGGAACAGAACCTTCATCTAATATATTCCATATATCATTTATATCCTTTGCTAATACTCCCTTTACTCCTTCTATATTTACCTCTTTTTCATATACTGCTTCGCTAAAAGCAACGGTTCTCCTAATAGTTAGTGGCTTTTCAATTTCCAAAACTACTACTTTAAATCCCGCCATATATAATCTATGAATTATTCCTGAGGCTATATCCCCGCCTCCTCGTACTACTACTAAATCCATTTTTTCACCTTCTTTTTCTAGGACAGGAAAACCCATCTCCGCTGTCCCATCTTTTGTATTCTTCCTGGGTATCTATATCTAAACCTAATATACAATTATCTATATATACTTTTTTTACTAAAAAAGGGTTATCTTCTATAATTCTTCGCCCCCCTATATCCCCTTCTATATTTAATAGTTCTCCTCTAAGGCTATAGGGAAAAATGGTGGGCATACCTCTTTTATTATTGTAATAGGGAACAATTATATTGGATTCATCCTCTATAAATTCCTCTATTAATCTATTTATTAAATCTTCTGTTATAAAGGGCATATCCCCCATTAAAAACATATAAGCACCAGGTTTTGCTTCTTTTACCCCCAATTTTAGTCCTTCTGATTGACCTAAATGTGCCTTTGGGTTGTATACGAGCTTTACCCCATATTTAATACCTAGTTTTTTTACCTCATTAACCCTATAGACAAGTATCACCTCATCTAATTTAGATTTAATAGAACTTTGTATAACCCGCTCTACCATAGGTATACCTTCTATCTCCATAAGTAGCTTGTCCCTTTTCATCCTATTTGAAAAACCCGAAGCTAGTATAATCCCTGTAATCATATAAAATCTCTCCTAATAAAACCAGCCTTTTTTTATATCTGCCAAAACTATATCTCCACTAAAGCCTTCATCTAATAGCATTGACTTTATATTTAGTGCTGCAATATATTTTTCTTCATGGTCTATTTTATTAAGTATTAATACCTTCCTCCCCTTTGCAGCTTTAAACAATCCTATAGGATGTAGTACTATTTTCACTACATCCCTTTCATCTACTTTATCCTGGATACCCTTTTTAACTATTCCTACAAATAACTCTGGCCTATGTACTATGTATTCAATAGATTTTCCTAAACAATCCATACCTATAATTCCAAAAGTCCTAGTAGAATAATTAGATATTACAGGTTCATGGGAGGCCATAGCCTTTATAGGTTTTTTCTTAGCACCATCAGCTTCTATTAGTATAAAATCGAAGAAACCTCTATGTACTATTCTTTCCACATGAGTCAAGGAAATCCCCAATAGTTTTTCTCCCTTTACTTCCCTTCCTAATATGGTAATACTGCCTACCTTAGGACAAAAATCTTCCCCATAATCCCCTAGGAAATAGTAATCATATTCCCCTTGTGTAGGTTCATATATAGCGGTGGTAGTAGTTATAAGTACTTTCTTCCCCAATGATTTAAGTTCTCCTGCTAATTTAAATATAGCAGTGGTCTTTCCTCCTCCACCTACAAAGGATAATACCTCTTTTTTATTTATATTAAGTCCTAATCCCTTGCATATATCCATATAACGCACCATTATCTACATGTTTTCCAACAGAGAATCTAGGGATAATCCTACTTCATACAATTGCATATTTTCATCTACTATTGTTAAAAATTTAAATAATTTCCCATCTTCTACTCTTACCTTAATAGGGGTAACCACATAATCTTTATTTCCTTCCTTCAAGGCTAAAAAGCTTTTATCTACTTCATATAGATTAAGCCCTACAGCATCCTTGGTACTACAATATATTACAGTTCCTGATGAATCTGTAATATATATATCATCCATCCCTGTATCTATAAGTAGTTTCTCTATAGTTTTTTGATCTATAGCTTTATCCTTTACATAGTTTTTTATATAATCAGCTGCCTTTAACATCTTCTCTTCCATAACTTTTCCTGCCACAAACTGTTGCATTTCATATACACTATTCATTATATTATCCACTATTTCCTGTAAATACTGAGATCTATTATGTTGTTCTATAACTTGAGCAGTAGTCTCCTCCATATGAGCCGCTATCTCCTGAGCAAAACTTGTCACCTTATCTATATTTGTAGTTACTTCTTTTATCATCAAATTATGCTTACCTGTAGCATCCTTTATATCCTCAAGGCTACTTTTCCCCGTATTTAAAATGTTTACTATGCCTTCAAACTCTTGACTAGTCTCTTCCATAATGGAACAATTATCATCTGCGTGTTTCATATCTTCTTCCATAAATTTGGTAATAGAATCTATTTCCTCCTTTAACGTAAATATAACCTGTTCAATCTTAGAGGAAACTTCTTCTGTCTCCTTAGCTAATTTCCCTACTTCCATGGCTACAATTGCAAAACCCTTTCCATGCTCTCCAGCCCTTGCAGCTTCTATGGAGGCATTTAATGATAGCATATTGGTCTCTTTGGATATGGAACTTATCAAATCAATTAAGCCTACTATTTCGTCAGAATAATCCTTAAGCTTTAATATCTGTTTTAACGATCTGCTAGTCATATCCCTAGATAGATTGATTCTTTCTTCTATATACTCTATATTCTCTATACCCTTCTGAGCTGTAGTAATAGAATTGGATATGAATTGAATCTTATCTGTCATATCCTCCTCAACCTTCTCCAAAGATGAAAGTATCTCATGGGTAAGCTCATTGGTCTTGTTTAACATATGGGCTTGTTCCACCGTATTGGAATCTGCCACTTCTACAGAAGAAGCTATGGATTCTGCAGAAGCTACACTCTCCTGAGATACAGCATTAAGCTTTTCACATATATGGAAAATATCTGTAGATATTTCCACTTGAGTTTTTAGATTCTCCTTAATATTGTTAGTTAGTTGCTCCAATTCATCTTGTATCTCTTTAGGTATATCTTCATCCTTATATTTTGAAAAATCCATACCATTTAATTTAGATATATAGTTTTCTATACTCTTTAATTTATTTTTATCCAATTGTTTATTTAGTATCCCTGTTAATACTATAGACAAAATTACAATTCCACCTATAATCAAATAGATATTATTAAAGTAGAAAACTACTAGAAAATTCAGCAGCATAAATATTAATACTGCTAAAAACAAATTGAAAAACCCCCTTTTATCTTTCATATCGCATCTCCCTTCTATCTTTTAAAAGACTATAAGGATATATCTATAAACTTAAACTTTCCCACATCAAACAATCCCATATCAGTTACCTTAATATCTGGTATAACTGGTAGAGCAATAAAAGATAGTGTCATAAAAGGCTCTATATGTTTATTCACACCTAATTCATCATAAGCTTTCTTGAGCATATTGTTTAATTTATCATTGACCTTATCTAAAGGCTCCTCTGACATAAGACCAGCAATAGTCAAAGTCAATGTATCCATTATCTCCCCTTTAGATACAAGGGTAATACCTCCTCCAACCCTTTCCAGCTCTTCAATTGCCAATAGCATATCCTTGTCATTGTCCCCTATTACTATTATATTATGGGAATCATGAGCTACAGTTGAGGCTATAGCACCATTTTTTAAACCAAATCCCTCTACTAGAGCCAAGCCTATATTTCCAGTTCTATTGTGCCTTTCCACTACTGCCACTTTTAGTATATCATCAGAAGATACAAATTTACCTTCTTTCACCACTACTTCTCTTACCACCTTTTCAGTAACTAAATTATGAGGTAATAGTTTTATTACATTAGCCTTATTCCCTTTAAGATGTATTTCTAGATCCTCTATATGAACTTCTTTTATATTAACTGTATTCTTCATATGGCTATTATCCCTATCTTCCACTTGGAATAGAGCCTTATTATTTTTACCTATTAATTTCCCATGCTTATATACTTCTAGTATATTGAAATCCTCTAAATCATCAATTACTACCATATCCGCTACATAGCCTGGAGCAATAGCCCCTTTATCCTTCAATCCATAGCATTCTGCTGCATTTAATGAAGCCATCTTTATACAGTCTATAGGATCTATCCCTGCCTTTATAGCCAATCGAATATTGTGATCTATACTACCATCCTTTAATAGATCCGATGGATGTTTATCATCGGTACAAAATATGCATCTTCTTAAATTATCTTTGTCTACAGCTTTTATCAATTCCTTTAGGTTTCTAGCTGCTGAACCTTCCCTAATATGGATATACATACCTAGTCTTAATCTATCCATCATCTCCTCTACTGTAGAACATTCGTGTTCCGTATCTATACCTGCTACAACATAGGCATTTAACTCTTTATCTTTAATCATTGGTCCGTGACCATCTATTACATAATCCTTAAACAAGTTTAATTTATCTAAAACTCCCTTATCTCCATTGATAACTCCTGGGTAATTCATCATCTCCCCTAGACCCAATACCCTTTCCTTCCCCATTAACTCCTTCAAATCTTTAGCTTCAAGAACTGCTCCAGAATTTTCAAAGGGGGTAGCAGGTACACAGCTAGGCAACATCACATATACATCTAAGGGTAAATGTTCACTTTCCTCTAGTATATATCTGATGCCATCTAATCCCTTCACATTAGCAATCTCATGGGGATCAGCGATTATGGTAGTAACCCCTCTAGGAACTATAGCCTTGGCAAACTGTGCCGGGGTCACCATAGAGGATTCTATGTGAACATGGCCATCTATAAATGAGGGAGACAAATATTTTCCCTTTAGATCTATTTCTTCTTTGCCACTATATTCTCCAATACCTATTATCTTTCCTTCATATACTGCCACATCCCCTTCTATTATCTCATTGGTAAATACATTGATTATATTAGCATTTTTAAATACTAAGGGAGCTTTTTTATCTCCCTTAGCGATTTTTATCATATCCTTAATCACTACCTTCACCTCCATCGGCCTCATCTAAAGCTTTCCTTAATTTCTCCGGTGTCACAGGTAATTCCTTAATTCTTACTCCTGTAGCATCATATATAGCATTTAGTATAGCTGGAGCAATAGGTATCATAACTGGCTCCCCAATTCCCTTAGCTCCATAGGGAGCTGTGGATTCAGGATCTTCAACTATTATATTCTTCACATCTATCATATCCATAGCTGTAGGAATTAAATATCGAGAAAATTTGTTGCTCTTTATGCGACCCTTATCCAATTTCAAATCCTCAAATAAGGCATATCCCAAGGCCATAGCAAATCCACCGTCCATTTGACCTTCTACTAAATGAGGATTTATAGCTTTACCTGCATCTTGAGCAAATACTGCATCCAATATTTCCACCTGACCAGTTAAAGTATCCACTTCCAATTCTACTCCACAGGCGTTAAAGGTATAGGGCCAGTAGGGAGCTCCTTGACCTGTTTCTGGATCCATCTCTACGGTTTGAGCTATAAACTCTCCTTCTCCTTGGATAGTTCCATCACCATATTTGTCTACCAATTCCTTAAAGGATATTCGTTTATCTGGGAAAAATTCCAAGTATATTTCTCCCTTTTCCACTTTTAACCCATGAGTAGAATTTAATTCTAATTCCTCTTTAGCAATATCAATCAGTCTATCTTTAAAGTTTTCACAAGCTTTCTTTACAGCATTTCCCGTATTATAAGTTTGACGACTTGCTGCTGCTGTTCCTGAATCTGGCATAAGACTAGTATCTTCCGATATAAATAGTATTTGTTCTAAAGAGATAGATAATGTCTCTGCTCCTATTTGAAGAAGGGCTGTCTTAGCTCCTTGACCTACTTCTGTACCTCCTACATATATGCCTACCTTTCCTTCATCATGTAATACAACTTTCGCTTTAGACACATCGGGAAATCCATTACCATAGCCTGTACCATAGAAGGATACACCAATTCCCCTACCACGTTTCTTCATTGTGCCCCTCCTCTCCAAATAAATCCATTCTTTTTACTACTTCTTTTATACAAGCCTCTACAGGCACCGATTCAGTCAATACCTGTCCTGTAGCCGTAACTGAACCTTGCTTAAATATATTTATCATCCTTATGGATATTGGATCCATACCTAGTTTTTCTGCCAATATATCCATTTGTTGTTCATGGGCTATAGGCACTTGAGTAGCTCCAAAGCCCCTCATAGCTCCTGCAAAGGGATTATTAGTATAGACTGCATAACTATCCACTACTACATTGGGTATATAATAAGGTCCAGTAATATGGACTCCTGCTTTCCTCAGTACATTAGGTGCCCAAGAAGCATAAGCCCCTGTATCCCCTATGATTTCTGCTTCCATAGCCAACAATTTTCCATCTTTATCTGCACCTGTCTTACATTTCATAATCATAGGATGCCTTTTAGCATGGGCAATAAAAGATTCTTCTCGTGAATATACTACTTTTACTGGTCTCTTAAGGGTATAGGCCGCCAAAGCTAAATGAATCTGCAAACTTATATCCTCACGACCGCCAAAAGCTCCCCCAATATTGGTATTTACAATTCTTACTTCTTCTTCCTTTATGTTAAGTGCACTAGCTACTTCCTCCCTATCATAATGAGGATATTGGGTAGCTACCATAACTGTAACTCTACCTTCTTCATCTATAAAGGAAACTCCAGCCTCTGGTTGCAAAAATGCATGTTCTACCATATGGGTTTTATAGGTGTTCTCTGCAATTACATAGCTATTTTTAAAACCCTCTTCTATATCTCCTTTTCTTATTTTAAAATGATATACTATATTGCTATCATCGTGAACCTTTGGTGAGTTTTCATCCATAGCAATTTCTGGGTCAAAAACCCCTTCTAATTCTTTATAATCAACCTTTATCTTATCCAAAGCTAATTTACAAACCTCTTCCGTCTCCCCTACTACAAAAGCAATAGGATCTCCTATTCTTCTAACCTTCTTTTCACAAAACACTTCATGATCTTTAAATACCACTCCATGACTATTATTAGGTACATCCTTATAGGTGAATATCTTAATTACACCTTCTATCTTCTCTGCTTCACTAGTATCTATATCTATATAGGCGTGGGGCAGTTTGGATCTCAAGGTCTTTCCATAGACCATATTATCCATATATATATCTTGAGGGTATAAGGCCTTTCCTGTAACCTTGCTATAAGCATCGGTCCTTATGATATTCTTACCTACTATATCTAATTTCATCATTTCCCCTCCTCTATATATTTTATAGCCAATTCAACTGCATCTACTATCTTGTTGTACCCAGTGCATCTACAAAGATTCCCAGAAATCCCTTCCCTTATCTCCTCTCTTGTAGGATTAGGGTTTTTGTCCAATAAAGCTTTTGCTGACAAAATCATTCCAGGGGTACAAAAACCACACTGAACAGCTCCCACATCTATAAAAGCCTGCTGAATAGGGTGGATTTTACCATCCCTTTCCAACCCCTCTATGGTTAGTATATGACTACCATGGGCCTGAAAAGCCATAACCAAACAAGATGTAACCGTTTCTCCATCCATTATTACAGTACAAGCACCACATTCCCCTTCGCCGCAGCCCTCTTTTGTTCCAAGTAATCCTAGCTCATCCCGTAGTAAATCTATAAGGCGCATATTTTCATCTATATTTAAACTATAATCCCTTCCATTAACTTTTAGTTGAATCTCCTTCATGCTCTCACCTCATCCAAATATTCCATAGCCTCTCCTAAAGCTTCTCTAAACATTCTATCTACTGCTACTCTTTTATAGGGAAAAGTAGATCTTCCAGCTAATCTCTTCTCCATAGCCCTTTGCAACACTAAAACTCCTTCATCTACAGTACTATCCTCTAGCTTTTTCCCCAATAAAAATTGTTCTAGCTCCAATTCCCTCATAGGATATTTACCTAAGGAACCACTAGCCACTTCTATATTTATTATTTTCCCTTCTTCATCTAGCTCTACCAATATAGCTATAGACAATCTAGATATGGCTAAAGCCTTTCTAAGGCCTAGTTTAGCAAAACTTAACACTTGATCCTTTTTAGGTTTTTTAAAATTGATGGAAACCAATAATTCATCAGGCCTAATCCTTGCATCCTCGTCTCTGTAATAATCCTCTATGCTAATCTCCCTTGTTCCCCTTACGCTTTTCAATATAAGGGTGGAATTCAAGCAAATTAAAGGAGGAATAGAATCGGCAGCAGGAGAACCATTGGCAATATTACCTCCTAAGGTCCCTTTATTCCTAATCTGAGGAGAACCTACCATATGGCAAGCTTTGTTTAATCCATATAGATTTCTTTCAAATAATGGGTTTTCTACCACTTGAGTGAAACTTACCCCAGCACCAATTTCTATATACTCTCCTTTATCTTTAATACCTTTAAGCTCCTCTATGCTGGATATATCTATTAATACCTTAGGATCTATCCTATTATTTCTTAAATCGATAACTATATCTGTTCCCCCAGCTATTATCTTTGCATCTTTACCATATTTATCTAATAGTTCTACTACTTCATCTACGTTTTCCCCCTTATAAACTTCCTCCAATGCCATTTATAAACCTCCTCTGCATAAAAACTTTTAGAAATACCGCCTCCCTTTAAAAGCTCCCTTGGAAGGCGGCTTATACTTTTTTCTAAATACCAGCTATATTCTTCAATATAAATAGTATAGCTAATACATACATTACTCCAGATATATCTTCTCTTTTACCAGTTATTAACTTCAATAATACATAGGATACCATCCCAAATACTATACCTTCTGCAATACTATAAGCAAAAGGCATCATGACTATGGTCAAAAATGCTGGTATTGCTTCTGTAAAATCATCTAGATCTATTTCTTTGATTGGGCTCATCATGAACAGACCTACCAGGATTAAAGCTGGTGCCGTGGCTTCACCAGGTATCATTCCAAATA
>ERZ795062.3134-NODE-3134-length-10357-cov-7.322850_pt1 | contig 10357 bp, 9 predicted proteins | sample MGYA00375146_ERZ795062 | MGnify/ENA primary metagenome ERZ795062 (study PRJEB30191, sample SAMN05720281) | activated sludge metagenome | isolation source: Anaerobic digester | place: USA | collected 2015-07-16 ...
CGGTCGTGCCGCTGCTCGCCGGTGGTGGGCTCTTCGAGACCGGTGCCGGTGGGTCGGCCCCCAAGCACGTGCAGCAGTTCGTCGCCGAGGACTACCTGCGCTGGGACTCCCTCGGTGAGTTCTCCGCGCTCGGTGCCTCCCTGGAGCACGTCGCCCAGACGACCGGCAACGCCAAGGCCCAGGTCTTGGCCGACGCTCTCGACAAGGCGATCGCGACCTTCCTCGACGAGAACAAGTCCCCGGCCCGCAAGGTCGGCCAGATCGACAACCGCGGCTCGCACTTCTACCTCGCGCTCTACTGGGCCGAGCAGTTGGCCGCTCAGACCGCCGATGCCGAGCTGGCCGCTCGCTTCGCACCGGTCGCGGCAGCGCTGCGGGCTGGTGAGGACACGATCAACGCCGAGCTCATCGGGGTGCAGGGTCACCCGGTCGACATGGGCGGCTACTACCACCCGGACGAGGCCAAGACCGGTGCCGCGATGCGCCCGAGCGCGACGCTCAACGCGGTGATCGACGCGCTCTGAGCCCAACGGTTCCAGGAATGCCACGGGGCGCCGGCCGACACGATGTCGACCGGCGCCCCTCGCTATGCCCTTGGGAGCTACTCAGAGGCGATGAGCGCGATGCTCGCCGGTTGCTCCGAGGTCACGGCGTCCAGTGCCGGGCCCGTGGTCCCATCGGAGGCCCAGGAGATGAGGCGCACATCGTCCAGGAGCAGGTGCGAGCCCAGATGGGTGTCGTCGGTCGGGGGTAGCCGCAGGAAGGGCTGCACGTAGGCCAGCCCGTCGACGGCCGTGACGTCCAAGCGCACTTGAGTGCACTCCTGAGGTCCGTGTTCGCCGGCCGGGACGGCCGCCCGGTCGACCCGGACGCTGGGTCCTTTCGCACCGGCATACCAGTGCAGTTCGAGGACGCCAGACGCCGAGGCGCTGCGCACCTGGGCTACGAGGGTGAGCCGGCTGCCCGGGGTGACCGGGATCCGGTGACTCGTGGTCGCGTAGACGTCGTCCTCGCTGACCGGGCTGCGCAACAGCCGGATGCCACGCCCGGGCGAGTCGGCCGATGCGCCCGGGTCGAGACAGGCAGCTCCGCGGGTGAGGTCGGCGTAGCGGCCGAGGTCCCAGAGCAGGCCCGCCTCGGCGGTGTCCGGATCCGGCGTGACCGGCTCGAGTTCCCCGGTGCCCCAGAGCAGATCGGTGCCCACGCTCACCCCGGGCGCAACGGCCGTCCGCACCACCGCACCGGCGGGTAGCCGGGCGATCTGGCCGGCTGCGAGGGGCAGGGTGAGCGTGTGCTCGGCGGCAGCACCGCGCACCGTCGCGACGGTGCCGACCAGGTTGGCGTCGGCCCCGGCAGACCCAGCGGCGATGCGCGCCACGGCTGCCGCCGGGGCGCCGGTCAGCGGTTGCGGCCGGTAGCCCTCCAGTGCGATCGGGTCGGCTTGCGCGTATGCCGTGTGGCCGGCTCCCAGGTCGACGCGCAGCAGGTAGCCCAGTTGGGTGGCCCATAGCTGCTGGTCGAAGAGCAAGTTCCCGGTGGAGTCGGCGTAGGTGACCCCGTCCAGTCCGCGCACCCCGCCGATGACATGCGGGTGGGCGGTGATGACCGCGCCGGCCCCGGCCCGCCCGGCAATCTGCATGAGGCGCAGGACGGCCGGAGTCATGGTGCGGTCGTATTCCACCCCTCCGTGGATCATGACGACGACCTCGTCGGCGCGGGTGCGGGCTTGGGAGACGGCCTGGGCCAAGCGTGGTTCGGTGCACTTGGCGGCACCCGGTCGATCGGCAGCCGCGACATAGGGGATGGGGTGATCCTCACCGGTGACCGAGGTGCATCCCAGGAAGGCCACGGTGCGCCCCTGGCGGGTGAGTATCGCCGGGGCCCAGGCCTGGGTCTCGGTGGCGCCCGCGCCGAAGTGGGCGACGCCGGCGCGGTCGAGCGCGGCCAGCGTCGTGGTCAGCCCGGGCGCGAGGGCATCGAAGGAGTGATTGTTGGCCAGCGACACGACATCGACCCCCGAGCGGGCCAACCCTTCGGCGAGGGTAGTCGAGCTGGCGAAGGCGATGGACTTGGTGGGGTGCAGCCAGGCCGGCCGAGCGCCGTCGGGGTCGAAGACGGGGTCGGTGACGAGTGCGGTCTCCAGGTTGACGACGGTGAGGTCGGCATCGGCGAGCAGCGGTGCGATGGGCGCGAGGAGGGCGGCGTGTTCGGCCGGCCCGGCACCGCGCGGTAAGAGGGCCCCTTGTGCGGGTGCGTCGTCGGTGGGATCGCCGGCCTCCGCGGTGCCGGGGGTGGGCCAGTAGAACCGGCGTCCGGCCATGACATCTCCGCCGAAGCGCACCGAGACCGCCGGCGCTCTGGTGAGCACCAACCGGGCAGAGCTGGCCGGGGAGACGGCCTGGACCCGGGACAGGTGCCCGGGAGCAGCCGCCCGCACCAGGGCCGGCGTGGTCAGGGTCAGGTCGGCTCGACCCGCAGCGTCGGTGGTCACCTGCCCGCCGGGACCTTCGATGCTCGCTCCGGGAATCGCCACACCCAGGTCGTCGACGACGACCACTCGGGTGGACTCGCCGGAGGCGGCCGGCGACCCCGAAGCCGCGTGAGAGGGCTCGGCCGCGGATTGCTGTATGCCGGCGCCAGCGGTGCCGGTGTCGCTGCCGGAGCTCGAGGTCGCCGTGGTGAGCGCCACGCTCACCGCGAGCGCGACGGTGGCAGCCACGATGGTCCACCCAGACTGTCCGAGCCGGGTGCGCGAGCGCGAGGTCACAGCCACCCTCCCCAGGCCGCGAGCGCGCCGACCGCGCTGCCCACGGCATACACGCCGATGGATGTGAGGGTCGTGCCCCAGATGGTGCGCTCCCAGCCCTGCCGCTCGGCGTCATTGGCGATAAGTGCGGGGACCATAAGGGTCGCGACCGTCAGCCCGCGCCAGGGGACGTAGTCGCCATGGCTGACCCAGATGAGCGTGCTCTCCGCCGCCCACGCGATCAGGCTGCCGACCAACACCATGCTCGAGAGCTTGCGGCGACCGAAGATCACCATGCGCGGCATGAGCACCTTGACGACGATCGCCCAGACCAGCACAGCGACGACGATGGTGAACAGCAGGTCCCACCAGCGTGGTCCGACCAAGGCCAGATAGGCAGCGGTGACGAAGCCTCCCGAGCGCAGCCCGAGCCGGGAGTAGACGAGCATGCCGACCAGGACGCTCGTCGCGACGCCGAGCAGCAACAGCTCTCGGGGGTAGCCCAGGACGGAGGCCACCTGCACTGCGGCGGTCTCGCTGGCGCCGGGAATGAGTTCGATCAGGCCGGAGTAGGCCCGCACGAAGGCCGCGAGCACGACCGTCGTCGCGAGGACGGCCAGCGCCGTGCGGCCGGGCCGTTGCCGACCCATGTCGTGGGCGATGATCCCCGGCACGAGGAAGCCGATCCCCGAGAGTGCCGCGAGATGGGGATCGAGCGTGCCGGCGCGGGCTGCCACAGCTGTGCCGATGAGAATGAGGGCCACTCCGACGAGGACTTCCACCTCGAACAGTCGGCGGCCATAGATGATCCGTCGCGGGGCCACCACTTTGGTGACGACGAGATGGGTGAGGTAGCCGAAGCCGATCGTCACGACGACCGCCAGCGGACGCACGAGCGACAGCGCGAGATAGGCGGGGACGATGGCCCCTCCGGTGGTCAGGTGGGTGCGCTCGTAGACGAGCATGCTCAGGACGACGCCCACGACGAGAGTCACCCGGACCACGTCGAAGGTCACGGCATACTCAGCCATTCGCGCTCTCCAGGTAGTGCCGGGGGAGATAGCTGGCGGTGGCCACCGCGCGCTGGATCGAGGTCGGCGCACGGTCGGGTTGCTGCGACATGACGACTTCATCGACGTGGGTGTCGCGTTCGGACTGGAAGTGCTCGATGAGCATCTCGGCCTGGGCGGTGTGGATGTTGACCATGCCGACGAGCACTCCCCGCCCGTCCGGGAAGAGCTCGGCCAGCGCGCGCAGGAGCTCGGGGAGGTCCGGCTGCACGGTGTCGCCCATGCGGTGGATCCGCTCCTCGGGGTAGCCGCCCTTGATCATGGTGTCGATGACCGTGTCTTCATAGGCACCGAAGGTGACGACATGGTTGAGCACGTTCTGCAGATCCGTGGGCACCATCGTTGCGAACAGCTGGGCACGCCGGCCGCGGTCGAGCCGGTTGTTGAGGATTCCCACGACCGGTGCCCCGGGAGGGAAGTGTGGCGCCAGAGCCTGGAAGGTGAGGATGACGCTCTCGCGGTCGTTGGCTGCGAACAGGGGCACCCACAGCACCTGCGCGCCGCCGAGGTCGTAGGTGTGCAGCCGCACGACACCGACATCGGGCACCGACTTGACCATGCCGCGCAGGGCGACCTCGCGGGGGATGCTCAGCAGGCGGGCCACCGCGAACCCGATCGCGAGGTTCTCTTTGAATTGCACATAGTCGAAATCGCGCAGTTCCTCGTCGTCGACCCCGATGGGGTCGGCATAGACGAAACGCGATCCGCGAGTGGCGGCATGGTGGGCCAGGCGGTCACGCAACGCCGGGCGATCCTCGGCGGTGACGAGCACCCCGCCGTGCGGGATGGTCGCCGAGAGCGAGTCGGCAATCTCGGCGAGCGTCTCACCCATCTCCTCTTGATGATCCTCGCGGACATTGGTAATGACCGTAATGTCCGATTTGACGAGGAAATCCTGGGAGTACTTCTGGTATGCCGGCCGCACGGCCATGCATTCGATGACGAGGGCGTCGATCTGCTGCCTCACGTGTTCTTTGACGACGTCCACCTGCTCGTAGATCGTCGGGGCGCCCCGCCGGGGAATGGGCGCTTCGACCCCGTCAGGGCCGATGACTCGAGCCGCGCTCCCGGTGGTCTTGGCAACGGTGCGATAGCCGCCCTCGCGCAGGACGCCGCCGAGCAACCGGGTGACGGTCGACTTGCCGCGGATGCCGTTGACGTGGATGCGCACCTCGAGCTGGTCGAGGCGGGCGTGATGGGCCCGGGTGGCCCGGCGCCATCGCAGCGCCAGGACGCCGACGATGATCGCGAGGACCGCGAGACCGATGACGGTGCGGATCACGCGGGTCGCACCTGGGCGTGCAAGTCGGCGAGGATCGCGGCCCCGGCACCCGACTCGGTGGCCGTGCCTGCCCCGGCCGGGGGCTCGATCGGAGCAGGGGCCTGGACGGCCACGCCGGTCAACCGGGCACAGTCGGCAAGGGAGCGCCGGTTGCCGGCCGAACGCTCCGCGAAACTCGCGTAGGAGGCGCGTTCGAGTAGGTCCCCGACGCACTCCCAGGCGGCCTCCAGGTCGGTGTCGATGAGCACGGCGCCGACGGTGCGTTCGTCCCAGGCAAAGGTCACATCGTCCTCGCCGATGACCGAGTCGAGCAGGCGGGCTACGACTCGTCGGGCGGACGCTTGAGCACGCTCGTCGAGGGAGGCGTCGGTGACCTCGATGTCGACGGCGAGTAGGCACACCGTCGACCCGAACCGTTCGGCTCGCTCGCGCTCCCGGTCGAGGCGCAGTTGGGCCGGCGCCAGGGTGAGCAGCGTCGATCCGGGAGCGAGATAGGGGGCGGTGGCCAGCCCCGGGGAGGGGAGTGAGTCCGAGCGTTGCCGCAGCCGGGAACCCAGTTGAGCGGCCAGCGCCGTCACGAGCAGGCTGGTCGTGCTGACGGCGAGGGCCAGCGGTAGTTGGGTGGGATCCCACAGTCCGAATCTGCGTTTGACCTCGAGGTATGCCGCGACGAGGACAACCGTGATGCCCGCCGCCACGCTGATGTCAGCCAACAGGGCGACCGCCATGGCGAGCAGCCCGACGCCCGCGACCGCGAGCCGAGTGACGCCAGGCTCGAGCGCGGCCAGCATGCCCATCGCCAAGGTCGCGGACGCAAGGGTCGCGACCAGGACGTGGGCGTCAGTCCAGCGGGAGGTCGTCCTGCCGCTCACGACGGGGGCGCCATCTCGCGCGCGCCAGGGCGTACATGACGGCAAACAACCCGGCACCGATCAGCGCGTGCAGCGTGAGTGACCATGCCTCGTCCGTCATCCCAGGTCGACCGGCCAGGCCACCCACACCGACACACCACCCGCATCGCAACGCGCCTCCAACCGTGGGGCGGACGCGACCAGGAGGTCGCCAGTGACTTCGAGGAGGGCGACCGGCCGGCCGGGAAGAGTCATCGCCAGCGCAGCGGTGAGTCGGGCCATGGCGCGCGCGCCCAGGAGCGCTCCCGGCGCGACCGCTTGCAGCTGCACCTGAGCCGCCTGAGCTCCGAGGCTGTTGGTGCCCGTCGCGACCGAGACCCCCACTGCGAGCGGCTCGGTCGGCGCACCACTCTCCAGCGTCGTGAGCAGCGTGACGATGGCGTGCCGGAGCGCATCGGGGCACCCGCGGACCATGAGTGGCGCATCGCGGCAGTCGAGTGTGGTCGGGTGCAGCAGCAGGTCGCACGCGTCGCGCACCACCGGGGCAAGATCGACGTATGCCGTGGGTGGTGGGGTGCCGTGCCGCGCTGCGAGGTGGTGCGGCTGGGACAGGTGCAGCCCCGAGAGGCGGGCCCGCACCCGGGCTGCAGCCCGTTGCAGGACCGGGTCCTCGCTGGCTGCGGCGCGTTCGACGAGGTCGAGGACGCTGATCCGCGCGGCACTCTGCACCTGTGGGTTATCGGTCGTCGAGGTATGCGGTGTGGTCGACGGCGTTTCGACGGCCATGAGCCCCCTGGCTCGCTGCGATGTCACTGCTCGTGCCCCCCTCAGGCATCATGGGTCAGGACAGCGCCTCACCCGGAAGTCCAGCCAAGCGCCCTGCGACCACCAGGGCCGCGTCATCCCCCGATGTCGCTGCCTCAAGCGTGCATTCCACCCTTGCGTAGTACGAGGCCTCGATTACCTTAGCGGAAATCAATCTTGCGTGCATCAGCCCATTTACCCCGAATCGAGTGAGTCAGCGATTGGGCGTCGCGTGGAGAGCATTGCTTAACCCAAGTCAATTGGCCATGATGCAGCGACAGTGATGTCATCGGGCCCGGCATCGACGACCAGTGCCGTCGAATCTATGGTCGTGCGGTCCGCCTGGACCCGCAGCCGCGGTGCGGGGCCGGCGGGCTGGGTGCGGACCAACGCCGCGGTGAACCGCGCGATCGCTCCGGCGCCCAACCGGGTTCCCGACGCCCGGACGACGAGATGCACCTGCGCCGCCGGCCCGTCGATGTAGTGCCGGCCGTGCGCGACCGAGAGGTAGGCCTCGATGCGAGCCGGGTCGGCGCGGTCCACCGTGGTGAAGAGGGTGACGAGCGCCTGCCGCGGGGTATCGGTGGCGTCGCGCACCGGCAGCGGGTCGTTGCGGACCTCGACCGAGGCCGGGGAGCGCAGGTCGAGCACGATCGCCTGCACAAGTGGCCCCAGGTCGACATATCCGAGCCCGGCGTCGGTTGTGGTGGGGGGTCGGGAGCCGACCTCGGGCGTGTCGTCAGCAGGCGGCGGCGGCCAGTCTTCCCACACCGGTGCGTGCGCCGGCTCCTGTGCGCGCGACGGCATGCCCAGCGCCCATCTGATCGCTCGGTCTCGCAGCCGGACTGCACCCGAGGGCTCCGCCACCCCGGCGATGTGATGCGGTGCCCGGCCGCCCCCGGACAACATGTCGAGAACGCCGGTTGGAGCCGTTCGGCTCGCGTCGTTGTGGCCGGCGTCGTGCGGGGGCGCTTCATTCGGGATAGCCGTCGCAGACCGCCGTGCTGTCACAGTGCCCCCCCCGGACACTCGGGGAGCGTCGAAACACCCCTTGATGACGCGAGCAGGCGCCTGCTGTCTCATCCCCGAAACGGTTGACCGTCGAACGCTCGGCTCGCGACCCGGGCGACTCCCCGCGCCCGGCTCATTCACTGTAGACCGGATGCGGGTCTGCGGCCGGTGTCGGCTTAGCCCAGGTCAAGCCTTGCCAGAACCAGAAACATGGTGAGGATCAGCGACCCCGACCCGCACCTCGGGCCGCGGTCACTGTGAACGGCACCGGGTCGGTCCACTCCCGCTGGCGGAACGCCGCGACGACGGAGGTGCCGATCGAGTCCGCCCGCTCCTGCCGCACGAGTGCGATGGCACACCCGCCGAACCCCCCACCGGTCATCCGGGCACCTAGCGCTCCACCATCCAGCGCGGTGGTCACGGCCAGGTCGAGTTCGGGACAACTCACCTGATAGTCCTCGCGCAGCGAGTGGTGTGAGGCCGTCATGAGCGCACCCGCAGTCGTGAAGTCGTCAGCCTGCACGGCGTCGACGAAGGCGTCGACGCGCGCGATCTCGGTCACGACGTGCCGCACCCGAGCCGGTGCGACCGAGTCCCCGAGACGACTGAGACGGTCGAGCGCTTCGGGCAGGTCGGTGGGAGAGACCTCGCGCAGGGTGTCGACTCCGAGGGCGCGGGCTGCCTGCTGGCAGGTATGCCGTCGCGCGGCATACTGCCCGTCCACCAGCGCGTGGGGGGCCTTGGTGTCGATGACCAGCAGGGCCAGGCCGTGGGCCTCGAGATCGAAGGGCACCTGGGTGGTGACCCCACTGCGACAGTCCAGCCGCAGGGCGTGCCCGGGGCGGCAGAGCATCGCTGCGGCCTGGTCCATGCCACCGGTCGGCGCTCCGGCGATGTCGTTCTCGGCGACCTGGCACACCTGCGCCAGGCGAGCCCGTCCGGTGTCGTCGTCCAACAGGCCCAGGCCAGCGATGTCGGACAGCGCTGCGGCCACCGCGCACTCCAGTGCCGCAGAACTCGACAAGCCCGCGCCCACCGGCACGGCGCTGGCCACCTGCACGTCCGCACCTGGCACGGCATACCCCGCCTGACGCAGGGACCAGAAGACCCCGGCGAGGTATGCCGCCCAGTCGCCCGGCACGGTCGGGGAGATGTCATCCAGCGCGACGACCACCGTCTCGCCGGGGCGCGCTGTGCTGGAGACCCGCAGCAGCCCGTCGGTGCGCGGCTGGACCGCCGCGGTGGTGCGGTGTGGCAGGGCGATGGGCAGCGCGAGGCCGCCGTTGTAGTCGGTGTGTTCTCCGATGAGGTTGACCCGGCCGGGAGCGGACCAGACGCCGGTCTGGTTCTCGGCTCCGGCGGGATGGGGTGCCGGGTTGACGGCCGAGGCGCGCAGCGGTGAGGTCGAGGCCACGAGGCCGAGCCTAACCACCTCATCGTCTTCATCGTCGAGCTCGCCGCCCACCGCTGCGGCGCTACGCTGGGCGCATGTCCGGCGCTGTGCATGACAGGGACGCACTCACCCTCGGTCCCGGAGCGGGGCTTCGAGTGCCGTTGGATGGCGTGCAGACCGTCGGCATCGCGATTCCCGTTCCCGAGCCGCACGGAGGCTTCCTCCAGGGCAAACGGGCCAGCTTCAACGACCCGATGGCCCCGCTCATCCCGGCCCATGTCACGCTGCTCGGTCCCACCGGCGTCCCGTTGGGCGACTTCGCGCGCCTGGGTGATCACCTCACCGAGGTCGCGGCCGGGGTCGAGGCGTTCGACATGGTGCTTCGGGGCACCGGCACCTTCCGCCCAGTGTCCGATGTCGTCTTCGTGCAGGTAGCGCTGGGCATCTCCTCGTGCGAGGCGCTGGAGCGCTCGATCCGGTCGGGCGAGTGGCACCAGGACTTGACCTTCCCGTATCACCCGCATGTCACGGTGGCCCACGACGTCGCGGAGAGCGACCTCGACCGGGCCTTCGATGAGCTGGCCGACTTCCACGCCCGGTTCACCGTGTCCGAGATCTGGTTGTTCGTGCAGGGCGCCACCGGTGCCTGGTCGCCGTTGCGCTCGTTCCCGCTGCGTCGGCGCGGGGCGCCCTCGTGACCCTGGTCGCCCGCGGAAGAGCACTCTTTGCGGCGCTGACGCGCACGCGTGCCTATCGGGCGTGGACCCGCTTCGGCGACGCCAAGGGCAATCTCCTGGCCGCAGGTGTGGCCTATTTCGGCTTCTTCTCGCTCTTCCCAGCCGTGGCGTTGGCTGCGGTCGTCTTCGGCTTTCTGCTCGCCGGCAGCCCCGAACTCCTCGACGATGTGGGGCGCTCACTCGACGAGGCATTGCCTGGCTTGGTCCAGACAGCCGACAACCCGGATGGGCTGATGCCCCTCGCGGCGCCCGAGACCGCCACGCTGAGCTGGGCGGGCGCAGTGGCCTTCGTGTCCCTCGTGCTCGGCGGTCTGGGATGGATCGGATCGTTGCGGGACGGCATACGCTCCGTCTTCGGGGTGCGGGGCAGCGACGGCAACCCGGTGCTGGCCAAGCTGCGCGACCTGCTCGTCATGGGGCTGCTCGGGGCCTCCCTGCTCGTGTCGGCCGTGTCGTCATCCGT
>ERZ795062.3138-NODE-3138-length-10347-cov-12.354936_pt1 | contig 10347 bp, 9 predicted proteins | sample MGYA00375146_ERZ795062 | MGnify/ENA primary metagenome ERZ795062 (study PRJEB30191, sample SAMN05720281) | activated sludge metagenome | isolation source: Anaerobic digester | place: USA | collected 2015-07-16 ...
ACAGTAGAAGCCGGGCGCACGTCGGACTGCTAGGTGTCTGTCGCGCTCAGCGCCGCCCTGACCGCCCGGGCGAATCGGGCGGGTGCTGCAGCAGCGGTCTCCAGGAACAAACGGGGCTCAGTGGCCTCGAACTCCATGACCAACCACTGATCCCCGTCCGGGATGAAGTCGACTCGGGCGTATAGCAGGGGGTCTTCACAGGTGTGGGCCAGCACCTCGCGCACCGTCTCGCCGACACCGGTGGGTACGTCGACTGCGGCCATTTCGATCGCCTCGGTGCCGACCCGGGTAACAGCGTGTGAGACAGCGCCACCGAGCACGACCACCGACAGTTCCGCAGCCCGCTCCACGACCGAGAGGTATGGCTGGATGAGCGCGACCAACCCGCGAGTGGCCAGCGCTGCGGCTACTGCGGCGGCCTCCTGCGCCGTATCCAAGGGCACCGCCCGAAAGACGCCGTCGCCGATATTCGGCTTCACCACAAATCGGTCCCAACCCGTGGCCGCCAGACTGTGTTCGCAGGACGCTGGGTCGTCACCGGGCTCAAACCACACGGTCGGGATCGTGGGAATTCCCCGCAGCGCGAACTGGCGCAGATAGGTCTTGTCCGTGTTCTTGGCCAGGCATCGCACCGGGTTGGCCAGCGTGGTCACCTCCTCGACCCCCCGCGCCCACTTGAGGAACTCCGGGCGCCGCCCCGAGTAGTCCCACGTGGATCGCACAATGACCAGATCGAAGTCAGCCCAGTCGACTGCCGCGTCATCCCAGACCACGGCCTGCGCTTCCAGGTGGCTCTCGCGCAGCGCTGCCAGCGCCAGCGGGAGATCCGGATCGGGGAGGCTACCCCGATAGGTCACGTAGGCGACGCGTGGAAACATCAGCCCAGGATGAGCGGATCGATGGCCACCAGCAGGAACAGCAGGGCCAAGTACGTGATCGACCAGTGGAACAGGCGCATCGGCTTGGAATCCTCGCCTCTGCGGGTCCGCCGCCGCAACAGCCAGGACTCCCCTACGAACACCAGGCCAAGCAGGAGCGATCCAATCGCGTAGATCCACCCCATGGGGGCCACCGGTACCAGCGCCAGCGAAGCCACCACAGTCGCGATGGCGTACCACAGGATCTGGTCGGCCACCCGCCGGGTGTCTGCGACGACCGGCAGCATGGGCACTCCGGCGCTGTGGTAGTCCTCACGGAACCGCAGTGACAACGGCCAGTAATGGGGAGGGGTCCAGAGGAACACGACGAGGAACAGGATCCAGGGGCTCCAGGAAAGGCTCCCGTTCACCGCTGCCCACCCGATCAGGACGGGGAAACAGCCCGCTGCCCCACCCCAGACGATGTTTTGGGAGGTGCGCCGCTTGAGCACCATCGTGTACCCAACGACATAAAGGAAGATCGCCATGCCGGCCAGGCCGGCGGCCAGCAGGTTCGTGGTCCAGGCGAGCCAGCCGACACTGAGCACACTGAGCAGACTGCCGAAGGCCCATCCCGCTGCTGGCGAGATCTCACCGGTCACCATCGGGCGGGCACTCGTGCGCTTCATGATCGAGTCGATGTCACGGTCGTAGACACTGTTCATCGAATTCGCCCCGGCCGCGGCCAGCGACCCGCCGATCAGGGTGGCTACCAGCGTGGTCAAGGACGGCAGCCCACGGGCGGCGAGCACCATCGCCGGAACGGTCGTCACGAGCAACAACTCGATGATGCGGGGTTTCGTCAGGGCGACATACGCCCGCACCCTGCTGGTCCGAGCCGGCGACTGGGCATCGACACGGGTACTGGCCACCACTGCAGACTACCGTGCAGACCGCGCCGAATCGGCAGCGATCCGGCGCAATTGCTGATGCGCGCTCGCGTGCGTGCCATCCTGACCGCATGCAACCACTGCGTGCGTTCCTGCGTGTCGTGCTCGACCTGCCCGTCCCGACGCTCAACCGGTGGGCCGGGCAGCCGGCGACGATCGACGGCCGGACGCTGGACCCGGCCGTAAACCTGCTGCTGCATCTGGAGAGCCGCATCGGGGCCGGTAAACCCCAGGACGTGCTGGGCCGTCGGGCCGCCATGGCGAAGAACACGTCGCTGGTCATGACCCGCCCGGCAGGCGTCGTCACCGCCGACCACGTGCTTGCAGACCGGATACCGGCCCGCTCCTACCGGGCCGCCCACCTTCGCAAACCAGCCCCGCTGATCATGTATCTGCATGGCGGCGGTTGGGTCGTCGGGGATCTCGACAGCCACGACGGATCCGCCCGGATGCTGGCCCTGCACAGTGGCTGCACCGTCGTCAGCGTCGACTACCGGCTGGCCCCCGAGCATCCGTTCCCGGCCGGACTCGACGATGCGGTCGCAGCCTTCGACCATTTGCACGCCCATCCACAGGAGTTCGGGGCCATCTCGCAGGCGGTGGCGGTAGCTGGTGACAGCGCGGGGGCGAATCTGGCCGCTGCGCTGTGCCTGTCCAGGCAGCCGATCGCGCTGGCGATGATCTACCCCGCCGTGGATCTGCGGATGACTCAGCCCTCCATCGACACGTTCGCGACCGGGTACTTCCTGACCCGCGACGACATGATCTTCTACCGCGACCACTACCTGCCGGACTTGGCCCTGGTCACTGATCCGCGGGTGTCCCCGGCGCTTGCCGAGGACCTGTCGGGAATGCCACCGACGGCCATCTGGACCGCCGGCTTCGACCCCCTGCGCGACGAAGGCCTGGCCTTCGGGCAGCAGCTGGCGGCGGCCGGCGTGCCCGTCACCGCGCACTGCTTCGACGACCAGGTACACGGCTTCTTCGGTATGGGAGTGCTGCCGCGGGGCATGGAAAGGATCGCGAGGGTGAGCCGGGAAACCGGTCGGCTGGTGGCCTCTGCACTGGGTTGACCACACCTGCAGCGTCGCCAATGGTTCAACCGTGTCGAGCCACCGCCGAGCCGATACGCTCACTGGGAGTTCAACGAAAGGAACCAACACGTGACCGTCGAGTGGACTGATCTGGACCGGCAAGCCGTGGACACCGCCCGCGCTCTGGCCATGGATGCGGTGCAGAAGGTCGGCAACGGCCATCCCGGCACCGCGATGAGCCTGGCACCCGCCGCGTATCTGCTCTTCCAGCACTTCATGCGCCATGACCCGAGCGACCCGCGCTGGCTGGGCCGTGACCGCTTCGTCCTGTCCAACGGCCACAGCAGCCTGACCCAATACATCCAGCTGTACTTCAGTGGCTACGGTCTGGAGCTGACCGACCTGGAAGCCTTCCGGACGTGGGGCAGCAAGACCCCTGGGCATCCCGAGTACGGCCACACCATCGGCATCGAGACCACCACGGGTCCACTGGGGCAGGGGTTCGCCACGGCCGTTGGGATGGCGATGGACGGCCGGTACGTTCGCGGTCTGTTCGACCCCACCGCCGAGACCGGGAGCAGCCCGTTCGATCACCGCGTGTGGGTCTTCGCCGGCGACGGCTGCATGGAGGAGGGCATCACCAGCGAGGCCGCGAGCTTGGCAGGGCACCAGGAGCTGGGCAACCTCATCTGCATCTACGACGACAACCACATCTCCATCGAGGGCAACACCGACGTCGCCTTCAGTGAGGACGTTCTCAAGCGGTATGAGGCCTACGGCTGGCACGTGCAGAAGGTCGACTTGGGCCTCGACGGCGACGTCGACGTCATGGCGCTGGCCTCCGCGATGGACAACGCCAAGGCCGAGCACGGGCGGCCCTCCCTGATCTCGCTGCGTACGATCATCGCCTGGCCGGCTCCGACCTTGCAGAACACCGGCAAGTCCCATGGCTCCGCGCTGGGGGCCGACGAGGTCGCCGCCACGAAGACCGCCATGGGCATGGACCCCGCTCAGGACTTCGCGGTCAGCCCGCAGGTGCTCGACCACGTCCGACAGGTCAAGAGCCGGGGCGCCGTGGCGCACTCGGAATGGCAGGCCACCTTCGACGCCTGGCAGCAGGCTCACCCCGACCGGGTGGCACTTCTGGATCGCCTCGTGGCACAGGAGTTGCCCGCCGACCTGGCCGACGCGCTGCCACGTTTCGATCCCAGTAAGCCCATGGCCACGCGAAAGGCCAGTGGCGAGTGCATCAACGCCATCGCCGCCGTGATGCCCGAGTTCTGGGGTGGATCGGCGGACCTGGCCGAGAGCAACCTCACCACGATCGAGGGCGGCGGTTCCTTCCTGCCCGCCACCTCGCAGGCGCCAGGCAAGACACCCTACGGACGGATCCTGCATTTCGGGATCCGCGAGCATGCCATGGGCGCTGCTCTGAACGGCATCGCGGTGGGCGGCCTGACCCGGCCGTTCGGCGGGACCTTCCTGGTCTTCAGCGACTACATGCGAGGGGCCGTGCGGCTGTCCGCGTTGATGCAGGCACCCGTGACCTACGTGTGGACCCATGATTCGATCGGCCTGGGCGAGGACGGTCCCACCCATCAGCCGGTGGAGCACCTCACTGCGCTGCGGGCGATGCCCGGCCTGGACGTCGTGCGTCCTGCTGACGCCAACGAGACTGCCGTCTGCTGGCTGCAGGTCCTGCGCAACCGGCGCCCCGCCGGGCTGGCCCTCACACGGCAGAATGTGCCGACCTTGGACCCGGACCAGGTCCAGGGTGCCGCCAAGGGCGGGTATGTCCTGGCGGAGGCGGACGGCGGCAGCCCGCAGGTGATCCTCATCGCCACCGGCTCCGAAGTGCAGCTCGCGCTCACCGCCCGCGACACGCTGCAGGCCCAAGGTGTGCCGACCCGGGTGGTCTCGATGCCCTGCACAGAATGGTTCGATGCCCAGAGCGCTGACTACCGGGAATCCGTGCTGCCCAAGGCCGTCACCGCTCGCGTCAGTGTCGAGGCGGGCCGGGCGATGCCGTGGTACCAGTACATCGGAACGGCGGGACGCGCGGTGAGTCTGGAGCACTTCGGCGCTTCTGCGGACTACCAACGACTGTACGAGGAGTTCGGCATCACCAGTGACGCGGTTGTCGCGGCGGCGAGGAGCAGTCTGGCTGATGCCTGACACCGCCGCCTCGTCCAATCCGCGGGTGGCCACTGGACTCATGGTTGCCACCTACGTTGTGGGGGCGGCCGGCATCGCCGTGGGCTTTGGCACTGTCACGGCCGAGCCGCCGAGCCTGTCCCTGGCATGCTTGCTCGCCGTCGGCGCGGCCGGGCTGCTCAGCTTCCTGCGGCACTCGATCTTCCACCGCAGCGATGCGGTCCGGATGGGCTGGGATCTGGGCGCACGCAACAACTTCCAGATCGAGGTGGGATTGGCGAATCTGGCATGGGGCCTCACGGGGGTGCTCAGCGTCGTCCTCGGCTGGGGTATCCGCGCGCAGGCCGCGACGTTCCTCACCTTCGGGATCTACCTGCTCGCCGTGGCGGCCATGCAGGCGATCAGTCCCGGCGGCAAGCGGCGCTCCTTGGCACCCATGATTGCCCTCTTCATGTTCGGGTTGATGCTCAGCGTGCTGGGCACGATTGCACTGCAAGGTTCTACGCCCGTCTGACAAGCCGTCGCGGGCGGGAATCGCCTACCGTCGCTCAATAAGGAGGAATCCATGACCGATCCCCTCAAGGCACTGTCGGACCTCGGAGTGTCCATCTGGCTCGATGACCTGGCCCGGACCCGCCTCACCAGCGGCGGCCTGGTTCGGCTCACCGAGCAGGACCACGTGGTGGGCGTCACCACCAACCCATCGATCTTCAGCAAGGCGATCTCCGCCGGGGCTGACGCCTATGCGACTCAGGCCGCCAGTCTGGCTGCCGGCCAGGCGGACGCCGACTTCGCTGTCCGGGAGATGACCACCCAGGACGTCCGGGACGCGTGCGACGTGCTCTCAGAGATTGCGGCGGCTACCGACGGGGTCGACGGCCGGGTCTCCATCGAGGTCGATCCACGCCTGGCCCGGCAGACCGGCCCCACGATCGAGCAGGCCCGAGCCCTGTGGCAGATGGTCGACCGACCCAATCTGCTGGTCAAGATCCCTGCTACCGCCGAGGGCCTCCCGGCGATCACGCAGGCCCTGTCCGAGGGGATCAGTGTCAACGTCACCCTCATCTTCAGCGTCAGCCGCTACCGCGAGGTGATCGACGCATGGGCCACCGGCCTGGAGAAGCGCCTCGCGGCCGGGCAGGACGTGCGTTCGGTGCATTCGGTGGCCTCCTTCTTCGTCAGCCGCGTGGACAGCGCCGTGGACGCCGCCCTCGAGAAGATCGGCGGTGATGAGGCGCTGGCGCTGCGCGCCAAAGCGGGGCTGGCCAACGCCCGGTTGGCGTGGGCGGCCTACCAGGAGTTCCGCGCCACCGATCGGTGGGCTGCCCTGGAAGCGGCCGGCGCCTTCCCGCAGCGCCCGCTATGGGCATCCACCAGCACCAAGGATCCAGCGCTACCCGATGACCTGTACGTCGTGGGCCTGGCCGGGCCGGGCTGCGTGAACACCATGCCGGAGCCGACGCTGCGCGCCGTGGCCGATCACGGCCACGTCCGCGGCGACACCCTCGATGGTCAGGCCGAGGCAAGTCTCCAGTTGTTCGATGATCTGGCGGCGGCCGGTGTCGATCTGGACGCGGTGTTCGTGCAGCTGGAGGACGAGGGCGTGGACAAGTTCGAGCAGGCGTGGCTGGAACTTCTGGGCACAGTCAACGAGGCGCTGAGCGCGGATCGAGGTAGCTCATGAGACAAGCGGAGTTCACCAGCACCAACCCGCTGCGCAGCCCGCTGGATAGGCGCCTGCCGAGGGTCGCCGGTCCGTGTTGCCTGGTGATCTTCGGGGTGACTGGAGACCTCGCACGGCGCAAACTGATGCCTGCGGTCTATGACTTGGCCAATCGGGGCCTGTTGCCACCATCGTTCGCGCTAGTGGGCTTCGCCCGCCGGGACTACAGCGATCAGGACTTCGCCCAACAGGTCCACGACTCGGTCCGCGAGCATGCCCGCACCGAGTTCCGCGAGGACGTCTGGAATCAACTCCAGCAGGGTTTCCGGTTCGTGGCCGGCGACTTCACCGACGACGCTGCCTTCGACGCGTTGGCCGCGACCGTGGCGGATCTGGCCAACGACCAGGGCACAGGCGGGAACACCGCCTTCTACCTGTCCATCCCGCCCGGGATGTTCCCGCTGGTGGTACAGCAACTGAAGCGGTCCGGCCTCGCCTCCGAGGAGCGGGGTGGCTGGCGCCGGGTGGTCGTGGAGAAGCCGTTCGGCCATGACCTGGAGAGTGCCCAGGAGCTCAACCACACACTGGGCGAGGTCTTTCCCAGCGGCTCGATCTTCCGCATCGACCACTACCTGGGCAAGGAGACAGTGCAGAATCTGTTGGCTCTGCGCTTCGCCAACACGCTGTTCGAGCCGATCTGGAACCGCGGGTACATCGACCATGTGCAGATCACGATGGCCGAGGACATCGGCATCGGCAGTCGCGCCGGGTACTACGACGGGATCGGCGCCGCCCGCGATGTCATTCAGAACCACCTGTTGCAGTTGATGGCCCTGACAGCCATGGAGGAGCCGGTGTCCTTCTCGGCGGAGAACGTCCGCCAGGAGAAGGAGAAGGTGTTGGCCTCAGTGGTGCTGCCCGACGACTTGGGCGCCTACACAGCTCGTGGGCAGTACGGCGTCGGGTGGCAGGGCGGGGAGAAGGTCGTCGGCTACATGCAGGAGGCGAACATCCCCCCGACATCGACCACCGAGACCTACGCGGCCATCACATTGAACGTTGACACACGGCGCTGGGCCGGGGTCCCGTTCTATCTGCGCACAGGCAAACGTCTGGGGCGGCGGGTGTCGGAGATCGCGATCGTGTTCAAGCAGGCCCCACATCTGCCGTTCGCCACGACCGACACTGAGGAACTGGGTTCGAACACACTGGTCGTGCGGGTGCAGCCCGACGAGGGGATCACCATGAAGTTCGGCTCGAAGGTGCCCGGCACGCAGATGGAAGTGCGCGACGTGACGATGGACTTCATGTACGGAGATTCCTTCACCGAGTCCAGCCCGGAGGCCTACGAACGGCTCATCCTGGATGTGCTGCTGGGTGATCCCCCGCTGTTCCCCCGCCACGAGGAGGTGGAGATGTCCTGGCGCATCCTGGACCCGATCCTGGACCATTGGGCTGCGAACGGTAAACCTGACACCTACGACCCCGGCACCTGGGGCCCGGCCAGCGCCGACGAGATGCTCGCCCGCGACGGTCGCGTCTGGCGACGGCCATGACCACGCGACTGGAGAACACCAGCGCCGACGAGATCGTACGCACCATCAACGCGGAGCGGCACAAGATCGGGGCGACATCCACTGGGATGGTGCTCACGTTGATCATCGTCACCGATGAGGAGAACCAATCCGACACCACTCGGGCTGCTGCGCATTCGGCCATGGAACACCCATGCCGCATCATTACCATGATCCCGCGGCCGGGGCGCGTAGCGCCGGCACTGGATGCCAACATCGACGTCGGGGACACGATGGGCCCCGGCGAGACGGTGCGTCTGAGGCTGCGCGGTGAGCTGGCCGATCACGGCGCCTCGGTGGCCCTGCCCCTACTGCTGCCCGACACCCCCGTGGTGGTCTGGTGGCCGACCAATGGCCCAGATGTCCCATCGGCGGACCCGTTCGGCCGCATGGCGCAGCGCCGGATCACCGATGCCGCCGCCGCTCGGCATCCGATGCAGGCCTTGATCGCCCGCCGCAAAGGTTATGTGGCCGGCGACACTGATCTGGCCTGGACCCGGACCACGCCATGGCGGTCCATGCTCGCGGCAGCGCTGGACCTGCCGTACGCACCGATCGAACGAGCCGAGGTCAGTGCCCAGGGAGCCAATCCCTCTGCAGCACTCCTGCAGGCGTGGCTTCGCAACTGTCTCGACGTCCCCGTGGACCTGCATCGCAGCCGGGGGCCTGGCATCACGAGTGTGGTCCTGCACACCACCGGCGGCCCGATCGAATTGACCCGGCCCGACGGCCGGACGGGACGACTGGCCCGACCTGGCATCACCACCCACGATGTGCCGCTGTCACGCCGTGATGTCCGGGATTTGATCGGAGAGGAGCTGAGCCGACTGGATCCCGATGACACCTATGCGGAGGCGCTGGCGGCCCTTGAGGTGCCGACGGCTCGCAAGCGCGGCAGCAAATCGGCGGCGGCCGCTCCCGCATGACGAGCATTCAAGTGGGGGTGTACCCCAACGCGCAAGCGGTGGCCGACGCGGTGGCCAACCGCATGGCTGGCAGCATTCTGCGGGCTTTGACCACAGAGTCGGTGGCGCATATCTGCATAACAGGCGGCCGCGGCGGCCATGGTGCACTGGCTGCCCTGGCGCCCGACCCCGGCATCGACTGGTCACGGGTGCACGTGTGGTGGTCCGACGAACGCTTCGTTCCCAGCGGCGATGAGTTGCGTAACGACGTGATGGCCCAGGCCGCGCTGCTCGATGTGGTGGACCTGCCGGTAGCCAACCTTCATCGGATGCCGGCCGCCGATCAATTCGAAGACATCGCAGAAGCAGCTGATGCATACGCGGCCGAGATGGCTGCGTTCGGCACCCTGGGTCCACAGTTCTGCGTGTCAATCCTGGGAATGGGTGAGGACGGTCACGTGGCGTCGCTGTTCCCCGAGCACCCGGGTCTTCGGGAGACGCGCCTGGCATTTCCGGTCACCGACTCCCCCAAACCGCCACCCCGGCGAATCTCCATGTCGCTTCCTGCCATCAACAACGCGAACGAGGTCATCCTGATCGCCGCAGGCGCCGGGAAGGCCGACGCTGTCGCCATGTTGATCAACGATCCCGGTCCCTTGGTGGTACCGGCCGCAGGCGTTCACGGCATGGACACCACACTCCTGGCCGTGGACATCGCCGCCGCTCGCCATCTTCCGGCTGGGCTGCTGCGCTACCCCTGAACTGGGTTGCCTACGTCGTTGGGGTCTGCTGAATGCGAGTAGGTGGGGCAGCGGGGATTGCGGCAGTACCGCTCGCGCACACCGGCCGCGGTGGCGGGTCACAGCCACGCCGCCCGTTCCCCCTGCGGGCAGTTCGGCAGTTGTTGCTGCGACACGCCGTGGGAAATCGCACCGTCCGCCCATCCCCGGTCGAGGTCGTCGCCGGGCGGCACTGATCGTGCTGGGGGCTGTTGCTTGGTGCTGACGCTGGGCGTCTGGCCGGCCCCCGGGGGGGCCGGCTCAGGTTCTTCGCCGCACAGGCACACAGCGGGGTATGCCGTCGACCATCTGGATGGTGAATCGGCCGTTGTGCAGGTCGCGGTGGCAGCGTGGGCACAGCAGACACATCGCATCGACATCGGTTTGGCCGCCGGCGGCCCAGCCGGTGATGTGGTGGGCGTGGCAGCGCC
>ERZ795062.3139-NODE-3139-length-10345-cov-8.211759_pt1 | contig 10345 bp, 9 predicted proteins | sample MGYA00375146_ERZ795062 | MGnify/ENA primary metagenome ERZ795062 (study PRJEB30191, sample SAMN05720281) | activated sludge metagenome | isolation source: Anaerobic digester | place: USA | collected 2015-07-16 ...
AATGATGACGACAATGAGGGTAAAAAGGCCCCATTCTTTGATAAATGATTTCATAGAATAACCTCAATCTAGGAGTTTTTGTGCTTTTTGGGTATTGGCAAAGTGGAGCTTGGCTGTTTGTTCCAAGCCAGCTAGGCCGTATTTTTGTAAGATTTGGCTGGCAACCAAGTCAGATTTGTGGCCAGCACCAGATGGGAGTGTCAGGCCAACGGCCTGACTCAGTTCATCTAGGTTGTCCAGAAAAAGCGCCCGAGCCATGATAGAGGAGACAGCAACAGCCAGAAACTGGCTTTCGGCTTTTTCAATCAGGCTGATGGGCTGGCTCACTTGGTTGCTTTCCTGGCGGACATATTTGTCGTAGTTTTTAGGGCTGGTAAAGGCATCGATGACGATTTGCTGGGCCTGAACTCCCTTTTGCAGGAGCAGGAAAATGGCCTGATTATGGAGGGCCACCTTGACAGAGACCGCATTGTAGCCTTGATCGATGACCTGGTTGTATTTTTGTGGGGTCAAGAGCAGGGCCTGGTGGGGAATCCGTTCTTTTAAGAGCGGGGCAATCTGGCGAATTTTCTGGTCGGTCATTTTTTTGGAATCATCGACCCCCAGGCTTTTGAGAAAGGCATGGTCATCGGGATGGACAAAACTAGCTACCACAGCCAGCCCGCCAAAGTAGGATCCGTTTCCCACCTCATCAGTCCCAATCATGGGCAGATTTTGTTGGGCAGGAGCCGTCTGCTGGGCTTGGTGTCCCCATTTTTGGGCGTAGCTTTCGGCCCTTTCGCCCTGAAACATGACCTTACCAGAGCTATAGATGGTGATGGTGGCCCCTTCTGGCTTGAAAAAGGCTTCAACATAGGGATTTTTGCTGGGCTGGGCATCCTTGGCAAAGCTGGCCTTGACCTGATGTTTTTCTCTTTCACTTAGTTGTAACACAATGCTTGTCATTCTCTTATTGTAGCATAAAATGGGAAAAAAACCTTTAATGAGTCTGGTTTTGTTCGAGCAGACAAAAACTCCCACCCTTTTTTGAAAAAAGCGATGGGAGAAGAGGGTGTTTATCAGAAGAGGGGCTCTTTGAGGACAAAGAAACTGCCCCGGATTTCTCCAGCCAACTTGGACTTTTGTCGGGCAAATTTGAACTTTCCTTCAAACTCAGCTGGAATGTCGATGCCATTGGACAGCTTGAAGCCAACGGCTCTTTTTCCGCCCTCCTCCAGGGTGTAGAGAACATTGACCGCCAGACCATTTTCATAGAAGACATGGGACCAGAGGATGCCGTCTACCTCCACTTGGGCGACATGGAGGGCTGTGTAAGGGAAGGTCATCTCCCTTTGGGCCAGGGCTTTCTCGATGTGGGCTAAAATCTCAGGCCGCTCTTGGGGAGTAAAGACTTCAAATTCCGTCTTGTACTTGTTCCAAAAATAACGGGCCTCATTGGCCCGCAGGCCAGCTAAGGCCTCTGCGACGGGACTGCTTTCCAGACCCACCGTCTCCACTTCCTTAAAATTGACAATATAGGACATGAATGACTCCTTTTTAAATTCTTTATTTAGTATATCATACGAAGGTTGTTTAGTTTTCAAAAAAACTCTGACAGAAAACTGTCAGAGTCGCATTATTACAGCTCAATCGCCAAGGTTTGATATGGCTGCAATACCAGGTTTTCAGTTAGTTCTACCCCATCGTAATTGCTGATGAGGACCTTGCCGGTCTGGTAGTCAGCTGGGATCTGGATGGTCACTTCCTCGGGGAAGAAGTTGTTGAGGACCAGGAGTTTCTGGTTATCCAGCTGGCGTTCAAAGGCATAGACGTTGTCGCTGTCTTGGTAGGCTGCCTTGTAGTCGCCTTCGGCGATTAGTGGCAAGGCCTTGCGCAGTTGAATCAAGTCTTGATAGAAGCGGAAAATCTTACCAAACTTCTCATTCTCAACATTGATTTCTTTGTAGGTCTTACCAGCCTTGAGCCAAGGGGTTCCGGTGGTGAAACCAGCATTTTCGCTGGCATCCCATTGCATCGGGGTGCGGGAATTATCACGGGACTTGGCCTGGATGATGGCAAAGGCCTCTCTTTCTGACTTGCCAGCCGCCAGGAGCTCCTGGTAGGCATTGATGGACTCCACATCCACATAATCAGCCATGGAATCAAAATCAGGGTCAACCATACCGATTTCTTCACCCATATAGATATAAGGTGTTCCTCTGGAAAGATGGATGGCAGCTGCCAGCATGGTGGCCCCTTCTGTGCGGAAGCTTTTGACATCGACGAAGCGGTTGAGGGCACGGGGTTGGTCATGGTTGTTCCAGAAGAGGGCAGACCAGCCGTTGCCAGTGCTCATACCTTCTCCCCAGGTATGGAAGAGGGTCTTGAGTTCTTCAAAGTCAAAGGCCTTGAGGGTCCATTTTTGGCCCTTTTCATAGTCCACCTTGAGGTGGTGGAAGTTGAAGACCATGTCCAGTTCCTGACTTTCAGGGTTGCTATATTGGACGCAGTTGGGAATATCGGTAAAGCTCATTTCCCCAACGGTCATCCCATCCTGGTCCTGACCAAAGGTTGCTTGGTTGAGCATTTTCAGATAATCGTGGTTGATGGGCCGGTCTGTGTATTCTGGTTTACCATCAAAGTTAGGATTGTCCTTGAGGACCTCGTCTTTACCAATCAGATTAATGACATCAAAGCGGAAGCCCTTAACTCCCTTTTCCCGCCAGAAATTGACCACCTTGAACATCTCCTCGCGGACATGGGGGTTTCGCCAGTTGAGATCGGCTTGGGTGATATCAAAGAGGTGGAGGTAGTATTTCCCAGTGTCTCCAAAGGGGGCCCAGGCATTGCCACCGAACTTGGATACCCAGTCAGTTGGCTCATCCCGCAGGATGAAGAAATCCTGGTAATAGGGATCGCCAGCTAGGGCCTTCTGGAACCATTCGTGCTCAGTCGAGCAGTGGTTGAGCACCATGTCCAGCATGAGCTCGATACCATGTTCCTTAGCTTTTTGGGCCAATTCTTCAAAGTCTGTCATAGTCCCAAAGAGGGGATTGACAGCAGTATAATCCGAGATATCATAGCCATTGTCCCGCTGAGGACTAGGATAGAAGGGATTGAGCCAGATGACATCAACACCTAATTCCTGCAAATAAGGCAGTTTTTCGATGATTCCACGCAGGTCCCCGATGCCATTTCCAGTCGTATCTTTATAGGATTTTGGATAAATTTGGTAGACAACCTGTCTTTTATCAAAGGTCATGCTTTCTCCTTTTTTCTTTTCAGCCATAAACACTACAAGCCTGGCGGTTCTTGTCTGCCAGGCCTGTTTCGTTTTACAGTTTATTGTTTAACAGCCGCAAACAGGGCCTGACCTGCAACAACATCTGTTGGAAGGGCAGGAAGGTCAGCTGGAGCATAGGCATCTTGGTTGGTAATGATAACAGGGGTTTCTGTTGGGTAACCAGCCGCCTGGATAGCTTCCATGTCAAAGGTGATGAGCAAGTCACCAGCCTTGACGCTGTCTCCTTGAGCTACATGGGCTGTGAAGCCTTGTCCTTCTAGGTTAACAGTGTCCATACCGATGTGCATGAGCAGCTCCACACCGTCTGTTGAAGATAGGCCAACTGCATGCTTGGTTGGGAAAAGGACAGATACTGTTCCATCAACTGGGGCCAGCAATTTGCCTTCGCTTGGTTGAATGAGGACACCTTGTCCCATAACGCCTTGGGCGAAAACAGGGTCAGTGGCTTGGCTCAATTCTTTGGCTTGACCAGTCAGCGGGCTGAGGATTGAAAATGTTGTACCTGCAGCAACCTCTTCTTTGACAGCTTCTGTAACTTCTTCTACAAGAGGAGCCGCTACAAAGTCAGCTTTGGCTTCGTCTTCAGCCTTGGTCAGAATACCAGCTTTGCGGAAGAAGAAGGTTAGGGCGAATGGAACAGCAATTGCTACAGCCATAGCCAAGAGGAATGCTCCCCAGTATTGTGCCTTAATTGCTAAAATGCCTGGCAAACCACCGACACCGATAGCGTTGGCTGTGATGTTGAGGCTTGTTGAAATCAAACCAGCAATACCAGAACCAATCAAACCAGCAACGAACGGATAGATGTATTTGACGTTAACCCCGAAGAGGGCAGGCTCGGTAACTCCCAAGTAAGCTGAAATTGCAGCTGGAAGGGAGATTTGAGCTTCTTTTTCGCTGTGACGGTTCATGAAGTAGTAAGCCAAAACAGCTGAACCTTGAGCAATATTAGAGAGGGCAATCATTGGCCAGAGACCAGTTCCACCAGCATCGGCAATCAACTGGGTATCGATGGCATTGGTCATGTGGTGGAGACCAGTGATAACGAATGGAGCATAGAGGGCACCAAAGATAGCACCGAAGAGCCATTTGAAGGATCCGGTTAATCCTGCCAATACGATAGAAGACAAGCCTTGACCTAACCACCAACCAAATGGTCCAAGGACAGTGTGGGCCAAGATAAGGGCTGGAAGAAGGGATAGGAATGGCACAAAAATCATAGAAACCACTTCTGGGATACGTTTACGCCAGAAGATTTCCAGATTAGCAAGAGTCAGACCTGCCAAAAGGGCTGGAATAACTTGTGCTTGGTAACCGATACGGTTGATAGTGAAGGAACCGAAATTCCATACCCAATCGCTTGCGATGGTAGCTGCATCCGTACCAGGTACAGCATAGGCATTGAGCAATTGTGGGGACACCAAACAGATACCAAGGACGATTCCTAAGATTTGAGTTGTTCCCATCTTACGAGATACAGACCAAGTGATCCCCACTGGTAAGAAGTGGAAGATAGCTTCACCTGGTAACCAGAGGAAATGGTTGACCCCGCTCCAGAAAGGAGAAACCATAGTGATGGTATTCCAAACTGGGTTGCCGTCTACGTCAAAAACTTTGGCTCCGTCAACGACTTGTTGTCCCAACCAAGGCATACCTACAGATTCCAAAACATTTCGGAAACCGAGGATCAAACCACCTACGATGATGGCTGGGATAATCGGAGTGAAAATCTCAGCCAACATGGTTAGAACACGTTGTACTGGATTGAGGTTTTGCTTCGCAGCGGATTTTGCTGCTTCTTTGGATACGCCTTCGATACCAGAAACGGCAGTGAAGTCGTTGTAGAAGATAGGTACATCGTTGCCGATGATGACCTGGAATTGTCCTGCATTGGTAAAGGTTCCCTTAACCGCTGACAGATTTTCAATGGCCTTGACATTGGCCTTCTTTTCGTCATTTAAGACGAAACGCATACGAGTTGCACAGTGGGATACTGCCGCAACATTCTCCTTGCCGCCGACTGCTTCTAGCAGGGCCTTGGCATCGTTTTCAAATTTTCCCATAATGTCTCCTTTTATGAAAAAGAATGTATTTGATTTGTACGTACAAATCATTTCGGGATTATTGTAACCGATTTCCAAATAAAATGCAAGCTTTTTTTCAAAAAAAAAATTTTTTGATATAATAGTCCAGAACATGTATGTAAAAAAGCAGAACAATGAAAGAAGTTATGAAAAAATATCAAGAAATTTTCAATGATTTGCAAGAAAAAATCCTCAATGGCAGCTACCTAGCAGGGGTCTTATTGCCGACAGAGAAAGAGTTGCAAGACCAGTATCAGGTCAGTCGAGATACAGTCCGAAAGGCCCTTCGGCTCTTGACAGAAAAAGGCTTGATTCAAAAGGTACAAGGCCGTGGCTCTCAGGTCCTTAAGCAGGAATTGCTCAATTTTCCTGTATCAGGTCTAACTTCCTATAAGGAATTGGTTGACAGTCTAGGACTGAATAGCCAGACCCGAGTTATCAGTTTGGACTTGATGACAGTAGATGAACAGACTGCTCTGCAGACAGGCTTTCCTGAGGGAAGTCAGGTCTGGAAGGTTTTGCGGACCCGGTCCATTGACGGAGTTGTCTCTGTCTTAGACTTAGACTATCTAGCCAAAGATTGTGTACCCAACTTGACACAGGAGATTGCGCAGACCTCGATTTATGCTTATCTGGAGGAGGACCTGGGCTTGGATATTTCCTATGCTCAAAAGGAAATTACCATCCAGGCTTCGACCGAAAGGGAGCGCCTGCTCATGGACAATCAGGATGATTATCTCGTTTTAATTCGGTCCCGTGTTTACCTAGGAGATACGAGGCAATTTCAGTATACGGAGAGTCGGCATAAGATTGATAAATTCCAATTTGTGGATTTTGCCCGCCGTAAGCACTCGCTATGAGACATTTCCCATTAGTCAAAAAGGGGCTTTTACGGTATAATAGAGCTTGAGGTGTTTTTATGAAGAACTTAAATCGATACAAATTTACATTTGGGAAAAAACAGCTGACCGTTACAACCGAGCACGATAACCTTTTTATGGAAGAAATTGAGCGTCTTGTTCAGGAAAAATACCAGGCCATTGACGAGAAACTACCCAATGCCGATGCTGAAACAAAAGCTCTACTCTTAGCCATCAATGCCCTGTCTGTCCAGTTACTGCGGGAGATGGAACATGCCAAGGTAGAGGCCGAGCTGGCCAATGTCAGGGAAATGGTTCTGAAAAAGAACGTGACCTTGGTAGATTTAGATGAACTAGAGGAACAGGTATGATTTCAATTATTTTATTGCTCATTTTAGCCTGGAGCTTTTATATCGGCTACAGTCGTGGCGTCGTTTTGCAAATCTTTTACTGCTTTTCCTCAATCCTCGCCTTGCTGGTTGCGGCAGGAAGTTATAAGAAACTAGCTAATATTTTTTACCTCTGGATTCCCTTTGCCAATGCTACAGAAGGATCCAGTACCTACTATTTTGACAGCAAGTACTTGTTCGATTTGGATCAAATCTTTTATGCAGGTCTGGCCTTTCTAACCATCTACCTGCTGGTCTATATCATCATGCGATTTTTGGGGATTTTCATGCATCTGGTACGCTTTATCGGTCCAGAAACAACCAAGATGAACCTGGTAAGTGGGATTTTATCCGTTCTTGTGACTATCATTTCCCTGCAGCTAGCACTGACCATTCTGGCAACCATCCCGGTTCCGCTAGTTCAAGACTCCTTGCACAAGAGTTTTGTGGCCAATGCCATCATCAACACCCCTTTGACTAGCCAATGGCTGCGTCAGCTCTGGGTTATCAATACAATCGGGTAAGGCTTGGCCTTGCTCTTTTTAATAAGTAGAAACTATGAACAGAAATATTTTAGAAACCTTAGAATTTAACAAGGTCAGAAGTCTTTTGGAACCTCTGGTGGTGACTGAGCAAGGTCAAAAGGAACTTGCAGATGTTCGCCCAATGCCAGAAGTCACACGCATCCAACAGGCCTTTGATGAGCTCAAGGATATGGCAGACCTATTTGTCCATTATCCCCATTTCAGTCTGGGAGCGACTCAGGAGATTGGGCCGGCCATGCGCCGCCTGGACTTGGAAGCTGACCTCAACATCATGGAGCTCCTAGCGGTCAAGCGGGTTCTGACAGTCTCCAAGGAATTGGTTGACTTTTATTCCAATCTAGAAAATGTCCAGTTGCGGCAGCTGGACAAACTCTTTGAAAAAATCGAGACTTTTCCGGGGCTTCAAGGGACCCTCCTGGCTCTCAATGATGCAGGCTTTGTGGAAGATTTTGCCAGTGAAGAGCTGCTGAAAATCCGCCGCCAAATTTTAGAAAAGGAAGGCCAGGTCCGCCAGGTTTTGCAGGATTTGCTCAAGACCAAGGCGGATATGCTGTCTGATAGTATCCTGGCCAGCAGAAATGGCCGCAATGTCCTGCCTGTGAAAAACACCTACCGCAATCGGATCGCAGGGATTGTCCATGATATTTCCGCTTCTGGTTCGACGGTCTATATCGAGCCTCGGGCTGTGGTCAGTCTCAACGAGGACATCACGCATTTGCGGGCGGAGGAGCGGCATGAAGTGGCGCGGATTTTGCGGGAGATATCTAGCCTCTTGCGGCCTCACAGTGGCATCATCAGCAACAATGCCTGGGTCATTGGGCATCTGGACTTGGTGCGGGCCAAGCACCTCTTTGCCCGCCAGCATGAGGCGGTCGTTCCGACCCTGTCGGATAAGCAGGACATTGCCCTTCTCAATGTCCGCCATCCCCTCATCAATAACCCTGTCGCCAATGATGTCCGCTTTGGCAGTCAGCTCAAGGCCATTGTCATCACTGGTCCCAATACGGGCGGGAAGACCATCTTACTCAAAACCCTAGGATTGACCCATCTGATGGCCCAGTCGGGCCTGCCCATCCTAGCTGATCCAGGCAGCCGCCTGGCTGTTTTCAAAGAAATATATGCAGACATCGGGGACGAGCAGTCCATCGAGCAGAGCCTATCCACCTTCTCCAGCCACATGACCCATATCGTAGCCATCATGAGAGAGGCGGATGAGGATTCACTGGTCCTCTTTGACGAGCTGGGAGCAGGGACAGACCCTCAGGAGGGGGCTTCCTTGGCCATGGCCATTTTGGATGATCTCCGTCTGCGGGGGATCAAGACCATGGCCACCACCCACTATCCAGAGCTCAAGGCTTACGGTATCGAGACGGATCAGGTGGAAAATGCCAGCATGGAGTTTGACGCAGATAGCCTACGGCCGACCTACCGCTTCATGCAGGGGGTTCCTGGCCGGTCCAATGCCTTTGAAATCGCCCGTAGGCTAGGCTTGGCAGAAATCGTCATCCGAGCAGCCCAGGAATGGACGGATACGGACTCGGATGTCAATCGGGTTATCGAACGGCTGGAAAAACAAACCCTAGAAAGCCGCAAACGCCTGGACCATATCCGAGAAGTAGAGCAGGAAAATCTCAAGATGAACCGAGTCCTGCGCAAACTCTACGATGAGCTGAATCGGGAGCGGGAAAACCTTCTCAACAAGGCCCGTCTGGAGGCCAAGGACATTGTGGACTTGGCCCTGGCGGAGAGCGAGGACATCCTCAAAAATCTCCATGACCAGGCCAGTCTCAAACCCCATCAGATTATTGAGGCCAAGAGCCAGCTGAAAAAACTGGCCCCTGATGTGGTGGACCTCTCCAAGAACAAGGTCTTGAAAAAGGCCAAGGCTGAACGGGTTGCCAAGGTAGGGGATGAAATCCTGGTAACGGCCTATGGCCAAAGGGGAACCCTCATTAACCAACTCAAGGATGGCCGCTGGGAGGCCCAGGTTGGTCTTATCAAGATGACCCTGAAACGGGAGGAGTTCGGTCTGGTCAAGGCTGAAAAAGACAGCCAGCCCCAGCAAAAGCAGATCCATGTAGTCAAACGCAGCAGCGGCAAGGGCCCTCGGGCCAGGCTGGACCTACGAGGCAAGCGCTACGAGGAAGCCATGCAGGAGCTGGATGAATTTATCGATCAGGCCCTGCTCAACAACATGGCCCAGGTCGATATCGTCCACGGAATCGGCACAGGAGTCATCCGCGAGGCCGTCACCAAATACCTACGCCGCAACCGCAACGTCAAGGAATTTGGCTACGCCCCCCAAAATGCCGGCGGGTCTGGATGTACTATTGTGACGTTTAAGTAAAGCGAAAAGAGTTTGGGACAAAAGTAGTTCCAAACTCTATTTTTTAGTTTTAGATACTTATAGCGCAGTGGTTGAGTGGGCTCTGATGCGCTGATAAATCAGCTTTTACAGCCCTACTCAACTGTGCGGAGGTGGGACGACGAAATCGAATTTCTCCGAAATTACCGATTTCTGTCTCACTCTCTTTACTATTTGGATTGATTTGGTTTCCCAATTTGAACCAGAATCTCCTCCTCCAGCTCCTTGGGTTCTGTCTTGGCGGAGAAGCGCTGGATGACCTGGCCTTGACGGTCAATGAGAAACTTTGCGAAGTTCCACTCGATGGCTTTGCCTAGTGGACCCGAGGCTTGGGATTTGAGCCAGGTGTAGAGAGGGTCTGCCTCCTTGCCATTGACCTTGATTTTGGCAAATCGTGGGAAGCTGGTTTGGTAGTTGAGGCTGCAAAAGCTGTTGATCTCCTCTGCCGTACCCGGAGCCTGACCTAAAAACTGGTTGCAGGGGAAATCGAGAACCTCAAAGCCCTGGTCCTGATAGCGGTCGTAGAGTTCCTGAAGGCCCTGATACTGGGGTGTCAGTCCGCAGCCTGTGGCCGTATTGACGACTAGCAGGACCTTGCCTGCATAGTTTTTGAGAGAAACAGGCTGCCCATCCTGGGCCCTCACTGTAAAATCATAGATGCTTGTCATCATTTGTCCCCCTTCTTACTTGTCTTCATTCTACCATTTCATGCTGGTCGGGTCCAATCCCAGCCGTAGCAAATTTTTGGAAAAAAGTTCTTTTTGGGCTCTATAATTTCTGTAGTGGGTAAATCCACCATGGAAATTATGGAGCCTTTTT
>ERZ795062.3140-NODE-3140-length-10344-cov-13.493731_pt1 | contig 10344 bp, 6 predicted proteins | sample MGYA00375146_ERZ795062 | MGnify/ENA primary metagenome ERZ795062 (study PRJEB30191, sample SAMN05720281) | activated sludge metagenome | isolation source: Anaerobic digester | place: USA | collected 2015-07-16 ...
CCCTCGAACGACAATGCCAAAAAGGCAAATGCAAATACGTGTACTTTGCTTCGATGCAAGACTTGCGCGGCTCCGAACTGGTTGGCGGCAATTTCGACAAAAACGACGAGGTTTTTGCTACACCTTGGGATTTTATCATTGTGGACGAAGCCCATGAAGGGACCAAAACCGAATTGGGCGAAGCTGTCATGAAAGAACTGGTAAAACCCGATACAAAAGTATTGCGTTTGTCGGGCACGCCGTTTAATTTGCTCGATGATTTTAAAGAAGAAGAAATTTACACATGGGACTACGTAATGGAACAGCGCGCCAAAGCCGATTGGGACAAAATCCATTTTGGAGATCCCAATCCGTATGCGGAACTTCCTCGTCTCAATATATTTACCTACGATTTGGGCAAACTGCTTCCCAACTATGCCGATGAAGACCTGGCGTTCAATTTTCACGAATTTTTCAGGGTGAATGCCGATAACAAATTTATTCACGAACGCGATGTCCGCTCTTTTCTTGATTTGATTTCAAAAAAGGACGATAAAAGCAATTATCCTTACTCCACCGAAGAATACCGAAACAACTTCCGCCACTCGCTTTGGATGGTGCCGGGTGTGAAAGAAGCTCGTGCATTGAGTGCAATGTTGAAGGAACATCCGATATTTTCTCAATTTACGATTGTGAATGTGGCCGGCGAGGGCGACGAAGAAGAAGCCAATGAAGATGCACTCAAAAAAGTGCAAAATGCTATTGGAGATCATCCTGAAGAAACTTATACCATTACCCTTTCGTGCGGAAGGCTTACCACCGGAGTTTCTGTTCCGGCGTGGACTGCCGTGTTTATGCTTGCCGGCTCATATAATACTTCGGCTACTTCCTATATGCAAACCATTTTCCGTGTGCAGACACCTGCCAAGATCAACGGACGCGTAAAAGAAGAATGTTTTGTATTTGACTTTGCACCCGATCGCACCCTCAAAGTGATTGCCGAAACCGCTAAAATTTCGGCAAAAGTAGGGGAAACCACAACCTCTGACCGCAAGATAATGGGCGAATTCATTAACTTCTGTCCGATTATTGCCATCGAAGGCTCGCGCATGAAGCCTTACAATGTGAACAGCATGCTCGAGCAGCTTAAAAAAGTGTATGTGGAGCGAGTGGTCAGAAACGGCTTCGAAGACGGTTATCTCTACAACAATGCCCAATTGATGAAATTGGAAGATGTTGAATTAAAAGATTTTGAGGGACTTAAAAGAATTATCGGCAGTACGAAGGCAATGCCCAAAAGCGGGGACATTGACCTGAATAAGCAAGGTTTCACCAACGAAGAATACGATCAACTAGAAGGGATCGAAAAAAAGAAACGGAAGCGAGAAAACCTTACGGAGGAAGAGAAAAAACTGCTTGCAGAGAAAACCGAAAGGAAAAAAAATCGCGATGCAGCCATTTCCATTTTAAGGGGTATTTCTATCCGTATGCCGCTGCTGATTTACGGAGCCGAGGTAAGCAACGAAGATGAAGAGCTTACCATCGATAATTTTTCACATCTTATAGACGATCAATCGTGGAAAGAATTTATGCCGAAAGGTGTTACCAAAGAAGTCTTCGAAAAATTCAAGAAATACTACGAACCTGATGTATTTCGAGCTGCCGGCAAACGCATCCGGGCGATGGCGCGTGCTGCCGACAACCTGAGCGTAGAAGAACGCATCGGGCGTATAACTACCATTTTCAATACGTTTCGCAATCCTGACAAAGAAACCGTACTTACGCCGTGGCGCGTGGTCAATATGCACTTGGGCGATTGTGTGGGTGGCTATGTGTTTTATGACGAAAGTTTTGAACATCCGCTCGAAGAACCCCGTTTTGTGGATCAGGGCGATGTAACGAAAGAAGTGTTTGCTCCCAATGCACGCATTCTCGAAATCAACTCCAAATCGGGGCTTTATCCGCTTTATATGGCGTATGGCATTTACCGCTCGCAGTTAGATACAGAATATCCTGACGGAAATTGTACACCTGAACAACAAATGGAAATTTGGGACCAAGTGGTTGCTGAAAACATTTTTGTAATATGCAAAACGCCGATGGCCAAAAGCATTACCAAACGCACGCTGGTTGGATTTCGCGATGCCAAAGTCAACACACGCTTTTTCGAAGATCTTATCAATCAAATCACGAACAAATCTGCTAACTTTGTAGAAAAGGTGAAGCAGGGAAAAACTTATTGGAAATCAAATAACGACGACAATATGAAATTCAACGCAATAGTAGGAAATCCACCCTATCAAGTGATGGACGGAGGAGGAACCGGTTCAAGTGCTATTCCGGTTTATAATCGCTTTGTAGAAATAGCAAAATTAATCAAACCCGATTATATTAGTATGATTATGCCAGCAAAATGGTATTCAGGAGGAAAAGGGCTTGACGATTTTAGAAATAATATGCTGAAAGACCAAAGAATTAGTTACATGGCAGATTTTGCAAATTCACGAGATTGTTTTCCTACTGTTGATATTGCAGGAGGTATTTGCTATTTCTTATGGAACCAAAATTATGAAGGTGAATGTAAATTTGATAATATCATCAATGGGAACAGGTTACGGAGTATTAGAAATTTAAATGAATTTGATTCTTTTGTAAGACATAGTGATTCGATTGATATTATTCAAAAAATAAGACAACCAGAATCAATTTTTTTGTCTTCAATTGTATATAGCCGTAATCCATTTGGCCTTACTAACAATGATTTGCATATTCAAGAGCCGTTTTTAAACTCAATATCAGTATTCAGCAGTAAAGGAGTATTTTATGTAAATGATAGTGAAATTGATTTAAATAAGGACCTGATTCCAAAATGGAAAGTAATTATATCAAAAACAAGTTCTGAACACGCAGGTCAAACTGATAAAAATGGAAAAAAAAGAGTATTATCAAAAATAGAAGTTTTGCCCCCCAACTTTGTATGTTCTGAATCATATTTACTTATTAATACTTTTGACAATGAATATGATGCATTACATTTAGTAAAATATATGAAAACCAAATTTGTACGATTCTTATTATCTACAATTTTGTTAACTCAAAATATTGCAAAAGATAAATTCAAATTTGTTCCTCTTCAAGACTTTACATCTTCCTCGGATATCGATTGGAGCCGACCGATAGAGGACATTGATCGTCAGCTCTATGCCAAATACGACCTGACGGACGAAGAAATCGCGTTTATCGAAAGTATGATCAAACCAATGGAATAAATATATTTTCAACCCACGTGCATCCTACTCTGATTGCATGTTGTTACGAGATAGAAATACGATTGAATTTTATAGAAGAAATTGAGAATAGCATGATTTGCGCTTTGAGCTAAAGAAGGGATTGAGCATCAGTCGCCCGATTTAAGTTTACCCACACTGCCTTTGCTGATGTTTTTATTTTTCGGGTTGCCGTAATATATCGCATTCCCAACGCCACTCAAATCTACCTCCATCGATTCGGTGCAGTAGAAACTGATATTTCCCACACCGTTCAAATTTATCTTGGCGTGCTGTGCAATGAGTTTTTCTGTATTAATATTCCCTACGCCATCGGATGAAACGCTGAGGATATTGGTTTTTCCTCCAAGTTCGATATTCCCCACTCTCTTCGAATGAATGATTATATGCTCGCAATTGAGGTCCGGAGCTTTCAGATTGCCAACACCGTCAAAAACAATTTCGAGTTTAGGTGAATTAAACGTCGTTTCGAACGATAAATTGCCTACCCCTTCCATTTCAATCAAATTCAGCACGGGAGATGAAATAAAGATATCCGGTTTATTATTTTTCGATTTTGTATTTTTAAATGCATTTTTAGGCATTTCGATAATGAGTTTTCCGTTTTTCACATCCACATTTAACTGATCTATCAATTCTTTGTTTCCTTCAGCTCGGACACTTGTTGAAGAGCCTTGAACAAAGTGAATATTTGCTACCGAATGAGATTCGACAGCTTCGAAGGCCGGTACATCAAAGGTTCTCGATGTGATGCGCTGCTGCGCTTTAAGAGAACAACTTGTTGCAATAATGCAAATTCCGATGAGGAAAGTGAGCATCAAAATTTTTGTCTTCATCGTTTCCAATACTTTTTTTAATACGTGATGATTAGACGTTCCCGATTCGAAATCGGTTACATAAAATCAGTCCTTTAACAATTCCAAAATTCGTAAGCGGAAAGCATATTCATATTTGGCTTGGGCCTTTTCGCTCAACACTTGGGTGAGATTGTTTTTCGCCTGAAACAGTTCGTACGAATTGGCTCGCCCCGATTCAAACTTTTGTTCGGCAAACCGATAGGCTTCCCTGCCGGCTATTTCCGATTTTTTGGCAGCCTCCCAACGGCTCTTGGCTCCCAAAGCATTGTAGTAAGCCTGTTCGATGCGTTTGCGCAAATCGAGTTTGGTCTTGTCCATTTCCAACCGGTTGTTTTCCAACGCAATTTGGGCATTTTGAATGCTGTTGCGCACCTGAAAACGGTTGAAAATGGGTATTCGCAGGTTGAAGCCGATGGAATTGCTCATGTTGTTTCGCAATTGCGAACGGAACGAATCGTTTGTGCGATTGCTCATGTGATAATAGCCGGTACCCATGTTTGCACCAAACGAGAGCGTGGGGAACAATTGGGCTTTCGACATCAATACTTCTTTTTGAGCGCTCTCCAATCGGAAGTTGGCACTGCTGATTTCGGGCCGATTGACAAGGGCACTCTCATACACCGCCTCGGCCGACAGCAACAGGCTCTCGCTGATGTGTTGCTCAACCGGAGGTGCGGTAACATCCAAATCGGAAACATTTTCGATTTCCATGATTTGCGCCAAATCGAGTAAGGCCAATTTCAGGTTGCTTTCGGCCTGCACACGGTTAAGCTCTTCCTTTGCTTTCTGTGCTTCGAGTTCGTAAATTTCACCTTCGGCCATTTTTCCACTTTTTATCAATTCGCTTCGCTGAGCGATATTGACATTAGTAAGTTCGATCTGATCCTCCGAAATTTGCAACAGTTCCTTATTGAGCAAAACTTGAAGGAAGGCGGTAGAAACGCTAATGACAATATCGTCACAAATTTTATCCAAATCGGCTTGCGATGCGTTCACATCGGCTCTTCGAGCATCGATGTTGTGCTTCATGCGCAGCCCATCGAAGAGCGTAATATCGCTTCCAAGGCCAAAGGAGGTTTGCGACGAATTGGTATTTTGGTACGTATTGTCTAATCCGATGGAACGCCCATACACAAAGTTTTGTCCTGCTGAAGCATTCAGGTTAGGTAAAAGATCGGCGCGTGCCTGATTGTAAGCAATTTCACGATTTTGCTTGTTTAACTCCTGTTGTTTAACATTGAGATTGTTTTCCAACGCAATGGCGATACATTGTTCGAGTGTGAGCTGTTGTTGAGCAAAAACGATACTTGAGAGACAAAACGAAAGAATGAAAAATGGATATTTCATTGTGGAATTTTTAATCGATTGTGGTTTGTTTTATTTTAACATGTAACGTTCCGACTTGTAATTACGACTTTTTCTTTTTGTCGATAACTTCCGTTCCCCGAATTTTATCGTTCAATTGCAATCCGGTCTGCACCTCGATATGAATTCCATCAGAAAGGCCGATTTTGACAAGTTTGCGTTCGAAATTCTGCGGCTTTTCGCTTTTGACAAGGTAAACGAAAGCCGAATCTCCGCTAAATTCCAGCGAACTTTCGGGTATCATCAGCACATCGTTTCTTTCGTCGAGAATGATTTCGGCGTTGGCGCTGTATCCGGCGCGAATGAAGACATCCGTCGGTAGTTTCATCGCGGCTTTCATCTCGAACAAAATGGCTCCGCTCTCTTCCGTTCCTTTCGGGGAAACATATTCCAACGTTGCGGGTATTTCACGATTTTGGATGGCTCCGATGGTAATTTCCATAGGCATGCCTTCGTGCAATTTGCCGACTTCGGTTTCGTCAATTTTGCCGACAAAAAGCATATCGTTCAGGTTGGCAACCGAGGCCACCGTTGTGCCATCATTAAAATTGTTGGATTGGATGACGGAATTGCCAACCTTGACCGGGATATCGAGAATGGTTCCCGAAACGGTGGAACGAACGAGGGTGTTGCTGTATTTGGCTGAACTTGCGGTAATTCCCGTGCGGACAAGACTCAGATTATCGGATGCGGCACGCAGTTCTTCCTGGTCGTTTTTGTATTGAAGCGCCACTTTTTCGAATTCTTCCTTCGAGATTACTTTGTTTTCGTATAATTTGCTGTCGCGTTCGTAATTGCGGCGACTTTGATCCAAGGCAATCTCGGCGCGCGACAGGCGCGACTCGGCACTGCTCAAAGTCACCATGTCGGGAACAACCTGTATCTTGGCAATGATGTCGCCCGTTTGAACTATCTCTCCGGCTTGCTTATACACTTCGGAAATGATTCCCGACATTTGCGGTTTGATGAGAATTTCGTTGCGAGGTTCCACTTTTCCTGTGGCTACCGTACGTTTCTCGATCTTTCCCTTCGTTACCGTTTCAATATGGTAAACAACCTCTTTGGGACGCGATTTTTGCCATAGAAACACGAAAGTGAGTATCACCAAAAGTCCCAACAGAGATAACCCTGCTATTTTCAATACTTTTTTCATCTGCATCTTATTTAGTTTGTTGTTTTTCTAGTCATTTTTAAACGATAATTATTCTTCCCTGATCGCTTCAATGGGTTTGATCATCATGGCTCGTTGTGCAGGAATCATGCCCGCAAGTGTGCCGATCACAATCAAAATCATCAACGAACCGACGGCCATCCCGAAAGATATTTGTGGATCTTTGAAAAACTGATCGCCCTGACTCAGCACGATGCCCGTGGCGGCAAGAATGCCTACCCCAACCACAATGCCGAGTATGCCGGCAACAACGGTGAGCACAATGCTTTCGCTCATGATTTGCCCGATGATGGCGCGAGGAGTAGCACCCAAGGCCCGTCGTATGCCGATTTCGCGAGTGCGTTCGCGAACAGTCACCAGCATGATGTTGCTGACGCCGATAGCGCCGGCAAACAGGGTTCCCAACCCCACGATCCAAATGAGCGAAGCAATGCCGATGCCCAAATAATTGAACATGTTGAACTGCTCTTCGATGTTCATACCGCCAACAGCTTCCTTGTCGTCGGGCGAAATTTGATGTTGTTGCTTTAAGATATCGGTAATTTGATCCTGTACGATTTTAACGGGCGTTCCGTGATTGGCTGTGGCTGCAACGAAGTGAATGATATTTCCCTGATTGAATGCTTGCTGCATTGTACTGAACGGAAGTACTACTGTTTCGGCCGTTTGTCCGCCGATGCTGACTCCGGATGTACTGCGAGCCACACCGATTACCTGAAAATAGATGCCGTTAACGCGAATTTGTTTGCCTACGGGATCTTCTCCCGGTTGAAAAAGAACTTCGTAAATTCGTTCGCCGATTATGCAGACTTTTCGCCTTTCGGCAATATCGATGTCGTTCACATAGCGCCCGTAAATCATGTTGCTCTTCTCGATCAAATCGTACTCGGGATAACAACCCTTTACCAGATAAGCGCCGTTTCTTTCGCCTCTCACCACATTTTTTTCGCTTCCGCCACCTCCACTGAAAAGCACGGGCGAAATATACTGCAGCTCTTTTACCCGTTGCCGAATGATGGGAATATCGCTGTTCGTCATGTTCCAACTGCGTCCTTTGCGAAATCCGTGATAGGGTTCCGTAGTGGAATTCGTCCAAAAAAAGCAGGAATTGGTGGCAAATCCTTCGATCTGCGACGATATTCCCTTGTCAAGTGCATTGCCTGAACCCACCATAGCAACGAGCATGAACATCCCCCAAAACACGCCGAAAGCGGTAAGAACGCTTCGGGATTTGTTGTGGGTGATGGTGATCCAGATTTCCTGCCAATGATCCAAATCGAAGATTTTCCCGATATCTTTGAACAGGCCGGAAAGGGAATCGCTATGGTTATCTTTTGATGATTTCATTGTTATATTGTATTTGCCTATTCCTCTCGCATGGCTTCAATAGGACGCACTTTTACCGCTTTGCGGGCAGGTAAATATCCGGCAAGAACGCCGGCAATAATGAGGACGATGGTGGCAAAAACGGCATATCCGATGTCTACTGTAGGATTTTTGAAAACCGACATTTGCATACCGTCCGACGAGGCATTTGCGGCAGCGGCCTGTTCCATCAGAAAATTTGCCAATTCGGTAACTCCGATCCCAAGCATCAACCCGATGTAGCCGAAAATGGCTGTGATGATGATCGATTCGAGGATAATCGATTTGAGGATGGACGAAGGAGGCGCACCAATGGCTTTACGAATACCGATTTCTCGGGTTCGTTCTTTCACCGTTACCAACATGATGTTGCTTACACCCACAATACCGGCAATAAGTGTGAAAATTCCAATGATTGATACAAAAATGGTAATACCGCCAAAAATCTTCATGGTTTCGATGTAATCGGCTTGCGTGTTATCGACCCAGAGAGCTTGCCTGTCCTGTGGATCGAAGCTGAGACTGCGACCCATGAGACTACGCAACGATTCGTCGAAGCGTTCGTTGGCAGCTTTTGTTTCGAGTCCGTCGACGGTGAAAATGATTTGATTGAATTTTTTATCGGGATTGAAAATCGCCTGCGAAGTTGAAAAAGGAATGTAAGCATTGGATCCTCCCCACTGTTCTTTTTTTGAATTGATACCGACTACTTTAAACATCAACTGACCCACTTTTACATATTGCCCCAATGCCGGTTTGCCTTTGAAGAGCACTTCCACGATTTTTCGGTCGAGGACGATCACTTTGTTTGTTTGGTTTATATCCAATTGATTGATAAAACGCCCATCGCCTTGTTGAATGACCAGTTTTTCGATTTCGGAGTACGACGGCATCACGCCTCTTACCTGATACGTGCCGTATTCGGAACCGTAAGAGATGGTTAGACTTTTGTTCGATCGCGCAGTAATCAGATCGCTTTGCATTACCTCATCGTGAATGGTGGAAATTTCTTTCTCCATAAAATGCAAATTTCGCCCCGACTTTAATCCGTTGTAAGGAATGGAAGTAGTGCCCGACCATAAACTGATGCGGTTAACTGCTCGCGAACTGAAATTGGACATCACCCCATTTTTCAATCCGTTGCCGGCACCCAAAAGCACAATGAGTATGAAAATGCCCCATGAAACCGATAAGCCGGTAAGGGCAGTACGCAGTTTGTTTTTCTTTAGCGTACTGAATATTTCCTGTAGATGGTCGTTCATCCCGGTATGTGTTATTTATGAGCCGTGAGTTGCATGGGTATACACATTGTACACACTATTTTCTTTGCGAGTTTCATATTCGATCATCCCGTCTTTTAAATGGATGATACGGTTTGTTGCATCGGCAACCGACTGCTCGTGCGTTACAATAATGGTGGTGATACCCTGTTTGTTGAGATTGGTGAGCACGTTCATCACTTCCACTGTGGTTTGGCTGTCGAGAGCGCCGGTTGGCTCGTCGGCCAAAATAATTCGGGGATTCGAAACAATCGCTCGCGCAATGGCCACACGTTGTTTTTGCCCTCCCGAAAGTTCGCTCGGCATATGATAAGCCCATTCCTTCAACCCCATTTTGTCGAGAAGCTCCATGGCAATGATGTTGCGTTTTTTTCGGCCGACATTTTTATAATAAAGCGGGAGTGCAACGTTTTCCAACGCATTTTTGAAACCAATGAGATTGAACGACTGAAAAACGAACCCGATCATTTCGTTGCGATAATGCGCAGCCTGTTTTTCACTGAGGTTTTTCATCAATGTGCCGTCCAGATAATATTCACCGGAATCGTAGGTATCCAAGATACCCAGAATATTCAGCAAAGTGGATTTGCCCGATCCCGATGCACCCATTACGGAAACATATTCACCTTCATCGATATGTAAACAGATACCTTTGAGGACGTGAAGCGCAATCGATTCGGTATAATACGATTTGTGAAGCTGCTTTAAATCAATCATCCTATAAACAAATTATGGCTTGGACTGAGTAACTCCGAAACTTTTTCTATCAAATTTGAAAGAGTTTTCTCAATCAACGCAAATAGATAATACAAAGGTATGGAAAACATTGTACTATGCAATACATAATACTATGAAATTTTACGATTTAAATATATTTAAGTTAATCGCAGTATTCCGATAGATACCGGAAGGAAGGTTGCTCCGGATTCATGAAAACTCATGCAACCGATTGAGCAAATTCTAATCGAGTTTGAGTACGGCAAGAAAAGCTTTTTGGGGTATTTCCACGTTACCGATCTGCTTCATGCGTTTCTTTCCTT
>ERZ795062.3147-NODE-3147-length-10317-cov-9.454297_pt1 | contig 10317 bp, 8 predicted proteins | sample MGYA00375146_ERZ795062 | MGnify/ENA primary metagenome ERZ795062 (study PRJEB30191, sample SAMN05720281) | activated sludge metagenome | isolation source: Anaerobic digester | place: USA | collected 2015-07-16 ...
CCGGCCGGGGTCACCTGGCCGCTGGGGGCGATCAGCGTGATCACATCGCCCTCGCGCACGCCCAGACTGCGCGCCAGGTCCACGCCCAGCACCACGCCGAATCCGCCGCTGACCAGGCGCTTGAGCACCGTGTTCTTCAGCTCGCCGGCCAGGTCGGTCACGCTGGGTTCGAGCGCGGGGTCGATGCCGCGCACCATCGCGCCCTTCATGTCATCGCCGCGCGCCAGCAGGGCCTGCGCCGCAATGAAGGGGGCGGCGCCGATCACGGCCGGGTTGGCACGCACCTCGGCCAGCGTGCGGTTCAGGTCGGGCAGCGCCGCGCCGCCCTGCGCGTAGATCTCGATGTGCGAAACCACGCCCAGCATGCGGTCGCGCACCTCTTTCTGGAAGCCGTTCATCACGCTCAGCACGATGATCAGCGCACCCACGCCCAGCGCGATGCCCAGCATGGACACGCCCGAGATGAAGGAGATGAAGCCGTTGCGCCGGGTGGAGCGTCCGGCCCGGGTGTAGCGCCAGCCGAGAATCAGTTCGTAGGGGATTTGCATCAGCCGTTGGGAAGGGGTCACAGGGGCGATTGTGGCATCGCCGCCGGGCGTTCCCGGCCTTCCCGGACAATAGCCCGCATGTCCGACCCCACCCACCTGCTGATTGCCTTTGCAGCCGGCGGCACGCCTGCGGCGAAAGAAGCCTTGCGTGCGATGCGCCTGCCCCGGCTCGAGCGCCTGCTGCAGCGCCTGCAGCCCTTGCCGCCGGAGCCCGTCGACGAGCTGGCGCCCGAGGCCCCGCATGAGCGCGCCCTGGCCCGTGCCCTGGGCCTGGACAGCGGCGCCGGCCGCACGCCCTGGGCGGCGCTTGCGCTGCAGCGCGCGGGCGGCGCGCCCGGGCCACACGCCTGGGCCTGGATCACGCCCTGCCACTGGAGAGTGGGCATGGACCAGGTGCTGATGCAGGATCCCGCCGCACTGGAACTGCACGACGAGCACGCCCGCGAGCTCTTCGCGGCCCTGCAAGCCTGGTTTGCCGACGACGGCATCGAACTGAACCTCGAGACCCCGCAGCGCTGGCTGGCGCGCGGCGAGCTGTTCCGCGACCTGGTGAGCGCCTCGCTGGACCGGGTCAGCGGGCGCGATGTGGCGGCCTGGATGCCCGAGTCGCCGCAGGCGCGCATCCTGCACCGCCTGCAGAGCGAGATGCAGATGCTGCTCTACACCCACCCGGTCAACGACGCGCGGGCCGCGCAAGGTCTGCCGGCGGTCAATTCGTTCTGGGTCAGCGGCGCCGGCGCGCTGCCGCCGACCGTGCCCGAAATCTCCGCGCCCGCGCTGGACCTGAGCCTGCGCGAGAGCGCCCTGCGCCAGGACTGGGCCGCCTGGGCGCAGGCCTGGCAGCAGCTTGACGCGACCCGCGGCGCCGCTCTGCTGGCGGCACAGGAACGGGGCGAGCCGGTTCGGCTCACGCTGTGCGGCGAGCGCGCCTGGCAGACCTTCGAGTCCGCGCCCAGGCGCCTTTTTCAACGAGTTTCAGGCTTTTTTGGCACAAAGCCAGCGTCGATGCGTCTTGAGCAGCTATGAAATTGATAGAACGCGACATCCCGCCGCGCGCGGTCTGGGCGCTGGAGCAGGCCGGCGTGCACCCGCTGCTGGCGCGCCTGTTCGCCGCGCGCGGCGTGAACGGCCATGACGAACTCGACGACGGCCTGGCGCGCCTGCTGCCGCCTGGCAGCCTGAAGGGCGCCAAAGAGGCGGCCATGCTGCTGGCCGACGCCATCGCCGCCGACCGGCGCCTGTGCATCGTGGCCGACTATGACTGCGACGGCGCCACCGCCTGTGCGGTGGCGGTGCGCGGCCTGCGCCTGCTGGGCGCAAAGCACGTGGACTACCTCGTGCCCGACCGCGTGGTGGACGGCTACGGCCTCACGCCGCCGATCGCCCGTCGCGTGAAGGAACGCGGGGCTGACATGCTGATCACCGTGGACAACGGCATTGCCAGCGTGGAAGGCGTGGCCGAGGCGCGCGCGCTGGGCCTGAAGGTGCTGGTGACCGACCATCACCTGCCCGCCGCGCCCGCTGCCGACAGCGCCCTGCCGAATGCTGACGTCATCGTGAACCCGAACCAGCCCGGCTGCGCCTTCGAGAGCAAGTCGATGGCCGGCGTGGGCGTCATGTTCTACGTGCTGCTGGCGCTGCGCGCTGAACTTCGCCACCGAGGCGCTTTCGACGCCGCCACACAGCCCAAGCTCGACGCCCTGCTCCCCTTGGTCGCCTTGGGCACTGTCGCCGACGTGGTGAAGCTCGACGCGAACAACCGCCGCCTCGTCGCGCAAGGCCTCAAGCGCGTGCGCGCCGGCGCCCTGCAACCCGGTCTGGCCGCCCTGTTCAGTGCCGCGGGGCGCCAGGCACGCGTGGCCACCACCTTCGACTTCGGCTTTGCCCTGGGGCCGCGCATCAACGCGGCGGGGCGGCTGTCGGACATGACGCTGGGCATCGAATGCCTGCTGACCGACGACGCCGGGCGCGCCGACGAGCTCGCGCGCCTGCTGGACGGGATCAACCGCGAGCGCCGCGAGATCGAGGGCGGCATGCGCGACCAGGCCTTTGTGATCGCCGAATCGCTGCTGGCCCCCGACGGCGAGCAGGCCGGCGAGCCGCCGCCGGCGCTGTGCGTGTTCGACCCCGGCTTTCACGAAGGCGTGGTCGGCATCGTGGCCTCGCGCCTGAAAGACCGGCTGCACCGCCCTACCTTCGTCTTCGCCGCCAGTGGCGCGCCCGGCAAGGCGCATGAGCTCAAGGGCTCGGGGCGTTCGATCCCCGGTTTTCACCTGCGCGACGCGCTGGACCTGGTGGCCAAGCGCCATCCCGGCGTGCTGTTGCGCTTCGGCGGCCACGCGATGGCGGCCGGCTGCACGCTGGACGCCGAGGCGTTACCGGTGTTCGAGGCGGCGCTGAGCCAGGTCGCGCGCGAGTGGCTGGACGCGGCCACGCTGACACGCCGTCTGGAGACCGACGGGCCGCTGGCCCCCGAGTACCGCCGCACCGACCTGGTCGACACGCTGCACCGCGAGGTCTGGGGCCAGGGCTTTGCCGCACCGACCTTCAGCGAGGAGGTCGAGGTCGTCTCGCAGCGGCTGGTGGGCGAGAAGCACCTCGCGCTCAAGCTCAAGCACCACGGCCAGCCAGTGGACGGCATCTGGTTCGGCCACACCGACCCGCTGCCGGCCCGCGTGAAACTGGCCTTCCGCCTGGATGCCGACGAGTGGCAGGGCGTGCGGCGGGTGCGCTTTCTCGTGGAGGGTGCGGAAATCCAGGACTGAGCATCCTTCTGGCACCATCCCGGCGCGCAAGGGCCGTCTACAGGGGTCGGAAAAGAATCGTCAGGGCTTGACGCCGTTGCGCGCCTTCTCGTACAGGCGCTCCAGCACATGGGGCGAGACAAACTTGTTGACCTCGCCGCCCAGCAGCGCGATCTCGCGCACGAAGGTGCTGCTGATGAACTGGTACTTGTCACCCGGCGTGAGGAAGACGGTTTCCACGTCCGGCATCAGCGCCCGGTTCATGCCGGCAAGCTGGAATTCGTAGTCGAAGTCGGTCACCGCGCGCAGGCCGCGCACCATGGCCTTGCCGCCGCGCGCCACCACGAAGTCACGCACCAGCCCCGAGAAACTCTCCACCGTGACCTGCGGGTAGCGCTTCACGGATTCGCGCGCCATCTCGATACGGTCTTCCAGGCTGAACAGCGCCTTTTTGTGATAACCCGCGGCCACCGCCACGATCACGCGATCGAACAGCTGGCAGGCGCGGCGCACCACGTCTTCGTGACCCAGGGTCATGGGGTCGAAGGTACCGGGATAGACGGCTAGCACGCTGTTGGCCATGGAAGGACTCCTGTTTGGGCGGGATGATAAGGGGGAATGGCCGCGGCACCGGGTTTCGGTTGCTGCGATGCGTCAGGCGGCAGGCTTCACCAGCAGATGCGCGTGCACCGCCCCGGCCTTGAGGTGGCGATGCAGCGCCAGGCCCAGCGGCTGCAGGCGCTCGTCCGTCCAGGCCTGCGGCGCTTCCAGATACACAAAGCCCCCAGGTGCCACGGCCTGCGCGGCGGCGGCCAGCGCCTTGTCGAACAGGTTCGAATCGAAGGGCGGATCCAGCAGGACTAGCTCCAGGCTGCCCGGCGCGACGCGGGCCATTGCCATCAGGCCGTCGCCGCGCTGGATGTGCACCGCCGCCGCGTCGAGCCGGGTCCGCGTGGCCTGCAGCTGCGCCACCAGTGCGGCGTCGGTTTCCGCCATGGCCACCCAGGTGGCGCCACGGGAGGCCGCCTCGAAGCCCAGCACGCCGGTGCCGGCAAATGCATCGATACAGCGCCAGCCGGTGAGGTCCTGGCCCAGCCAGTTGAACAGCGTCTCGCGCACCCGGTCCGGCGTGGGCCGCAGGCCGGGCCGGTCGGGCACCTTGAGCCGGGTGCGTTTCCACTGGCCGCCGATGATGCGGATCTCGTGCGCGGGGCTGCCTTGCAGGTGCCGCGGCCGGGCAAGTGCCGCGCTGCCGCTGGGGGCGGTCGGTTTTTTCATGGCGCCACTGTAATCGCTGTGAGGCCCCTGCCGCTGCGTCAGCGCCCGGCGCGGCGACCAAAGCGCCGGCAGGCCTGGCGGTAGTCGCGCAGCGTCTGCCCGGCGCGCGCCAGCACGCTGTCCGCGACCTCGGGGCCGCCGGCGGGGTTTCCGGTCAGCAGTTCGATGCCGTCCAGCACATGGGCCACCGCGTGCACCTGGAACAGCCCGCGCGACACGGCATCGACCACGTCGCGGTCCAGCATCAGATGGCGGCGGTTGCGCTCGGGAATCAGCACCGCATGGCTGCCGTCGAGCCCGGCACGTTCGCAGACGCGGAACCAGCCCTCGATCTTCTCGTTGAGCCCGCCCACCGGCAGCACCTCGCCGTGCTGGTTGACCGCCCCGGTCACGGCGATACCCTGGCGCAGCGGGAATCCGCTGAGGCTGGACAGCAGCACGTACAGTTCGGCGCAGGAGGCCGAGTCGCCTTCCACGCCGTTGTATTCCTGCTCGAACACGATGGAGGCGCTCAGGGCCAGCGGCGCCAGCTGGCCGAACAGTGCCGACAGGTAACTGGCCAGTATCAGCACGCCCTTGTCATGGATCGGGCCGGAGAGCTCGACCTCGCGCTCGATGTTGACCACGCCCTGGTGGCCTGCAAAGGTGCGCGCCGTCACGCGCACCGGAAATCCGAAGCGGGTGTCGCCCAGGTCGATCTGCGTCAGGGCGTTGATCTGGCCCACCCGGCTGCCTTGCAGCGTGATCAGCCGGTCGCCCTCGGCCACCGATTCGCGCAGCCGCTCGGCCACGGCATCGTGGCGCGCGGTGCGCGCGGCCAGCGCGGCCTCCACCTCGGCCACACCGACCAGCCCCGCATGGCACAGGGCGGCGCTCTCGGTGACCAGCGCCTCGGTGCGCGCGAAGATGGCACTCTGGCGGGTCTGGTCGTCGGCTTCGCGGTGCGTCTCCTCCACCAGACGCGCCACCGCAGCCGCTGAAAAATGCGGCAGCGCCAGCCGGCGGCAGGCCTGCGCCACGAAGATACCGGTGGCGCGGCGCGTGGCCTCGGTGGCAATGAAGCTGTCGGCGAAATCGACCTTGACCCGGAAATGGCGGGCGAACTCGGGGTCGCCTTCCTGCAGCTCGTAGAAATGCTCGACGGCGCCGATGAGCACGATCTTGACGTCCACGTCCACCGCCTGAGGCTCCAGCGAGACGGCACCCATGGACGAGCTCATCGTGCCCGGCTCCTCGATCTGCAGACGCCCGTTGCGCAGGAAGCGGCGCAGCTTCTCCCACACCAGCGGATCGGCCACCAGGTCGCGCAGGTGCAGCATCAGGAAGCCGCCGTGCGCCTTGAGCAGGCTGCCGGCGCGGATGCGCGAGAAGTCGGTCACCAGCACATCGTTCTCGGCCTGGTATTCGATGCTGCCAAACAGCGCGCGAAACAGCGGGTTGTTCTCGACGATCACCGGCGCGCCGCTCAAGCCCTCGTTGTCCACCACCAGGTTCACGCGGTAGCGCGCCAGCGTGGCCTCCAGGGCCTCCCTGCGGCTTTCGTCGTCGGGCTCGAACACCTCGAACAGCTCGACGTTTTCCAGCACGTCGCGCTCGACCTCGTCCAGCCAGACGCCGAGCTTGACCGAATCCTTGATCTGTTTCTTCAGTCCGACCCGGATGGCCTGCAGCTCGTGCTCCAGCATCGGACGCACCACCTCGCGGCGCAGCTCGGCACGGGCCTCGTTCATGACGCGCTCCATGGCGCCGGTCTTCTCCAGGAAGCGGTTGATCTCGCCGTGCAGTTCGTGCTCGGCCCGGTCGAACTCGGCGCGGCGCTCGCGCGGCAGTTCGGCCGCCTCTTTCTCGGTCAGCGCCTGGCCGTCCTCGCCGCGCAGGGTGAACACCAGGTGCCCGTCTTCGCGGCGCAGGGCAAAGTGGCGTTGCTCGGCAAACCCGGTCAGCTCGGCATAGGCCACGGCTTCCTGCGCGAGGTAGGCCTTTTCGATGCGTTCGCTGCCGCTCTTGAACTCCTGGCCCTCCAGCCGCTTGGGCACTTCGACCTGCAACGACTTGACCAGCGCGGCCATGAGCTGGCGCAGCTGGCGACCCTGCCCCGCGGGCATGCGCAGGGCGCGCGGGCGCTCGGGCGTGTCGAAGTTGTTCAGGTAGCACAGGTCCGGCGGCACGGCACGGCCGGCGGCCACGGTCTGCATCAGCTGCTGCAGCAGGGAGGAGCGCCCGCTGCCGACCTCGCCCAGAACGAACAGGTTGTAGCCGGGCTGCTCCATCGTCAGCCCAAAGCGCGCGGCGGTTTCGGCCCGCTCCTGACCGATCCAGGGCAAGGGGTCGCGCAGCAGCTCGGCGGTGTCGGCAAACCCCAGCTGCGCGGGGTCGAGGGTGAACCGCAAATCGCCGGGGGTCAGGCTGGATATCGGCATGGTCGTTCGGGCGGCAGAGTGCAAGGCGCGTTGGTGCAAGCTTAAACCGATCAGGCCGGTCGCGGGCGGGGCTGCCGGCACTGGCCGGCGCCGCGCATTCCGGGTAGGCTCGTGGGATGCACGCCGAAGACGCCCGCCCCGCCTCCACGATCACCGCCGCACGCCATGATGCGCCCACACCTTCCACCCTGGCCTTGCGCCGGGTCGCCATCGACACCTGGCACGAGAACGTCGCCTACCTGCACCGCGACTGCGCCGTGTACCGGGCCGAGGGCTTCCAGGCCTTGTCGAAGGTCGAGGTGCGCGCCAACGGGCGCCACATCCTGGCCACGGTGAACGTGGTCGACGACGCGGCCATCGTCGGCTGCCACGAGCTGGGCCTGTCGGAAGACGCGTTCCAGCAGCTGGGCGTGCAGGACGGGCACACGGCCTCGATCTCGCAGGCCGAGCCGCCGGCCTCGATGGCCATGCTGTTCCGCAAGATCGGCGGCGAACGCCTCGGCCGGGAAGACTTCCGGGCCATCGTGCAGGACATCGCCAGCCACCACTATTCCAAGATCGAGCTGACCGCTTTCGTCGTGGCCTGCAACCGGGCCGAACTGGACCGCGAGGAGGTCTACTTCCTGACCGAGGCCATGGTCGCCAGCGGCCGTACGCTCGACTGGCGCGAGCCGCTGGTGGTGGACAAGCACTGCATCGGCGGCATTCCCGGCAACCGCACCTCGATGCTGGTGGTGCCGATCGTGGCCGCGCACGGCCTGCTGTGCCCCAAGACCTCGTCGCGCGCCATCACCTCGCCGGCCGGTACCGCCGACACCATGGCCGTGCTGGCCAACGTGGAGCTGCCCTTCGCGAGCCTGGAGCAGATCGTGCGCACCCACCGCGGCTGCCTGGCCTGGGGCGGCACCGCCGACCTCTCGCCGGCCGACGACGTGCTGATCTCGGTGGAGCGGCCGCTGTCGATCGACTCGCCCGGGCAGATGGTGGCGTCGATCCTGTCCAAGAAGATTGCCGCCGGCTCCACCCACCTGGTGCTCGACATTCCGATCGGCCCCACCGCCAAGGTGCGCTCCATGCCCGAGGCGCAGCGCCTGCGCCGGCTGTTCGAATACGTGGCGGGGCGCATGCACCTGGCATTGGACGTGGTCATCACCGACGGTCGCCAGCCCATCGGCAACGGCGTCGGGCCGGTGCTGGAGGCGCGCGACGTGATGCAGGTGCTGCAGAACGACCCGCTCGCACCGATCGACCTGCGGCAGAAGGCGCTGCGCCTGGCCGGGCGCCTGATCGAATGCGACCCCGATGTGCGCGGCGGCGACGGCTTTGCCATTGCGCGGGACATCCTCGACTCCGGACGGGCACTGAGCCGCATGAATGCCATCATCGAGGCGCAGGGCAGCCGGTCCTTCGACCCGAACGCGCCTCGACTCGGCGCACTGAGCTTCGAGGTCCGCGCGGACGCCTCGGGTGTGGTGGCCGGCATCGACAACGTGCAGATCGCGCGCATCGCGCGCCTGGCCGGAGCACCCAAAGTGCCAGGCGCCGGGCTCGACCTGCTGCGCAAGCTGGGCCACGCGGTGGCGGCGGGCGACCTGCTCTACCGCGTGCACGCCGACTTCCCTGCCGATCTGGAGTTTGCCCGGCAGGCCTGCGAGCGCGCCAGTGGCTTCACGATCGGCGGCGCCGACGCCCAGCCGCATGTTTTCGTGGAGTTCTGATGCAAGCGCCACCCACCCTGCTGTATTTCGACGACGAACAGGGCGCCGCCCTGGGCCTGGCGCAGGCCGCAGGGCTGGTGCCTGCGCCGGTGCAAAGACACCGCTTTCCCGACGGGGAGATCCGGCTGCGCCTGCCTGACGCCCTGCCCGAACGCGTGGTGCTGCTGCGCACGCTCGACCATCCGAACGAGAAACTGGTGGACTTGCTGCTGGCCGCCCGCACCGCGCGGCTGCTGGGCGCGCGGCACCTGACCCTGGTGGCGCCCTACCTGGCGTACATGCGCCAGGACATTGCTTTTGTCCCCGGCGAGGCGATCAGCCAGCGCATCGTCGGGCGTTTCCTGGCGGAGCTGTTCGATGCGGTGGTCACGGTGGATCCGCACCTCCACCGCGTGGCCACGCTGCAGGAGGCGGTACCCGTCGGTCAGGCCGTGGTGCTCAGCGGCGCCCCGCTGCTGGCCGATCTGATCGCGCAGCGGCGCCCCGGCGCCTTGCTGGTGGGGCCGGACAGTGAATCCGCGCAATGGGTTTCGCAGGCGGCCGCGCGCCACGGCTTCGACCATGCGGTGTGCACCAAACAACGCCAAGGCGACCATGCGGTCGAGATCGAGCTGCCCGCCCTGCCGGTGGCCGGGCGCGCCGTCGTGCTGATGGACGACGTGGCCAGCACCGGCCACACCGTGGCGCAGGCGGCACGCCGGTTGCGCGCGGCCGGCGCCGTATCGGTGGACGTCGCGGTGACCCATGCGCTGCTGTCCGACGACGCCTTCGGGCAACTGCGGGCTGCCGGCGTGGATGCGTTCTGGAGCACCGACTGCGTCGCGCACTCCAGCAACGTGGTGAAAATGGCCGTGCCTCTGGCACAGGCGCTGGCCACCCTCTTGCCCAGCGGCACGGTGAAGGCATGACCTGCGTCAAGAAACCGCCGGTTTGCATTCACGCGTCCGGTGGGGGTTTGCTATATTGATCCTACCCAACCTGTCGGGGCAGGATTCGCGCCCGGAGACAAACTTGCAAAGGTACCCGCCATGAGCCTCAAGCCCGCCCATCCCATCGACGAACCCGCCGACGCGCCGCTGCTGAATTTCTCCAACTGCCACGAGGGCATCATCAGCCACCTGAATGACTTCGGCCAACTGCCGGCGTTGCTGGCGCCCGCCGCGCGCGCGCGCGAAATCGCGGAAGAGACGCTTCGCTTTTTCCGTGCCGCGGTCTTCGAACACCATTCGGAGGAGGAACGCGAGCTGTTCCCGGCGGTGTTGTCCAGTGCCGTCAAGGGCGAGGAGCGCGACCGGGTCCAGGTCATGGTCGACCAGCTGACCGCCGAACACCGCACCGTCGAAGCCGCGTGGCTGAAGCTCGAACCGGAGTTGAAAAAAGTGGCCAAGGGGCATTCGACCGAGCTCAACGTCGCCGGCGTCGAGCACCTGGTGACGAGCTACCTCGGGCACGCCCGGTTCGAGGAAGACCACTTCCTGCCGCTGGCCCACACCATCCTGGGGCGCAACGCCAACCACATGGAAGCGCTGGGCCTGTCGCTGCACATGCGGCACGCGCCGCGGATCATTGCGCATATCTGAGGCTTGCTCGCCTGGCTGGGCTGCTGGCC
>ERZ795062.3155-NODE-3155-length-10303-cov-5.229606_pt1 | contig 10303 bp, 7 predicted proteins | sample MGYA00375146_ERZ795062 | MGnify/ENA primary metagenome ERZ795062 (study PRJEB30191, sample SAMN05720281) | activated sludge metagenome | isolation source: Anaerobic digester | place: USA | collected 2015-07-16 ...
TGAAGCCGATAAAACGCCTGTCCTTGGAGGATGGATAGCATGCCCGCAGCATATCTGTAGTATCGCTGGTGTGGGTAGGGAGGAATATTGGCGGGATCCGGTAAAAGTTTCCATTGAAGCATATAGAATATTGGGTACTGACGGGTTAATCGATATATTTGTCCCTCATAAAGAGGATGATTTTAGGTGTGTTGATGCTAGTAGCTACGCCCATGCTAGTACTGATTTATCGCTGGAAGATACGATAAATAGGATTGACACCATGCCTTCGGCAGAGGACATCGAATCCCAATTCAATTTTGAGCAAGAGTACAGCAAGTTTAAGGCACATTTGATAGAAATGCAGCAGCAATGTGGTGACATGGTATATATGCCGGCTCAGTGGGACGCGGGTGCGGTGATCGAATGGTATTTTGACTTCGGGTATAATAATTTCTTTTATGTAGTCGGTTTATATCCTGATAGAGCCATAAAACTGATGGAAGTGGGCGGTGCTATAGGTTATTGCCGCTCTGTACTGGTGGCTAAGGCCGTAGAAGAAGGCCTTTATCCTCATGCTGTTTTGTTGGGTGAAGACATATGTACTCAGCGTGGTCCCATGATCTCACCTGATTTTATAGAAAAATATTATGCCCCACAGCTTCAACGCGGTCTCAAACCATTATTGGACGTAGGTTGTAAGCCGGTTTGGCATAGCGATGGTGATATAAGGCCCATCATGGACATGCTAATCGATTGTGGTGTGCAAGGATTTCAGGGTTTTCAGCCCGAGTGCGGTTTGACTATCGATTATGTGGTACAAAAACGCACCCGAGAGGGAAAGCCATTGCTTATCTTTGGTCCTTTGGCTGTGACTACGGAGCTGCCGGTATGTACGCCTCAGGAGGTTAAGGCTAAGGTACGCCACGCTATTGATGTATGCCGCGGCAATGCAAATTTAGTGCTGTTTACGTCCAATACTATAAATCCGGATGTGCCTTTGGAAAATATCAAAGCCATGTATGAGGCAACATTAGAGGAGTAGAGTAGTATATAATTAATGCCATAGTTGGGTATAGTATTTCTTTGTTGTACCTTCTATAATGCTTGTAACAATGAAATAGGGGGAAATTATGAAATATAAGGAAAACTGGGATGAGACTAAAGAGCGATTCAAAGCCTGGTGGGAACGTTCTGCGATAGATAGACCGATGTTGAGGCTGGTGGCCCGCCGCCGAGAGCCGGTGGAGCCACTGGAGGAGGTGATCTCACCTCAAACGCCTGAGGCTCTGCATCTGGATGTGGAGCGCCGGGTGAGGGAGCTGCGTAATTTCTGCCGTACGCATACCTTTATGGCTGAGGCCTTCCCATCGCTGGATATCAATATAGGGCCGGGTTCTATGGCTACATATCTAGGGTCAGAACCAAATTTTTCGTGGGATACAGTATGGTACACAGAATGCGTTAAACCTGACTGGCGGGAGTGGGGGCCGCTGAGATATGACCCCGACAATTATTGGTGGAAGCGCCATTTAGAGCTTGTCCGGCGGGGACAGGAGCTCTCCTGTGGTGATTTTCTGGTTAATATTCCTGATATAATGGAAAGCATAGATATTCTCTCAGCCCTGCGAGGACCTCAGCAGTTCTGTTATGACCTTCTAGATGAACCGGAGGTGGTTAAGGATTATATAAGGCAGATAGATGCTCTCTATTTTATATATTATGATGCTATGTATGATATTGTAAAAGGAGAGGATAATAGCAGTAGTTTTACTACCTTTCAGATATGGGGTCCGGGCAAAGTTGCCAAAGTGCAGTGTGACTTTTCGGCTGTAATGTCTCCCGGGCAGTTTCGTGAGTTTTTGATACCATCTTTACAGCAGCAGTGTCAAAAGCTGGATTATACTCTTTATCATTTAGATGGACCTGATGCTATCAAGCACTTAGATGCTCTGATGGAGATAGAAGAGCTGGATGCACTGCAATGGACGCCAGGAGCTGGCAAACCCGACGGCGGAAATGAACTGTGGTATCCCATATATGATAAGGTCAAAGCAGCGGACAAGTCCCTGTGGATAAGCCTGGAGGAAGGTAGTGTAGATGAATTGATAGCCAAAGCCGGTAAGCTGGTCAGGCGCTATGGCTCCGATGGTTTATATATTCTTTTTCCGGTGATGGAAAGGGAGGAGGCCTTAAAGATACTGGCTGAGGCTGAAAGAAAGTGGCGGTAATACCGTTTTTAAGGAGGGTAACGTGGAAAAGTTAATAACAACGCTGGGGAATTTGTCCTCTGCCCGGGCAGGTGTGATCTTGCCTCATGAACACGTATTTGTAGATTTGCGGACGTCTGATCAGCCGGGATATGCTCAGGCGTCAATTAAAGATGTAATCGGTGTGATGCGGCCGGAATTGGAAACGGCTCGACGGGCAGGTATTGGAACTATCGTGGAATGTTCTACTGTAGGAGTGGGTAGAAGAGTAGATATACTGAAAAAAGTGTCTGAGGCGGCAGGTTTTCCGTTAGTTTTGCCCACAGGAGTATATCGTGAGCCCTGGATCCCCGGTTGGGTGCATCAAGCTGATGAGGAGGCGCTTGTGGAATGGCTGAGTGCTGAACTCAATGAGGATATAGAGGGAAATGATATCAGGGCCGGCTGGATCAAGCTCAGTGCCGGGGATAATGGACTTACAGAATGTGAGAGGAAAGTTTTGCGAGCTGCTGCAAGGAGCGCTCGAGATTGTGGGGCCGTTATCGGGAGTCATACCGTCCGTGGTAGGGTAGTTAGGGATCAGCTAGATATAATCGAAAAAAGTGGTTATACACCTGATCGGTTTATATGGATCCATGCTCATTGTGAGCCTGATTTTGCGTTGCATATTGAGATGGCTAAACGAGGTGCATGGATTGAATATGATGCTATCGGCAGTGACTCAGATGAGCTGTTTATGGAGCTAATATTTAAGATGTTGGATGCGGGATTTGAGCATCAACTGTTGTTGAGTCAGGACTGTCCAGGTTATGATGCATCGCAACCTGGTGGGGGAACACTCAGGCCATATACGTATATTGTGGAAACATTTCTGCCCCGGCTCCGCGACGCAGGCGGGGATGAAGATACGATTCATACTATAGTACGTGAAAATCCATTCAAAGCGTTTGCTAGACCAGTTGCTTAACATATGATAATGTAGCTCCGGACATATCTGGTGGGGCAGATAATCTCAGATATGAGTTTTTGCTGGGGGGAGAGTAGTCGCAAATATAATCACGATTAATGTCCGGTAATGGCTGTCAGGGTGTTGAGCCCTCTGGCTTTTTACCTCTGTGATGGGGATTATAGCTCAAAGGGTGAATCGTTTTTATTCTCCCTTCCCCGGACAATTTTTGCAATTATTTCATTAATAAGTATTTATGGGATGGCAACAATGTTGCTTACTATACAAGACTGACATCTTTAGGTAGCTGCGGTTTAACGAGGAGAGTTTTTTCTCTTCGGTAAGTTACCTTTCCTATTTGAGAGGGGAGAGGGCGAACGTATTTTGCCTGAGTTACAACGACCTCTGCTTTGGATTCTCCCCGAACAGAGGAGAAATAGGCGGCTACTTGAGCTGCTTTCTGCACTTCTTCCTCTTCATTTTCTTTGCTTTTTACTTTCAAAATTACGTGAGAGCCGGGTAGATCTCTTACATGAAGCCAGTAATCCTGGGGGGAAGCGACTTTGGTGACCAGAAAATGGTTACTCTTTGCATTTTTCCCTACCCATATTTCGCTACCCTGGGAGGTTTTGAATCTCAGGGCCGGGGAGGTAGAAGGGGGGATTTTATCCTTTTCTTTTTCCTGGGGAAGCTCTTGTTCAAAAATTTTCTTTACTTTTCTCTCTTTTTCTTCCAATTCTTTTAGTCTTTCTCTTAGTTTGAGGTTTTTTTCTCGGCCTTTACGATAAAGTCGAAAATAATTTTGCATGTTCTGGTTTACAGAAAGTCGGGAATTGAGAGAGATAAAAATATTTTGAGGAGGGGAAGAAAAAATGTTTTTAACTACTATCCCTTCCTCGGTTTTACTCATTACTTCTAAGCTGGGGAGAATTTTCAGAAGCTCCCCTTTTATCTTTAACTCTTCCAGTTCTTCCTCGTTTTTTATCAAGTTTTTGATTTTCTCTCTCTCCTTTTCTAAGAAATCCAGTTCTTCTTTCCATCTTTTTTCTTTTATTTTTTGCCGGGTTAGTTCTTCGTGCTTTTCCCACCAGGAGAAATGGAAATACTCTACTGCCTGATTAAAAGAAGGAAACTCTTTCCAGGAAAGAGAAGAATAAGAGGTGGATGAGTTCCAGAATATCCCTTGAGGCTCTCCGGAGGAAGAAAAAAACACTCTTATTTGATAATTACTCTCTCGAAGGGGGGAAATGATTTCTCTCATCACCCCTTGCAGGCTTTTGCCTTCCTCTACCTTTTCTACTATTACCTGGCTCAAAAAGGGGCCAATGCCATCTATTTGTTGAATGAGCTGATATTGTAGCTCTTCAGGAGGGTAGAGAAGAGATAAATCTTTTTCTTGTCCTTCCATAAAAAGAAGGGGGTCGACTTTGCTCTTTTGGGGAGGGAGAGAATATTTCTCTCCGGGAAGAAGAGTCCGGAAACGGCTCTGGTCTTTGCTGACTCGACGATAAACTCCCAGGATATGCAGGAGTTCACTCTGGTCAGTCAAAATAGCATTGGTGTTTCTTCCCGTTAATTCTACAAATAAATAAACATTCCCCTCTTCGGGGAGGTAGGGGTTTTTAATTTCTATTTTTACCACCCTGTCCCAACCTACCTGAGTAAAAGAAATGATTTTACCTCCCACCAGGTATTTGTTCAAAAGCTGTTGCCAGTTGTTGGGTTTTTCTTTTTCTACTTCTCGGCGAGAAGTGGTAAAAATAGAATTGATCTGGGGATGGAGAGAAATAACCAGAAATCTCTCCCCTCGAGGGGAATAAGTCTCCAACCAGGTTTCCCGCCGAGGGGTGGTGAAAACCTTCTGGATTCGTACTCCTTCAATTTCCCTTCCTATTTCTTCTATTAAGAAATGCAGTGCCAGACCTTCTAAAATCTTCATCGCTTCACTGAAAAGGGGGAAGGCATAGTTTACCTGTAGTTTTCCCTCTCTATTTGAGATCCAGGAGTTCCCCTCCATTTGAGAATAAGGGAGCCCAAAGGGGGGAGAGTGAGATTTAAAGAGAATGGTTGTCCATGCCTAGAAATACTTTCTGTCCATACCCCTCCCCAGTTTCCCAGATTGCTTCCTCCATAAATTTCTGAATCGGTGTTTAAGATTTCCTGGTAAAATCCTTCCCGGGGAACTCCTATCTGGTAGTTAAAGCGAGGAACGGGGGTAAAGTTACAAACGAAAACTAAAAAATCTCCCGGGTCTTCACTTTTGCGGATGAAAGAGATTACGGAGTTATCGGCATCGTTACAATCAATCCATTCAAATCCCTGCCAGGAATAGTCCAATTCAAAGAGAGATTTCTCTATAGTGTAGAGATGGTTTAAGTCTTTCGCTAATTTTTGAAGCTGGCGGTGAGTTTCGTAGCCTAATAAAAACCAGTCTAATTCCTCATCATGATTCCATTCTCGCCACTGTCCGAATTCGGTGCCCATGAAAAGGAGTTTTTTCCCCGGATAGCCAAGCATGGTAGCGAGACTCAGGCGCACATTGGCGAACTTCTGCCACCAGTCTCCAGGCATTTTATCGATGAGATTCCTCTTTCCGTGTACTACTTCATCGTGAGAAATGGGTAAAATAAAATTCTCCGAGAAAGCATAAAGGAGGGGGAAGGTAAGATTCTGGTGATGGTATTTTCGATGAATGGGGTCTTTACTGATATAGGTGAGAAAGTCGTTCATCCACCCCATATTCCATTTGAAAAGAAAACCTAATCCCCCCAGATATGGTGGTAGCGTTACTCCAGGCCAGGCGGTGGATTCCTCAGCGATGGTGGCGATTCCGGGAAAATAGTAGTAAACATTTTCATGTAAGTAATGGAGAAAATCAATAGCTTCTAAGTTTTCTTTCCCTCCATAAGGGTTGGGCATCCACTCTCCTTCCTTTCTACCATAGTCGAGATAGAGCATGGAAGCTACTGCATCGACTCGCAGGGCATCGATGTGGTATTCCCGGAGCCAATAGAAGGCATTAGAGACTAAAAAAGTTCTTACTTCGTTTCTTCCATAATTGAAAATATAACTTCCCCAATGAGGGTGTTCTCCTCGTCGGGGGTCTAAGTGTTCGTACAGTGCAGTGCCATCAAACCTTCCCAGGCCATGGGCATCTTTGGGAAAATGGGCAATTACCCAGTCTAAAATTACTCCTATTCCCTCTCGATGACAGTAATCCACAAAGTATTGGAAATCCTGAGGGGTGCCAAAGCGGCTGGTGGGAGCAAAATATCCAGTTACCTGATAACCCCAGGAGGCATCAAAAGGGTGTTCGGCAATGGGAAGGAGTTCAATATGGGTGAACCCCATTTCTTTGACATAAGCCACCAGTTGGTGAGCTAAGTCTCTATAGTTTAAGAAGGAATTGCCTTCCCCTCTTTTCCAGGAGCCTAAGTGGACTTCGTAAATGCTCCAGGGAGAAGCAAGAAGATCCCGGGATTTTCTGCTTTCCATCCATTCCTCATCTTGCCAGGGGAAAGGAGAAAGATGGTATACAATAGAAGCAGTAGCGGGACGCAATTCGGAGAAAAAAGCATAAGGGTCAGATTTGAGGAGGAGGCTTCCCTCTTTGGTTTTGATTTCAAATTTATATTTCGCTCCTTCTTCTACTTGAGGGATGAATATCTCCCACACTCCTGAACTTCCTAATACTCTCATTTGATGAACTCGCCCATCCCAGTGATTGAAGTCTCCCACTACACTTACCCGGCGAGCATTAGGAGCCCAGACGCTGAAATAAACTCCTTTTATGCCTCCCACCTCCAGCAGGTGAGCACCTAATCGTTCATAGGCAAAGTGATAAGTGCCTTCGTTGAAAAGATGAAGGTCAAATTCAGAAAAGAAAGGAAGGAAAGAGTAAGGGTCAGCGGTGACTCTTGTTCCTCCCTCTTCTTCTATTTCTAAAAGGTAGGCGAAAAAATCTTTTCCGGGGAGAGCCAGCTCAAAAAATCCTCTTTCTTCTACTTTATTCATGAGCCAGCTATTCTGGCTATTATATCGATCTATTACTTTTACTTTTCGGGCTGCCGGAATAAAAACTCTCACACAAACTCCCCTTTCCCCCTCCAGGGGGTGCATCCCCAGTATGGAGAAAGGATCAGGGCAATCAGCGTTGATTATGGATTCCATTTTTTCTTTGCTGATGGTAACGGGTGAGTTACTCACACTTTTACCTCCTTTTGGGAAATGGCACGCCAGTATTCATGGTTTATTTCTTGCAGTATTTCTGGATGAACTTGATAAGGGGTGATAATTTTTTTGGGGGGGAGGGAAAGAGCAAGGTGGGGAAAGGGATAATTTCGTAGTTTTTCGTTGTAGGCGAACACCATTAGTTTTTCCAGGTTCACTGTATCCACGACATTATAAGCCAGAAGTGTTTCCAGGGCCTCCAGGCATCCCTCCCGGTATTTTTGCCATAGCAATACCGCGGTATAACCATTTACTCCTCGTAGCTCTCCTCTATCGATACCTATGGCTTTCTCGCAAGCTTTTAGTCCTCCTCGAAAACCTAAGCTGCGGAGAATGAAGCGAAGATCTAAATGCAGGTGGGGAAATTTCATTCCTAAATGTTGTTCCAGAAAGGGGATATCAAAACATTTGCCATTAAAAGTCACAATTACTTTGTATTTCATAATTTCTTCCTTAAACTCCGGTAGATTAATTCCCTGAATGAAAGTTTTTATCCTTTTTCCATCAAAAATGGTTATGGCGGTGACATAGTCTTGAGGGGGGTTCAAGCCCGTAGTTTCAATATCTAGAAATACAGTATCATTTTGAAACTGAGGAAACAGCCTCCAGTGGTCGCGACTGTTTAGGTGGTCTTTAAAAAAGCGGGGGTCTCCTTCTTCTAACTTTTGCAAAGAGCGATAGAGGAAAGAACGCGTGGAGCGTGAGCGGGGATAAGGAATAACTTTTTCTAAATTAGGGTAGTCCAGAGCTTCTTGCCAGTTAGTAATCCCCTCTTGCCAGATTCTCCTTTCTATTTTTTCTCCGATACCGGGAACATGACAAAAAGTTTGTAAAAGCATTTTTCTCCCTCAATTCTTTTTAATAAATGGAAAGGATTCCCGAGGCTTTATTTCCTGGACAGGAATCTCAAAGATTATGTCTTCTTCTAATTCCTGAAAACGAGGATGACGAAAGGCGCATAACACTCCTCTTTTACCCAACAAGCGACGGATTTCAGGATGTAGAAATTCTACATCTTCTTCAGAAAGTATGGCAGTAGAGGAAAGTCCTCCTCCACTCCATCCTGGCCAAAAACTTATTAAGCTCTCTAATATTTCCCCCCGGTCAGAAAGAACAAAGAGCTCTATCTCTCCGCTACTTTCAAAAAGGTTAGAAATTTTTACCGGGTAATAGAAATTCCGGGAGAGAAAAGCATACCCTACCGGCTCAACTTTCTCTCTGTTTTTTTGAAAATTTACCACATCCAGTACAAAGTAATTTATCCCTCTTTGTAGGTAATCATCAACTAAATTCTGGAGTTTTTCTTCCTGAGGAAGGGGGGGAAGGTTATTCTGCAGCAGAAAATTTGTAACCCATTCCAGAAATTCTTCACTATCATCCGCTTTTACTACTGTAATTTCATGTGCTCCCTGGCTGGTCTGATATTCCACGGTTACCTTTTCTCCCTTTTCTCCTCCCCTATAGGATATTAAGTATTGCAAGTTGTGTTTTTCACAGATATGAGAAAGCCTTTCCCATATCTCATTATCTATTTCTATTATGGTGGGGAGGGAGGGGAAGGGAATGAGGCGCAAAATAGGAGTGTTTTGAGAGGTGACAAGGTCAGTAGAAAGAATGAGAATTTCCTCAAAACCATCATGGGCGACGATGGCTTTTTGAGCTATTTCTGCAACTTTCGCGCCTGTTAGTGGAACTATAGCTCCCATGTCAGCGCATGCGGGAGGAGCCCAAATCATGAGAAAGGAGATAAATATCATCACCCAAGTAAATTTCATTTTTTACTCCTTTCTATTCCATTACCTACTATATTGTAAGATAATTTGGCATATTTTCCAATAGCCGGGTTACCTGGGTTAAAAATCACCGTCGTCCCTTCTCTTTGCACCTTTTAAACCAATTTTGCATTAGTATTCCCGGTCGAATTTCCTTTTTCCCTACTTACCATCTCAAGCGGGACTTAGAAACCTTTACTTTTTATCCTTTTCCTATCTGGCCTGGAAATTTTTCCGTGAGGGGTGAGCGGCGGCTGTTTTCCAAAAGTACAATTCAGGGGGGATAATTTTCTGCCCCCGGAAATCCGAGGAGCTAAAATTTCCAAATTTTTCAGGCCCCGTCCACTGCAGCGATGATAATAGTTAGAGGGCTGGGGTAGAGGAGATTGTAAAGCTCCCGGGGATCAGGAATTGTTACAGGACTTTAAAATTTTACCGTTAATGCCGGGAAAGTTACTGCCAGCTTTTGGCTACCTTTCCAGATCTTCGATTTCTCTACTGCCGCTTGGGAAGATTTATCTCTTAATTCTAGCAAGAATGATTTTATTTTTACCTGTTTTTTGGTCCGGGAGACTCTTGTTGTGTTATATTCATTGTGGAAAATATATTCATATCAGTTAGGGAGGAATGACCGATGAAGAAAAAATTAATGGTGGTGGGAGTAATTTGGGTCTCCCTGGTCCTTTTGACCGGATGCACAAGTGGGGACTGGAGTTCCTTAGATACAGAGATAGTTGAACATGAAAAAAGATGCCTTGCTTTAGAGAAAGAGTCTATCGTTGCTATCTGGGAGGGGGAGGATATCGTGGTTACTGCTATTTTTTCTACTCCCGTTCCTTGTTATCTGATAAAATCTGTTTCTGCTCGGCAGCGAGAAAATGAAATTGAAGTTGATATAAAAGTAGAGCGAGAAGAAGGAGTTTGCATAGAGTGTATAGGTTGTCAGAAAATAACTTGCCGGGTGAAGGCTCCTCTCTTTTATCCTGATATTAACTTAGAGTTGCAACTGGAGATTGATGGTCAAAAGGTAGTGGTTCAATCTCTCCCCATTTGAGCGGAAAGGCAGGGGGTTTTTAGAAGCGGAGAAGATACTTTTCGTAGCAAACTCTGTTTTTTTTGGCCTGGATAAGGAAGGGCTTATACTTTCTGAAGAGTATAAGCCCCTA
>ERZ795062.3159-NODE-3159-length-10295-cov-5.419043_pt1 | contig 10295 bp, 8 predicted proteins | sample MGYA00375146_ERZ795062 | MGnify/ENA primary metagenome ERZ795062 (study PRJEB30191, sample SAMN05720281) | activated sludge metagenome | isolation source: Anaerobic digester | place: USA | collected 2015-07-16 ...
ACCTATCGGCCATCATAATTGACGCCGACCGGACTCCGTAATCGTCGCGCTACAGTCTGTATCTTATCCTGCTGGATCGGTAATATCCACAGACCCTCCATATTACGACAATATCAGTTACGCAGATTTGTCAGATTTTTTTTATTTGTGGATGCGTCAGTCCCTGCGATCAGTGTATCCTGAACTATTCTCAGTGCTAGCAACACCGAAGCAGGAAGAGCTGATTGCTCAGCCATATCGCCAAGGTGGGAAGGAAGATGCAGAGAAGTTCTTCCTGAAAGGCATGACGAAGGCGATTGGAAACATCGCTGCGCAAACCCAGTCCGATTATCCGGTAACAATATATTACGCCTTTAGGCAAAGCGAAATTGAAAAGGAGGGTATCAGCTCAACCGGTTGGGCTACCTTTATTCAGTCGATCCTAGATTCTGGATTTTCAGTTGTAGGCACATGGCCCATGAGAACCGAGAAACCAGGTCGCATGATCTCTATCGGATCGAATGCCCTCGCTAACTCGGTTGTTCTCGTTTGTCGGAAGAGGTCAGTCGAGGCCGAGACTTTAACGCGCGCCGAGTTTATCCGTGCGCTGAAGCGCGAACTCCCCAGAGCGATCGCCGAGCTTCAGGCCGCCAACATCGCGCCTGCTGACATGCCGCAATCGGCAATTGGCCCGGGTATGGGCGTCTTCTCGCGCTACAAGGCCGTACTTGAATCCGACGACAGGCCGATGAGCGTGAAGACAGCGCTTCAGCTCATTAACCGGGAACTCGACGAATATCTGGGCGGTATCGAGGGCGAGTTCGACGCCGACACCCGCTTTGCCATCACCTGGTTTCAGCAGAACGGCAACGGCAAGGGCGATTACGGCGTGGCCGACAACCTCGCCCGCGCGCGCGGCATCGCGGTGGAAAGCGTCAAGCACGCCGGGATCGTCGAAAGTGCTGCCGGCAAGGTCCGCATCCTGACGCGCGACGAGCTTGCCGAGGATTGGGAGCCGGAAAGCGATGGCCATTTGACGGTGTGGGAATGCCTCCAGCACCTCGTCAAGGCGCATGAGAGGGACGGCATCTCGCATGATACCGCCGTATTGCTGAAAAAGATCGGCAGCCAGGCCGAGGCGGTGAAAGACCTCGCCTATTGCCTCTACGATATCAGCGCCAACAAGAGGAAGGATGCGAAGGAGGCCACGGCCTACAACGCCCTGATCGCCGACTGGGCTGAGCTGACGAAGGCGGCTGCGGCCATCCACGACACGAGCGGGGATCGCCAGGCCCGCATGGATATTTGAGGGAGAACGGGACGTGGCAAAAAGCACCCGCCAATATGTGTTTGAAGGCATGGAATTGCTGCCGTCGGCGCTGATCCCCTTCGTGGAAAAGCGGTTGGAGACCTCGCTCAAGGGCCATTGGCAATTGGAAGTGGTCGAGCGCGTCCAGGGTCTCCGTCCGAATTCGGCCGGAGAAGTCGGTTGGGATCAGCAAGGACTGCTCAAGACCATGATGGCCTTTTGGAAGGACGCTTTCGCAAACGTCCTTGGCCATCCGGAGCGATCCTACGTGTCCGAATTGCTCGATGTCCGGAACAAGCTCTCCCACAACGAAAATTTCACTTATGACGACGCCGAGCGCGCGCTCGATTCCATGCGTCGTCTGATGGAGGCGATCAGCGCGGGTGAAGTCGCCGAGCAGCTCGGCAAGATGCGCGACACAATCCTGCGCACGAAGTTCACCGAACTGGCCCGCAATGAGGAGCGGCGCAAAACCCAGCGCCTCGAAATTTCCGTCGAGACCGTGGCGGGTCTGCTGCCGTGGCGCGAAGTGGTCGAACCGCACCAGGATGTCGCTACCGGCGAGTTCCAACAAGCAGAGTTCGCAGCCGACCTCGCCAAGGTGCATTCGGGCAGCGCCCCGCCGGAATATCGTGACCCGCGTCAGTTCTTCAGTCGCACTTATCTGACAGAAGGATTGAGCACGCTGCTGATGGGCGCTGCGAAGCGACTGTCTGGCAGCGGGGGTGATCCCGTCGTTGAACTGCAAACCAACTTCGGGGGCGGCAAGACGCACTCGATGCTGGCCCTCTATCACATGGCGGGGCAGACACCGGTGCAGGATCTCTCCGGACTCGATCAGCTGCTCGAAAAGAAGGGGCTGACTGTTCCGAAGGATATTCGCCGCGCGGTGCTGGTCGGTACGTCGCGAGGTCCGCAGGATGTACTTATAGCCGAGGGCGACCGGAAGATCCGCACGACCTGGGGCGAGCTGGCCTGGCAGCTAGGGGGCGCTGAAGGCTTCGACATGGTTGCCGAGAACGATGCGAGCGGCATTGCACCGGGCTCCAACCTGCTCGAAACGCTTTTTAAGAAATACGCGCCGTGCCTGATCCTGATCGACGAATGGGTCGCTTACCTGCGGCAGATCTACAAGGTCGAGGGGCTGCCGTCGGGCTCGTTCGACGCGAACTTGTCCTTCGTTCAGTCGCTGACCGAGGCGGTCAAGGCCAGCCCCGGCACGTTGCTGGTGGCGTCCTTGCCAGCATCGCAGATCGAGGTCGGCGGCGAAGGTGGACAAGAAGCACTTGCCCGCCTCAAGCAGACCTTCAGCCGTGTGGAATCCTCATGGCGGCCGGCGAGCCAGGAAGAAAGCTATGAGATCGTCCGCCGGCGGCTGTTCAAGGACATCCCTGGCGACAAGTTCCATCACCGCGACAATACGCTGAAGCAGTTCGCCAAGATGTACCGGGAGAACGCCAACGATTTTCCACAAGGCTGCGCGGACGAGGATTACCGGCGCAAGCTGGAGAAGGCTTATCCGATCCATCCCGAACTGTTCGACCAGCTCTATACGAGCTGGGGATCGCTTGAGAAATTCCAGCGTACGCGTGGCGTCCTGCGTCTTATGGCCCAGGCCATCCACGAGCTATGGATGAGCGGCGATCCATCGGTGATGATCATGCCGGGCAGCGTGGCGGTCAGTTCGCCCCGCGTGGAGCCGGAATTGCTTCACTATCTCGACGTAAGCTGGCAGGCGATCATCGCCGGTGATGTGGACGGTACTACGTCCACGCCGTACAAAGTTGACCAATCGGCGCCCAACCTGAACCGCTACTCAGCGACGCGACGCGTTGCCCGCGCGATCTTCATGGGAACGGCGCCGACCCATCAGCAGCAGAACACGGGGCTCGATGACAAGCAGATCAATCTCGGCGTCGTGCAGCCCGGCGAGCGTCCGGCGATCTTCGGCGATGCGCTGCGGAGGCTGACCAACCAGGCCAAGTTCATGCACGCCGATCTTGGCCGGTACTGGTACTCAATGTCGGCGAGTCTCAACCGTATCGCGGCAGACAAGGCGGCGCAGATCGAGGCGGCGCTGGTCGATGTGACGATCGATGCTGAACTCGGGAAATATGTGAACGGTCTTGCGGATCGGGGACATTTCGACGCTGTGCAGGTCGCGCCGGCTTCATCGGCTGAAGTCCCCGATGAAGCGGGCGGTGTCCGCGCCGTCGTGCTGGGCGTCAAATATCCGCACAATGGGCGTGATGGCTCGGAGGCGCTGGCCGAGGCGAAGGATATCCTCACTCAGCGCGGCAGCACGCCGCGCGTCTATCGCAACATGCTGGTGTTCATCGCTGCGGAAAGCCGTCAACTCGATCATCTGAAAGACGCTGTTCGTGCTTCGCTGGCCTGGGGGGAGATCGTTCGTGATACGGAGCGGCTGAACCTTACCCAGAGCGATAGTGCGCTGGCCAAGACGAAACTGGCCGAAGCGAACGAGACGATGAAGACCCGCCTGAAAGAGGCGTGGTGCTATCTCCATTATCCGGCCCAGGAGAGCGCCCAGGCCGATTGGGAGTGGGTGTCAGGCAAGATCCCAGCTCAGGACGGGTTGTTGGCGCGGGCCAGCAAGAAGTTGGTGGCCGAAGAAGGCCTGCTCACGGAGTTGGGGCCATCGCGCCTCGACCGTGACCTCCAGAAGTACATCTGGAACGACAAGCCGTGGTTGTCGCTGAAAGATCTGCGGGAATATCTCAACCGCTACATCTATCTGCCGCGCATTAAGGATCAGGATGTTCTGATCAAGGCTGTGCAGGCGGCCGTGAACGGTATGTTGCCTGGCCCCTTCGCCTATGCAGAGCGATGGGACGAGAAGTCGGACACCTATCTGGGGCTGGCGATCGAGCGCTCGGTAAGCCACGTGGTCGTGATCGACGGCGATAGCGTCATCGTGAGGCCGGAGGTGGCCGAGGCGCATCGTCCGGCTCCCGCACAGTCTGGGTCAGGCGACACTACTTCTGGAACTGGCGACGGCACGCCGGCGCCCGATGGGCAGCCGGCGGACGGCGTGCCCGCGACACCTCAACCGGAAAAGAAGCCGACGCGCTTTTCCGGCGCTGTGATGATCTCACCGGAACGTCCGGCCCGAGACATCCATCAGATCGTCGAAGCAATCGTCGAGCAGCTCACCACGCTGCCGGGCAGCCAGGTGAAGATCCGGCTCGAGATTGACGCCGAAGTGCCGGATGGTCTCGATCGCGCCAAGGTTCGGACTCTGGTCGAGAATGCTAATACACTTGGATTCATAGAGAAATCCGTAGAGTGATAGCTGGTCGGCGTTCTCCGGTGTGGCTGGGGAACGCCGACAAACTTTGTCGCCACGCTGGGAAATCGCTTTGACAAGCCTCGCAGCGTCTTTGTCAGGCAGTCGGGATAAGGGGGCGCCCCGGACGATTTCCAGGTGTGAGTATGAACTTTCGACATCTGCGGTATTTCGTGGCGGCTTCCGAGCATGGGAGTTTCCGCAAGGCGGGCGTAGCGTTGGGCGTACAGGAGTCCACGATCAGCCGCCGGATTCGCGACCTGGAAGACGGGCTCGGCTCGGCACTGTTTCACCGTCACAGCGGCGGTGTATGTCTGACCGTTGCCGGACAGCGGCTTTTGTCGAAAGCCCAAAAGGTTCTTCGATACATCAATGAAGGCGCGGAGATCGTGGACGCGGTGGGGCGCGGCACGGAAGGTCAATTGCGCGTGGGCATCTTCTCGTCCCTGGCCTCGGGGTTCCTGCAAGATCTTCTCCGGACCTTCGCCGCTGAGCATCCCGGCGTGCATGTCGAGGTTGCTGACGGCAATCCCGCGGAGCATGTCGCCGCGATCCGGCAGTTCCGGTTGGACATCGCCTTTCTGACGGGGACGTTGGAGTGGCCCCGATGCGAGACCACCTACCTCTGGTCGGAACGTGTTTTCGTGGTGCTGCCGGAAGCACACGCCCTTGCCCGGAAGGAGGAGGTGAAGTGGCATGATCTGGCGCACGAGACCTTCATCGTCAGCGATGTACCGCCGGGCCAGGAAGTCCATGACTATCTGGTCCAGCGGGTCGCCGATCTCGGCCATCACCCGAAGATTCAGGCGCAGTTTGTCGGGCGCGACAATCTGCTGACGCTCGTCGCGATCGGCAGCGGACTCACGGTCACGAGCGAAGCGACGACAGCCGCCCATGTGCCGGGCATCTGCTATCGGCCGATCATTGGTGAGGTCCTTCCCTTCAACGGCGTGTGGTCGCCAAAGAACGACAATCCGGCGCTCAGGCGCTTTGTCAGCATGGCGAAGACGATGGCGCGTCGTCAGGGCGTGGATTTATGAACTGGCATCGCCCGCGGGCTTCGCGCGTCGGGCCTTGGCGAACCCGCGATCGGTGGCGATGAAGCGCTCCAGCATCGGTACAATCAGCTGGATGGGATCGCGCACAGGCTGGCCGGTCTGCCTTCCCAGCAGCTCGGCATATGCCGCGAGATCCCGGTGAAGCGATGCGGGCAGTTCCAGCGTGGCCTTCACCGGCTTTTCCTCGGTGATCGGGCCGAGCTTCAATTTCGTCATGTCAGCCTCCGTAAGGTTCGAGGACGAGATCGCGGGTGACGATCACGCGGACAGGGAAGCCTGGCCGGATCGTCAGCGTCGGGGCGACGTTGAGCTGGCGCCGAACGATCTGCTGACCAGCGTCATTGATCGTGTCCTGGCCGCCATTGCGGATGGCGCGCAGGAGCCGGTCCTGGTCATCAATGGCAAGCTCGGACCCGACTGACAGAAGTGTCGAGAGCCCCGCCGCTTTGGCGAGATCCCACCAATGGTAATCGACGCCGTCTTCCAGACCGGCATAGCCCCGGGTATCGGCTCCGGGCTGGCGTTCGAGCACAATGGAGCGGCCGTTCGGGAGAATGAGCCTGTTCCAGACGAGAAGCACGCGGCTTTGCCCGTATTGGACGCTGTTGTCGTACTGGCCGATGATCCGGGTGCCCTGTGGGATGACGAGGATGCGGCCGGTCGGGCTATCGTAGATGTTCTCCGTCACCTGCGCGGTGATTTGCCCAGGAAGATCGGAGCGGATGCCGGTGATGAGGGCGGCCGAGATGACCGCGCCTGCCTGGAGGATATAGGGCGATGCTGGCGCCATGATGCGATCGGCCGCAATGGTGCGGCGGTCGACGGGAGCAGTGAGGAACGCAAGCTGCCGATCCTGAGCGGTCTGAGCGCCCGGTTGCGTGCCGGCTCCCATGTCGGCAAGTCCTGGGAGGTTCGGGCCAGCGGCCGCCGACGTTGCGGCCGGACCGGCCTGGAAAAACACGCGACTGGTGCGGGCGGCCTCCAATTCGGCGAGGCGACGCTGCTCCTCGGGATCAGGCCCGGGCGCCGCCATGGCGAGGGGTACGACAGGCTGTCCCTGATTTTGCGCGCTGACGATCGGGCGGCCGAGGTCTCCTGGCAGCGCCGGGCCGAGGACTGGGCCGGTGTAGTCGCGTGGCAGGCCGGCCAGGCCGTCGGCCGTGGTGCGGTTATCGGTCGAATAAAGTTCGTCGGCGCTCTTGCCGGGATCGCGGGTCTGGAGCGCGTAGATGAGAGAGCCGCCGATGCCGACGAGGGCAACCGCAGCGACGCCGGCGAGCACTTTGCGCGACAGCCGGGTGACACGCGGAGGTTCTGCCCGCAGGCGCATGGACGATGACGTATCGACGGCGGGCGTCGATGGATCCAGCGGTTCGGCATTGTCGTGGTCGGTATCGCTCATGATGCAGGTTTCCCATCGGTTCGCACGATCCTGACGATCTGCTGCTGTTTGCCGCTGCCGAGGCGCAGTTCGGCGGCTCCGAAGATGCGGTCAACGATCAGGATGTTTTGGTAGATGCGGCTGTTGACGAGCTGCGGCTCGCCGTCGGTGCCGAGGACGAAGATCGGCGGCATCTCGCCTTGAGCGATGCCGCGTGGAAATTCGACATATACACGCCTGCCGTCGTCATAGACGGAGACCGGCCGCCAGGGCGGGGTGTCGCCGGTGATGCCGTATCGGTAATGACGCGCGGCAGCAGGCGGAATGATGGGCGTTGCCGGCACGGCTCCGCGCTGCGATGCCGGTGGTGCGGGATAGGCCCAGGCAACGGCCGGCATATAGGGTTTCGCTTCCGCCCTCAGCTCAAGCATGTAGATGCGGCGGTCGGTCGTGATGACCAGGTTCGTGGTGATGTCGGGGCGCGTCGGTTTGACGAGGATGTGGACGCGGCGCGAGAGGCCGGAACCGCTTTCGGTATCGCCGATGATCCAGCGGGCGGTGTCACCGGCGGCGATTGGGCCTGCGCCGGTCAGACTTTCGCCCGGCTCGAGCGCGATGTTGGTGATCTGGCCGGGCGCGGCATAGACTTGGTAAAGCGCGCCTTCGCTCCAGGGATAGATCTGGATGGCGTTATAGTAGCCCTCGCGCCGCGGTTCGACACGCGCCGCAGCATTGGCGTTTTCCACGCGACCGCTCGGCGTATTTGCGGCGTTTCCACCATGCGCGACCGTCCAGGCGGGCGGCGTGTGCAGCGGACGCGGGGGCTGTTCCGTGACCGGCGCCGGCACGGCTGGGAGCGGCGGCACGTCACTGTCGTAGCTGATGGTGGGCGGTTTGAAGGTCGCGCAGCCCGCCAGCATCGTTGCCGAGAGCAGCAGCATCGCCAAAGCGGATGTACGGAAAGCCGGAGAGCCGGACATGCGGAAAGATGTGCTCATTGGGACATCTCCCGCGACCAGTTGATGGCGTTGACGTAGATGCCGAGCGGATTGGCGCGCAGCCGGTCGGCGTCGCGCGGCGTCTGGATGACGATGGTGAGGATGGCGGTCCATCGCTCTGTGCCCGCGAGCTGGCCATTCTCGTAACGCTTCTCGGTCCAGGCCACGCGGAAGGAATCCGCCGATGCGCGGATCACGCTCGAAACCTCGACGGCGATCTGCTGTTTGCCGACCTTGGTGAAGGGATCGTTGGTGCGGGCATAGTCGTTGAGCGCCGACGCGCCGCGATCTGTGGTCCAGTCATAGGCGCGCAGCCAGTTCTGGCGCACGATGATCGGATCGGCCGGGATGCTTCTGATCTGCTCGATGAAGCGGGCAAGATGCCAGGCCACCTGCGGATCGGTCGGCCGGTAGTCGGCCGACGCCGGTGCAACGGACTGCGCCTGGCCGAGCCGATCGACCTGCACCACCCAGGGAACGACGGTGCCGCGCGCCGACTGCCAGACCAGCGCGGCGGCGAAGCCGGCCGACAGGAACAGCGAGCCGAAGGCCATGATGCGCCAGTTCCTGGCCTGGACGCGGGCCGAACCGATGCGATCGTCCCAGACCTGCGCGGCGCGCTGATACGGTGTTTCGGGTTCGGGCGATTTCCCATAGTGGGCGGCGGGTCGTTTGAAGAGGCTCATGAGCGGTTACTTTCGGAGAGATTGACGGAAGAGCCGCCGCCATGGCTGTCGCCGGATTTGACGGCGTGCGCTGCGAGGGTGGCTCCGTGGCTGAGGGACTGATGGCGCTTCATGCGCTTGGCCCAGTCGGGCGGACCGTCGCGGGGCGTTGCGGCGGCGGCTTCGCCTGCGGAGCCTGAGCCGGGTATCGTGCTCATGGTCGAGGAGCCGCCCGTCGCCCCGAAGCCTGCCTTCGCACCTTCGGAGAAGCTGGACTTGACGCCTTCGGCGGCGCGCGCCGTCGCGCGTCTCAGGGGCGACACGGCGGCTGCTCCGGCCGCGCGGGCGACACCGCCGAGACCAGAGGCGACACCGGCTGCGCCGGACTGGCCGAGCGAGCCGACACTGTAGGCAGCGGCGGCTCCGCCTGCGGCAGCCGCTCCACCTCGCACGGCGGCAGCACCGCCGGACATCGCAACCGCTCCTCCCTTCAGGGCAAGGCCTGCCGCGCCACCAGCTGCGAGTGCCGCACCACCGGCGGCAAGCCCGGTGCCAACCGCCGCACCGGCGCCGAGTTGTGGTCCGCCGCTGACAAGACCGGCAGCAATGCCGGGGCCGAAGATGCCGAGCCCGAGCAGCGATAGCGCGGCAAGGACAATCGCCATGGCGTCGTCGATTGTGGGCGTTGCGCCGCCGAACCCGGCCGTAAACTGGCTGAACAGCGTCGAGCCGATGCCGATGATGACGGCGAGCACCAGTACCTTGATGCCGGATGAGACGACATTGCCCAGCACGCGCTCGGCCATGAAGGCAGTTTTGCCGAACAGGCCGAACGGGATGAGGACGAAGCCGGCCAACGTCGTCAGCTTGAATTCGATCAGGGTAACGAAGAGCTGGATCGCGAGGATGAAGAAGGCGAGCAGCACCAGCGCCCAGGCGAACAGCAGGCAGGCGATCTGGATGAAGTTCTCGAAGAACGCGATCCAGCCCATCAGGTCGGAGATGGATTCGAGCAAGGGTCGCGCGGCGTCGAGCCCGGTCTGCGCGACTTTGCCCGGTCGCATCAGATCCTGCGCGGTGAAGCTGGTGCCGGAAGCCTTGAGGCCGAGGCCCGCGAACGAGTCGAAGACGATCTTGGCGAGGTTGTTCCAGTTGCCGATGAGATAGGCGAAGACGCCGACGAAGAGCGTCTTTTTCACCAGTCGGGCGATGATGTCGTCTTCCGCGCCCCAGCTCCAGAACAGGGCGGCAAGCGTCACATCGATGACGATCAGCGTTGTGGCGATGAACGCGACCTCGCCGCCGAGCAGTCCGAACCCGCTGTTGATGTAGGAGGTGAAGACCCCGAGGAAATTGTCGATGACACCTGCGCCGCCCATGGTTCACCGTCCTTCTGTTGTCGTGACGGCAGGCGCCGGGGGGCGGCCGAGGAAGCGATCGCGGCTCTCGGCCCAGATACGCATGCAGTCGGTATCGCTCGCCGCTGCCTGGCCAAGCTGCTGGCACCGGCGCTGCCCTTCGCGGAGCGCATCGCGCTTGGGTTCGACAGCGTGGACGCGCTCCGTTTCAGGGGCCGCGTCCTTCCGGGTCATCTCGAT
>ERZ795062.3160-NODE-3160-length-10289-cov-13.770276_pt1 | contig 10289 bp, 9 predicted proteins | sample MGYA00375146_ERZ795062 | MGnify/ENA primary metagenome ERZ795062 (study PRJEB30191, sample SAMN05720281) | activated sludge metagenome | isolation source: Anaerobic digester | place: USA | collected 2015-07-16 ...
GAGGTCGGCCAGGACGCGTAACCGACATGTGGGTCACCCGCTCGGGGTTCGTCCGACGATTTGCCGGCCAGCGCGTCAGTACACTGCCGTGAGTGCCGACCGTTCCCGATCTTCCACCACCGGATGACAGTGGCCTGCCCGGTCTGCTGAGGTTGGCCCTCCTCACGGTGCTGGGCCCATCGTGACCGGCCTGCTCGGCGGGCTGTTCCGGCTCGCGCTGGCCGAGGCCGGCGCCGCCTGGGAAGCGCTGCTTGTGTGGGCGCGCGACCTCGGGGGATGGCGGCTCGCCCTGCCGGTGCTGGCAGCGGCGGTAGCTGTCGGCCTGGCCCGGCTCTCGGTCCGATGGAGTCCAGAAGCCGCCGGCAGTGGCGTGAAACGTGTGGAGGCGATTGTCCGCCACGAGGGCCACCCGGCATCCTGGCGGGCGATCCGGCGAAGTTCGTGGGTGGAACTCTCGTGCTCGGGGTGGGCATGGCGCTGGGCAGAGAAGGACCCGCGGTGCAGATGGGTGACGCAGTCGGGGGTGGACTGGCCCGCCGTACTCGGCTGACCGACCATGATGGCAGCACGATCCGGTCGGCGCTGGCAGGCGCCGGCCTCGGGGTGGCGTTCAGTGCGCCGTTGGGTGGGGCCATGTTCGTGATCGAAGAACTCGACAGAGCCATCCGGACCCGGCTACTCGTCACCGTGCTGATCGCGTCGAGTGTGTCGCTGGCGGTGGCCTACCCCATCGTCGGTCGTCAGCCGGTGCTTCCCATCGCGGCTGTTGAGCCCCCGCCCACGTGGCAACTCCCGATGTTCGTCGTGCTCGGCATCGTGGCGGGCTTTGCAGGCGTTTCCTACAACCGCTGATCATCTGGAGTTCGAACGTGGTGGCCCGGATTCGCCGGGCCCCGCCCGAGGCCACCGCAGCCGCCATCGGCGCTGTGGTGGGCCTGCTGGGCTTCGCCGCACCATGGTTGGTCGGCGGTCGGGAAGTCCTCGCCGACCGGGAGGTGATGACGCTGACCTACCCACTGAGTGCGCTGGCCGTGGTCATGGTGGTCCGCTGGTTCCTCGGACCCTTGTCGTACAGCGCAGGGACGCCGGCGGCCTGTTCGCACCATGCTGGTCGTTGGCGCGACCTTGGGCGCCGTGTTGGCGGGGGTCACGAACGCCCTGGTGCCGCAGATGCAGTTGCCGGTGGTCGCGTTCGCCGTCGCGGGGATGTCGGTGTTCTTTGCCGCGCCATGCTACGTGGCCAAGGCGCCGGCCTCACCATCCCCGCGCCTCCCACGTCGCCAGTGCGGGACGCTCGGCCCCCAGGGTCGTGTCGTTGCCGTGTCCTGGGTAGACCCAGGTCTCGTCGGGCAGACTGGCGAACACCCGGTCGCGCACGCCGCGGAACAAGGTCTCGAAGTCCTGCTCGGACCAGGTCTTGCCGACCCCGCCGGGAAACAGGCAGTCGCCGCTGAACAGGTGTGGGTGGCCCAATGGGTCCTCATACAGCAAGGCCATGGCTCCGGGAGTGTGTCCACCAAGGTGGATCACCTGCAGGCGACATTGGCCAACCGAAACCGTGTCGCCGTCATCGAGGGTGTCGTCGACCAGTGCGCCGAGGGTTTCGGCGTCGAGCCGGGGAGCCAGGCTGCGCGCTCCCGTGGCTTTGCGTACCGCCGCCAGAGCCTGCCAGTGATCGGCGTGGCCGTGGGTGGTCACGACCGTGATCAGGCCATCCGAGCCGATCAGGTCTAACAGGCGGGCCGGCTCTGCCGCCGCATCAATGAGCACCTGCACCCCAGTCGCCCGGCAGCGCAGCACGTACGCATTGTTGTCCATGGGGCCGACCGCGAGTTTGGAGATCACCAGATCGGGGAGTTCGCGCACGGACGCGGGTCCGCCGACGTGGGTCTTGCCGGTGTACGTCATGCGAGAAACGTACCGCTTGAACACCCCGGCGATCAGTGACTCTAGCCTGCGTATCCGAAGTCCTGCACCCAGAAGGTGGTGGCGGTGGAGTACTTGGGATCCTGCAGGGAGGTGAACCCGAGGCCCACATCGTCGAAGTCGGGATCCATCAGGTTCACGCAGTGTCCCGGGCTGTTCAGCCAACCCTGCACCACGTCCGCGGCGGATTGGAATCCCATCGCGATGTTCTCGCCCGCCGGACTGCCGTCGTAGGCGGTGTTGTTGATGCGGTCGACGAAGGTGCGACCGTCGAGGGAGACGTGCTCGAAGTAGTTCTTGGCTGCCATGTCCTCGGCGTGGAGTTGGGCCGCTTGGCCGATGTCAGCGTTGTAGGTCAGCGCATCAACCGCGGGCATGGTCTTGCTTCCGCACTGTTGGGTGCGAGAGCGCGCAGTGTTCACCAGGTTGAAGACCTCGGTGAGTTCACCGGCAGGGGGGGTGTCCTGACGGACCGTGCCGGGTGCCGAACTCCCCGCGTGGGAGTAGGTGACCTGCACCTGGGCGGTGACACCCTTGCGCACCGTGATTGTCTGCTTGCGGCTCGCGGGACGGTAAGTGTCTTTGGCCGAGGAGACGTTGCTCGCCCGCACGGTGTAATGGCCCACCCGCAGGCGCATGACGGCTGATTCGGTGAGGATGTACCGCTTGTTCAAGCCCAGGACCTGGACCCGTCCCACCGGTGAACCTGTGATGGTCACACGCAGGCGGCTGGTCCCCGCCTTGCTGCTCAGTTTGGCCTTCTGGCCGGTGGCGGCCATGGCGATGGCGGGGCTGGACACGGGCTCTGCAGCGGCAGCAGATGTGGGCATCGCGAGCACCGGTGCCACCAGCAGTGTGCCGGTGATCAGGAGAGGAAGTGCTGCTCGCATACCGTCTTGTCGGAGTCCGGAGATGCTGGGCTTTGCCGCGTCAACCGTTCGGAGCAGTCCGCCCGGTCCTGGGCGGAGCTGAACGGGCCAGGGAGAAGCCCGCATGCGCTGTCCCACCCCCCAGTTAGCCTTGGGGAGTGCAGGACAAACTCATCGTGCGAGGCGCGCGGGAACACAATCTGAAGGACATCCATGTGGAGTTGCCGCGGGATGCCCTGATCGTGTTCACGGGGCTGTCAGGGTCTGGCAAGTCCAGCCTGGCCTTCGACACCATCTTCGCTGAAGGTCAACGACGGTATGTGGAGTCGCTGTCGGCTTACGCTCGGCAGTTCCTCGGTCAACTCGACAAGCCTGATGTCGACTTCATCGAGGGGCTCAGCCCGGCCGTTTCGATCGATCAGAAGTCGACCAACCGCAACCCGCGATCCACCGTCGGCACCATCACTGAGGTGTACGACTATCTGCGCCTGCTCTACGCGCGGATCGGTCAGCCGCACTGTCCGAAGTGCGGCAAGCCGGTCTCCCGGCAGACCCCGCAGCAGATCGTGGACCAGATCGTTGGCCTGGAGCAGGGGACTCGCTTCCAGGTCCTGGCGCCGATCGTGCGAGAGCGCAAGGGCGAGTTCGTGGATCTCTTCCGGTCGCTGCAGACCCAGGGTTACGCCCGCGTGGAGGTGGACGGTACGACCTATGCTCTCGATGCGGTGCCCAAACTGCGCAAACAGGTCAAACACAGCATCTCAGTGGTGGTCGATCGTTTGGTGGCCAAACCCAGCGGTAAGCGGCGATTGACCGATACGGTCGAGACCGCCCTTCGGCTCGGCAGCGGGGTGGTCATCATCGACCGCGTCGACCTATCCGAGGACGACCCGCAGCGGCAGAGCACATTCAGCGAGCATCTGGCCTGTCTGGAGGACGGCCTGAGCTTCGAGGAGTTGGAACCGCGCAGCTTCTCATTCAACTCGCCATTCGGAGCCTGCGCGGAGTGTGGCGGACTCGGGACGCGCATGGAAGTGGATGCCGATCTCGTCGTCCCGGACCCGGGGCTCAGCGTGGCTGACGGTGCCTTGGCACCGATCTCAGGTGGTTCCACGTCGGAGTACTTCATGCGGCTGCTGACAGCTCTGTCCGAGGAGTTGCACTTCAGTCTGGACACCCCCTTCGAGGACCTCGGCAAAGATGTGCAGGATGTCCTGCTGCACGGCCGCGGCGAGCAGGTGGTGGTCCGCTACCGCAATCGGTACGGCCGCGAACGCACGTACGCGACAGGGTGGGAGGGCGCCATCCCCTACGTGGAGCGTCGGCACGCCCATGCGGAGTCGGACTCCTTGCGAGAACGGTTCGCGGGATACATGCGTGACATCCCGTGCCCGGCCTGCCAGGGCGCCCGGCTCAAACCGCTGAGCCTCGCCGTGACCATCGGTGGCCGCAACATCGCTGACATCTCCCGGATGCCGATCGATCGGTGCGCCGAGTTCTTGGAGGATCTGCAGCTCGACGATCGGGACACGCAGATCGCCTCGCGGGTGCTCAAGGAGGTCAACGCCCGGTTGCGCTTCCTCATCGATGTCGGTCTTCACTATCTGACGTTGGACCGGGCTGCTGGCAGCCTGGCCGGGGGGGAGGCGCAGCGTATCCGTCTGGCCACGCAGATCGGCAGTGGACTGGTGGGCGTCCTTTACGTCTTGGACGAGCCTTCGATCGGCCTGCATCAACGCGACAATCACCGCTTGATCGAGACGCTGGTGCGACTGCGTGACCTCGGCAACACGCTCATCGTCGTTGAGCACGACGAGGACACGATCCGGGCCAGCGACTGGGTGGTCGACATCGGACCGGCGGCCGGCGAACACGGCGGCCAGGTCGTGGTGTCAGGTCCACTGTCGGAGTTGCTGAGCAGCACGGACTCGATCACCGGCGCATACCTGGCCGGCCGGCGTTCCATCGAGGTGCCCCCCGTTCGCAGACCCATCGATCCCGACCGTGTCCTCACAGTGCACAACGCTCGCGAACACAATCTGCAGGACGTCACGGTGGACTTCCCGCTCGGGGTGCTGGTGGCCGTCACCGGCGTTTCTGGCTCCGGGAAGTCCACTCTGGTCAACGATGTCCTCTACACAGTGCTGGCCCGTGAACTGCACTCGGCGCGCAGAGTGCCCGGCAGGCATCGTGCGGTCACGGGCGTGGAACAGTTGGACAAGGTCGTTCATGTTGACCAGGGCCCGATCGGGCGTACCCCCCGCTCGAATCCGGCGACCTACACGGGCGTCTTCGACCACATCCGCCGCCTCTTCGCCGAGACCGAGGAGGCGAAGATCCGTGGATACACCCCCGGGCGCTTCTCGTTCAACGTCAAGGGCGGCCGGTGTGAGGCGTGCTCTGGGGATGGCACCCTGCGCATCGAGATGAACTTCCTGCCCGATGTCTACGTGCCGTGCGGTGAGTGTCACGGAGCGCGGTACAACCGCGAGACGCTGGAGGTGCACTACAAGGCCAAGACGATCGCCGAGGTCCTGGACATGCCGATCGAGGAGGCCGCGGAGTTCTTCGCCGCGATCCCGGCCATCGCCCGGCATCTGAACACGCTCGTGGACGTGGGTCTTGGCTACGTGCGTCTCGGTCAACCGGCTCCCACGCTGTCCGGCGGGGAGGCGCAGCGGGTCAAGTTGGCCAGTGAACTTCAGCGCCGGTCAACGGGTCGCACGGTGTACGTCCTGGACGAACCCACCACGGGGCTGCACTTCGAGGATGTGCGACGCCTGCTCGGCGTGCTGCACTCGCTGGTGGATAAGGGCAACACAGTGGTGGTCATCGAGCACAACCTCGATGTCATCAAGACGGTGGACTGGATCATCGATCTCGGTCCCGAGGGTGGTAGCGGCGGTGGTTTGATCGTCGCGCAAGGGACTCCGGAGGAGGTCGTGGCGGTAGAGGCCAGTCACACGGGGCGGTTCCTGGCCCCGATCATCCCCTGATCCGGTGTGTTGGCCGGTCGTGATCTGTGCATGCGCTTAGGCTGTCAGCAGATCGATGGGAGTGACCAATGACCGATGTCACGCGCAGGAAAGTGATGGCTGTAGGCGCCCTTGGAGCCGCTGGTGTGGCGCTCACCGGGTGCTCGAGCGGTGATTCCGGGAGTAGCAGCGACCCGACGGGCGACGCTCCGGCCGCGCCTTCGCCCGCCGCGGCCGGCGAAGTGCTGGTCGCCACGGCGGATGTCCCGGTCGATAGCGGAGTGATCGTCGATGCCGGACAGACGAAGGTCGTCGTGACGCAGCCGACCGCCGGCGATTTCGTGGGCCTCAGCGCCGTGTGCCCACATCAGAAGTGTCTGGTCAACGAGGTTGCCGAACAGACGATCCTGTGCCCGTGTCACGGATCGCAGTTCTCCATCACAGATGGGGCGGTGATCCAGGGTCCAGCCACTACCGGGCTGTCGCCGGTCGCTGTGCGGGTCGACGGCGCCAACGTGGTCTTGGCCTGATCCGGCAACCGTGGCGGATAACGACGACAGCCTGATCCAGCGCCTGCCGACGGTTCTCGGGGGCGTTCTGGCAACGCTGGCCTTCGTGATCGCCGGCCTGTGGGTCAGTGGCAAGGCGGGCCTGCCTTCACCGCAAGCCGTACTGTCCATGGCTAAACCGCCTGCAGCGCCGCTGACCGGTCCCGTGTACGCGGTAGGCGACTCTGTGCTGCTCGGCGCGAAATCGTGTCTCAAGGGCACGGTTGTGAAAGTCAATGCGGCGGAGAACCGGACCATCACCGAGGGCGCGGCCCTCATCGAACAGAAGGCCGCTGACGGGACCCTGCCGCCGCGTGTGGTGGTGGCGCTGGGCACCAACGGTCCCTTCGGGTTCAAGGTGCTCGATCGGATCATGCAGGCCGCCGGACCTGACCGGGCGGTGTACTTCCTGACCGTCGAACTGCCGGACACCTACACGTACGAGGGTGATGTGAACCAACGGCTGCGCGCCATGCCTGCCCGATGGCCGAATGCCCACGTCATCGACTGGAACGCCAGCGTCTTCGCGCCAGGGCTGTACCCCGACGGCATTCACCTCAATCCGCAGGGGTGCCAGGCTTACACAAATCTCGTCCTGCAGGGCGTCGAGCGCAGTTGAGGCCTACCGGGAGCCGAGCAATGCCCGGACCGCGTCGGCGATCATCGCCCCGCGCACCTCGTAGCCGGCAGACGTGAGGTGAATGCGATCGCCGGCGAGGTACTGCGGGTTGCTCTTGATGAACAGATCCCAGCGCAGGACCGACAACTGCGACGACTTCGCGTCCTGGCGTGACAGCATGCGGTTCACCCGTGCGTACTCGGCGCTGCGCCACACGGACACCCACAGAACTGGTCGGGAGCCGGCGCGGGCCAGGACGGTCTTGACGTTGCGGCGCATGGTCTTGGCGTCCGGTGCGTCGTTGGTACCCAGGGCCAGCACCCACACGTTGGCGCTCTGGCCGGCAGCGAGGCGGGAGATCCCGGTCGGGGTGCTGCGGCCCACCTCGGCATCGACGGTGATGCTGCGAAACTCAGCGCTGAGGTTGGCTTTGATGGCGCTGGAGGAGCCGATGGTCAGTGAGTCGCCTTCGACGAACAGGCCGTCGAGTTGGGCACCTGTTGCCGGGGCGGCGGGCGCGGCCAGGCTGAGTGCGACCAGCGCGCCAGCCATCAACTTCACCACGTCTATGTTCCTCACTGAATTAGCCTTGAGGGGTGGCAGACCCGAGGTCCTACCGACCACCCGCGGGTAGCATCCCGCCTTTACCAGGTGTTTACAGATTTAGAGACTACGACACGCGGGTGATTTACGTCGGAAAAGCAACAAATCTCCGTTCGCGGCTGTCCAGTTATTTCCAGAATCCGGTACACATGCATCCGCGCACCGCCACCATGGTGCAGACCGCGTGCAGCGTCGACTGGGTGGTCGTCGACTCCGAGACTGAGGCGCTGCAGCTGGAGTACCAGTGGATCAAAGAGTTTGCGCCGCGTTTCAACGTGAAGTACCGAGACGACAAGTCCTATCCCTACCTGGCGATCACGATGGCCGAGCAATATCCCAGGGTCATGGTCATGCGTGGCGAGAAGCGCAAGGGGGTCAAGTACTTCGGCCCGTACGCACAGGCATGGGCGATCCGGGAGACCGTGGATCAGGTACTGCGCGTCTTCCCGGTCCGCACCTGCAGCAACGGGGTGTTCCGGCGCTCGGAGCAGATGGGCCGGCCGTGCCTGCTCGGCTACATCGGTAAGTGCAGCGCCCCCTGCATCGAGCGGATCAGCGTGCAGGACCACCGCCGGCTGGCCGAGGATCTGGTCGCCTTCCTCGGTACCGGGACTGATCGCTTCATGCGGGACCTGGAGCGCCAGATGCGTGCCGCATCGGCGGTTCAGGACTATGAGACGGCCGCCCGGCTGCGCGACGATCTGGGAGCGCTGCGCAAGGCGATGGAGCGCACTGCGCTGGTGCTGCCCGGCGACACCAGTGCGGACCTCATCGGTTTCACCGAGGACGAGTTGGAGGCGGCCTTCCAGATCTTCCACGTGCGCGGCGGCCGGGTCCGGGGTCAGCACGCCTTCGTCCTGGAGAAGATCGCCAATGAGCCGCCCACTGAACTGATCACGGGCGTTATGCAGCAGCTCTACGGCGAGGATGATGCCGATATCCCGTACGAGGTGCTGGTGCCCGTGCTGCCCGAAGCGGCGGTCGAACCGTGGCTCGCCTTGAAGGCAGGGCACCGGGTCACCGTGAAGACACCGCAGCGGGGTCAGAAGCGCGCTTTGCTGGACACCGTGACCACAAATGCCGTGCAGACGCTGCAGTCGCACAAACTGCGCCGTGCCGGCGACCTCAGCACCCGGGCCGCGGCACTCGAGGAGATCGGCGAGGCCCTCGAGATGGACGTCGCGCCGCTGCGGATCGAGTGCATCGACATCTCCAACCTGCAGGGCAACGATGTTGTCGCGTCCATGGTCGTCTTCGAGGACGGACTTCCGCGCAAGTCCGACTACCGCCGCTTTGCGATCCGCGGGGTGACCGGCCAGGATGACGTGGCCAGCATCGCGGAGGTGGTGCGCCGGCGTTTCACCCGCTACCTCGCCGAACGCGCCGAGGCCTCTGACATCGAGTTCGGACCCGCCGGGGGGGCCAACGACGAGCGCAAGGCCTTCCGTTACCCGCCGAACCTGTTGCTCATCGACGGCGGCAAACCGCAGGTGGCCGCCGCCCGCGCGGCCCTGGCCGACCTCGGCATCGACGACGTCGCGGTGGCAGGTCTGGCCAAGCGCCTCGAAGAGGTGTGGATGCCGCAGTACGACGACCCGATCATCCTGTCCCGGCGCAGTCAGGGTCTGTACCTGCTGCAGAGGATCCGGGATGAGGCGCACCGGTTCGCGATCACCTACCACCGGCAGAAGCGCAGCAAGCGGCTCAGCAGTTCGGTGATCGAGGACATACCTGGCGTGGGCCCCCACCGGCGCAAGGCCCTGATCAAGTCCTTCGGCACCCTGGGTCGGTTGCGCCGGGCGACCTGGGAAGAACTCGCTGAGGTACCGGGCATCAGCCCCGATCTGGCACACGTGATCGCTGACCATCTGGCCAAGGACACGCCTGCACCAGCGGTCAATGTGACGACCGGGGAAGTGATTGACGATGATTGACCCAGGGAGGCTGTGATGAACAACCCGAACTTCGAAGTGCTGATCGTCACCGGGATGTCTGGCGCGGGGCGCAGCACGGCGGCCCGCGCACTGGAGGACGCTGGCTGGTTCGTGGTCGACAACCTGCCGCCGTCGCTGCTGCAGTCCACGATCGACCTGTTGCAACCGCGTCCCGACGTACAGCGTCTGGCCGTGGTCGTGGACGTGCGGGGCGGACCCCTGTTCTCCAACCTGGTCTCGGTCACACAAGCCCTGCGGGAGGCCCACGTGAACGTGGGCATCGTCTTCCTCGAGGCGTCCGAGGAGGTGCTGGTCCGTCGCTTCGAGTCGTCACGGCGCCCCCACCCACTGCAGGAAGACGGCACCCTGCTCGACGCCCTGCGTGAGGAGCGCACGATGTTGAGTGCGTTCCGGGCAGGCGCGGACATGGTCATCGACACCTCCACGAAGTCGGTGCATGACCTGCGCCGGATCATCGAGGCGAACTACCGCACCCCCGGCCCGGATTCGCTGCGGGTGTCGGTCCTGTCCTTCGGGTTCAAGTACGGAATCCCCGTTGATGCCGACATGGTCGCCGACGTGCGGTTCTTGCCCAATCCCTTCTGGGTGCCGGAGATGCGCGAGCAGACGGGACGGGACTCGGAGGTCAGCAGTTACGTCTTGAGCCGCGAGGGCGCATTGGATGTCCTGGATCACTACGCCGCGATCGTCAATCTCGTCGCGGAGGGCTACGTCCGGGAGGGCAAGCGGTACGTGACGATCGGCATCGGGTGCACCGGCGGCAAACACCGTAGCGTGGCCATGGTCGAGCGGCT
>ERZ795062.3167-NODE-3167-length-10264-cov-3.132432_pt1 | contig 10264 bp, 11 predicted proteins | sample MGYA00375146_ERZ795062 | MGnify/ENA primary metagenome ERZ795062 (study PRJEB30191, sample SAMN05720281) | activated sludge metagenome | isolation source: Anaerobic digester | place: USA | collected 2015-07-16 ...
TAGAGGGGTTAAGAATATAGACCTGGAAACTACTCCTGTGACACTAAACGTTACTATAGATGGCAAAGGATATGGCCATGGCGTTGGAATGAGCCAATGGGGAGCACAGGGGATGGCTGTTTATGGCTATAGTTTTGAGGAGATATTAAAGTACTATTATAATGGAATAGATATAGAAGGAGTAGAAGGATGATAATATGAAGACCAGTGATTTTTACTACGATTTACCGGAGGAGCTAATAGCACAGCATCCTATTAAGAACAGAGAGGAATCAAGGCTTTTAATACTTGACAAGGATACAGGACAGGTGGAACACAGGAAATTCAAGGATATAATAGACTATCTTTATGAGGGAGACTGTCTGGTTTTAAATGATACCAGGGTAATACCTGCAAGGCTCTTTGGCAACAGAGAGGGAAAGGATGAAAAGATAGAATTTTTGCTTCTGAAAAATATTGAAGGAAACAGATGGGAAACTCTAGTGAAACCGGGAAAAAAGGTAAAGCCTGGAGGGAGAATCATATTTGGAGATGGACTATTAATAGCAGATGTACTAAGCATTGAAGAAGATGGTACAAGAGTTGTGGAATTTCGTTATGATGGCATATTTGAGGAAGTGCTGGATAGACTGGGTGAAATGCCCCTGCCTCCTTATATTAAGGAAAAACTGGAGGATAAGGAAAGGTATCAGACTGTATATGCCAGACATGATGGCTCTGCTGCAGCACCTACTGCAGGATTGCATTTTACAGAAGCGCTATTAGACCAGATTCGTCAGAAGGGGGTTCAAATCGCATTTATTACGCTCCATATTGGATTAGGAACTTTCAGACCGGTAAAAACGGAAGAAATTGAGGCGCATTCTATGCATTCAGAATTTTACAGGGTTGATGAAGAAGCTGCTGATTTGATCAATTCAATAAAAAAAAGAGGAGGTAGAATTATTTCCGTAGGAACGACTTCTACCCGAACTTTAGAGAGCGTTGCAGATGATCACGGAATTGTCCAGCCTGGACAAGGCTGGACAGATATATTTATATATCCAGGGTATACCTTTAAAGTAGTAGATGGATTGATTACAAATTTTCATTTACCGAAATCGACACTGATTATGTTGGTCAGCGCATTTTGCAGTAGAGATATTATCTTCAATGCATATAAGGAAGCCATTGTAAAAGGATATCGATTTTTCAGTTTTGGAGATGCGATGTTTATCTGCTGAGGATCAGATGTAAAAAAACAAGGCTTTATTTTATGGGAGGGTTTATATTTGATGGCAATTCGCTATGAACGAATTAAAGAATGCAAGCAAAGCGGAGCAAGACTCGGGATTGTACATACACCTCATGGGAAAATAGAAACTCCCATTTTTATGCCCGTAGGAACGCAGGCGACAGTGAAAGCAATGACACCAGAAGAATTAAAAGAAATTCACGCTCAAATTATTTTGAGCAATACCTATCATTTATATTTACGTCCGGGACATGAAATTGTAGAGAAGGCGGGAGGCTTACACCGCTTTATGAATTGGGACCGTCCGATTCTTACAGATAGTGGTGGATTTCAGGTATTTAGTTTAGGCGATTTAAGAAAAATTACTGAAGAAGGCGTAGAATTCCGCTCCCATTTGGATGGCTCAAAACATTTTTTTAGTCCTGAAAAATCTATAGAAATTCAAAATGCGCTAGGGGCAGATATCATTATGGCATTTGATGAGTGTGTGCCTTATCCTTCAGAAAAATCTTATGTCAAAGAATCCGTGCGAAGGACAACCCGTTGGGCACAAAGGAGCAAAAACGCTCATAAAAAACCGGATACGCAGGGCTTATTTGGAATCATTCAAGGGGGAATGTATAAGGATTTGCGAAAGCAGAGTGCAGAGGAAATTATAGAATTGGATTTTCCAGGCTATGCGATAGGGGGATTAAGCGTAGGAGAGCCAAAACCACTCATGTATGAAATATTAGAGTATACAACGCCTTATCTTCCACAAAATAAACCTAGGTATTTGATGGGTGTTGGCAGTCCTGATTGTTTGATAGAAGGCGTAATTCGAGGAATCGATATGTTTGATTGTGTTTTACCTACCCGGATTGCTCGTAATGGTACGGCGATGACTTCTGTCGGAAAAATTGCAATAAAAAATTTAGAACATCGGGAGTCTTTTGAGCCCTTGGATCCTAATTGCAATTGTTATACGTGCATGAATTATTCAAGAGCATATTTACGCCATCTTTACAAAGCACAGGAGATCCTGTCAGCCAGATTGTTGACATATCACAATCTATATTTCCTATTAAAATTAATGGAAGATATCCGAGAAGCAATCAGAAACGATCGGCTTTTAGATTTTAGGAAAGAATTTTACCATCTTTATGGATATGAAACTTAAAATTTATTAAAATATAAAAAGGACTTAAAAATTTTGTGTTGAATATAAACATATAGAAAATAGAAATAGAAAATAGAAAAGGAGGGCATTTTTTATGAATTTAGGAGCAGCATCTTCACCGATTATTATGACGCTTATCTTTATTCTTATATTTTATTTCTTGATCATTCGCCCGCAGAAGAGAAGGGAGAAAAGTGTTCGAGAAATGAGAAATAGTTTAAAAGTTGGAGATAATGTCGTGACAATCGGTGGCATTTACGGAAGAATATTAAAGATACAAGATGATATTTTAACAATTGAAAGCGGAAGCGATAAAGTCAAGATTCAAGTTGCAAGATGGGCAGTAGGAAATTTGATTAAAAAAGAAGACGCTGAATAATGAACAAAAGAGAAGATGACCATTGAATCATCTTCTTTTATATATTCAAAAAATGCGGTTTATATTTTCATCCCCATTGATAGTCATATTTCAAAGCGTACAACATATATATGCTATAAGAATTTCTTCGGGGGTGAAAAGAATGAAATCCAATCGACAACCGGATAGAGCGATGCAAAGTTACTTTCAGGTATATGTAAAGGGAGTCATAGTGGCATGTATTGTTGCTCTTTTATTATTTGCAATTTTAGCCCTGTTGATTACATATACAAATATATCTGAATCGATTATACCGGCAGGAATTTTGGCGATATTGAGCATTAGCGGCCTTATCAGTGGAGTGTATGTTGGTGCAAATCTAAAAACAAAAGGTTGGCTAAATGGTATTTTGATAGGTTTTATTTTTATTGGATTCATTTTTCTAATAGGGAGTATCTTAAATAAAGAAATTTTGTTTGAACTCTCTTTTCTATACAAGCTGATAATTGGAATTGCAGCTGGAGGAATCGGTGGAATGATAGGGGTAAATTTGAAATAAACGAATTTGACATCATCATGTTTTATGATATAATTTTATAAAGCAATTACTTATGAGGGGGAAGAAAGATGAAACATATCAAGACAATTGCAAAAGCTGTGTTGAAAGAAAGTGCCGCAAAAGGCGGATGTGGCGAGTGCCAAACTTCTTGTCAGTCTGCATGTAAAACTTCTTGCACAGTTGCAAACCAAGAATGCGAAAATAAATAGAAAAGATAAAAAAACAGTAATATATAAATTATTACTGTTTTTTAAATGCCCTTTATATCATTTTCATTCAATCATTATTTTATTTTTTTTAAGAAAAATATTTATTTAAAAAGATATGCCGAAAAATTTAGTAGAATAAAGCTTTCTATATAATAGAAGCTTTTAAGGAGGAACCAGAGTGATACACAAATTTAAAATAGGGGATACGAAACTTGTCTTAGACGTCAATAGTGGGGCGGTGCATATTATCGATGATATTGTTTATGATATTTTAGATGAGGATCATATAAAAGATACAGAGGAGATAATCGAGCAATTATCGTGTAAATATTCTCAAAGTGAAATTATGGAAGCAGTTGAAGAGGTAAAACAATTACAAAAGGAAGGCCTTTTATACAGTCCGGATATGTACCGAGAACTTCCAGCATTTCGCGAAAGAAAGCCGGTAATTAAAGCAATGTGCCTGCATATTGCACATGATTGCAATATGAGGTGTCAATATTGTTTTGCTTCCCAAGGAAGCTTTAATGGCCAAAAAAGCTTTATGAGCGAAGAAGTGGGAAAAAAAGCTATCGATTTTCTAATCGAAAATTCTGGAGACAGGAGAAACTTGGAAATCGACTTTTTTGGCGGTGAACCTCTAATGAATTTCGATGTTGTTAAAAAAATTGTTGAATACGGCCGCGCCCGGGAAAAAGAAGCGAATAAACATTTTCGATTTACAATTACAACCAATGGCCTATTGTTGAATGATGAAACGATAGATTATATCAACCAAAATATGGATAATGTAATCTTGAGCATCGATGGTAGAAAAGAAATACATGATCGCATGCGCCATACCGTGGAAGGTTTGGGAACTTATGATAGAATTTTATCGAAATATAAAAAAATGCTGCGTTTAAGAAAAGACAAATTATATTTTGTTAGAGGGACTTTTACAAAATACAATTTAGATTTCACAAAAGATGTTTTGCATTTGGCTGATTTGGGTTTTAAAAATATTTCTATGGAACCTGTTGTTGTGGATGAGCAAATCGACTATGGAATTGAATATGAAGATTTGCCAAAGGTATTTGAAGAATATGAAAAGCTTGCTGATGCTTATATAGAGAGAAAAAATAAAGAGAATGAATTTACATTTTTCCATTTTATGATTGATTTAAATCAGGGTCCTTGTGTCATCAAGAGATTAACCGGTTGTGGCGCAGGAACAGAATATCTTGCCATTACACCGGAAGGAGATATGTATCCATGTCATCAATTTGTTGGAGACAGTGACTTTAAGATAGGGAATGTTTTCGATAATACATTTGATCGAAATATCGGACTCCAATTTAAAGATGCTCATGTATATAATAAAAAGGACTGTCAAAACTGTTGGGCTAAATTTTATTGCAGCGGCGGCTGTCATGCAAATGCATATCAATTTAATAAAGATATTCAAAAACCTTATCAAATTGGTTGTGAAATGGAGAAAAAAAGGATTGAATGCGCCTTAGCAATTCAAGCAAAATTATTCGCTAAAGAGGGTTTGGAAAATGATTGAAAAATATGAGAAATATGTTCCGGATATTGATCCGAGCTGTTATATATCAGAAAATGCAACGATTATTGGAAATGTGACGATACAAAGCAATTCCAGTGTATGGTTTGGTGCGGTTATCCGAGGAGATCGCAATCAGATTTACATTGGGAAAAATACGAATATACAAGACAATTGTACAATTCATATTAGTGGAGATAAACCAACCCGGATAGGTGATGATGTGACGATAGGCCATAACGCAGTCGTACACGCATGTACTGTAGGCGATCGCGTATTGATCGGGATTGGTGCTGTCATACTCGATGGCGCCGTTATTGGTGATGATGTTATTATTGGTGCTGGTTCAGTAGTGCCCCCGAATAAAGTTATTCCCCCTAACTCTTTGGTGATGGGAGTCCCTGCAAAAATAATCAGGAATTTGGATCAAGAAGACAAGACAGGAATCAAAATCTCTGCTGCTCGATATGTAGAATTGGCTCAAATATATAAGCAGAAATAGTTTAGAAAATTGACGACACCCGTATCAAGATATATAATAACTTTGTGAATAATAAGAGGAGGGGCAAAAATATGAAAATAAAAAATGCAGTTCTATTTTTGCTAATTATAGCGCTCATTGCATGTGGAGCGGTAATATCTGTAAAAGGATTTTCAGCAGGAAATATCAAGATTGATCCTGTTCAAGACAGAGTGAAGTTGGGCCTAGATTTAAAAGGTGGTGTTTTTATTGTACTAGAAGCACAAACAGATGCTACCGGAAGTGAATTGGACAGGATTATGGAGCAAACGAAAGAGGTTATTCAAAAAAGAGTCGATGCAATGGGATTAACAGAGCCGAATATCCTACGAGAAGGGAGAAATAGGATACGGATTGAACTACCTGGAGTAGAGAATGCTCAAGAAGCGATAGAGGCTGTTGGAAAAACGGCTCAGTTGCAATTTTTAAAGTCGGATGGTCAAGTAATTTTGACAGGAAAACAAGTTAAGAATGCCGAAGTTGTTTTCGATAATCAAATGGGCAATCAGCCGATGGTTTCTTTAAGTCTTAACAGTGATGGAGGAAAAGCTTTTCAAGAGGCTACAAAGGAAGCGGCATCTGCACCGGTAGGTTCTCCAGAGCGTATCATTGCGATTGTGCTGGATAATGAAATCATATCAGCCCCTAGTGTGACAGAAGAAATACCGAATGGACAAGCCGTTATCACAGGTAACTTTACATTGGAAGAGGCCTCTCAATTGGCAGCATTAATTCGGGGAGGCGCGCTCCCGGTAGATTTGGTTGAAGTACAGACATCGACTATCGGTCCGACATTGGGCATGGATTCCCTGACAAAAAGCATCCATGCAGGAGTTATCGGAATCGGATTGATTTTTTTGTTTATGCTGATTTATTATCGAATTCCGGGACTGATTGCAGATATTGCACTGGTATTATATATCATCATTGTCATTTGGGTTTTAATCGGATTCAATGCTGTTTTAACATTGCCGGGTGTCGCAGGATTGATTCTATCTATTGGGATGGCCGTGGATGCGAATGTTCTTATTTTCGAGCGGATCAAGGAAGAGATAAGAAATGGGAAATCACTGCGTACTTCGATTGATTCTGGATTTTCGAGAGCGCTGACTGCCATTTTAGATTCCAATATTACGACTTTGATCGCCGGTATCGTATTGTTTCAATTTGGTTCAGGTCCCATCAGGGGATTTGCAGTTACATTGATGATCGGAATTGTATCCAGCATGTTTACTGCTGTTGTAGTGACAAGGCTCCTATTGAAGTTGTTTGCCAATCTGGGCATACTAAAAAATATCAAGCTGTATGGGGCTTAGAAGGGAGCATAAAATATGAAGATCGTGGAAAAGGCGAAAATCTGGTTTGGGATTTCTTTAGCGGTTATGATCATTGGACTCATTATGGGTTTGGTTCAAGGACTTAATTTTGGGATCGATTTTACGGGTGGAACGATGATGCAGATCGATCTAGGCAAATCAATATCTGTTTCAGAAATCAAAGAAGTCCTATCTCCATTTCAATTAAATGAAGACATTCTTCATGCAGGCGATAAAAATCAAGAAATTATTATTAAAACTAAAAAGGCTTTAAATACCGATGAACGACAAAGAATCTTTGAAGCTTTTCAGAAAAAATATCATCTAAAAGATGACGCATTGAGGCAAGCAGAGCAATTTGGCCCCTCCATGGGAAAGGAAATTCAGAAGAAGGCTTTATTATCCGTTGCAATCGCTTCTTTGGGTATGTTGATCTATATTAGCTCTCGCTTTGAATTTCGATTTGGCTTGGCTGCAGTGATTGCATTGATACATGATGTTTTCATCGTATTTGCATTATATGCTATTTTTAAGATTCCTTTGAACAGCTCTTTCGTTGCTGCGATGCTGACGATTGTTGGATATTCTATTAACGATACGATTGTTGTTTTTGATAGGATTCGGGAAAATTTAAAATATATGAAAAAAAAAGATTATGCAATGCTTGTTAACAATAGCATTAAACAGACATTGACCCGAACGATCAATACATCCTTGACTACATTAATGGCAATTGTTACATTGTATATTCTAGGGGTAGAATCCATTAAAGAATTTTCTCTGCCATTGATCGTAGGAATTGGAGTTGGAACTTATTCCTCTATCTTTATTGCCAGCCCTCTTTGGTTGATATTCAAAGATTTCAAATCGAGAAAAATGGCGAAATTCCGTATGAATTAAAGGTTGAAAAATCAAAAAAATAGTAATAATATCAGCACCGATATTATTACTATTTTACTATTTTTGTATTTGTGGGTGAAAAAAGTGCCAATAAGAAGAATTCATGCCGATTACAAAATTTTAAAACGCTACAAAGAGATTGGAGAAGTCCTTGTAAAATATGGATTTGGTTTTCTGGTAGAAAAATTATATGATAAGGGGCTTGTCCCTTCACGAATACTGAAACGGCGTTCTGGCATTGCCGAAAAGATTTCTCCCGGCAAGAGGATCCGTTTAGCATTGGAAGAATTGGGGCCTACTTTTATTAAACTTGGACAAATTTTAAGTACGCGGACAGATATCATCCCAGAAAGCATTACAGAAGAATTATCAATGCTGCAGGATCAGGCGCCTGAATTTTCGTTTTCCATCGTTCAGGAATTATTTGAAAAAGAAATAGGCATATCGATCCAAGAAGCTTTTGATGATTTTGAAGAAAGACCAATTGCGGCTGCATCCATTGGACAAGTTCATCAAGCGAGGTTAAAGGATGGTTCAGCAGTCGTTGTAAAGATTCAGAGACCAAATATTGAAAGTACGATTAAAAGAGATATGAGTATATTGAAAACGATAGCGAAGATACTTGACGAACATTTTGCCGAGCAAATTCCGTTTCAGATGATAGATATCGTTGAGGAATTTTCCTATACGATGATGCGAGAATTAAATTATATGATAGAGGCGAGAAACACTGAAAAATTCAGAGAAAACTTCAAAGACGATTTGCATGTAGTGATTCCTAAAGTGTATTGGAAGTATTCAACTGCTAAAATTTTAACATTAGAGAAGATAACAGGAATCAAACTTTCAAATATTTTAAAAACGGAAAATGGAAAAAAGGATGTAAAATCGATAGCAGCTCAAATCGTTGAGGCGTTTATGAAGCAAATTTTTATTTTTGGTTTTTTTCATGCGGATCCGCATCCAGGAAATATTTTTGTTGTATCAGAGGATATCATTGCTTTTATCGATTTTGGCATTACAGGGTATCTGGAGCCACATGCGATGGATTTTATTACAGATTTATTTATAGCAGGAACGCGAAAAGATATTGAAAAAATTGCAGAACTTTTTGTTCAAATTGATGCAGTGAACCCAAAAAGCGATATGCGCCGATTGAAGGAAGATTTATCCTTTATTTTTAATTTTTATCTTGATGTTCCTTTAAAACGGTTAAGTATTTCTGAAGCACTTTCACAATTTATGAGGATTACATATCAGAATCGCATTCGCCTTCCTTCTCAATTTGTTCAGCTAACGCGAGCGCTTATTGTATTAGAGGGAAGTATAAAGAATTTGAATCCCGAATTGAATATTTCTGAAGCAGCAGGTCCATTTGTCAATCGGATCATTGCTTATCGTTTCCGTCCCGAAAAAGTTTTTAAAGAAATATTATATTATGGAGACAATATTCTAGGAACGCTTAGGACTTTTCCTAAGGATTTAAGAAGCATTATTAAAAAACTTGAAAGAAATGAAATGAAACTCCTCTTGGAAGAAACAGCTTCTCAGAAATTTGCATATCATCTAAATAAAACAATCCATAAACTATGTTTAAGTTTAATCATTGCTGCGATGTCTATCAGTTCTTCCATGCTCATTGGCTATGAAAAAGGCCCGATGCTTTTTGGAATTTCTGCGCTTGGTCTGCTTGGCTATTTTATTGCTTTGTTTTCTGCTATTATTTTAATACTCAATATATTGATGGCAAAATTCAAAAAATAAGCAAATATCTTGAATAGAAGGGAAAAGGTTTTGGATAAAGAATATAAAAGGATATATGATTTTCTCATGAAAAAATCTTATTCATAAATAGGAGGAATGGAACAAGATGAACTTAAAAGGAAAAATAAGAGAGATACCGGATTTTCCAGAAAAGGGAATAAGCTTTAAGGATATTACGACACTCTTAAAAGACGGAGATGCTTTTCGATATGCCATTGATAAGATGGCAAGTGATATTCGAGATAAGGAATTTGATATTATTGTAGGACCAGAATCGAGAGGATTTATTATCGGAGCTCCTTTAGCGTATGCAATGCAGAAAGGATTTATACCTGTTCGAAAGCCGGGGAAATTACCTGGGGAAACCCTACGATATCAGTATCAATTAGAATATGGTATCGATCAATTAGAAATTCATAAAGATGCGATTAAAAAAGGTCAAAAAGTAATTGTAGCAGATGACTTGCTGGCAACGGGCGGAACGATACACTCTACAATCCAACTGGTAGAGCAGTTAGGGGGAGAAGTTGTCGGGTGTGTATTTTTGATAGAATTAACATATTTAAATGGCAGGGAGAGGTTAAAAGATTACGATATTAGGACACTCATTCAATATTAGCTTGCACCCGGTACCTTGTTATTCATTGTTTGGTCTTTCTTTCCTTACAGCTGGTGAAGGGCACTGTCTTTTTGGTTTTA
>ERZ795062.3169-NODE-3169-length-10262-cov-18.039973_pt1 | contig 10262 bp, 3 predicted proteins | sample MGYA00375146_ERZ795062 | MGnify/ENA primary metagenome ERZ795062 (study PRJEB30191, sample SAMN05720281) | activated sludge metagenome | isolation source: Anaerobic digester | place: USA | collected 2015-07-16 ...
ACCGCCCAGCGCTTGAGTTCCTTGTCCTGGTTGAAGCCGGTGATTTCGAGGATGAGCTGGGCGGTGCGCAGCTTCGGCGTGCGCAGACGGATGAGATAGTCGGGCAGGTAGGTCCGCTCCTTGCCGCCGCTGATGTAGGGAATGTGGAAGCCGAGGAAGGCGTTCTTGACGTAGCTTTCGACCGCCGGGATCTTTTCCAGCGTCTTGGCGGCGATCTGTTCCCAGGTGTTGGTATCGGCGACGACCAGATTGACGTGGCTTTTCTTGGTCGGCCAGGTGTTGCGGCTGGTGTGGCCGAAGACGTGCCGCGTGCTGCCCTGCGGGTTGTAGTGGTTGAGGATCGGCAGCACGCGCTCGTGTTCGGCGGCGTGCGCGACGATGCCACGGTTGATGCTCTCGACGACCGGCTGTGGATCCTGATAGATCACCAGGCGCTTGTAGATCGGGTCGTCTTCGCCGACGACTTTGAGCTTCTCGTCGTACCAGCGCTCGACGATCTGCCTGACCTGCTGGAACAGACGCAGGTCGGCGCGCTGCGCGGCGTCGCCATGGATGCGGCGCAGGTAGTCGCGCGTCAGCTTGTAGATGACGGTCTGGTCGCGCAGTTCTTCGAGCTTGAGACGCATCGTCTGGCGGTCTTCGGAGACGGCGGTGCCGAGTGTGGTTTCGACCGGCAGGCGGGTGGTATCGAGGCGATAGTCGGGCGTGCCGCTGAAATCGGCGGTGAGTTGGTCGCTGTCGGTCTGCAGGCGGTAGCCGACCAGGTTGGGGAAGCGGATTTCGAGGCTGTCGCGCTCGCGCAGCGCGCGCAGCGTGGCGTATTCGGGCGGCTCGACGGGGCTGCTCTGGCCGGCCTTGAACAGCTTGAAGGGGATGCCGATGATGTGCGCGTATTCGGGGGGAAACTTGCCGGTCTTCGGGTCGGTGAAGTAATAGCGTCGGCGCAGTGCGCGGCCGGCGACCTGTTCGCAGAGCAGTTGCGAGCCGAAGGCGCGCAGGCCCATGACGTGGGTGACGGTGTTGGCGTCCCAGCCTTCGCTGAGCATGGCGACGGAAACCACGCAACGCACGTGCGCGCCGAGGGTGTCGGGTTTGCCGACGGTGTTCACCACTTCGCGCAGCAGTTCGGCGTCGGTGAGGCTGTCGACGCCGCGCTCGGGGTGGCGGAGGCGGTAGGCGCGCTTGAAGCGCTCGATCTCGGGAGCGAAAACCTTCTTGAAGCCTTCGTCGATCTGGCCGGAGTGTTCGAGGGCGTCGCTGTCGATGAGCAGCGTCGGCGGGCGGGCGCGCGCGCGGCCGCTGTCGCGGTCGAAGTTGGAGAAGAGGGCGAAACGACCGGCGACGACAGTCGTCTGGCCGCTCTGGTCAACGCGTTCGTAGCCGGCGATCTCCTTGAACACTTCGCGCGAAACGGCGGTGTTGCCGCAGACGACGATGAACACCGGCGGCGCGGTGAACAGGTCGGCTTTCAGTTCGCCGCGCCGGCGCAGACCGCGTTCGTATTCTTCGTAGTGGGCGTAGAACTGGTCGAGCGCCTGCCGCACCAGCGCCGGCAGGTTCGGGGCGGCTTCGCCGACGTTGGCTTGCTGCGTCTCGCGGCGCTGCGTGCGCTGCCCCTTGCGGGGCAGTTCGGTCTTGCAGTTTTCGTAGAGATTTTTCAGGACCGGCTCGTCGATCGCCTGGCTGCTGTCGTCGATCGGCAGAAAGGGAATCTTGACCAGCCCGGCTTCGATCGCTTCGATCAGGCCGAAGTCGCTGACCACCCAGGGGAACAGCGAGTACGCCGGAAACCCCGATCCGGAAAGGTAGTAGGGCGTCGCCGAGAGATCGTAGACCACGCGCACCTGAAAGCGCCGGGCGCAGGCGCGCAGGCCGGAGAACCACACCGCGGCGCGTTCGTTTTCGGTTTCTGAGTTGTCGAGTTCGGTATCCCGGCCCCTGGCGCGCGGCAGGTAGCAGTGGTGCGCTTCGTCATTGATCACCAGCAGTCGGCGTCCGGCCTTGAAGCTGCCCAGCACGCGCCGCAGCATCTGGTTTTCGTCTTCGCGGTTTTCGACCTTGTGACCGTCGGCGCCGAGCTTGCCGTCGAAAGGCGTGCGCTTGTTGCCGCCGAGGATACGCGGCAGGAACTCATGATAGTTGGTGATGATCAGGCGGTGGGCAAGTTCGCCGAGGGCGTGCTGCTGGGCCGGCGGCACCAGCGTGCGCTGCTGGTAGTAGTCGCGGGCGGCGGCGGGCGGCGCGTTGCGCTGGTCCGGCAGAAGGACATTGAGACGGTCGCGGATGGTGATGCCGGGAGCGAGGATCAGGAAGTAGTCGACGTAGCGGGTGTCGTTGCGGTACTCGCGACGGTTGAGGTAGTGGTAGAGGATCAGGCAGGCCATGACCACGGTCTTGCCGCTGCCGGTGGCCATCTTGAAGGCGATGCGCGGCAACTGGCTGGCCGGGTCGTCGCCAGCGGTGGCCTGTCGCTGCCGCAACTGGTTCTGGATATGCGTGCCGGTGTTCGATTTCTCGGCGACCTCGTTCAACCAGATGGCCGCCTCGACGGCTTCCTGCTGCGCGAAAAACAATTTCTGATGCGCGGCCCGTTCGGGATTGGCGAACCAGTAATCGAGCAGATCGCGAGTGACGCGGCTGGTGACCCCGCGATAACCCGCTTGCCGCCAGGCGCGCAGCTCGTCACGGATACGATTGATCAGGTGTTCGCCGTATTCCGCCCGGAAGTCGTTGACGTCGAACATGCTGCCCTGGTTCGGCTGGCCGATCGGTATCTGCGGCACGTCCGGAGTAAAGATGCGACGGCCGGGGCGGATGTCCCGATAGTTCAGGTTGCCCTGCGCGTCGGTGGCGTAGTGCCGCGCCGGCTCGTCGTAGGGGGAGTTCAGGATGGGGTTGTCGGCGGAGGCCATGGGCGGTGACGCCGGTTTCGGGGTAGGCGCATTCTAACAGTCGCCGCCGCTCGTTGACTTCGTATCGACAGCGTCGAAAGCCGTGAAATTGCTCCGGAAAATGTGGCGAAATGCGCTCGAATGGCGTCCGCCAAGCGTATTGCCGGGGCGGCAAAAGCGATAGTTGACAACCGTTTGTGGCATGCCGCAAAGTGCGTGCCACTTGCTGCTGCGCGCCTGCGCCGAATCACGACCGAATCACGAATTCCTTTCTGATTGCACCTTACCGTTCTTTGACAAGAGGCCCTAACAATGAAAATCAAAACGCTTCTCTGGAGTGGCTTTGCCGCGATCTGCGCCTTGATGGCGGTGCTGGTGAGCATCGGCATCTGGCAGTTGGACGTGATCGACAAGGCTACCGAAGATGTCACCCGCGCCGATGACAACGAATCGATGGCACGTGACATTGCCGAGCGGATGAATGGCATGCGCCGCTATCAACTGGGCGCGCTGGTCGCCGCCGACGAGCGCGACCAGCAACTGGAGCGTGCGACCAAGGCCGGCAGGGAAAATGTCCAACAGGCGGAAGCGCTCGAGAAGAAGCAGCGCAACCCCGAGACCCGGCAGATAGCGAGCAACATGCGTACGCTGAACGAGCGCTACGTGCGCAGCCACGAGCAGGTGGTCGCGCTGGGCAAGGAAGGCAAGCTCGACGCGATGCGCGATCTGATCCAGGGTGAGGCGCGCAGCGCGCAGCGCGAGCTCGCCGCGGAAAGCGAGAAATTCATCAAAATTCAGAGCGAGCGCCAGGCGCAGGCGGAGAAAGTCATGGAGGCTGCGCACACGCTGGCCGCGAGGCTGATGCTCGGGCTGCTGGTGATCGGGGTGGTGCTGGGCGTCGGTATCGCCTTGGTGGTCACGCGTCGGATCACTGGCCAGCTCGGCGGTGAGCCCGAATACGCCCGGCAACTGGTGCAGCGCATCGCCGACGGCGACCTGAGCCAGGATCTCGCGCTGCAGAGCGGCGACACGCAGAGCCTGATGGCCTACCAGCAGCAGATGCAGTTGCGACTGCGGACGATGTTGAAGAACATCGGCAGTACCGTGGTCAGCACCGAGGGCGCGGCGCAGACGCTGGCCGGATCGTCACAGCAGGTGGCCGCCGCTTCGCGCTCGGCCAGCGATTCGGCGGCGTCGATGGCGGCGGTGGTCGAGGAGATGTCGGTGAGCATCAGCCAGGTGGCGGACAATGCCCGTGATGCGCTGAAAACGGCAAGCCATGCCGCCGAGCTGTCGGACAGCGGCGGCGGCGTGATCGAGCAGGCGACCAGCGCCATCAACCGCATCGCCGACACTGTCCGTCAGACTTCCGGGGCGATGCGCGCCCTCGACGAAAGCGCGACGCGCATCTCGACGGTGGTGCAGGTGATCAAGGAGGTTGCCGATCAGACCAATTTGCTGGCGCTGAACGCGGCGATCGAGGCGGCGCGCGCCGGCGAGTCGGGGCGTGGCTTCGCGGTCGTCGCCGACGAAGTGCGCAAGCTCGCCGAGCGCACCGGCAAGGCCACCAACGAGATCAACAGCATGGTCCTGCAGATCCAGCACGAAACCCGCAATTCACTCGACTCGATGACGACCGCCGTGCAGCAGGTCGATCACGGGGTGGACCTGGCCGGTTCCGCGGGTGAGGCGATCCGCGACATCCGCAGCAGCGTCGAGCAGGTGGTCGCCGTGGTCAACGACATCGGCAATGCGATCAGCGAGCAATCGATCGCCAGCCAGCAGATCGCGCAACGGGTCGAGCAGGTCGCGCAGGCTTCCGAGGAGAACAATGCCGCGGCCGAAGAGACCGCCAGCGCGGCGCGCACGCTCAGCCAGCTCGCGGGCGGCTTGCGTAATACCGTCGCGCAGTTCAGGACCTGAGACTGCTGCACGGCAGCCTGATGCTGGTCACCGCTTTGGCGCCGCATATCGGCTACGACCGCGCCGCGCAGATCGCCAGGCGCGCGCATGCCGAGGGGACGACGCTGCGCGCGGCAGCAATCGCCTCCGGCCTGCTGAGCGCCGAAGCGTTCGACCAGTGGGTGGTTCCGGAAGACCTGGTCTGAAGTTCGCCCTTGTCGCAGCGCCGACGCGCGCCTGAGAAGGGGACGAGGATGCAGCGGTTTCCTCTTTGGACGACGCCGTCTCCGTAGGCCGGGTCTTTCCCAATCAGGCAGGAGAAACCGCCGGTCCGATTCGGCCAGCCAGTTCAAGACATGATCCGGATCTGCAGGGCTGCACGCTCCGTGCTTTGCTCGCGCTTCGCGCTGCCGAGGAAATCCGGTAGCCAAGGGCTTTGCGCCAGGGGTGCGCCGGCAAAGCAGGCGGGTTGCGCGCCACCCCAGTCGATGCGCGACGGGGTCGTGTTCTGCGGGCCTGGCTTGCGAGGGCTTTGCTCGTTCGCCCGACTGGAAATCGCGGTAACTCCGGCAGCGCCTGGCAGGGCAGGGGGCTTGCCGCTCGTGCCGGTGCGCAGCGTGCTGCCGAACTGCACTGTGAACCGCTGCTCGATGCGGTGGCCCTTGCCGTCGTCTGCTTCTAGCCGGAAGATCTGCTCGCCGGCCTGCGGAGTCTCCCAGAGCAGGAGTCCGCTGGCTGCGTCGATGCGGGCACCGGCGGGTCCGTCGAGGAGACGATAGCTGAGCGCGTCGCCGTCGGCATCGCGAGCCATGGCCTGGTATCTGAAAACCTGCGGCGGCAGGTCGAGGCGCACGCCGGGGGCATCCGGCCGGTAAGGGCCGATATCGTTGACGGTCGGCATTGTGGTGATCGGCTGCGTCATCAACGCCGCGCTTGCGCCTGTCGATGTCGTGCTCGGCGGCAGGAGCATTCCGGCCGCCGCCATGCCCGCCTGCAGTTCGAAGCTGGCGGGAGGAGCGCTGACCCACGTCGGTGCATCGTCCACCGGCAGCACCAGAACCTCGAAGCTGGCCGTCGTGCTGGCCTGGCTGCCGTTCGACTGCTCGGTGGCCGTGGCGACGATGGTCAGCGTGCAGCGGCCAGCCCTGTCGGGCGGTAGTGTGATCGCCAGCTGGCCGAGTTCCCAGTCGCTGATCGTCAGCCGTTGCGCCAGGCTCGACGCGGTGAAATGGTGCTCGCCGTCGCTGAGCGTCGCGCCGACAGGGAGGCCGGCGATGTCGATCGACAGGGCTTCCGAGCCGTCGTCGTCGCGCAGCGAGGCGGCGATCGTCGGCAGTTGCATCGGCATGTCCTCGTAGCCGACGTTGGCCGGCAGCGTTTCGCTGAGCACGATGTCGTCGATCATCGTGCCGCTGCTCCAGGCGTCGAAGCGTGTGGCTTCCGAGGCAATGCGCAGGGTCTGCCGGCCGCCGGCGCCCACGAACTGGACGGTTCGCGTCTGCCAGGCGAGCGCGTCGAGCGGGCTGGTGCTCGCCTCGCTACCGATGTTCCGGCCATCGAGGGTAATGCCGATGCGCGTGTATTCGGCAGCGTAGCCCGGCGCGCCGGCGAGGGTCAGGGAGAGGGTGTAGGTGGCGCCGGCGATGGTGTCGATGCCACGCTCGATGGCCCGTGTCGGAATCGGCGTGCTGCCCACGATGTTGAGTTCGAGCCAGTTCTGGCCGCTGCCGGCAGCCGGGTACGCGCTCAGGCTACCGCCGAGGGCATTGCGCATGCGGTCGCCACCGCTCCAGATCTGGAAACTACCGCCGGGCATGCTGGGTCCGCCACTCAGCCGTTGCCAGCCTTCGAGCACGTCTCCCTTGACCGGCGTCGGCGTATCGCCGGTATTGGCGATGCTTTCCCAACCGCTGCGGAAGATTTCCCGCGTTGCTCCGGCGCGCTCGCCGAGGGTCAATGTGGGCGCATCGGCCTGCGCGCTGATCGTCAGGCGCAGCGTGCCTTCGGTGGCCACTTGCCCGTCGCTGATCGTGAAGGCAAGCTCATCCTCGCCGTGATGGTCGATCGCCGGGCGGTAGGTGTAGCTGCCGTCGTCGTTCCGGCTCAAGGTGCCGTGCCGGGGCGAGCCGGCAGTTACGATCAGCGCATCGCCGTCCGGGTCGGTCGCGCCGGACAGCAGATCGAGGGTCACGCTGCCATCCTCGAGCAACGTGGCGGTGAGCGGGCTGACCAGCGGCGCATCATTCACCGGCATCACCGTGAGGGTCACCGTGGCAACTCCAGATTCGATCTGGCCATCGCTGAGCAGGTAGGTGAAATGATCTTCGCCATGCCAATCCTTCGCCGGCGTGTAGCGGAAGCTCGCATCGGCGTTGACTACCAGTTCGCCATGTGCCGGGCTGTCGACGACTACCGGAGCGAAACCTGGTTGACGCGCGTTGCGGTCGTTGGCCAGCGCGTCGATGAGCAGCGGGCGGTCCTCGTCGGTGATCACGGCATCGTCCATCGCTTCCGGCCTGGCCGGTTCGCTGCCAAGGTGCAGGTCACGGATGCTGACCTGACTGCTTCCGGCATCCGCGCCTTTGCCGAAACCGATCAGGTCGAAAGCGAGGTTCAGCACCGTACCCGCGGCAACGCCGCTCAGATCCAGCCGATAACTGCGGCTGCCATCGGGATTGGTGAGCACGCTGATGCCATCAGACCGGTATTCGCTACCATCCGCCTGACGGTTGATAAGGGCGTCACTGTGGCCGAGTCCTGTACCGCCGAGCACCGACGCGCCGCTGTTGGCGTCGAGCAGCGCGACCTCGAAAGCGTCGTCGGGACCATCGGCCTGGTCGTCCAGCGCAGCGGCGACCGTGAAGGACAGGAAGCGATCGTTATTGCCAAGAACGAAGACCTGGCTGAGGCGGGTCTGGGTGATGGGCGATTCGGCCAGGGTGGCCGAGCCGTCGGCGAAGGTGACGTCACCGGTCGTGTTCCAGCCGGTGCCGTTGTCGAAGGCGTGGTTCTCCAGCGTTGGGTTGGCGGCGATGTCGTATTGCACCAAGGCGTTGCCGGCAGTGGCAATTCCCTCGATGCCGCGCAGGCGAGCGCTGCGCGCCAGACCCGTGACGCGGGTGAACGGCAGCGGAACGCCTGGGTCGCTGGGCGCGTACGGCTGCGTCGGACTCTCCGGCGCAGGGAAATGCCCGGCCAACCGCAGCAGCGCGAGTTGCTCGTCAACGGAAAGCGTACGCCGCACCCCCGGCGGCAGCGTTGCGGCCATGTAGTCATGCGCCTCCGCACTGTGCGCAAGACCCAGCGTGTGACCGTATTCGTGCAGCAGCACGGTCAGGAGATCGATCCTGCCTTCGGCCTCAGAGCCAGGTTTGGCAACCCATTCGTTGGGGTTGGAGGTAGGGAGGAATTCGGAATTGTCGGAAGGAGTAGCATCGATGAACCAGCCGTAGCCAGCGGCGTCGAGATCGAGGGTTGTAGTACCGGAAAGGCGTCCGATTTGAGTTTGGCCTAGAAAGTAGTCAGGAAGATCTTGGAAACCTGCGAGGGATTGCTTAGCGTTAGCGAGCAATCCGTTGAACTCGGGAATTTTCTTCCATGTCGCTAGACCACTCATTGCTCCGTCATCACTTGAAATCAGCCAGGTTCTGCGCGGGCAGTACCGATCGTAGAGCTTCTTGTAATCATCCACATTGATCGTTTCGTCTGTCACTCGGATGTGGTAAGTGACTTTTATACGACGACCAGCCAACTCCGTCATAAAGGACACACGATCACTTCCAACATAGCCAATTTTTGGTTGATAGACGTAGGAATTTTCGGCACCAAGATTGATGGCGCCGGAATCTTTGTCGCCAGTCCAAAGCACTCGCCCATGCTTCGGTGGTTCGATCACAGTCGTTTTGGTAGCATGAAGCGATTCTTCCTGCACGGTTTGGGAATCCAGTAAATCTATTTCCTGCCTATGCAAGAAGATTTGCAGGGCGGTATCACCTGGATATAAGATATTACTAGAGCTAGGTACCACACCTAACACGCCACTAGAAAACGCTTTAACTACAAGCGTACACGCCCCTACTGTTCCATATGGAACATCGGTTAGTGGCTGTGTTGCAGCATCCTTGGCTGAAACCATCAATGGCTGCCAATCTTCAAGTAGTAGTATGTCAGGTAGCCACATATCCAATTCCTTTAGGTTAACTGTACTGTCGTCAACCAATTGCTCTGCCATCGTTGCCGAGGTTGCATTCGTTATCCGGTCGACATTTTGTACAACTAAGTTCTGTGTTGGGGCAATAGTCACCGCGCGTCGAGCCTTCAGTCCAATGCCAAATTTCGTGTTGTAACCGTCGGCTTCATTCGTGTTGAGGTTCAATAAGCTCAACATCTGTTTGATACCGCCGTAGGCATTTTGGTCCCCAAGAGCATTATTAATTAATCCTAGGTAACCTGTCCGCGACGCTAAGTCGTCAAGACCACCGTGAATGCCTCGGACAATATCAGAAAAGCTTCCGGCATCAGCCCTGGAATTCAAATCGCCCCATGACGACTCATAGCGCCAATACCAAGTGCTGGAGCGCACGGCATTAGGTTTATCCGCGATCTGTTCGGGGTGAGCGACAAAGTCGTAACTGGTACCATAGATTTCATTCAAGCCCGGAATGATTTGCGTACTGCCGCCGGCCCTGTATCCACCATTTGTTACCCGGTCGTATTTGCCTTTTCTCGTAATTTGTAACAGACCTCTGCCGCGGTAGCGGTAGCCGTCGCCAGAAGCTTCATCTCCATTCCCGTCTTTTCCAGAGTATGCGTAGTTTGCTTGCTTTTCGCCCTTAGATGAGCCTATCCCGATGGTGCCGTCCAGGTATCCGTCGTAAATGCTTCTTTGTGCTGGGATGCTGAGATTCAGGGCGTTGGTGTAGTATATTGGCATCATCCCCGGAGTGTCCGGGGTGGGCTGTCGGAGGAGATCGATCATGGCGATGCGCGTGAAGCCGGACACTGGCGAGGTGGGGCTGAAGCAACGGTACCGGGTGACGAACTGGTCGGAATACGACCGGGCCTTGGTCAACCGGGGGAACCTGACGATCTGGTTTGACGAGGCGAGTATTCGGGACCAGTGGACTCCTGCACCACCGGTTGGCCGTGGCAAGCCCGGGCTGTATTCGGACACCGCCATCCAGACGTGCCTGACGATCAAGGGGCTGTTCCAGTTGCCCTATCGCGCCACGGAGGGACTGATCAAGTCGCTCATGCGCCTGTGCCAACTGGACTTGCCGGTGCCGGATCACACCCATATGTCGCGACGGGCTGCGCAGCTTTCGGTGAAGATTCCTCGTCGGCCGCGCAAGGGTCCAACGCATGTGGTGGTCGATTCGACGGGACTGAAGATCTTCGGCGAAGGCGAATGGAAAGTGCGTCAGCACGGGGTGGGTAAGCGTCGCACGTGGCGGAAGATCCATCTGGCCG
>ERZ795062.3171-NODE-3171-length-10258-cov-5.088797_pt1 | contig 10258 bp, 7 predicted proteins | sample MGYA00375146_ERZ795062 | MGnify/ENA primary metagenome ERZ795062 (study PRJEB30191, sample SAMN05720281) | activated sludge metagenome | isolation source: Anaerobic digester | place: USA | collected 2015-07-16 ...
AGCATTAGCCTTCCAAGCTGAGGGTCGCGGGTTTGAGTCCCGTTTTCCGCTCTATGAGGAACGAATGATTCAGGTCTTTCGTTCCTCATTTTTTCGCTGAAGGTGTTGTGTTTTAGTAATAAAACCTTTTTAGTACCTCTGTCTCGCAAAATGATTTTCTATAAATTGCGAAGAGATTGGATTTATTTCTCGATTTTTTGTAGAATGATATTTCAAACGTTTGCGGTCGTTTTATTTGCCAAATTACAGATAAAATATTAACATCTAGACTTGTTTTTGCCCGAAAAACTTGTTTGTAAAAACAAAACATATATCTTTGTGCTCCCGTGAAGTGAAAAAATGAATATGTTATTTTTTTGCCATGGATAGAGATAAATAGATTATAATTTTATTTTAACCTAATCAATATGAAACTAAAAGTTAGTAATGTAAATTATCCCAATTGGAGACCTGTTACTGTAAAATTTAATGCACCCAAGGAATTTGAAAAATTACAAGAAATATCAAAAAACCTTTGGTGGGTATGGAATTATGAAGTTGTAGATCTTTTTAAAGAAATGAATGACCAACTTTGGAAGGAAGTTGGTGGTAATCCTGTCGTTTTTTTACAAAAACTTAGAAGTGAAGAATATAAAGAGTTGGCAAAGAATGAATCTTTTATGAAGAAGATGGATAAAGTTTATGCCAATTTTAGAGCATACATGGATGTTAAGCCCAGTCAATCAGTTCCTTCGATTGCTTATTTTAGCATGGAGTACGGTTTGACCGATATTTTAAAAATTTATTCAGGAGGTTTAGGTGTACTTGCCGGCGACTACTTAAAAGAAGCTAGCGATTGCAATGTAGATATGACTGCTGTTGGATTTTTATATCGTTATGGTTATTTTACACAGTCTTTGTCAATGAATGGAGAACAAGTAGCCTTGTATGAGGCACAAGTTTTTGACACATTGCCAATAGAGCAAATTATAGATGGAAATGGAAATCCTGTTGTTATTTCTATTCCTTATCCTGGAAGAAATATTTATGCCAATTTATGGAAAGTTTCGGTGGGTCGTGTCAACCTAATTTTATTGGATACTGATACGGAATTAAATAGTGAATTCGATAGAACAATTACTTACCAATTGTACGGTGGTGATAATGAACATCGTTTGAAACAAGAAATCATGCTAGGAATAGGCGGTATGGCCGCTCTTAAACAATTGGGTATAGAAAAAGAGGTATATCATTGTAATGAAGGGCATGCAGCATTTCTTAATGTTCAACGTCTGATTGACTTGATGAGAGAAAAAGGCTTATCGTTTAATGAAGCTCTTGAGATTGTTCGTGTGTCAGGATTGTTTACAACTCATACACCGGTTCCTGCAGGTCATGACAAATTTGAAGAAGAATTATTCCAACGCTATATGTATGATTTTGCTAATCAATTAGGAATGCCTTGGACTGATTTCATGAATATGGGACGCGAAGTGCCGGGAGATTTGACAGAAAAATTCTCTGTAACTGTTTTTGCTTGCAATACTTGTCAAGAAGTGAACGGTGTAAGTTGGTTACATGGAAAGGTTTCTCAAGAAATGTTTAAAAATATTTGGGAAGGTTATTTTCCTGAAGAATCGCATGTAAGTTGGGTAACGAATGGTGTCCATTATCCTACATGGGCGGCTTCTGAATGGCAAAAATTACATGTTAAGGCTTTTGGTAAAGAATTTTTAGGTTCACAATCGGATCCTAAATTTTGGGAAAATATATACAAGGTTTCAGATGAGGAAATTTGGGCTACTCGTCAGACATTAAAGCTTAAATTAATAGACTATATTAAAGAGAAGTGTGCATCTAATTGGTTGCAGAACCAAGGAGATCCTTCTCGCGTTGTGAGCGTTTTGGAAAAAATCAATCCAAATGCTTTGACAATAGGTTTTGGACGCCGTTTTGCAACATACAAAAGAGCTCACTTGTTGTTTACTGATTTGGAACGACTTTCAAAAATAGTAAACAATCCAAATTTTCCCGTACAATTTATCTACACGGGTAAAGCACATCCTGCTGATGCGGGTGGACAAAAATTGATTCAGCGTATTGTTGAAATTTCCAAGTTGCCAGAGTTTATAGGTAAAGTTATTTTCCTTGAAAATTATGATATGGCTTTGGCTAAACGATTGATTTCAGGTGTAGATATTTGGTTGAATACTCCAACTCGTCCATTGGAAGCTTCCGGAACATCCGGAGAAAAAGCTCAAATGAATGGGGTATTGAATTTTTCTGTACTTGATGGTTGGTGGTATGAAGGCTACAAAGAAGGAGCAGGTTGGGCTTTAACCGACAAGCGTACCTATAAAAATCAAGACCACCAAGATCAACTTGATGCTGCTACAATTTATAGTATGTTGGAAACGGAAATAATACCTTTGTATTTTGCTAAAAATAGTAAGGGATATTCTCCTGATTGGGTTCAATTTGTCAAAAATTCTTTTGCTAAAATATCTCCTTTTTATACAACAAAGAGGATGTTAGATGATTATATCGAAAGATTCTATACTAAACAGGCTAAGCGTGGTAAAGCTTTGAAAGCAAAAGATTTTGCAAAAGCAAAAGAAATAGCCGCATGGAAAGAAAACGTTGCAGCAAGGTGGGATAGCATTGAAGTTTGTTCATTAGTTGTTTCGGATGCGTTTCATCCTGTAACGGAAGTAGGTCAGGTACATAAAGTAACGGTAGAAATAGACGTTAAGGATGCTTCTCTTCTTAATTCAATAGGAGTAGAAGGTGTTTCTACTGTTCCTACAGCCGAAGGAGTTGACAAATTCTATTCTGTGAAAGAATTGAGTTTGGTAAAAACAGAGGGCACAAAGTTGACCTTTGAATTGAATTTAGAGATTATAAATGGAGGTTCATTTAAATATTCGTTCCGAATGTTCCCTAAAAATAGTGATTTGCCACATCGTCAAGATTTTTGTTACGTACGCTGGTTTTAATACATAAATCATTTTTTTAACTTAAAAGAAGGGCATTCTACTGAATGCTCTTCTTTTTTGCCTATATTTGTTTGTATATTTTTTATATAAATGTCATAACATTATGAGAAATTTTGTATTTTATAATTCCACAAAGTTGATTTTCGGAAAAGGTTCTATTTCGTCGTTGACTACAGAAATACCTTTGGACAAGAAAATAATGATTGTTTTTGGTGGAGGCAGTGTAAGAAAGAATGGTGTCTATGAGCAAGTAAAGCAGGCGATGAGCAAACATGTATTTGTCGAGTTCTGGGGCATTGAACCTAATCCTACAGTTGATACTATAAGAAAAGCCGTAGAGCTCGGAAAAAAGAATCGTATAGATTTTTTACTGTCTGTAGGCGGGGGCTCTGTGCTTGATGCTACGAAATTAATAGCCGTGTCTATCCCTTATGATGGAGACCCTTGGAATTTGGTCGTCAATTCCAAATTGATCAAATATGCACTTCCATTTTGTGATGTAATGACATTACCTGCAACAGGTTCAGAAATGAATACGGGAGCTGTTATTTCAAATGTGGAGACAAAAGAAAAGTTCCCTTTTAATTTTTCTTATCCTGAATTTTCTATTCTTGACCCCGAAACTACATATTCTTTGCCTTCTTATCAAATTGCATGCGGAATAGCGGATACTTTTGTTCATGTGATGGAACAATATTTGACTTTTCCTAATCAGTCTCTTTTGATGGATAGGTGGGCAGAGGGAATTTTACAGGTTTTGGTAGAAATAGCTCCTAAGATTAAAGAAAATAAAAAAGATTATGACTTAATGAGCAATTTCATGCTTTCTGCTACTATGGGTCTCAATGGGTTTATTGCTATGGGCGTAGAACAAGATTGGTCTACACATATGATTGGGCACGAATTAACGGCATTGCATGGTATTACCCACGGACAGAGTTTGGCTATTGTTTTTCCGGCTACAATGCGGAGATTGAAAGAACAAAAAGAGGGAAAGATTCTACAATATGGAGAGCGGATATGGAAGATAACGACGGGAACGAATGAAGAAAAGGTAATGGAGATTATTCAAAAGACAGAAGACTTTTTTCGTTCATTGGGATTAGTCACAAAACTTCATGAGGTGGGTATAACGGATACTACTATAATGGAGGTAGAAAGACGTTTTGACGCCCGAAATGTGGCTTTTGGAGAATGCCATAATGTAACGGGAACAGTGGCTCGAGAAATTTTGGAATTGGCGAAATAAAGGTGTGTTTAAAAAAGATTATGTGAGTAGGCGTATAAGATAGCTTCCGAGATATTTTGAGTATTAAGTTTGAAAAGAATATTCTGTTTGTGAAATTTGATTGTATTTAGGCTGACTTCTTGTGTGGCTGCTATTTCTTTTGAAGTGTACCCTTGAGATGCTAATATGAGAATTTGCTGTTCCTTATTGGATAGATTTATTTTATGAATTTGGTTAAAATCTTTTTTTTGCGGATTGAAAATAAATCTTTCATTGGTACCTTCTACTTCAATGAAAGATTCGACAAAGTGGTTTTTTGTAGATAAATTTGAGATTCCTATAGTCATCCACATTTTTCCTGCCGAATCGAATAAAAAGGGTTTGTATTGATTTAGGATGGTTAAAATATTACCGTTTTTATGTTTTAGTCTGTGTGAACTAAAATAAGTCATTTCTTTTTGACTTTTGATATTGTTTGCAGCAAAAAAGGCACACATTGCATTTTTTGCTAAGATTTCTTTTTCCATTATAGAAAATGGTTTTAATCTGCCAATGTAAACAGAGTCGGGTGAAAAAATATACAGTTTACATCTTTTATCGCAAAATGGCTGTGACAGCATTGTTCAGCTAAATTTGCAAGTGCTTCCTGAGTATGAAATTGCTCGTCAGGTATTTATTGAACATGGAGAAAGTATACAGATAGACAATCAAACATATTCTTTTCCAACCGAAGTTATAAGTAGGTATACGTCCGTATCGGGGTGTGATAGTGTTGTTGTGACAACAATAAGTTGGAAAGATGATTCCTCAGAATGTGATGAATTGATTCCCGATAAATATTTCTCGCCTAATAATGACGGTGTACAAGATACTTGGAACATTAAGAATATAGAATGTTATGATGGTTATGTGGTGGAAATTTATGACCGGTTTAGCAAATTGTTGATTCGTTATGAGGGCAATTTTACACCATGGAATGGTATTTATTTAGGAAATCCACAACAAGCTACAGATTATTGGTATTTAATAACTTTGAAGGAGGGGAAAAAATTGTCCGGGCATTTTACGCTAAAAAGGTAGTATTCTTCGGACATACTACCTTTTATAAAATATTATAAGGCTTATTTTATTCCATTCCTTTTGAGTAATGCATCTATAGTTGGCTCTTGTCCTCTAAATTTTTTGTAAAGGGTCATAGGATTCTCTGTTCCGCCTTTGGTCAATATGTTTTCTTTGAACGAGTTAGCTGTCTTTTTATCAAAAACGCCATTGGCTTTGAAAACAGAAAACGCATCAGCATCTAATACTTCTGCCCATTTATAGCTGTAATAGCCGGATGCATATCCTCCTGAAAAAATATGATTAAATTGTGTACTCATGCACGTTCCTTCAATGGTTGGAAAAAGTAAGGTCTGTTGCCAAGCTTTTGTTTCAAAATCTTTCACATTGCCTTCAAAAGGATTTTCCAATGTGTGCCAAGCCATATCTAAAAAACAAAAGCTTAATTGGCGTACACAAGCATAGCCTACATTGAAGTTCTCAGCTTCTTTAATTTTTGTGATATATTCTTGTGGAATTTTTTCACCTGTAATGTAGTGTTGAGCAAATTGATCTAAAAATTCTTTCTCGGTAGCCCAATTTTCCAAAATCTGAGAGGGAAGCTCTACAAAATCACGGTATACATTAGTGCCTGACAATGAACTATAGGTAGTTTGTGACAACATTCCGTGCAAAGCATGTCCAAATTCGTGTAAAAGTGTTGTCAATTCATCGAAAGTTAACAAGGAAGGAGTGCTATCAGTTGGAGGAGTAAAGTTCATCACAATGGAGATGTGTGGTCGGCTGTTCTTGCCATTTTTTATCCATTGTTCTTTATACTCAGTCATCCATGCACCACCTTTTTTGCCTTCACGAGGATGAAAATCGGTATATAGTATGGCTACAAAGTTACCAGCATTATCTGTTACTTCATAGGCTTCTACATCGGGGTGATATACTCGTATTTCGGTATTTTTCTTAAAATTCAGGTCATATAATTTGTTTGCTAACCAAAAAATGCCGGATTTCACTCTTTCTAATTCAAAATAAGGTTTAAGTTGTTCGTCGTTGATTTTAAACTTTTCTTCTTTTAGTTTTTCAGAATAAAACGCCCAATCCCAAGGCATTAGTTCGAATTTGTCATTTGTCGTTTTACGAGCAAATTCTAATACTTCGTTAAATTCTTTTTCGGCTACGGGTTTATAGGTTTCTAAGAGTTGATTAATTAATTTGTATACGCTTTCAGTATTTTTTGCCATAGTTTGTTGTAACGCAAAGTCGGCATAGTTCTTTTCTCCCATCAGATTAGCTAACCGAAGTCTTGAGTTGACAATCTCTTTGACAATTTCTTGGTTGTCAAATTCATTTTCTTGATATCCTTTTTTGTTATATGCTAAATAAAGTTGCTTCCTTAAATCACGGTTTTCAGCGTATTGCATAAAGGGTAAGTAACTTGGCATAGAAAGATCAAAAAGCCAACCTGTTTTATCTTTGCTTTTTGCTTTTTGTTTCGCAGCTTCAATAACAAAGGAGGGTAGTCCTTTTAAATCTTTTTCACCTGTAATAAGGAGAGAAAAAGCGTTAGTCTCTTTTAAAACATTTTGGCTAAAGGCTAAGGTCAATCGACTTAAATTGCTACTTAATTCGGTGTATTCTTGTTTGTCTTTATCATTTAAATTAGCTCCTGAACGAATAAAACCTTGGTATGTTCTTTCTAAAAGTTCTTTGTCCTCATTGGTAAGTTGTAATTTACTTTGAGCGTTGTAAACGGTTTTTACACGTTCAAAAAGAGCCTGGTTTTGAAATATTTTATTGCCATTTTCTGTTAGAATAGGCGATATTTCTTGGGCTAGTGTTTCTAAACTATCATTGGTTTCAGCACTAAGGAGATTGTAAAAAACGCTACTTGTTTTGCTTATTATTTCGCCGGAATTTTCGAGTGCAATAATCGTGTTTTCAAAAGTAGGAGCGGCTTTATTTGCTATAATTTTTTCTATTTCAGTGTTTTGCTTTTTTATTCCATATTCAAAAGCGGGTTTATAATCACTTACTGAAATCTCGTTAAAAGGAATTGTTTGATATGGAGTATTATAAGTACCTAAAAAAGGATTTTTTTTTGCGAGTATTTCATTTTCGCTAATGGATATTACAGACATAATTAGTATAATTTTTAGTGTGATATTTTTCATTACAAGTTATTCTTCAAGTCGAGCGACCTTTTGTACTCCCTTAATTTTTTTGATTTGGTTATATAATTGTTTCAAGTTATTTACGTGATTTACATAAATATATATTTTTGCCGTAAAAATTCCATCATTTGTGTTAACAATAACTTTTTCAATGTTGGCCTCCATTTTTTCGGAAATTTCAGACAAAATATCGAGAAGCATTTTTTTTCGGTCAATGCCTTGGATTTCAAGAATACCGGTGTAGTATTTTTGTTGTGTGTTAGCCCATTCAGCCGTAATGATACTTGAGCCTTGTTGTGATTTTATTTTAAGAGCTTCCTTACAATCCCTTTTGTGTACAACAATTTGATTGTTTTTGCTAATAAAACCGATAATTTCGTCACCCGGAATAGGTTTACAACAAGGGGCAATTGTATGTTCCCTGTTTAATATCTCGTCGGTTAATTGTATTGTTTCTTCTTTTTTTATTTGAGAAGAATTCTTTTTTACGGATTTGTTTTTATCATTATTATCTCCTGAAACAAAAAATCGAGGATACCAATAACGAATTGTCTTTCGTTTATTTTTTGGTTTTATTATGCTTTCAAGATTTTCAAGCAATATAATCGAATTTCCTATTTTATATAGCAAATCATCAAAAGAATTGAGTTGATAGTGTTCCAATAAAATAGCAATTATATCATTGGGAATAACACGTGTTTCTATTAAATTACTCTTTATAAGTGCTTCAATCAGAATTTCTTCGCCCTTAGTTCGAGTTGCTTTATCTTCGTGTTTGAATAGTCCCGATAGTTTGTCTTTTGCACGTGCCGTAGTAACATAATTGAGCCATTCTTGTACCGGAGTCTGCTGTTTTGATGTTAGAATTTCTATTTGATCACCACTCTGAAGTTCATAGCTTAAAGGAACCAGTTTATTATTTACTTTTGCTCCAATGCAATGCATTCCTAATTCAGAATGTATTTCAAACGCAAAATCTAGTGCCGTAGCACCTGCCGGCATAGTCTTGATTTCTCCTTTTGGGGTGAAAACGAAAATTTCGGTAGCATAAAGCGTTAGCTTAAAGGTATCCAAAAAGTCCATAGCATTTGGATTCGGATTTTTAAGGATATCATTAATAGTGCTTAACCATTTGTCCAATTCCGATTCGCTATTTTGGTTTTGTTTATATCTCCAGTGGGCAGCCAATCCTTTTTCAGCAATTTCGTCCATTCGAGTACTTCTGATTTGCACTTCAATCCATTGTCCGTTAGGTCCCATGACGGTAACGTGTAAAGCCTCATATCCATTTGCTTTAGGGGTATTTAGCCAATTTCGGAGACGTTCGGGGTGGGGAATGTAAATACTTGTAATGGTTGAGTAAATCATCCAACATTGCTCTTTTTCATCAACGTTAGGATTGGGTTCAAATACAATTCTGACAGCCAAAATATCGTAAATTTCCTCAAAAGGAATTTTCTTCATTTGCATTTTATTCCAAATGGAATAAACAGATTTTATACGTGCTCTGATGTTGAATTTATAGCCCATGCCATTAAGTTTATTGACAATAGGCAAAGAAAATTTATCATAAAGCTCCATTCTTTCAACGTGCTTTGCTTCGAGCTTCTTCTGAATCTCATCGTATGAAGATGGAAAATTATATTTAAAACTTAAATCCTCAAGTTCTGTTTTTATAGAAAAAAGACCTAGGCGATGGGCTAGTGGGGCATAAATATACTCTGTTTCGCCGGCTATCTTGTATTGCTTGGCAGGCGGCATAGACCCTAATGTCCGCATGTTGTGCAACCTGTCTGCTATTTTTATCAGTATCACACGGATATCTTCAGACATTGTCAGCAATAATTTTCTGAAGTTTTCGGCCTGACCCGAAACATTTTCTCCGAATACGCCTCCCGATATTTTGGTCAATCCATCAACTATTTGAGCAATTTTTGACCCGAACAAATTATCAATATCTTCAACGGTGTAGTCTGTATCTTCTACTACATCGTGAAGTAAAGCAGCACAAATAGAGGTAGAACCTAACCCTATTTCTTTTGCAATAATACGTGAAACAGCTAAAGGATGTAGTATATAAGGCTCTCCTGAACGACGACGGATACCTTTGTGTGCTGCCTTAGCAAATTGATAAGCCTTTTCGATTTTTTCAACCTTCTTACGGTGAGGAGAAGCAAGATAATCTTCTATTAAAAGTTTATATTCTCGTTCAATAAGAATGTCATCTGCTTCTTCATTATATTCAATCTTGTCTGTCATATATTATTCTATTCTTGTTATCGCAAAAATACAAAGCTTTTTTTAATTTAAGGTAACTTTTAGTAGGCTTGTTTTATTATTAAAAAAAGACGTTGTAAATAAATAACAACGCCCTTTTTTATAGTTTTTCAAAATGAAATTACCATTCAGGGAAACGAGGTGTTTTAGTTGTATTTCCTTTTGTTTTGAAACGAAGGGTTAACATTATTTCGTGAGAACCTTCGGCATATGTATTTAATTTTGTTAGGTTGTAATCGTAAGCATAGCCGATGCGAATATTATCTCCAAGATGTATACCTGCCATTGGAACAATGGACTCAGCGACAAACAAGTCACTCATACGATAAGAACCTCCAAACCAAAAGAATTTAAGGTAATGCAACATCAAATTGACTTCACTATGTACAGAATATCCGTCGTATTGTGCTGATAAAGTCGGTGTTAAATCCCAATATCGACCAACTTCAAAACGGTAGCGGCTATACGCGTAGTATTCTGTATTTGAATAAAGAAGACTTTGATCTTGAAATAGTTGAGGAAAATGTCATTCTGAAGGTTCTAATAACCAA
>ERZ795062.3172-NODE-3172-length-10244-cov-3.539111_pt1 | contig 10244 bp, 6 predicted proteins | sample MGYA00375146_ERZ795062 | MGnify/ENA primary metagenome ERZ795062 (study PRJEB30191, sample SAMN05720281) | activated sludge metagenome | isolation source: Anaerobic digester | place: USA | collected 2015-07-16 ...
TTTTTTAATATATATTGAAATGTTTGTTGTCCCTTTGTAAAAAACCTCAAAAAATAAACATTTTTATAAAAGTCCTTATATATCAAGGATTTTAACAAAACAAATCATGTTATTTTATATATAAAATTAAGTATGAAGTTTAGATACGATAAGGAAAATGAAGAATTAGTAGTAAGCGAAGCGAGTAGAGTTGAATATCACCAAATGAATCTTTGGTTAACTCGTCATGTAAAAGGTTGGAAATATCAACCTGCTGTTAAAATGGGAGTATGGGATGGTAAAAAATCATACTTTCGTGATGGTAAGATAAATCTTGGTTTATGGAAAGAAGCAATGATAGGCTGTAAAGAAATTGATGTTCCTTTTATTGTTGAAAATAAAGAAGATTTTCCTATTAATAGAGATGTTACTTTGGAAAAAGTACAAGACTTTTGTAAAGACTTTTTCAAAACACACTTAATGAAAAAAGACGGTGAGTTGGTTCCTTTTATGCCATATGATCATCAAATAGAAGCCGCTTATAAAATTCTTAAAAATAGATTTTGTATGGCTGAGGTTGCTACGTCAGGTGGTAAATCTTTAATTATCTCAATAGTTATGTTTTATACACTAAAGCATATAGATCCAACCGCAAAATTTCTAATAATAGTTCCTTCTATTACACTTGTAACACAATTCTATGATAATATTATAGAATATAATTATGGTGTAAATAATATAGCTGCTATGAGAGAGAAAAAGCTAACTTCACTTTTAGAAAGTGGTATAGATCATCTACCTTGTGATGTTAGAGTTGAGGAAGTAATGTCCGATAGACCACGTAAATTTTCTGGTACTGAAAACCCAAATGTTTATATTGGAACTTATCAATCACTTGAGAAATGGCCTAAAAAGTTTTTTCAACAATTTCATACAGTTATTACAGATGAGTGTTTACACCCAGATAGCTTAATAAATATGTCTGATGGTTCTTTAAAAAAAATATCAGATATTAAAATAGGTGAATATGTCAAGACTATTAATGAAACTACTAAGGAAATTGAAGATAAAAAAGTTGAGTATGTTTATGAAAATCTATCCATATCAAATGATATGTATGAAATTGAGATGGAGGATGGTAAAATATTAAAAATTACTGGAAATCATAAAGTTTATACAAAGGAATATATTTGGAAGAAGGTAGAAAATTTGTCTGAAAATGATGAAATTATAGATTTTAATTTTAATATATAATTAAAAAACAGAGACACATGGAGCAAAGTCAAAAGGATAAAATATATGAACTTATAAATAGAAATAAATTTAGTATATTTAATAATAAAAAAAATAAAGAAGAAAGGTTTTCATCTTTTTTAAGAGATAATAATATAAAAATACCTATTGAAATTAATATTTATAATGTAATTTCCTATTTGAAAAATATTGATATTAAATGTAAAATAGATGGGTGTGATAATAATAGAATATTTCTAGGTATTAGAAATGATAATAGAACAGAATATGGATTTAAAAAATTCTGTTCCAAAGAATGTGAGTATAAGGGAATATCTTTAAGACAAAGAGGTAGTAATAATACTTGCCATAGAATGACCGAGGAAAGTTTTAAATCTATGTGTGAGAAAAATTCAATTATTATGAAAGAAAAAATAAGAAATGGAGAATTTACACCAAATATAACAAATAGTTGGAATTATGGCACATCATATCTTATAATTAATAATAAAAAGATTAAATATAGATCTTCTTGGGAAGCATTCTTTCATTTATGTAATATTGAACTAGAATATGAAAAAATGAGAATTGAATATGAATATGATAATGAATCACATACTTATATTGTTGATTTCATTGATAGAAAAAACAAAAAGCTATATGAAATAAAACCAACTTCTCAATTAGATAAAAAAATAGTAAAGGTAAAGGAGGAATATTGTTTAAAATGGTGTGAGAAAAATGGCTATGAATTAGTTTTTATAACAGAAGATTGGTATATTAAAAATTTAAACAAATTCAAAATACTTTTAGAACATCAACCTGATGGTATAAATATTTATAAAAAATTAAAAAAGTTTGATGAAAATTAAAAAAATTAAAAAAATAGAACACAATGATAATGTTTATAATTTAAGAATAGAGGAAAATCATAATTATTTTGTAGATGGGTTATGTGTTAGTAATTGTCATCAAGCAAAGGCCAAGTCATACACTAATATACTTGAGTCAACGTTCACACATGCCTATTCTAGATTTGGTGTCTCCGGAACCACACCTACTGATGAGACCTGTGAGATTTTAACAATTCAATCTGTTTTAGGGCCTAAAATTACAGAGGTTTCAGCAGATGAGTTAAAGAAGAAAGGTATTATTACACCAATGGATATAAAAGCAATTTTATTAAATCATAATGATTCTGAATTCTTAGAAAGAATAAAATTAATAAAAAAATCAGGAGATGGTAAGTCAGCATTTGAATTAGAAAAAGCATATGCACATCAATCAGAGAAAAGACTTGAATTTATAAAAAAATTAGTTGATAAATGTAAAAATAATACTCTTTTGCTTTTTCACACAATAGAGAATGGACAAAAGATTTATCAGAAATTAAAAGATGAATTACCTGATAAAGATTTTTATTATATTGATGGAGAAATAAGTGGTAGGAAAAGAGAAGAGATTAAAAAACAAATGGAAATTACCAAAATAGAGGTAGAATATACTATATTAAATTTTGGTGATTATGAAATTGAAGTAAAGTCAGATTTTAAAATATTACTAACAGACGGTAAATGGAAATTTGCTAAAGATATTGATATAGATGATGATATAGATGATAATTTTTTAAAAAAATTAAAAAATAATAAATAATTATCAACAGGGGTATGTATTAATATAATATATACTTTATGAGAAATTATAAATTTATTAAAGAACAACTTATTAAAAGACATGAAACTATAGATAGTTATGAATATTTAGAAAAATATATTAATTTTCTTTTAAATTATAAATTAGATATCACTAAATATAGTGAAAAACATCATATTTTACCAAGGACAACATTTCCTGAATTTCAAAATGAATATTGGAATCTAATAGAATTAAATTATGAGGATCATAAATTAGTACATTTATTGTTATTCAAATCAATAAATATTAGAACTTATCAAAAACCATTAAATTGGATGATGAATTATTACAAAAATCATGAAGAAATATCAAATGCATCTAAAAAAGGTTGGGTAAATTTAAAGAATAATAAAGAAAAATATGAAAAGTGGAGAGAAAGTAAATCTGAAAGTATGAAAAAATTATCATCAGAAGAGCAAATGAGAAGAGCAAATTTATTTTGGAATAATATAACCGATAAAGAGTATTTATCATTTTGTAATCAAATGAAAGACTACTGGACAGATGAAAAGAAAAAAGAAAAATCTGAACAAATGATAAAATTTTATACTAATCCCGAAAATGTAGAAAAGAAAAAAAAAGAGACAAAATATAGATGGGATAGTATGGATGAAGAATATCGTATGAACTTTAAACAAAAAATGAATTTGATAAATAAAGATGAGAGTAAAAGATTAGATGCTAGTAAAAAAATAAAAGAAATTTGGAGAGATCCTATCTATTTAGAAAAAATGAAAAATAGAAAGAAAAAACCAGGACTAAAAATAAAGATTATAAAAAGTAATAATGAATTTGAGATATTTGAAAATATGGAAGATGTTGTTAAAAAATATAACTTCAGTGCACATTTAATAAGAAAATATAGAGATAAAGATAAATTTATTACTGAAAAAGATTTGAAAAAAGAAAATATGATTTTACTTAATTGTAAAATTGAAACAATAAAAGAATAAATATGGCTAAAATTATAGACAAGAGAAAAATTATTAGAGAAGAGAAGGCTACTAAAGTTTTAGTAGCCTCTTATTGAGTATGGTACTTTATCAACTGGTGTTTCAATTAATGCTATTTTTAATGTTATTTTTACTGATTCATTTAAGTCAGAGCAAATTATTATACAAAGTATAGGACGTGGTCTTCGTCTTCACTCTGATAAAGATAAAGTAAACATCTTTGACTTAGTTGATGTTTTTAGTCCAACCGACTTATCTAATATACTTTATCGACATTTTAAGGAAAGAGAAGGATTTTATATTAAGAGAAAATACCCGTATAAGATAATAAAAATTAATTTGTAGTGACACTATATTAATATATAATTGATAAAATAATTATTATTAATCTTAATGTCTAAAATACAAGATTTTATTACTGCTTTTGATACAGCTTTAACAACAAAACTAAATGAAGCTTTAGCTAAACAACAGCAATATAAAGCTGCGAGATCTATCGCTATTACTATTAGTGCTCTTAAAGCAAGTTCTTGGCCTTATAAAAGTTTACCTGATTCAGATGGTGTTTATCGTAGCGATCCTACTGTAAAAACAGTAGGAGATTTATTCAAATTTGTTTATCCTAAAGAAGATGGAGGTCTACAAAATCTACCAAGTGTTCAATCAGGAGATACGACTTCTTATGTAGATACAATAGCTACATTAAAAGATACAGATACTGGTGCTAAAGCTCAGTATGATATACTAAGTGTCACATGGCAGTCTTATAATACAATTAACCAAATAAAATCTATTCAAAATAAAGGTTCTCAAAAGATATTTGATATTTTTATGAGTGAAGCTCTTACAAAGTGTAAAGAGAAAAAGTATAAAGTATCTGACTTTAATAACTTCGATGATTTTGAGGATGAATTTTCTTCTTTATTATCATATAGAACAATAGATGATTATGTTAACTCAAATATACTATATCAAGCTTTTTTAGAAGCTGGTGATAATTATCAATCATCTTTAACAACTGCTATAGCAGCAACTCAATCTGGTACACAATCTAATGTTGAGACAGGTGATTATAAAATTTTTGTGAAAGATGCTAAAAGTGATAATGATAAAAAAATAAAAGGATTTATAACATTTGGGTTAGTTGGTCCAAAATATAATGTAAATTCAGAAATAAGTGGATTACCAAATCCTTGGACTAATCCTGTTACAAATCAAGTAGTATCAGACAATACCGGTTCTATTACTTATAATAGTTCAGCCTTTTCAAATAGCACCTCTAAAGATGTAATTGCAGATACTGTTATTAATAATCTAAAATCTACTATACAAGATAAATATGGAGTTGATATTAATTTATCATACACTCAGTCTAATATCGAACCAGTCTCTACAACACAATCAAGTACATCATCATCTGTTTCTAATGTTGTAGCAACTCAATCTGTATCAGCAACACAAAGTAATTTTGACGCAACTGGTATAAAAGTAAAACTTTTGAAAAAGAGCGGTCCTGGAGAACTTATCGGAGTCACTGAACAAGTTATAAATAATGGATTTGTTGATTTTTCTGGTTTACAATTTGATACACCTGGCGATTATGTTATATCAGTAATTACAGAATCTTTAGATGTTGAAAACACTGAAGTAACTATAAAAGTTTTACCAGAAGATGATGTTATACAACAAGAACCTAAAAAAGATACAGACGATAAAAAGAATGTTGAAGGAACAAGACCTATAATAGCTCAGATAGATAAACCAACTATTGAATTAAAACCTATTGAGTTTGATGCTACAAATAATAATCAAGTTAATAGTGAAATAGGATCAGGATTAGGTTTTACTCCATTCTTTTGGTATAATGGATTTCAAATAGATCAAAGATATATAACGTCATTAGATTTATATTATGATGGTTTAGTTCCTGGTGTTAGAATTGTTTTTATTGATTCTATGGGTATTATGAAAAAAGATGGGTTTCCTTTAGATGATACAAAGTTTGAAATTTTCTTAAATTCTGGTAGTAAAAATATAAAGTCAATTCACTTAAAATTTAAGCTAAAGGAGTTTCAAGAGAATAGGAAAAAAACATATACTATAACAGGAATTTTAGATCTAAAAGATTTTTATAAAATTCGTTATCAAAGTTATAAAGGAACATCATTTGAGACTTTAAGAAAAATATCAAGTGAATTAGGTGTAGGTTTTAACTCTAATATTATAAATACAAATGATAGTATGACTTGGGTTAATAATGGTAAGTTATTCCCGACTTTTATATCGGATATAATTAATCACTCATATATATCAGATACTAACTATGTTTTAGGATATATAGACTACTATTATTGTTTTAATTATGTTGATATTGAAAAAGAGTGGAAAAGAGATATATCAAAAGATGTTGGAATCGCTTCAACTGGTGTTAATTACTTGAATACTAAAGATCAAGTTGAAAAAGTTGAAAGACTTGTTTTAACAAATGATAAAAGTCAAAATAGTAGTCCTTTTAATTTTACCAATTATAAAGTCTTAAATAATTCTACTAAAACATCTATAACAAAAGGACACTTCTTAGTATCTAAAGTTTATGATAGTATCAGTAAGCAGTTTTTAGTATTTGATGTTGATTCACAAACATCAGATATAAGTAAAAATATTGTTCTAAAAGGAGCACCTGCTGATAAAGTTGATGATAATTTTAGAACAAGATATTCAGGTAAGATGGATATTGAAAACGTGCATAAACAATACTACTATGCAGAAACACAAAATCGAGTAAATTTTGATAACTTATGTAAGATTCAAGTAGATTTAGACCTACCTAATGCTAATTTTAACCTTTATAAATTTATGAAGATTCAGCTAAATTTTATTAATATGAAGGTTAGTGTTAATAATGATGAGATCTCACAAAAAAGATTAACTGGTGAGTGGATTATTACTGATATATCATATTCTTGGAGAAAAGGTGGTTTAACTCAAAAAGTAACCGCAGTTAGAAAAGAGTTAAGTAAAACAGATGAGGAAATTAAAAATGATAATGTTTCTCAGGCACCTCAAAATGAGAATAAGCAAATAAATGAGAATCCTGTTGAGTCATCACCTATCAAATCAACAGCTACTCCTCCAAATAGTGTTTATAAAGCTGGACAAAGTTATATTGTTCAGAATTCTTCTGGTAAACAATTTAGATTAACCGTAAATGAGATTTTACCAGATGGTATTAATGTAAAAGCGACAATAAAAAATATTTAATATAGATGTCAAATATTCAAAATTTTAAGAATGAATGGGTTATTAAACTAAATGCTAAATTATCAGAAAATCAGCAAAAAGTAGATACATACCTATCTAATAGACAGCAAGCTATTGGTTTAACTGATGCTGTTGGTGCATCTGGTTCTTTTAGTCTACCAATATTAAAAGTATTAAATATTAAAGATGATTTTAATCTACCAGCATTAAATGCTACAAAACTAGGTGATATTTTTGATTGGAGTTATCCTATAACTGGTTCCGAAAACTTCAGTAAAGATTCAGTTAATTATAAGACTCGTACAAATGTTGTTGAGGATTATGAAGATAGTTCAGATATAAATTTGAAAAATTTAGCAATACAATATAAAAGTCTAATTAGTTCTAATAGTATAAATAATACACTTAAATCTAATATTATAGGATTTCAATATGTTGAGTCACTTAAAAAATTAAGAGATGCTGGTGTTGATACTTGGTTTGATAATTGGATTAGATCAGTTTATTCTACTATTACTGGTTCTAGAATAAAAGTCTCTGGTCTAAAAGAAACTGATTATAATGAACTATTTCTAAATTTTGAGGAAAGTTTTCATAAATACTATAAGACTTATTACGATGATGGAACAAGATTAACTAGTCCATCAAATTTGCTTTATTTGGCTACTATTGAAGCTGGTGATAATTATTTTAGTGCATTACAATCTACTTCCGCTACATCATCTCAACCAGAATCAAATGATTGGTCTATTAGTGTGTTAAATCCCTCTGATAATACTAAAAAAATTCAAGGAGTTATTAATTTCATAACAAGTCAGTCTAGCATAACTGCAATTGCAACTGTTAATAATCTTCCGGTTTCCTATACAAATCCTGTTACTGGTAGAGTTAATATAAACGAAATTGGTAGTTTAACATCAAAAATTGGTCCAGAATCATCTACTAACGAATCTCTTGCAAATAGATTAATTGGTAATTTAGAAAGTTTAATTAAAAACGAGTATGGTATAACATTAAAACTAAAATATGATAAGAGTAATGATGTCTCACAACCAGATCAATCTTTAGTTGATTTACCAGTTGCTTCTACTGCTAGTCAAGTAGTAGCAACACAGTCTAATAGTGAGTTACCACTAAAAGAATTTATATTCAATGTTGAAATACAAGATACATTTACTAATTCAGATTTAGGTAGCTTAGTTATTATAAAAGCTGAGGATGAAACATTAATATATGAAAGTGATGAATCTTTAGAAAACTTATCTCCTGAATATACTGAATCTGGTTTTGAGGGTCAAGATGAAACAATGTTTGAAGCAACAGAAGAAGAAGTTCAGTTACAATTTGATATGGCTGATGCAAGGTTAAATGCTACATCAGACACATCAGGCAATTATGAACCTAGTGCTAGAATAGTTCCTAGTAAGTTGAAAAAGAATATGTCATTTGTAGAAGTTACAGAAGCAGTTATTTCAAATTTAGAGGGTGGTTACTTCCATCCAGATATGACAAGAGATGGTAGAGTAAGAGATAGTAGATATAGTACAAGTGGTGAGACAATGTTTGGTTTAGATAGAAAACAAGGTGATAATTCGAGTAGTGCTGCTAGAAACTTCTGGGGAGAAATTGATAAAGCAGGTGCTAGAAGTAAATGGAGATGGAATCATATACCAAAAGATCCATTATATAGTAAGTTAGTTCAATATGCGGCAGGCGTTATAGAACCTATGTTTAATAGAAGTTTATCTAAGTTCTGTCCAGATAAGAATATACAGAATTTGATTAAATCTGATGGTCGATTAATGTTTAATGTTATTTATGCGCAGTGGAATGGTATTGGTTGGATTAAAGGTCTTTTAGGAGTTATTGTTGAAGAATATAATAATGGCAATAAGACTGCAGACTCTTTATTAAAAGCTAGTGTTGTTGAAAGAGTAAAAGGTGGTCATAGAATGTATAGAATTGGTACAGGTAAGACTTTAGGAAGCCGTTCTGCATCATTAATTGCACAAGGTGGTAGAAAAATAGCTAAAATAACTGGTGTTCAGATAGCATAAAAATTTATATATAAGACATGGCAGATTTAACACCAAATAACACAACATTAGACTCACAGTCTGTTTCACCGGAAGAGTTAAAAGCTAAATCAGGTGATTTAAGAGAAAATATTGATAGCATCATTGCTAAGGGTAGACCTTGGCCACAAGCAAGTACTAATAGAGGTTTTCTACCTCCTACCTTAGTTACTCCTTATAAAGATTATGTGAATGATCAAGATCTAGCAAATAGTAATTCTGATAAACAACCTATAAATAGTAAGTATGGCGATTATGAATATACCGATTGGTTAGGTCAAAAAATAACACCTAATGGTTTAGTTATTTTAGATACTGCAGATAGATTTAATGCTTCTAAAAATATACCTAAGAGTGCTAGTGAATTAAAAGATTCACCTTATAGTACCAGAGATAATTATATGATATTTGGTGACTATAGAACTGACTATTTTAGACATGGACTACAAATTATAGATAACTTAACTCCAATCGAGAATCCAGAGAGTGGTTCATCTAATTTAAGATTAGGTCAGTTTAGAGGAACTCCTTATGAGAATAATGATCCTGTTATTTTTGGATTTGAGATTGTTATAGATGATTTATCATCACCTTTACTTAATGGATCTATATCAGATTTTCTTAGAATTTATAGTTCAATAGATGAAATTAAATATAAAATTCCAGTTTATGAAGACTTTAAGCAACAGTTTATTAAATTTTTTAGAACAAGAAGTACGGTTTCAATAAATGCTGAGCAAGATACTGTAAGTAAAAGTTCTAATGGTGTTAACATAGATAGTCAAAAGAATATATTTATGCCTGGTAAGAAAGCTTATATGAGCTACTACTTGAAAAAAGTAGGTGGATTATCTAATTTAGTTGAAAGTAATACAACTGATGCTAAAAAATATTTAGTAGATTATAGAAAGGATAAAATGACTTTAGAGTTTACTGAAGATGTTTCTTTAAGCTTAGGTACATTAGCTCATCTATATAAGCTTTTATATTGGTCTAAACCAAATGGTAAAAACTTAGTACCTGAAAATCTATTAAGATTTAATTGTGA
>ERZ795062.3173-NODE-3173-length-10243-cov-5.777287_pt1 | contig 10243 bp, 12 predicted proteins | sample MGYA00375146_ERZ795062 | MGnify/ENA primary metagenome ERZ795062 (study PRJEB30191, sample SAMN05720281) | activated sludge metagenome | isolation source: Anaerobic digester | place: USA | collected 2015-07-16 ...
ACCGGCTATCCAGTAAGCTCCCACTGTTGCACTTGGATTTGAGACCGCCCAGCGTCAAATGGTCAGTATCTGCTATATATAAAGGACTACTTCGCCAGCGTATGCAGCGGAACATCCTTTGTACGCCCATACCTGTCGCGCTTGTCAGTCTCCACCGTCACGGCCTTGTCGAAGGCGAGGTCGGACAGACTTTCTTTTTAGCGGTTGCCGAATGCTTGGGCCATTTCCGGCGCATCGATTCCAGACAGGCGAATCTGGTACTGCACCTTCGCGGCGTCCAGGACGGTTACGGTGTCGCCATCTGCGATACCGACTACCCGGCCAGTGATAGTTTCGGCATTGGCTCCGAAAAACAGGGTCAGCAGCAGGGCGGTGAAGAGGAAATGCATCGCGCGAGTATGAAATTAGATGTGAGCGGAGGTAATCCGGATTTGGCACCGTCCCTGGACCGCATCGACTCCAGCAAGCACTACGAGCCCGGGAACCTCCAAGTTGTCGCGCGATTCATTAATCGATGGAAAAGTGACGATGAGCAGGAAAACTTTTTGCGCCTCCTGAAGCTTGTCAAGGCGATGCCTTCGGAAAGCTAAGTGTGAGCCGAGTCGAGTCCTAGCTCGCAGTCCTACACGGCCGAGCCTCCTGCGGTGAACATTGACGTTGCTCGCAGAGCCTTCTCCGTGCACCCGACTGACAGCTTCCGGTGGCAGCAGTCTTTGCGAGATGCGCGCGTGGGTGGTAGTTCTCAGTCTATAGCACGCATCCAGCCAACAACCCGAGCGAACCGAAGCCCGCCCGAGCCATGCGCATTACGCCGCCTTTGCCTCAGGTTCTGCCGCTACCACCAAGGGTTTCCTCACGATCACCGAAGCCGCATTGGCCGCCTCAATCAAGGCCTTGGGAGCGACGTGACAGTAGCGCTGGGTGACCCTACTATCAGCATGCCCTAATATAAGCTGCACCTCATATAAACTCCTCCCGCCTCGGATCAATAGTGAGGCGAATCCGTGACGCAAATCGTGAATGCGAATCATTACGTTTGCCTCTTTACGCAACCTGTACCAAGCCCGCGTGATGGTCGTGTAAGGCTTGCCAGTCACAGGTGACGGGAACAGGTAGTCCGACTTGCCCTTGGACGTCAATTGCTCCAGCACCCACAAGGCCGAATCGTTCAACGGAATGGACCGTGACTTTTTCGACTTCGACAGCAAGGCATCAACCTTCCAAACGCCACCCTCCACGCTTACGTTCTTCCATGTCGCGGTCAAGGCCTCGTTAAGTCTGGCCCCGGTGCTGATGAGGAACAGCAGGATCAGGCAGACCATGCGATTCTTGTCGGTCCGCAGCACTTCCACCAGACGCTCCAGCTGCTCAGCGTCCAGGTAGTTCTCGACTTGGTTGTCCACGAGGTACAGCTCGATGCCCTTCAAGGGGTGCCAAGCGTGACCGGCCAGCTGTAGTCAAGGCGCAATGACTTCCAAATCGCACGGGTTTCATGCCTGCCCTTGTACTTTTTCCCCTCACGGCTCCAGTCGTCAAACAGTGTGAACCCGCTCTCTGCGCCACCGGTATTGTTGAAAATGGCCGCAGCGGCGCGAAACCAGTCGGGGTAGGGCATGTCGGGGTCAAGTAGATTCAGGGCAGACTGGAGCAAACGCAAAGTTTGATCGGATGGGGGTTTGAGCAGCCCCTCGGCATCAGGTCTCCTGGCCGTACTCGCCGTTACTTCAGGACCGGTGAATCGATCAGAAATTCCAAACCCTCGGGCAAAGAACTCGATAAATGTCTGCGGGGCTTGGCATATCTCACCCGCGTTCTCCGCCGCTAACTTCACTATGAATTTGCCCGTGCTCGGCGGCAGGATCACCATCGTGCGGCCTGTCTTGATGTCGATCCGGTCTTCGGGGGCGCCGACGATCTTGTAAGCCGTTTTGCCTTTGACGCTTGGGTCCTTCCGGAAGTAGTGATGCTCGCCACGGGTTGTCTGGACGATCAGCGATGGGGTCAGGCCAAAGCTGATTTCGGCATCCATTAGGGCGTCAACAGCCTTTGGGCTATCGGCGTCGAACACGATGTACTCGTCGCCGACGATGAAGCCGACTTCGTGATCAGGGTGGCTTGACCAATAGGTGTGAATCGAAGAGCGTGACAAACGGGCTAGCCAGTCGTCCCACTTCACCGCAGGTTGCTTTGTGCCGGGGATGACCGGGATGACGCGAAATCTCCTTTCAAACCAAAATGATGCTGCTTGATGGTACCTGTCAAAGCCCTTGAAACTCGGCAGGAAAGTTGACTTGAGAGGCGGGTTTGGCTTGTTTTGGTCTGAGCGACCGTATATGCAAAATGACATTTATTTTTTCCAGGTAAATTTACATTTCTGTCGTAAACGACAGGACGGAAATGAGGCCTGGATTTGCAGGTTCTATACGACGGGTGGATGTCCCCGTCTGCCCTCGGAACGCCAATGGTTGGCTTCCATGTTGTTATTGTTAACTGGCATCAACTACTCCGTCAATGCGCCGTGTTGCAAGGCTGCTCTCAGATTGATTTCAGTAAATTCTTGCTACTTCCAAGTTAATAGACGTTGAATAGGAAAATTATTTTTCCCCACGGTAAAGTGCTTTCCTTAGGCATTTAGAAATCGCCTGATTTATGCACGTAAATTGGGAAAAGTCTTGACAGGACAACCTGGATAAAGGCGAATCAACGTCAAGAACATTTTTTGAACCACACACGATATTTTTTGCAAGCGTTGCTTATTTTCAACAAAGGCATTGGGCCGAACCTAGCAAGGTCTGAACACTGAGCTGACGCTGAAGCGAGATCGGGCGTGAAGGCGCACCTAAGGAAACCCATTCACGCCCGCCCTCAGGAAAAAGCCGCAACTGCCGCAACGCCGAAACGGACACGGCGGCACTCGCCCATGTCACGTTGCGCTGTTTCGGATGTGGCGGCAAATTCCAGGGGTGGGGCGGGCGGTGCGAGCGAGGCGTGGGTCGCGCCCACTCAATCGGTCGCCGCCATAATCGCCCTGACCTCGGCATGATCGATGGCGAATTCACGCAGCAGGTGATATTGCTCGGCGCAGACCTCGGCCAAGGCATCGCCGCCGAAGCTCAGTTGGCTGTAGGCGAATAGGCAGACAGTGATGCCCACCGCATCCGCCGACATGCTACCCTCAAAGCCGTTCATGGATGCCACGGAAAACGGATGGTCGGCATGGGGCGCCATATAGAAGGCTCCATTGGACAGGGTAAACAGATCCCAGTAGCCGCCGGTGTAATCGGCAGAGAGCTTGTCGGCCATGGTGTAGATCGTCGGCTCCAGGAGCATCGGAAAGTGGACGCCGAACAGCTTGGCGGTGTGATTGACGCGTTGGTCGTCGGCAAGGATTTCAAGGTAGATGATGGTGTCGTTGGTCATGGTGTTACTCCAGAAAAGAAACGGGTGTCCAGCCCCACCATCCAGACGCACGAATCCCTTGGCTGATCCGCAGATCAATGGCTTTGGGGAATGCGGTCAGGAGGTGAGGAGGACGCGGACCGGGCGGGCGGGTTGCCGGTGGCGTGGTGGCCGCTGGGGGGCCGGGGCGGTGCCCGAGTGGGGCGCTATGTGGCCGCAGGCGGGCCGGGGAACGCCGGGGTGAGGCGCGGGTACTCAGGCCCAGGCCGCGCTGCCCATGCGGTCGCTGTCGAGTCCCGCCAGCAAGGCGGCCTCATTGGCGATCGTCAGGGGCAGCAACTCCGGGGGCAAGTCCCAATCCTCAACAGAATGGGCAACGATGGAGACGCTATCAAAATAGGAATGTGACACGATGATTTCCTTTCAGGGTTTGCGAACTTTGAATTGATAAAAGGCTGCAGCTGATCCGATCAGGACCAGGACTCCGAGCCACGGATACAGGAAGCACAGCAAGGCCATTGCGCTGATGCTGATCCAGCGGGTGGCGCTGAACCACATGCCGAGCACGGCTGCAGCGATCAGGGCGGCGGTGATGGACTCGACCAATTCATGCTCCCTTCGCTTTGCGCTTTGCAGGCTTGGCTGGCGTCACCTCGATCGTCTTGCCCATGCGCACCATGGCCACTTTCTCGAACGTGGTTGCCGGGACATGCTCGTGAAGACGGGTGTTCTCTTCATTGGCGCGAATCAGGCCCAAGTCCTTCAGCACCGCCATGACGAAGCCACCCGTATTGATGGACTTTCCTGGATGCAGCGCATGGAACGACTTGGCGGTCAGCTCGGTTGCACCTTTCACGATGGCGTCGATATCCTTGGCAGGCGCCCAGCCATCGAACCACATGCCCTTGCCACTGTTCTCCACGATGCGCAGGTGCAGCTCGCCGGTTTCCTTGTGGCGACCGATGGCATAAGTCAGGGTCGAACGGCCAGAAATGGAAAGGCAATCGCCGTGGTACAGGTCCTCAATCGGGTCGATCTCCGGTGCGGCTTCCTCGGGCGCGTCGGCTTGCGCATCAGCAGGGATTTCGGACGCGTTTTCAGTAGCAGTTTGGTTTGTGTCAGGCATGGAAATGCTCCTTTGTTGAGATTGATAAATGGATGGAAGTGAAGGACCGAAATGGCCTTTCATATAAGGTGGCTGGATTGCCGCAAATGGCTTCAGGACAGCAGCGCGAGAACCTCCTTCGGGTACTGCCGGATCACGTCCAGCAAGGCCAGCGCTTCTGCCAATTCACGATTTATTCCGCCGTCAAATTCCCTGATGGCGGCACGCTCTTCAAACGCTTCAACCAAGTTGGCATCGAGCTTGGACACGAGGTCGGCAACGATTTCATTGGTGGGTGTTGTCATTCATTGCTCCAGAAAATGCAGGCGAAAAAAAACCGCTGGGCAGCGGCTTGTGGTGGAGAGGAATAGATGTATTTCATGTGTCGATACCTGCCTTCACTGGCACGGCATGCAGCTGGCAAAGGGCAAGCAGATCAGCGTCTATTCCAGTCTTCGAAATGAACACCTCAGCGCCGAATCCGTCTTGGCTTAGCACCAGAACAAATTCATAGCAGGAGGGATGCTCTTCAATGAACTCCCACAGGGGGCTTCCATCGACCGTTTGCAGGTCAGTGCCGAGTGCTTCCACCAGTTGCTGAATCGTTTCGCCTGGGTCAGGGACAACGAAGAAGACAAGCTCTTCCATGGTCAGGTCATCGCCGTGCAATAGGTCGGAAAGGCACTGCTGGATCAGGGTGGCAACCGCTTGGTCCGTGTAGGTTTGTATGAAGGCCGATACCTCGTGGGCATGGCGCAGGATATGCATATGGCTTCTTTCGAGTAGACGTAAAAAAGCCCGCCAAGGATCTCTCCAGGGCGGGCGACGGGGATGAACTTGAAGACGGTTTAGCTATGTAATCGTGCTGATCGACGCTGTCGGGTTCTTGGTTCTATTTGGGTGTCAATTATTCTGACGCGGAGGGCTCCTCAGCCCAGTCGCAGGACTAAGAAAATATCCTGTAGTTTGAATTAAACATGTCGTCTCCAAGTAACCAATTCAGGGTGATCTGTTTCCAGATAACCCCAGATTGATTGCTTACTTCCCTGTCTTGCCGTTCTTGGAATTGATTCTTGTGAGGTAATAGAACAACCCCACAATCGGACCAAGCATGATATAGAACGCCGTCCAAACCTTGAAATTTCTTCCAATGGCCTTCGCGTCGGCTGCCATCCAAGATCCGCCAAGAATCACCAGCGCCATGAGTAGGAAATACAGCAAGGCCACTAGGACTTCCATTTTCTTCTCCTTATTCCACTGGGACCATCACCAGACCATCAGGGGTGACCAGCATGCGCATAGTCTTGATGTTCTTCTTGTCGGCGGTGAGCTTCATGAGACAGGCGTTGTACATTGCCGGATGGCCGATGAGGTTATGCATCAATCAACCCATTTCCGTTTTAAAGCTCTTCATGATAATTTTTTATTTAAATAAATAAACCATCCGGCTCGACACCTCGTTAGATTAAAACAAGCATGCCTGCTCTTTCGTTGTGTTCAACAAAAGAGCGAGGGCTGCACTAGCTCCACCAGAACCGGCACCACGAGATTCGCTAAGGAAGACAAGGGCTTTTCCCGGAGCAACAAGTTTGTAAACTTGCGTATAGTTGCTATTGTCTATACTTTTTCTGCAAACTTCATAAACCTCTATACCGGCTTTTTGAAGTGAAGGCTTTGTTTCAAAATCACAACCGGTAAATAGACTTCCAAAGCAAGTTTCAAGACCTGGTTTGAGTCTTATTTCTTGGGGTCCAAATTTTGCTACACCTTTAGTATGTAAAGTAACCATCCAAGGAAGCTCTTCTAATTTCTGCTCCAAGATGGTACTTCTAACTCCTAAGACATTGACCCGTATTGCACCCCGTCGAAATGACTCATCTTGCGACTCGACATAGCCGTTGTCAAGCCAAACAATGTTGCTGGAATTACTCAACCAATTCCAGCCTATCGGGTAACCCGGCAAAGGCATCAAAAATAAAACTGCCTCTCCTAGTTCAAATGAACGAAAATTTGCTAGTGACGTTGGTGAAATAGCCATTTCTTTCTTTGAATTTTCAACTCCTCGATCTTGAACTTGAGATGATACGGTACCTGAAACACTAGAATTTTTAGATTTTTCATTATTTGAGTCCTGAATATTCGACTCAGCAAAAATATATCGACGACGTGCCAATTCACGGACCAAATGATCAAGTTGAGGATCACCTCGAAATTTATCGCCAATCGAGCGACTGTTGTACTGTTCAAGGACCTCCGATACAGATGTAAATGTATTGGAAAATGATACGCTTACTTTGGGAATAAGTACAAAGAATCTCTCGGTCTTGACAATGTGAAAAAAGCTAATTCCAACGAAAATGACAATTAGAGAGATAGCTGGCCCCAAGTAGAAAACTATTTGATCTTGAAGTTTATGTGGTATCTTTCTAGTTGGTGGCAAGAGCTTTGTCGGACAACCACATCGTGGACAGAAGGCAGCAAGGCTTGAGATCTCTGATTTACAATCGCTACATTGAATAATTGACATAATTTATTGCCATTTGAAATAGTGAAATATATTCTAATTAGAATGCAATTAGGGATTCTGCTGGATATATTTTTTGTACGGGCGCTAGAAGTATTTTCTTATTAAATCTCTCTATGCGAATTATTGTCTTATCGCGGCACGACAATACACTGTAATTATTCGGTTCATTGCGTAATTTAATTCAAAGTTAAGAATACCGTTATTCTGTTTAGAAAGCCATCGGAAATATCATAGATTGAGGATGGTGTTTCGCGCTGAAATTTTCGGTCCAATCTTTAGCTTGTTCTCTTTCGTCTATCGCCAATTGATGCCGATCAAACAAAGCCGAGACAAGTAACCAAACGCTTCCCGATTCCAGTGCCACGACAATCGTGACGACAAGACCATGGGTCATCACAAGACTCGTGACCTGCTCAGTTCTCCTTCACGCGTACCGTCCGTCGTTGGACAGCGGATGCGTGATCTTCGGGAGCAACTTGGGCTATCTCAAGAATCTGTTGGCGTTGCCATCGGAATAGATGAATCCAGCAGCCGTGCGAGGATCAGTCGATATGAGCTTGGCGTTCATGAGCCGCCAGTGCCCACGGCAAGACTCATTGCGGGCGTCCTTGGGGCGCCACTGACCTACCTCTACTGCGAAGATGACAGCATTGCGGCGTTACTTCTGGCGCTGCATAGACTGGGGCCAGGTGAACGGGCAAGAAGAGTTCGGACTTTCATGGGCCAGCTGCAGGCACATTGCACAACTACCACCCTCGCCACATCCCCACGGCATTCCGAGCACGTCCCGACCAGCAGCAGGTCGCCACCTTTGACAGCACCGGTGAAGTTCCGGAGGGTCACTTCACGACGACAGTGACTGCACCACACGTTGGAGAGCAAGCGTTTCTTGACGTCAGCCGGAATGTTTGCCCAAAGCTCGGCGGCCTTGGGGGTGAACTTGGGAGTGAAGGGTGGCAATGTGCGGGTTCTTCACCGGTTCAAAGGTTGTTCTGGCGTTAGATTTTTGATCTCGTTTTGGTCGAAAAATGTCTAGTAACCCAAGAATTCAATTAGTTTTGACCTTTGAATTTTGTTAATCTATAGTTGCATTACGTTAACAAGACTTCATAAGTTTTCTCCCATTTGCGTCATCATGACTTCCTACTCCGAACGACTTACTTCCGCGATGGTTAATGCCGGCATGAAAACGGCCGCACTGAGCCGTGCACTAGGGTTGTCTTACCAGGGTGTCAAGAAGGTTCTCGACGGCAAGACCAGGAGTTTTACGGCATCGAACAACGACGTCGCCGCAGGATTGCTGGGCGTGAATCCCAGTTGGCTGGCTACCGGCAAGGGGGCGATGCATGACAGCGTCCGACCAACGCCGGAATCGATATCCGTGAGTCAAGATGCGACCGGTTTGAGCCAGACCGCCGTCGATTTGGCCCGGTTATTTGATCTCTTGCCGGAGGACAGGATTATTCGAGCGATGGCGAACAATGCCGCCAGCACGGCTATCTTGGGGTTTCTAGAAAAGCCACCTGTTGGCGTGCCCATCAACGTGCCATAGGTTTAGTCGTCGACTCCAAATGACCACACCGGTCGATCGCAATTAGCCATGGTCATCGGTTCTCCCCCATCTCCACCACCCTCGCCACATCCCCAAGACACTCCGAGCATGTCCCAACCAGATGCAGGTCACCCGCCTTGACGGCACCGGTGAAGTTCCGGATAGTGACTCCGTAAAGGTTCAGTCAATTCGGCAAATTCCTTGACAACCCAACAAGTGCTCTTTGGAGATCATCATGAACGGGGATGCAGCTAGGCAAGCGGAGCGAGATAGGGCGTTGGCGGGTGTTCCAGGCGCGCAGGATCGATTCCGACGTTTGTCAAAGGCGATGACGGAACTGGCTCAAACGGGCCAGTTGTCTGTGGGATGGGAGGAGTTCGGTCGTAGGGTCGGTGCAAACCGCAACGGGCTGGGCAGTTGGAAGACCTATCTGAATATGGCGAGGCAATGGAGCATCTTTCCGATCCCCGAGCACACATGTACAGCGGACGGCATCATACTGAAAGCGTCAAAGTCGGAAACGGGCAATTCGGACGACAAGTTACCGATCCTAGCGGTCACCTCTCAATCTGTCGTGGCGCCGACTTTGCCCGAAGTGGCAACTTCACCTGCAAATGAAAAGGACACGAAATCATCGTTCAAGCAGGTAGAGGTATTCCCGCTTATATACAGATTAGTCACGGAAAGGACTTTTCACGATGGTCCGTTCGTTACGCACACTGATCTGGTCAAGGCACTACAAGAAGATACCGAGGGCCGCGAGCTAGTTCTTGCCACCATGACGAAGAACAAGCAGGGTTTTGACTGGACGGCTTCAAACATGCTCGCTTGGTTCTCCCAGCGTTTCACGATTGGCAAGAATCAATATGAGGCTTTTCTTGATCGAGAGAAAATCGGTTCAACGTGGGCGTATCGGTCCAGGCAGACTTGGCGAACGTCCGCAGTTCCGCCCGATCTTGATGAAGTCTTCGCAATGGAAGGTGCTCCGCAGCTTGTTTTGCACCTAAAACGAGAGCGGGATGCAGGCATGGTCAAGGCGAAGCTCAAGGCAGTCGAGGCGACTACTGGTTGCCTTGCATGCGAGTGTTGCGGCTTTGAAGCCAAGTACGTTTTTCCGAATCTGTCCGCTCCAATCGTCGAGGTGCACCATCGGGCGCCTTTGGGGACCAGTGCAGGCGTGTCAAAAGTCACCCTCAAAGACCTCGCGATACTGTGTCCGAATTGCCACCGAGGGATTCATCGAAGCGGCGGAGTGTCTGTTGAAGACTTTCGAGCCAGGTACTTTGCCGACAAAGCATGATTGAAAGGTCGAACGTTCCGGGCAACAGGCCAGCCCCTCGACCGAACCCCACCCGAACTTCCTGCCCTATGCTGCGGCCTTCTTGAGCGGCAAGACGCCAGAAACACAAAAGCCCATCACTAGGACGGGCTTTTGAAGACGCTTGTGCATCTGGAGCGGGATAAGAGGTTCGAACTCTCGACCTATACCTTGGCAAGGTATCGCTCTACCAACTGAGCTAATCCCGCAAATTTTGATGAAAAACCCCGCTACGGTTGAAGTAGCAGGGTTCCCATACTTGGTGGCCTGGGGCGGAATCGAACCACCGACACGCGGATTTTCAATCCGCTGCTCTACCAACTGAGCTACCGGGCCGGAAGG
>ERZ795062.3175-NODE-3175-length-10241-cov-6.793049_pt1 | contig 10241 bp, 10 predicted proteins | sample MGYA00375146_ERZ795062 | MGnify/ENA primary metagenome ERZ795062 (study PRJEB30191, sample SAMN05720281) | activated sludge metagenome | isolation source: Anaerobic digester | place: USA | collected 2015-07-16 ...
GTACGCTCTCCCTCATCCCCACACCACTAGATTTTGCTTGCGCCAGCGCAGATGCCCCACAATCTCCCGGCCGATGCGCAGCGCGTCGGGCTCGTCCTGGGCCAAGTAGTCGCCCAGACCCGAGACGCGCGCGTGCATTTCCGCCCCGCCGAGTTCCTCCTCGTCGGCGTCCTCGTCGATCGCCATCTTCACCAGCGGCGGACCGCCGAGGTAGACCTTCGCGGCCTCCTTCTGCAGGACCACGTAGTCGCTCATGCCCGGCACATAAGCGCCACCAGCGGTCGAGCTTCCGAAGACCATCGTCACCGTCGGAATCCCGGCGGCCGACAGCTGCGTGAGGTTCTTGAAACTCGCGCCCCCGGGAACGAAGATCTCCGCCTGTTGCGGCAAGTCGGCGCCGGCGGATTCGGTGAGACTTACCAACGGCAGCCGGTTCTCCCGCGCAATGTCCATGGCCCGCAACCCCTTGCGCACCGCGGTCGGCCCCTGCGCCCCGCCCTTCACGGTCGGGTCGTTGGCGATGATCATGCACTCCGTACCGCGGATCGAGCCGATGCCGGTAACGAGCCCCGCCCCGAGCGGGTCCTGCGTCCCCCAGCCGGCCAGCGGACTCAGCTCCAGGAACGGGCTGGCGTCGTCCAGGAGGTAGGCGATGCGCTCCCGCGGGAGTAACTTGCCGCGCTTGCGGTGGCGAGCGATCGTGCGGGCATTCTTTTCTTGATCGTCGGAACCGCCGCCGGCGGCGACCTTCTGCTGCAGTTCTGCGATGTCGGCGAGCGCATCCAGCATGGCCCGTTGATTGGCGAGGAACTGCTCGGATCCCGTATCCACCACGGACTTGACGCTAGTGTCAAGTTCAGCCGCCGGTCAAGTGCCTGCTAGGTTTTACAGACGTGGCCCAGCAGCGCGAGGACGAGTCCCGGCTCGGTGGCCGGCTCTATCTTCCGAACTGGAACTGGAGCCCGATCACCAATGTGATGTTCCGGCTCGGGCTGGCATTGTTCGCCATCATGGCCACCACGATCTTGGTCTGGGTACAGCGTGACCAGTACCAGGACAACACCGGCGGCTCGGTGGATTTCGTCGATGCTCTCTACTTCGCCACGGTGTCGCTATCGACCACCGGCTACGGCGACATCACCCCGGCCACCGACCAGGCTCGGCTGGTCAACATCTTTCTCATCACCCCGTTGCGCCTGCTGTTCCTGATCGTGCTGGTCGGGACGACCATCGAGGTGCTCACCGCCCGCACCCGTGAGGACTTCCGCGAGCGCCGCTGGAGGAACAAGTTGAAGAACCACACCGTCGTCATCGGATACGGCGTCAAAGGCCGGTCAGCCGTGCGCATGCTGCTGGACAATGAGATGCGGCCCGAACAAATCGTGGTCATCTCCAGTGACCCCGCCGCAGTCGAGGACGCCACCCGCCCCTCCCGCAAGGACCCCATGGACCCGGAGTCCGATCTGTATCCAGGCGTCGCGGGCATCCTCGGCGACGCCCGCCGGGAGGAGGTCCTCACCCACGCCGACGTTCCCACGGCCGGCAAGATCATCGTCACTGTCGACCGGGACGACGTCGCTGTGCTGGTGACGCTGGCCGTGCGCAAGCTGGCGCCCAATGCCAAGCTCGTGGCCGCGGCCCGCGAGCAGGCCAGCGCGAATGTGCTCAAACAGTCCGGCGCCGATCAGGTGATCACCACTGCAGAAGCCGCCGGCCGGTTGCTTGGAATGCAGTTGGTGCATCCGCTCGCCGGCGCCCTCATGGAGGACCTGCTGGACCCCAGCGAAGGTCTCGAGGTGCGCGAGCGCGAGGTCGGCCGCGCAGAACTAGGAGTCAGCCCGGATCAACTGGCTCGCTCGGGGGAGATGCTGCTTGCCGTGAAGCGCGGCGACCATGTCTACCGGTTCAATACCGACGGGCTGCGGGTACTGCAGAAAGGCGACACCATCGTGACGATCAGGCACGGACACAGAGCGCCCAGGAAGTCGGAGTTCGATGACTGAGCAGCCGGACGAGCAGCCCGCAATCGTCATCGTCGGCAAGGACGAGGACGGGCCCAGTGTCGCAGATCAGGTGGAGCAGCCGGCCAAGGTCATGCGGATCGGCAGCATGATCAAGCAGTTGCTGGATGAGGTGAAGAGCGCGCCCCTGGACGAGGCGGCCCGGCAGCGGTTGAAGCAGATTCATGCCACCAGCGTCAAGGAGCTCGAGGACGGCCTGGCGCCAGAGTTGGTCGAGGAGCTCGAGCGCCTCAGCCTGCCGTTCACCGACGACTCAGTGCCCAGCGAGGCGGAGCTGCGGATCGCGCAGGCGCAATTGGTCGGCTGGCTGGAGGGTCTGTTTCACGGCATCCAGACCGCATTGTTCGCTCAGCAGATGGCCGCCCGGGCACAGCTGGAGCAGATGCGGCGGCAGGCCATCGAAGGTGGCGGCGGCCAGCCCACCCCACCACACAACGGGCCGTACTTGTAGATCCTCGCCGGGTCTAGAGGGTGTTGCGCGATCTCGACTGGTGGCCCCTCAAGGTGGAGACTGACGGCCCTCGCCACCAACGGGGCGCGGACTGATCGAAGCACCGACGTATCGGCCGAGGTGCGGTGGGCTTCTGGTCATTCTCCCGCCGCTGAATGACCGCATCATGACCAGAACCCCCGACAGTGCACGGCTGGCCCATTACGCAAACCGCCTCTCCTGGTGGCGAGGATCGGGCGACTGGTCACCCACTACCCTCGGACACGTGATCGACCTACAGTTCCTGCGCACCCAAGCCGAGCAGGTCCGCATCTCCCAAGTGCGGCGCGGCGAGGACCCCGACCTCGTGGAGAAGGCCGTGGCAGCCGACCAGGCGCACCGGGAGGCGCTGACCGCTTTCGAGCGAATGCGCGCCGAGCAGAAGGACCTCGGCCGGCAGGTCGCGCAAGCTACGGCCGACCAGCGTCCCGCACTGCTAGACCGCACGAAGCAGCTGGCCGCCGGCGTCAAACAGGCCGAACAGCAGGTCCGCGATAGCGAGGCCCAATTGCACGACCTCGTTGCCGCCCTGTCCAACGTCGTCGACATGAACGCCCCCATCGGCGGCGAATACGACTTCAGCCTGATGGCCGAACGCGGCACCGTGCCACAGTTCGACTTCGAACCCCGTGACCACCTCGAGCTCGGAGAACTGCTCGGCGCGATCGATGTGGGCCGCGGCGCCAAGGTCTCCGGCTCCCGCTTCTACTACTTGACCGGCCCCGGCGCCCTGCTGGAACTGGCGCTGGTCAACCTCGCCATGGACCAGGCCCAGCGCAACGGGTTCACCCCGATGATCCCGCCGGCGCTGGTGCGTCCGGCCGCGATGGACGGCACGGGTTTCCTCGGCCAGGCGGCTGAGAACGTCTACCACCTGCCGGACGACGACATGTACCTGGTGGGCACCGCGGAGGTCCCGCTGGCGGCCTACCACTCCGACGAGATCCTGGAGAACCTGCCGCTGCGCTACGCCGGCTTCTCCCCCTGCTACCGGCGGGAGGCGGGCTCGCACGGCAAGGACACCCGCGGCATCTTCCGGGTGCACTGGTTCGACAAGGTCGAGATGTTCGTGTTCACTACCCCGGACCAGGCCGAGGCCGAACACCAACGCCTGCTGCAATGCGAGACGCAGTTCCTGGACGCCCTCGAACTTCCTTACCGGGTCATCGACGTGGCGACCGGCGACCTCGGCGCGAGTGCGGCGCGCAAGTTCGACTGTGAGGCCTGGATCCCCAGCCAGCAGCGCTACCGCGAGCTGACCAGCACCTCCAACTGCACGACGTTCCAGGCCCGCCGGTTGCGCATCCGCACGAAGACCGACCACGGCACGACCCCGGTCGCCACCCTCAACGGCACGCTGACGGCGATCACGCGCACGATCGTGGCGCTGCTCGAGAACCACCAGCGCGCCGACGGTTCGGTGGCGATCCCGGCCGCACTGCAGCCCTATCTCGGGGGGCGCACGGAACTCACGCCGGCCTGATGCCGTACCTGGTTGCCACCGACCTCGACGGCACATTGCTCAGGCGCGACTTCACGGTCTCCGACCGGACCCGGCGTGCGCTGCGAGAAGCGACGAACAGCGGAGTGCAGGTCGTGTACGCCACCGGCCGGCCTCCGCGCTGGTTGCCGGAGGTGTACGAGGCGACTGGGCTTTCGCCCATCACCGTCTGCGCGAACGGGGCGCTCACGCTGCAGGACGGCGAGCCACTCCAAGTCCACGCAATCCCCGACGAGACAGTGCGGGAGGTCCGCGACATCCTCACGCGGCTCAACACCGACTTCGTGTTCTTCGAGGAGCATTGGCGGGGACACACGCTGAAGATGTTGGCGGCCCTGCCCGAAGGTGAGGTCGACGAGGTACTGGCCGAGGTCCGGGCGGCAGCGGGTCATCTGGTCGAGCCGACCCATTCGGCTTTCGACCGGCTGCTGATCGAAATGGGTCCCTCGGGCGTCACCAAGGCCTTTGCGCTACTCGACCTGCGGGCGCAGTTCTGGCCCGAGCACACGCTGATCGCCGTCGGGGACATGCCCAACGACGCGGCGATGCTGCAAGCAGCAGACGTTGCGATGACGGTGACGTCCGGGCACCCGAGCCTGCTTGAGATCGCCGCCGAGGTCCTGCCCGGTCCCGAGCAGGACGGATTGGCCCAGTTGCTGGAGCGCCTTTCGAAGGTGCCGTGACCTGGCTCACAGTCCCGTGAGACTGTTCACAGTCGGTTTCTCACCTCACCCATTAGGGGTACCGTCGAAAACGCAAGCCCGTGGACCACGCCGGAAAGGCCGGCGCCAAGGGGCACCGCCGAAGCAAGACCTGCACCGGGGAACCACATCCCCTTTGGGGCGAATCCGCACGCGTTGCGGTAGGGCACTTCTCAGCCCGAGTCCGTCAGCTAACCCGGTAGGCGGCATGAGGAGGAGAGATATCGCATGCGCATCAGCGCGCGTCCCAACATCCGCACGGCCGCCAGCCTGAGCGCGGCGACTGTCCTGCTCGGTGGTCTTCCGCTCGTGACCGCCGCCACGGTGCAGGCGGTGGACACCCCGACCCCCAGCACGACCCAGGTCCTGACGAAGAAGCAGATCAAGGCGCAGAAGAAGCGCGCCCGGATCCAGCGGGCGAAGCAGCGGGCCAGCCGCGAGCGCGCGTCGCTGGTGCGAGTGGGCCTGAACCAGCTGGGCAACCAGTACGTCGCTGGCGGTGCCGGGCCGCGCGTGTTCGACTGCTCCGGCTTCACCCAGTACGTGTACAAGAAGGCCACCGGCAAGTACCTGCCGCACTACTCAGGTGCCCAGATGAACCGCGCCAAGCGGATCGGCAAGAAGCACCTGAAGCCCGGTGACCTGCTGTTCTTCGGCCCCGGTGGTTCGCAGCACGTCTCGATGTACATCGGCAAGGGCAAGATGGTGCACGCCACGAACCCCCGCACCGACGTGCGTATCGACAGCATCAACAACGCCTACTGGCGCGGCCGCTTCGCCGGTGCCGGCCGGATTCTCAAGTACTGAACTCAGCGCGATGTGCCGTACGGGCAAGGAAACTGCCTGTACGGCACATTGCTGCGTTTGGGACGCGGGGGCCCGGTCAACTATCCCCACGCACGCCGCGCAACCACCGCTGGCTCTCCGCGAAGTCCTCGTTGGTCGTGCCGGTCCGCATGAGCGGCGCCTTGCCGTCGTGGCGGGCGTAGGACCCGAGGAAGCGCACCTCGGCACACAGCCGGTGCAGACCGGCCAGCGTCTCACCGACCCTCGCCTCGGCGACGTGGCCTTCGCAGTCCACCGTGAAGAAGTAGTCACCCATGACCTTCTTCGTCGGCCGGGACTGGATGAGGGTCAGGTTCACTCCGCGCACGGCGAACTCGGTGAGGATCTCCAACAGCGCACCCGGGTGGTCCTGGCGCATGTAGAGCATGAGCGTGGTCTTGTCCGCACCGGTCGGTGGCAGCGGGTCGCCCTGCGGCTGCACCAACACGAAGCGGGTCGTCGCGTCCGGGTTGTCAGCGATGTCCGTGGCGACCGGCACTAGGCCGAGCCGAGCACCCGCCCACGGCGCGGCGATGGCGCCGTCGAACAGCGTCTCCTCAGCCACCGCGGCAGCCGCCCCAGCCGTGGACATGGCCGGAGCTACCTCGACGTGCGGCAGATGCTCGTGCAGCCACGCCCGGCATTGTGCCTGGGCGTGCGGGTGGGTCGTGAGTCGCTTGATGTCTTGAAGTTGCGTGCCCGGTCGCACCCAGACGTGGAACTGCACGGGCAGTGTGATCTCGGCTGCGATCATCAGCGGCTCGCCCGCAGCCAGTTCGTCCAGCGTGGCCGGCACCATGCCCTCGACGGAGTTCTCGATCGGGACCAGCGCAGCGGCCACGGCACCCTCGCGCACGGCTTGCAATGCCGAGGTCACCGAGCCGAACGCCTCCACAGGCGATTCGACGTTCTGGACCTCGAGCAGCTGCAGTAGGGCGGCCTCGGAGAACGTGCCCTCCGGGCCGAGATAACCGATCGTCACCCTTCGAGCGTAGAGGGCCGTGGTCGCGCGGCAGCGGGGGCTTTTCGCCACTCCTCCATTTGGCGTGACGAGGATTCGCCGAAGTGGACAAGATCCGGCCGTCCAGCGCTTGTATCGTCGGCGGCATGCAGGACCCTTTGGTCGACCTCGGCTTCGCGCAGGTGGACGTCCACCGCGCCCATCGCACGGGAGATCCCGAGGTGGTGTTCGCGCAGGGCAAGTCGCCTGCCCAGACCGTCGAGATCATGCGCACACTGCACGAAGCACATCCCGAGCGCGCAATCCTGGCCACCAGGGTGAATGCCCAAACATCCCACGCGCTGGCGCAGGAACTGCCCGACGTCGACCTCGACGAACTCGGCCGCACCGCAGTGCTCGGACCGCTGCCGCAGACGAGCGGAACAGTGCTGGTCGTGTGCGCCGGGACGTCGGACCTGCCCGTCGCGCGGGAGGCGGCGACCACTGCCCGAGTGTTCGGCACCGAGGCCGACTTGGTGACCGACGTCGGCGTGGCCGGGTTGCACAGGCTGCTGGCCGTGCGCGAGCGGCTGTCGCAGGTGAACGCGCTGGTCGTCGTGGCCGGTATGGAAGGCGCTCTGCCCAGCGTCGTCGGTGGGCTGACGGGGGTGCCGATCGTGGCCGTGCCCACGTCGGTCGGTTACGGCGCCTCGTTCGGTGGTCTGGCCGCACTGCTGGCCATGCTCAATTCGTGCGCGCCCGGCGTCGCGGTGGTCAACATCGACAACGGTTTCGGCGCGGCCGTGCACGCCTCCCGGATCGCGCGGAACGCCCGATGATCTGGATCGACGCCAGCGCGGGCGCCAGTGGTGACATGCTGCTCGGCGCGCTGCTCGCCCTCGATCCGGACGGTTTACCGGTGGCGCAAGCCGCCGTTGACGAGGCGGTCGCGCGCTTCGGCGGTGAACCGGTGTCACTGTCAGTTCAGACCACCACCCGCGCAGGCCTGTCAGCGACCCGGGCCATCGTCGATGTCAGCGACACCACAACCCATCGCACCTGGTCTGACATCCGCCCCGTCGTCAGCGGCAGGGCCTACGACGCGTTCGCACAACTGGCCGAGGCGGAGGCCCGAGTCCACGGGATCCCGGTCGATGAGGTGCACTTCCACGAGGTGGGGGCTCTGGATGCGATCGCCGACATCGTGGCCGTGTGCGCGTTGTGGGAGCGACTGGGTGCCGACCACACCGTCGTCTCACCGGTCTGCGTGGGGTCGGGTGCTGTGAGCGCGGCTCACGGCAGCCTGCCGGTTCCGGCACCGGCAGTGGCCGAACTCTTGCGGGGGGTCCCGACATTTGCCGGACCGGTCGCGCATGAAGCGTGCACTCCCACCGGCGCAGCCTTGTTGCGTGTGCTCGCCGACGAATGGGGGCCGCAGCCGCCGATGACCGTCGACGCGATCGGGACCGGAGCCGGCGGCCGGGATCGGCACGAGCGGCCCAACGTCGTGCGCATATTCATCGGCGAGTCGTCTTCCCTGGACCCAGTCCTGCAGCTCGAGACCACACTGGACGACCTGGACCCGCGGCTCTACCCCGACGTGCTGGACGCAGTGCGGGCAGCCGGCGCCGTGGAAGCCTGGTGGGCGCCGGTCGTGATGAAGCACGGCAGACCCGGCGTGACAATCACCGCCCTGGTACCGCAGGCCGCCCTCGACAACGTCGCCGAGGCGCTGTTCCGAAACAGCACAACGCTGGGCGTGCGCTGGTTCCCCGTGTCGCGGCGCACGCTCGCGCGCGACTGGGTCGAGGTGGATGTGGACGGCCGGCCGGTGCGGGTCAAGCGGGGCTGGCTGGGCGGCGAACTGCTCACCGTGCAACCTGAGTACCGCGATGTCGCGGCGGCTGCCGACGAGCTCGGCCGGCCCGTGCGCGAAGTCATGGAGGACGCCCGGGCAAAAAGAAGTTCGGACGCCACCGACGGGGGAGACAGCGACGTCCGAACACATTGAACCTAACACGACCGCTTAGGACCTACAAGGGAAAGCACCACCCATGTGTCGTAGGCCACACGAATTCCGTTGGCATACGGCGATCGGAGCCACTGATTCGGTTGGAGGTCTAACAAAGGTCGGTCGGGAAGCTCCGTGACCGCCTTCAGGTTCACTGGACCGGCAGCAAGGACCGCGCGAATGCTGGCCGGTTCGTGATGATGGCGTCCACCCCAAGGGTCTTGCAGAGTTGCAGATCCTCGGTCTCGTCCACGGTCCAGACGAACACCCGGCCTCCAGCCTCGTGCACCCGCTGCACGTAGCTCGGGTGCTCGCGCACGATCTCCAGCGACGGGCCGGCCACTTGGGCCGAAAACGGTAGCCAGCCCTTGCGGCAGCGGCGCGGGACCTGCTCCATGAGGAACACGCACGGCACACCGGGAGCCAGGTCGCGCCAGCGCCGCATGGCCAGTTCCGAGAACGACATCAGGTAGGCCCGCGCCTGGTCGGGCTGGAAGCGCGAACCCAGCAGGTCGTAGTCGCGCAGCATCTCGACGACCCGCTGTTCCACCAGCCCGGCGTAGCGGACCGGGTGCTTGGTCTCCAGGGCCAGTCCTACCGGCCGGTCGGCCCCGAGCGCGAGTTCGATCAGTTCCTGCAGCAGCAGGACCGGGGCCTCTTCACCGAAGTCCCACCGTCGCAGTTGTGCGAGCGTCTGCGCGGACACCACCCCGCGGCCATCGGACGTGCGGTCGATCCGGCGGTCGTGCACGCAGACCAGTTGGCCGTCGGCGGTGAGCCGAACGTCGGCCTCGAGGAAGTCGGCGCCCTGCGCGATCGCCTTGGCGTAGGCAGCATGGGTGTGTTCCACGTGCTCGAGCGACGAGCCCCGGTGGGCAATGACGAAAGGCTGCTCGGCGCGTCCGCGTGGGGGCCTGCGCGCCATCAGCGGAAGACCACCCCGGGGTTCAAGACCCCGTGCGGATCCCAGGCATCCTTCAGCGAGCGCATGGCGGAGATGGCCGCTTCGCCGCGATCCTTGACGACTGCTTCGGTCTTCACCCGGCCGACCCCGTGCTCGGCCGAAACCGCCCCGCCGAGGGCGATCACGAGGTCCAGTACCTCCTCCTCGCCGGACTCCAGCAGTTCCACGTGTAGCGAGCCATCTGCCACGTGCCCGAAGATCGTTGCGGAGTGCGCGGCGTACACAGCGTCGGTGAACTCGTCGAGCCGTTCCATCGGCAGCGCCACGTCGACTTTCTGTTTCACGCCGATCCGCTGGGCAACCTCCGATTGCGACTCCCGGAACCACCACAGTCGCTCCTGGTCCGGCTTCTCGACCGCGACCAGCGCTTCGTCGGGCAGTTCGGCGGTCTCGATATCGCTTTCCAGCAGCAGCACCCAGGGAGTGCCACCCACATCCGGTCCGCCGGCTTCCTGCCACCCGCGTTCGTCGACCACCTCTGCGGCCTGCAACCCCTCGCCCTGCGCCCACGCGTGTTCCAGGGCCGCGGCCAGTGTCGGCACCCCGAGCACCGCGACCACCGATTCCGCCGCCGGGTCGGACAGGCGCAGCCGCACCGCGGTGATCACGGCCAGCGTCCCTTCGCTGCCGGTGAGCAACTGCGCGAGGTCGAAGCCGGTGTTGTCCTTGGCCAGCCCGCTCATCCGCTCCACAACGGTGCCGTCCGGCAGCACGGCCTGGATGCCCTCGACCTGACGGCGGGTCATGCCGTATTTGCACACGCGGATGCCACCGGCGTTGGTGGCCAC
>ERZ795062.3178-NODE-3178-length-10231-cov-13.173349_pt1 | contig 10231 bp, 9 predicted proteins | sample MGYA00375146_ERZ795062 | MGnify/ENA primary metagenome ERZ795062 (study PRJEB30191, sample SAMN05720281) | activated sludge metagenome | isolation source: Anaerobic digester | place: USA | collected 2015-07-16 ...
CCGGCGCGCAGGAAGGCGGCGGCCACCGTGGGCCCACCCTCCAGCCACACGTGCCGCCGGCCCGTGGCATAGAGCTCGGCGAGCGCTTCGGCCGGGTCGCGGGTGCGTAGCAGCACGGTCTCACCGTCATGGTTGAAGACCCTGTGCTCCGGATCCAGAGTCCGCAGCCCGATGACGGCTCGTAACGGCTGGTGGGAACGGCCATCGCGCACGGTGAGCAGAGGGTCATCAACGGCGACTGTGCCGGTGCCCACCAGGATGACGTCACACTGTCCACGCAGTCGATGCACGTCCGCGCGGGCTTCTGGCCCAGTGATCCACGCGCTGGTGCCATCCGAGGCTGCGCTGCGGCCGTCGAGGCTGGCGGCGAACTTCCATGTCACCCATGGCCGGGCATGCGTGAGCCCGAACAACCAGGCCCGATTCACCGCCCGCGCTTTGTCCTCCAGCAACCGGCCCGCAACGTCGACCCCCGCCGCCCGTAGTGTCTCGGCCCCCCCGGCGGCCACCGGGTTTGGGTCGGCCAGGGCGAAGACCACGCGGGTCACTCCGGCGTCAATGAGGGCCAACGAACACGGTCCGGTGCGTCCGTGGTGGTTACACGGTTCCAAGGTGACGACCGCTGTGGCGCCCCTTGGGTCGGCGCAATGAGCCAGCGCATCCACTTCCGCGTGCGGGCTGCCCGCTCCGCGGTGATAACCCTGTGCGAGCAGTTCCCCGTCGCGCAGAAGGACACACCCCACCCGCGGATTGGGGCCCAGCGGCACGCCGGGTGTGGTCGCCAGCTCCAGCGCGAGAGCCATCGCTTCGGTTTCGTTCACAGTGTCCCCAATCGTGGCAGGTCGGCTGTCACAGCCGTTCGATGACCACCGCCACGCCGAGCCCCGCCGCTCCACTGACCCCGGCCACCCCGTACCGGCCATCGCGATCCTCCAGCTCATCCAGGCACTGACCGACCATGATCGTGCCGGTCGCGCCGAAGGCATGCCCCATCGCCATGGTCCCGCCGTTGGGGTTCATCCGGTCGGGTCCCGCGTCGAGGGCGCGGCGGAACCGCAGACACAACGCGGAGAAGGCTTCGGCGAACTCGAACACGTCGATGTCGGCTGGTCGCAAGCCCGCTCGGGCGATGGCCTGCTCCATCGCTGTCTGGCCGGCGGTGAGCATCAGTACCGGGTCGCAGGTGGCCACCGCGGAGGCGATGATGCGAGCGCGGCCGTCCTGAGAACCGAGCACCATGAGGGCCGCACCGTCGGCCATCTGCGGTGATGTGCCGACGGTGTGAAAGTGCTCGATCGCCCCGTAGCGCTGCATTACGATCGCATCCTCGGCGGGCCGGTCGGCGAACACCGGCGGCAGGGTTGCCAGCCGCTCGGGCGTCACTTCGCGGATGAATTCATCGCGGGTCAGTCCGATCGGCACAACGCTGCGGTCGAAGCGGCCGTCACGCCAGGCGGCCGCGGCCTTGGTGTGTGTCTCGACCGCGTATGCGTCCAACTCTTCGCGGGAGAAACCCTCGAGCGTGGCATTGAGATCAGCGGCGATTCCCATGTGCACGCTATAGGGCTCGCGCCACAGTGGACCTTCGTCGCTGAAGATGGGCACGTGGCTGACACTCTCGACGCCTCCGGCCACCGCGAGGGTGAGGTCACCGGCACGGATGCGGGCCGCCGTCGTTGCGACAGCATCGATGCCTGAGGCGCAGAACCGGTTCAGGGTCACCCCCGGTGTCTGCCACCCGCTGCGCAGGTTTGCGGTCCGCGCCACGTTCGCTCCCTGCTCACCCACTTGCGAGGCCACACCCAGGACAAGATCCTCCACGTGACCGGAGTCCAGACCGCGCTCGACCAGCGCCCCCTGCAAGCCGGTGACCATGTCCAGGGGAGTGAGCGGGGACCTGCCGCGCGGGGTGCGGACCCAGTCGATGATGTACACCCCCTCATCGTGGCCAACGGGCGGGCTGACCGCGATCTGCAACGCCGGGCAGCACCGTTCTCGGCGCAGGAGTCATACGCTGGGGCCGTGATTGGCATTCGTGGGGGATACCAGACCGATTTCGCGCGCAATTGGACCCGGGAAGGACTCGACACCGCCGACATCGTGGCCGAAACCCTCGCGGGCACGTTCGAGGCGGCCGCCGTCGAACCAGAAGAGATCGACGTCATCCATGTCGGGAACGCCTTCGGGCAGTTGTTCACCGGACAAGGTCAGCTGGGTGCGATGCCAGCCACGGTGGAGCCGCGACTGGCCGGCAAACCGGCCTCACGGCACGAGGCGGCGTGCGCTTCCGGTGGCATCGCGATACTCGCGGCCATGGCCGACCTGGAGGCGGGCAGGTATGAAACCGCGCTCGTGCTCGGCGTTGAACTCGAGCGCACGGTACCGGGGGACAATGCCGCCGACTTCATGGGAGCAGCCGCCTGGGTAGGGCGGGACGCGATGGATGCCAAGTACTGCTGGCCCTGGTCCTTCTCCCAACTGGCCGACGAGTACGACCGACGGTACGGCCTCGAAGACCGGTACCTGCATGCGATCGGCGAGCTGAATCTGCGTAATGCGCGCAGCAACCCGCTGGCCCAGACCAGGGACTGGACGTACCACCCGCAGAGCCCGCACGTAGAGGGCCGGCTCCACCGCAACGACTGCAGTCAGGTGACCGACGGTGCCGTCGGACTGGTGCTGACGCGGGGCGAGGCGCCGGCCGTGGTCCGCGGGTGGGGACACCGGACCGTCGGTTTGGGTCTGGCGGCGAAACTCGCCGAGCGGGATCCGCTGATCATGCCGCACGTGGCCGCCACCATCGCCGATGCCTTTGCGCGCGCTGAGGTGCAACTGGATGACATCGAAGCGATCGAGACCCACGACTGTTTCACACCCAGTGAGTACATGGCCATCGACCACTTCGGGATCACCGCGCCTGGCCGCAGCTGGGAGGCGATCGAGAACGGTGACCTCGAGATCGGCGGGCGGATTCCGATGAATCCCAGCGGCGGCCTGATCGGAGTGGGTCACCCGGTGGGCGCGACGGGTGTCCGCATGGTTCTGGATGCCTATCGGCAGGTGACCGGTACGGCCGGTGGCTACCAGGTGCCCGGCGCCTCGCGGGTCGCCACACTGAACATCGGGGGCAGTACGGCTACCTCGGTCAGCTTCGTGGTCACCGGAGACAGGTAGGATATGCAGGATTGCAGATATTTGAAAGTGTGAAAGGCGGTCACTGCGGTGCCTGTCCCCCTCTACCGCGCGAAAGCGGAGTTCTTCCGAACCTTGGGTCACCCCGTGCGGATCCGCCTGTTGGAGCTGCTGGCCGAATCAGACAAGCCAGTCCACGAATTGCGCGCGGCCATCGACACTGAGCAGTCGGCTATCTCTCAGCAGCTGTCGGTTCTGCGATTGTCCGGTCTGGTGACCCGACGAACCGAGGGCGGCGAAGTCGTCTACTCGTTGGCTCTGCCCGCAGTCAAGGAACTCTTGGCCGCCGCCAGGGAGATCCTGCAGACCAAGGCCGCCGACCAGGGCGGCTTGGTTGATGACATCACCCCTGTGCCGTGATAGGCGCTTGGGCGCAGGATCTGCGGCAAGGGGCTATCTGGACGTGGCAGCGTACGAGATCGCTGCTGCCCCAACGAAGTGACTTCAGCGCCATGCGGATTGCACCCGCCCGTGATCTACAGTCCGGTTTGACTGTTGGAGTAGTCGCTTTGCCGCTGGCGCTCGCCTTTGGGATCACCTCCGGCCTCGGCGCGGCGGCGGGACTCGTGACAGCGATCGTGGCAGGGGTCGTGGCGGCCGTGTTCGGGGGAAGCAACGTTCAAGTCTCAGGGCCGACCGGGGCCATGACAGTGGTACTGGTGCCGATCGTCGCAGCCTATGGGGCCAACGGTGTCCTCGTCGTGGGCATCATGGCGGGACTGCTCCTTCTCGTGATGGCCTTCGCTGGTTTGGGGAGGTATATCCGCTTCGTGCCGCTGCCGGTGATCGAGGGATTCACTTTGGGGATCGCGGTCATCATCGCGTTACAGCAGGTCCCGGCTGCCTTGGGCCAAGAGGGCGGTGGCGAGCAGGTCGTACTCAGCGCCATCGATGATCTCTGGGCGTGGTTGTCCGCTCCGCAGTGGCCCCCCTTGCTGTTGACCATGGGGACAGTCGTTGTGATCCTTGGGGCAGCGCGGCTTCGTGTGCGACCGGCTGTGCCAGTGGCTCTCATCGCAGTCGTAGGGGCAACAGTGCTCGTGCAGGTGGCTGACATCCCGGTGGCCGCCATCGGTACCCTTCCGTCGGCGATACCCGCCCCCCAACTGCCGGACTTCAGGTGGTCAGACCTGCGGGTGTTAGCCGCTCCCGCGCTCGCCGTGGCGGCGCTGGCCGCGCTGGAGAGTCTGCTGTCAGCAACGGTGGCAGACGCGATGAGTGTGTCAGGACGCCATGATCCCGACCGAGAGCTCTTCGGACAGGGTCTGGCCAACATCGCAAGCCCGCTGTTCGGTGGAATCCCGGCAACCGCTGCGATCGCCCGCACGGCCGTCAACGTGCGAACCGGCGCCGTGTCGCGCCTGGCTGCGCTCGTGCACGCGCTGGTGCTGGTGCTGGTGGTGGTGGCCCTGGGGACTGTCGTGGCCCTGATCCCGTTGGCCGTCCTGGCTGGCGTCCTGATAGCGACGGCCGCCCGGATGGTGGAAGTATCGAGTCTGCGAGTCCTGCTGCGCGCAAGCCGAAGCGATGCCATCGTGCTGATCGTGACGTTTGTGGCAACCGTTGCGCTTGATCTGGCCACGGCCGTCATCCTCGGGATCGTCGTCGCCGGCGCCACGGCACTGCGTCAGGTCGCTCGATCCACCTCCCTCACGGAAATGCCGCTGAGCGACGCAGCGGATTCCCACACCGCAAGCGAGCGGGCGCTACTTGACGAGCACATCGTCGCCTATCGCCTGGATGGTCCGCTGTTCTTCGGGGGCGCCCACAGTGCCCTGATGGAGTTGGCCGAAATCACAGACACTCGCGTGGTGATCCTGCGCATGTCGCACATGAGCACGTTGGATGCCACGGGGGCGGCGGTGCTCAGTGACACGATTCGCGGCCTCGAGGCCAGGGGAACGACGGTTCTGGTGTCAGGATTGCCGCAGCGATTCCTGCCACAGCTGGAGGCCACAGGCATCATTGACGATCTCCGAACCAACAACCACCTCTTCGATTCGACCCCCGCCGCCATCGCCCACGCGCGTCGACACGTTCGCCGCGACAACCACCACCATGGTCAGCGGGCGGTTGGGGACCTACCCTGAGCCACATGGACATCGAGATCGTCGGCCGCCTGCTCAGCACTCTTCCCGAGGACGACGACCACCCGTATCGCACTGGTCCGTGGCACCCGCAGAACACCGAGTGGCGGGCGACGGACATGGTGGTCGAGGGTGACATCCCCGAGGACCTCGACGGGGTGTACCTGCGGAACACTGAGAACCCGCTGCATCCGGCGATGAAGCGTTACCACCCGTTTGACGGGGACGGCATGTTGCATGCGATCGGCTTCCGCGACGGGCAAGCGTTTTACAGCAACAAGTTCGTCCGCACCGACGCCATGCTGGCTGAGCAGCAGGCTGGCGGGCCGTTGTGGGCCGGTTTGGCCGAGCGCCCCGGACGTCGGGGCTGGGGTGCCCGGCACCAGCTCAAGGACGCCTCCAGCACCGACGTTGTGGTGCACAACGGCTTCGCGCTGTCGACCCATTTCGAGTGTGGCGAGGGCTACCGGATGGACCCGGTGACACTGGACCCGCACGGCAAGGCCCCGTGGGTGCCCGAGCGGGGCACCAGCGCTCACCCGAAACTGGACGAGCACACCGGCGAGCTGATGTTCTTCAACTACTCCGTGGAGGAGCCTTTCCTGAACTACGGGGTGGTCGACGAGACCGACACACTCGTGCACTACGTGCCGGTGGAACTGCCCGGGCCGCGGATCCCGCACGACATGGCCTTCACCGAGAACTACGCCATCCTCAACGACTGCCCGTTGTTCTGGGAGCCCGATCTCATCCCGCGGGGTGTGTACGCGCCGACCTTCCGCCGGGACTTGCCCACGCGGCTTGGCGTCATCGGTCGCCGAGGCGACACCGTGCAGTGGTTCGAGGCGGACCCGACCTACGTGCTGCATTGGGTGAACGCCTACGAGGACGGCGACGAGATCGTGCTCGACGGCTTCTTCCAGGATGACCCCATGCCTGCGGTGGGCCCCGATGCCACGTACTACGAGCGGATCTCGCGGTTCCTGTCGCTGGATGGGATGCAGACCCACCTGCACCGTTGGCGGCTCAATCTGGTCACGGGTGCGGTGAAGGAGGAACGACTGTCCGACACCATCACCGAGTTCGGCATGATCAATGGTCTGCATGGTGGGCGCCGACACCGCTACACCTACGCCGCAACCGGCGTCCCCGGGAAGTTCCAATTCAACGGCCTGGTCAAGCACGATGTGGACGCCGGCACGGAGCAGGCCTTCATGCTGCCCGATGGGGTGTACTGCTCGGAGACGGCGATGGCACCCAGGGTCGGTTCGACGGGCGAGGACGACGGTTACCTGGTGACTTTTACCATCGACATGCCCCAGAACCGGTCCCAGGCACTGGTCTTCGACGCCGCAAATGTCGCGGACGGACCCGTTGCCCGGGTCACGCTGCCCGAGCGGATCAGCAGCGGCACACATTCGACGTGGGCCCCGGGATCGGCCTTGGCTGGATGGCGCGGGTAACCACCCTCGCACAGTGCCCGCGCGATCCCTTGCTCAGGGAACACTCTCGGCGGCGTTCCGCGCTCGTCAGACTGATGGGCCGGGCCTGAGGTCACCGGCCGTGATTTGGCGACGCAGTCCTGGATCCGACTTCGACGCGTACATCGCGGTGTCGGCGCGACTGATGACGTCCTGCAACGAGTCGCAGGGCTGCAGTTGAGCTGTCCCGACTGATGCCATGCCCCTGCCACCTTCGGCCAGTTGTTTTTGCATGTCCGCGAAGCGTTCACAGGCCGTCACCTCGGATATGCCCGGCATGCCGCATATGAACTCGTCGCCGCCGTAGCGAATCACGATGTCGCAGTCGCGCAGAACGGATTTGATCGCGTCCGACACGACACGGATCAGTGAGTCGCCCGCCTCGTGACCTGCTGCGTCGTTCACCGCTTTCAGGCCATCAATATCGACGAAGGCGACCGTGAACGGTTCGCCGGTTTCCTGGCATTGCTCGGCCATGCGCTCGAGTTCCGTCCATCCGGCGCCGCGCGGAAAGAACCCAGTGAGTGAGTCATGCAGCAAGGAATCGATCCGCTCTGCGGCTTGCGCGAGACTCGCGGCGGCTGCTGAACGGTCAAGAGCTGCGCAGCGCCGATCCTCGGCCGCAGATTCGCGATCTTGGCGAGCCGCCGCACGTTGCACCGCGCGGGTTCGCCCTGGGCGCCCATGGATGACGTCCTGCTCATCCGAGGCACGGTCTCGGTCATTCGCTTGGCCATCTCTGAGTTCGGCGGCCACGTCCCGGTCGTCAGCGAGATCGTCTCCGGTCGCGGGGGCACCGTTAACAAGTGCTTCTGCGTGTGTGGAGGCCACCGTCAGCCCATCGCCGGAGCCTGCTTCAGGCGGCTGCACACTTCCAGTGTGCCACTCAGATGCAATCTCCCGCACCGGTCGACCTCCCTGCAACTAGGGACCGTAAGGAGTAAACAAGCCACGGGCGGCATTCGTCAGGCGAGCCGGTAGACCAGGCTGCGGGGTGCGGTGTTGGTCGCGTCGTAGCTCAGCCGCAGACCGCTGGCGTCGAACTGCTCGAACCACTCCTGCCAGCTGATCTGGACGCCGTCCGTGAACGAGAGGTCCTGGCCGTGTCGCCGCGGCACGACACCACGCGCTTTGGCCCACTCGCGGATCTCAGCATGGTCGACGGTCTCCTCCATGGTGGTCAGGTACCCGCTGTGGTCGGGATGAACCGGGAGGCCGCAATGCCGGGAGTAGCGTGGACATTATGAAGCGTGTGATGTGCGTGGTTGGGGTCCTGCTGATCGGGGTCACCCCGGCGGTCGCGACCGAGCACCCGCGACCGATGGGTCAGTACGCGCTGGGAATCGTGGAGCAGTTGACCACCGAGCCCCGCGTGCAGGGCACTGCCGGGGAGCGAAGAGCCGGTGCCAAGATCCGATCGTGGTTCGACAACTACGGCCTCGACACCCGCGTGCAGAAGTTCGCGTTCACCCGCAAGGGGGTTCGGTACACCTCCCGCAACATCATCGCCACCCTGCCTGGCACGACATCGCGGCGAGTCATCATCGGGGCGCACTACGACAACCGCCCGGAGGGGGCAGGTGCCGACGACAACGCCAGCGGTGTGAGCGTGATGCTCGAGGTGGCCAAGCGGGTTGCGAAGCGAGGTCCGCTGCCCTTCACTGTGACTTTCGTGGCCTTCGGCGCTGAGGAGAATCCCGGCGGGTTGGTGGGGTCCAACAGGTTTGTGCAGCGGATGAGCAAGGCCCAGATCCGCCGGACCCAGGTGATGATCAACTACGACTCGCTCATCGTGGGCGATCACCTCTATGTCCACGCTGGTGCCAATCGCCGGACTGGACCCCGCGACGCCATGCTTGGGGTGGCCGCGAGGCACATGCTTCCGCTGCAGATACAACCTGGCTGGAACCGGGCCTACCCGGCTGGGATCACGCCCAACGGCTTCAGCGACTACACCGCGTTCAACAAGGTGGGCATCCCGATCGTCGCCTTTGAGGCGACCAACTGGGAGATCGGGGAATTTGACGGCTACACCCAGACCGAGGAGCACGGGTCCTACTGGCACACGCCTTCTGACACGCTGCCGACGATTCTCGATGATTACCCGCAGCGACCGGGAGCCCACCTGTACGTATTCACGAAGGGGACGGTCGAGTACCTGGATTCGCTGCGGTGAAGCCCGGTGGCTGGGTTCTGTTGGGGAGTAGCCAGGTTTCGTGTCCACATCTGGTTGAGTGATCGCCGCTCAGGATTGTTCCCAACCAGCGACGCGCCGTTGACAGGACATTTCGGACAGAGAATGAGGCGTGTCTCTCCATATCTGGTTGATCTTGGTGGGGCGCCAACCAGATGTGGTCGATGAGCGGCCCCAGAAGCCACCCACCGAGGGCAGTCGGGGCTTGCAGGGCCGAGTGCGAGGTTGTTGCGGGGTGGAGTCGACAACAACGCCGCACTCGCCGCGCAGCTCGTCCACAGATTGAATCGACGTGACCATCTGAGCTGAGGATCGGCCCAGGATCTAGGAATGCTCGGCTTCCTGGTCACCGCCGATGGCGGGTCGGGTCTGTCCTATGCGCAGACCCGCGCGAAGTCTCTGAAGGCGCCAACACGTGGGGTGCGGGTCCCTGTGGACTCCTCGTGGATGGATCAGGTGCGAGCGGTCAGCCTCCTGCTCCCTGACGGTGCCGCGTTCTGCCACCAGACCGCCTTGCGCATCTACGGAATCGACTTCGGTGATGAGCATCCGCTACATGTGACGGTGCCCCAAGGGTCAAACCGCGGAACCAGGGTTGTTGTTGCCTGGCACCGCAGTGATGTGACGAGGCAGCGGCGCAGGGTGAAGGGCGTGATCGTGACGACCCCGTGGAAGACGTGGTGTGACCTCGGGGGTGTGCTGGAACTGCCGGCGCTGGTGGCGGTGACGGACCTGCTGCTGCGACGTGGGCTGCTCACCCGCTCGGAGCTGATCGTCCCCAAGGCCTGCCGGGGAGCAGTCAACCTGCGCCGGGCTGCCGAATTGGGAGATCCACGCAGCAACTCGGTGCGGGAATCGGAAATCCGCGTCCACATGATCAACAGGGGTCTCCCACCGGCTGATCTCAATCCCAATGTCTACGAAGACGGCGGGTGGGTCGCGGTCAGCGACTTCGTGTGGTGGAAGTACCACTGCATCCTCGAGTACGACGGGGAACACCACCTCACCCTCGACCAGAAGCATCAGGACGAGATCACCCGCGCGGCCCTGCGCCAAGCGGGCTGGGCGGTCATGGCAATTGACGCCAAGCACTACAAGCGGCTAAGTCTCACACTCGCCGAGATCGAGGAGATGTTGCGATCCCGGGGCTGGCGTCCCTAGGGCCGAGTGCGAGGTTGTTGCTGCCCTGACCCAACAACAACCTCGCACTCGACGTTACTCAGGGGTGTCGGCAGCCTTCAAATCCTCCCCGAGTTTCGCCACGCGGGCCGTGAGAT
>ERZ795062.3179-NODE-3179-length-10230-cov-428.523636_pt1 | contig 10230 bp, 8 predicted proteins | sample MGYA00375146_ERZ795062 | MGnify/ENA primary metagenome ERZ795062 (study PRJEB30191, sample SAMN05720281) | activated sludge metagenome | isolation source: Anaerobic digester | place: USA | collected 2015-07-16 ...
CAAACAAAATGCGTCCATCAATGAAGGTGTTGTCCCAGTCTGGGTCAGCAGCTACCACCACGCTAAGGGTGGCTGTCTCCCCGGCTTCCACCGTTATGGTCTCAGGTGCCTCCAACGTGCCAATTTCAGCCAATTTGCCTTGGTTTGCCGTGTTGTACTGTGTGTGGGACGTGGTCACATAGCCATCAACAGTCGCTGTAAAGGTCTCACTGCCCACATTCTTAATGTTCAGCGTCAGTGTGGTGCTACCTGTGAACACACCCAGTTCACCATAGGGTTCACCCGTGGCTGCACTGGTTATGAAAACATCGTTTTCAATGGCTTTTGCCACGTTGATTCTGCCTGCTCCTTGCACACGCGGGCTGTAATACAGCACAGGTTCTGCGCTGTTAACCAAGGCAATCTTTACTTGCTCAGGTGTCCAATCGGGATGAGCCTGTTTAATCACAGCCACGGCGCCAGACACGTGAGGCGCTGCCATGGACGTTCCCTGCATGTTTTGGTACTTGCCACCTGGCACCGATGAAAATACGCTCACACCCGGAGCCGCCACAGTGGGTTTGAATGCCAAGTTAGGAGAGGGTCCCCAAGATGTAAAGTTAGCCATGGTGCTGGGATTGGCAGGAGCGTAACCTATGGCTTCCTCGTCACTGAACACCACACTCAGGGTTCCGCCAGCATCTGCTATGGCTTTTCTCAAGGTTACCTTGTCAGGGCCATTCACAAATACTGCTGGAATGGTATTTGCAACTGAGCCAAGCGCCATGGAAATCAGTGTTCTGTCACCATCATAGTTGCCCATGACTACGCCCACGGCGCCTTCTTCTTTAGCAATGCCCACTTTCGCTTCAAAGGTGCAAGTGCCCCTGTCAATGAGAACAACCTTCCCGGTATAATCTTTTCCGTCTTTTGCGCACAAAATACTGCCCGTATCAACAAGTTTTACTGGTTCTTTCTTAAACACTTCCACGGGGTCGGGCGACTGTGTGCTAAGCAGATAAAGTACGTGACTGTCGTCAAAGACCAGCTTCTTTCCCTGAAGCACGCTGCCTTGATTGTTCACCGCTGCCACCGTTATGGCCGAGCGTGTGGTACCTGGAGAACCTACCGTTGCCACATCCTTTACGTAGGTAGTGGAGGCAGTGCCTTCTTCAGGGTCTCCTGGTATGACCACTGAGTAGTTGCTGTAAGATTCATTTCCAGCAGAGATGACCATGGCAATGCCGGCTTCCACAGCGGCATTTACGGCTTTCTGCTCGGGATCCTCTGGATCATCAAAACCCTTGGTGGAGCCCAGTGACATGTTTGCTGCAACCACATTCACTCCGCTTTTCTTCAAATTGATCAAATACTCAATGCCAGCAACAATGTCATCATCGTATGCATAACGTCCCTTGTCGCTGAATACTTTTACGGCGATGAGCTTGGCTTCTGGTGCTATGCCCTTCAAAGGCACCTCGTTGCCGTCTTTATCAGGAAACACACCTTTTCCAATGCCCGCCACGGTGCCCGCTACGTGGGTACCGTGCCCACCAATGTCAGGGTTGGCATCCATGGGATCGGGATCTTCATCAGCAAAATCGTAACCGTATGGAACTTTTTCATTGGGGAATGTGTCGTGGCCGCCCAGATTCTCGTGCTTGTAGTCGATACCGCTGTCAATTATGGCAACGTACGTACCAGAACCCGTGTAGCCCAAGTCCCAAGCCTCAACGGCACCAATCAGGCTTGCCGAGTTCACCATCTCGGGCAACGCACCGTCATTAAAAGCGGCGACTTGTTGGTCATTGATTTCATAGCGTCTTGACAAGGTAATGGTTTTAATGGCACCCTTGCCTTCCATACTCAGTACGTCCTTTAGCTGAGACAGTGGCACTTCAGCAGTAAAGCCGTTCATGGTGTAGTAAAGATCAGCAGTTTTTTGAGCATCAGGTGCCAAAAGTTTTAAACGAGCAAAAGCCAGAGCATGAGCTGCAGCGGCTTTAGTTTTGTAGGTGGTATCATCTGTGTTCACAGCTTGGTCAACTTCCACAATGATTTTTGCTTTGCCACCGTTGTCCACAATGCCCTCGTAAACGTCCTTGGGCAAAGTGAGTCCATCTTCCAGTGTCACCACATTGCTTCCTTGGACCGTGGAAACACCCAGGTTACCATTCTTCAAAGCATCTAAAACAACCTTCTGGGTCGCTTGCAGAGATGGATTACTGCCGTTCTTACCTACATTGGCGCCCACTGCTACGGGCACTGCGGTGAACAGCAGAGCAAAGAGGACAAAAACACTGGTGGTTAATGAAACGAATCTGACCCTACTTTTGCTCCTCGCAGAGCTACTTCTGTTACCCTTCATTACTTGTGCCTCCCTTCGCTGCCAAACCCGTGCTGTGCAAAAACGCGCACACACACCCGCATCTGCACGATGCACGGTCATGATGAAAACTGTGACTGTCTACTACGACTACAGGTACTCCTCACAGGGTGTGCTTTCTTCCCAGTTTCTTTGTGGCCCCCATTTTTAAGCGCAAACAAATACGGCTGTTGGCAGAAATGCCCTGTCCGCCACTAAAACCACAAGTCTGATGCACTGCTTCTGCGACCAGGCTTAAAGAAAAGCACCCTGTTTGTTTTTCTTTTAGGTGATCCCCCACAACAACGGAAAAACAAGCGTTTTAGGTAATCTCAGCTTAAGGTTGCAGCTGCATCTTGCTTGCACATCATACGTGTACCACCGCTCTGGTGCCCCGGCACTCTGGCACATGTGCAATGTGCACAACGTGCAACTGCAACTTCTTATTGACGTGAATTATATAACAAAAGACATTCTTTTGTGCAACTTTTTGCATAAATGCCTTCAGTGAGCAGATCCCTAATTGAGTCAAACAATGGGAGAAACAGTAGCAGTGTCAGTTACTACAAGCTAATACTCAGACTCAGACTCAAGCTCAAGCTCTGACTCTGTCTCTGTCTCTGTCTGTGGGAGGCAGTGCTACTGAGCTGATTTCAAGATAATCGTGGGGTCTTTCCATTCCACGTAGAAGCCCAGGGTTTGAGCCACAAAACGCAGAGGCACCATGGTGGTCCCTTTTACAAGCTCAGGAGTGCTGTCCATTTCCACTGAGATGCCACCAATGATGACTGTGGTTTGGTCAATGAACAGGGTGATGAACGGGGAAGGCTTTTTTGCCTGCTGCTTTTCACGAACAGCAGTCGTGTTTGGCAAGCTGTCAGGTGTGTAAATCATTACTTTCTTCATGGCGGGGTCAGAAAAATCGTAGTCCACGGTGTAACCAAGTACTTCAGCAAAGAACCTTACTGGCACCATGGTTCTGCCTTCTTTTATGTAGGGAGCTACGGGCAATTTGGTAACTTTGCCATTGACACGGCACCAAGGCCTTCCTATTTGAAGCTCCACCTCCAGAGGAGACCGTTCTGGAACAGTTAATGCACTTTCTTTTAGCTGCATGGGTTTAACAATCAAAGAAAACACCATTCGCTGATAACCGGGAACGATTACCACACCCACCAAGCGGCTTCCAGTAACTACTTCGGGAGGCAATGTTATGCGGGCTTTACCATCCGTTCCTACTGTGGCAGTGGTTGTGTAATTGCCCACCATAACCGTTACCAGTGAATCAGGCGCTATGGCGGTGGGCGTACTGGCACTGGTTACATCACGAAGAGTTAAGGTAATACTGGCTTCTGTGCTTTCTGTAACAGCCAATGGGTATGCGGTAACCTCGAGAGCTTTAAGCGCAAGTGGTGCAAAGTACGTCTGACTTTGAGCAAACACCGTCTGAGCAGAAAAATTCTTCACAGGCAACAAACTGGAACCAAGAACGCCCAGTAACAAAACAATGCAAACAAGTTTAAAAAATACCCTTTTCATTGCCATTTAATCTAATAGCGCGCAACGAACGTGCCACCACACCTTGTAACTCCATTTTTAGTTTAGCGTTTCCAGCAAACGGTTGTAGGCTTCCTCAGCAGGTAGGAGCTGCGCACTGCCATTTAAGAAGAGCAAAGTGGGCGCCTTTAACCTAAGCAGTGTGTCCCACTGATGCGTAACCAAGAGCACAACAGCATGGCTTCCGTACTCCTTAAGCGTGTTCTCAATCATGATAGTACTGGGCTGGTCCAAATGCGCAGTTAACTCGTCGACAAGGAGGGTCTTTGGCTGAAGCGCCATAACTTGCGTCAAACCAAGCATGGCTTTTTCACCGCCGCTCAGCTTCATGGCATTGAGATGCCGTTTGCTTTGCAGTGGGCTATTGTCAGGCAAGTGTTTCACATCAAAAAGGCGTAGGTTGTCTTCCACGGAAGCGTTCAGTGGCTGGTAGTGTTGAGGAATGTATCCAAGCGGTTTATCCATGTGTAGTATGCCTTCAAAAGGGAATAAACCCAGCAGAACGCGTAAAAACGTGGTTTTACCGGCACCATTCGGTCCCATAACAAGGCACAGCCCCTCTTTAAGCTCAAGATTCACTGTAAAATGCTTCTGGGCAACAGTGAAACGCACATCAGCGCTGAGCACGGCTGGTCACCTCCAAAACCATCGATGGCACCAAGCTTATAAGCAGTAGCACTACTCCCATGGCAACGGCATTAGCAAACTGCCCCAGATTTGTTCTGTACATGATCTCCGTTGCCAAGGTGGCGGTATAACCCACTATGGCTCCACCACTCAGGGTAGCAGCACCCACTTCGCCCAGGATTCTGCCCCAGGTTAAGAATCCGATGTTCACCAGGCTGCCGCGTAAATGCAGCATCATGGCTTTAACACGTCTGCTGGGCAGATTAACCTGTATGAATTCTTCCATGTCCCGAGGCAAATTCACACGCTGCTGCAAGCACAAACTTATTGCCATGGGCATGGCAAGTAAAAACTGCGCTACCACCAATGCCTTGGGAGTAAAGAGCCAGCGAAGGAAACCCAGAGGGCCTTGCCTGGAGAAAAGCAAATAAACCAACAAACCCACTAACACAGGTGGAATACTGCTTATTGCACGCCAAAAACTCAAATGAGACCACGGGCTTCTAACAAAAGAAGCATAAAGAGTGCCAACAACTAAAGCAAAGGCGCACGCCAAAGCCGTGGTCAAGACGGTAAAAACAAGCGTGCGCCCAATAAGTGCTAAATCCACTGTTCTTTAGCTTTCAGCTGTACCCCGGATGGTTACTCCTGGTCTAAAGGCTCAAAGAAGAACTGTTGCATGAGCTCTCGTGCCTCATCGGTTTTCAAGTAGTCAGCCAGCACTTGGTACTGTGGATCGTTATAAAGGAAGCTGTAAATGTTCTCTCCTTCTGCTGAAGTGGTTATGTAATCCAGGTTGGTGAGCTGATCTTTGTTGTTCATCCAGGTAGATTGGTCGGTAAGGATGTAAGCACCCTTCTCGTTTGCAATCTGCAACGAATTGAGCATTCCAGCTTGGGTTTTTATGTACCAATCACCAAAAGTGTCCGGATCAAGCCCAATGCTCTTCCAAATGTTTCTTTCCTTCACGTCGGTACCGCTGTTGTCGTTGCGGTTAACGAAGGGCAACTGTTTTTCATAAATGACCTGAAAAGCTTCGGGCAGCGTTTTCTCTTTCACACCGGCTGGATCGTCTTTTGGACCCACCAAGTAGAAGTAGTTTTTCATAAAAGGCATACGAGTCCAACCTGCATCAACCAAAGCTTGTTCCAGATCAGGTGCATGTGTGATACCCACCTGTGCATCGCCGCGCTGCAGCAGTTCAATGGTGGCACCAGACCCCTGAGCCACTAAGTTGATTGTGTAACCGCTGACTTTTTCCATTTCCTTAACCAACACCTCAGCTAAGCCTGAATCCCTAAAAGACGTTGTAGTTGCAAGAACAATGGTACCTTTGCTACCTGGCTCCGGGTTACCCGTTTGCTCTCCGCCCGTTTTTGGTTTGCTGCAACCAGCAAGCGTTACACCTAAGGCAACCAAAACCAAGCAAACCAATGACATTTTTACCCAATTCTTTCTCATATCCAAGAACCGCACCCCCTTTAGAATACTTTAATCATTCTAACATACCATGTATGTCAAGTGGTGTGACATGTAAGCACTTTCATGATTGTATGAGACAATTTATAGGTTCTGTGTAGTAAAGAAGAGAAAGGAGAAATACGTTATGTCAGAAAACAAAAGCAATATGCCTTTTAATCTGGATAATCATTTAACTTTAAGCGAAGGAAGCCGCATAAAGCATGTCGTAGCCGTGGTCAGTGGTGACCTCCTCCCACCCCTAAAAGGGGTGAGCTTCCTCTTTCACTGAGGAAAGCTTACGCGGATGTAGGGATTGCTCCCCAGTATCCGCGCAGCGGCCTCCCTCTCCGGAGGCTTGAGTTCGGGCCGGTCCAGCCCTACGGCCTGTTCAACACCCAGGCCAAGCCCCTTTCTCAGAATGACAAGTGCAGCGTTCACGTCCCTGTCGCACTTCCAGCCGCACTCGCACTCAATTACTCTGTCCCACAGGGAGAGATCTCTCCTCTTCCCGCAGGCAAAACACTCTTTGGTGGTGGTCTCCGTCCTCTCCACGGCCACAGGCGTCTCAAGGCTGGTCCTCAACCTTGACTTCAGTCCGCCTATCCCCGAGGAGTGGACCTGCCTGCCGAAAAGCCCCGACCACCCCTTCACACAGTCGTCCTGAAATACTACCTTCCGGTATATCTTCAGAAACGCCAGGACCTTGTTTTGAGCATCTTTACGCCTGTTGTTCACCTTTTCGTATTCCTTCCTCAGAAGAAACTGGATCCTTTCTCTGTTTCTGGAGCCTTTTTGTGTTCCGGCCAGCTTCCTCTGAAGTTGCTTCAACCTCGGCGTTTCGTGAACTTCAAAGTCTATCCTGATCCCGTTGGATAATGTCAGCTTCGAGCTGACCCCAAAGTCTATCCCAATGTCTTTATCGATCGGATTCGGGGAAGTACGACTGTCTTTCGGGAGGTAGCACGTCACATGCAGGTAGTAGCCGCTGGGTTTTCGAAGCAGCACGGCGTTCGCTATCTCCGCATCAGCAGGTATCTGATGCAGACCCAGCACACGGAACTTCCCCAGCTTCTGAATCCTAACCCTGTTCCCGGCAAAGTCTAAGTTGTACGTCACGCCGTACTGCTTGAGCGGTATCGAATTGACAAACCTTTTACATTTAAGAGCTCCGACCTTGCGGCCGTTTTTCTTCAGTTTCCCGAGCGCCAAGAGGTTGTCTTTGAGCCGGTCTGCTATCTCCTGCTTTATTTGGGAGCCGAGGACGGTCAGCTCCCTCTGCTCATAACTATCTCCCGCTTTGACTTCAACCGCGCTTACCTTGTTGGCGGGAATACCTAGCCGCTCCGTGTCCGACACCAGCCAGTTGTACAGCCACTTTGCTTCCAGAAATGCTTTCCTGAGCACCTCAGCTTTCCCTTTGGAAAGGTTCTGGAGCTTCAACTCGTACACAGTGGGTTTTTGGGTTTCTCTGCGTTGTCTTGTCTCCTGGAGAGTATTTGTTATCCGTTCCACCTTGGTCATACCGCTTACTTCCCTTTCTGGTCCTCAATGTACTTCCTTATGCTCTCTTCCGATATGTCTCCGACCGACTCACAGTAGTACGAGCGCGTCCACAGGGAGGGAAGCCGGCTTTTCAGGAAAGGAAACTCTTCCCTAAGCACCCTGGAGGTATAGCTCTTCAACTGATTGACGATAAAATGAGGACTATTGGTAGGATCAGTTTTTACGAAGAGATGCACATGATCTGGCATGACCTCCATCTGAACGATTTCCACTCCAATTTCCTGGGCTTTTTGGAGCAACAGCTCCTTCAGCCGCTCAGCTACTTCACCCACCAGGACTTTGCGCCGGTACTTAGGGCACCAGATGAGGTGGTAGCCGATGTTGTATACTGTTGTGGCTGATCGTTTCCATCGTTTGCCGTTCATGGTTTTATTATACTACAAATATAGTTCTCCGCATTGCATCTAACAGTCTAAGCCAGGATGCCTTTCATCCCACCTTTGAAAGGGTGGGCTTTCCCGGCGTGGGATCGTAAACTGGGGCGAACTGGATTACCTGCTTGTGGACATGCCGCCTGGAACCAGCGATGTGCCGCTAACGGTGATGCAGATGCTCCCACTTCAGGGCGTAGTAGTAGTAACCTCTCCACAGGACATGGCACGTTCAGTGGTAAAGAAGGCGTACCACATGGCAAATCAGCTTCAAGTGCCTGTGCTTGGTTTGGTAGAAAACATGAGCTACGTAACCTGCCCTCACTGCGGAGAGAGGTTTTCTGTCTTTGGTCAAAAACCCCTTAGTGAAGCTGCTCAGGAGTTCAACGTACAAGTATGTGCTGAAATGCCGCTGGATCCACAATTGGCAGAGCTAACTGATAAAGGAGATATTGAGAATATAGGCGAAAGCATAGGTCTAACACTGCAAAGTATGGTGGAAGCTTTGGCATCTATGCCCTAATGCAGAAAACAGTCTGCCAATTAGAAAGAACCAAAAAGGGGGAGCCCGTTACCGGGCGCCCCTTTTTTCTTCATCAACTGCTCCTACTTACGGATACGTAATAGTTACTGTTCTTGCCACTCCATCCCACTTCACAGTAAAGCCAAAAGCCTCACTGATGAAGCGTACTGGTACCATGGTGCGGCTGTTCACTATTTCTGCTGGTAGTGGCATGGTAACCGTTTCACCATCTACTACAGCTTCGGTGCTACCGATGGCCACTTTAATGGAGTGTCCGGCAAAGTCGATGGTGGCCGTTCTAGTTGCATCATCCCAGCCTACCTTTGCCCCAAAAGCCTCTGCCACAAAGCGCAGTGGAACCATGGTGTAGTCATTCTTTATGTAAGGTGCAACGTCCAATTCATAGGTATCCACGTTCACATCCATCTGCTTTGAACCAATGGTGAGTACTGCTGTGTGCGGCCTGTCGTAAGCAAAGAGCCTGTAAGTTACGCTGCTGTTTCCAGCGCTGTCAGTAACTGTAACTTTCATGATGTTCAGTCCCACAAAAGCCCTAAATGCGGCGTCTACTTTCACATTGCCCTCTGCATCGGCATTGGTAATCACTGGATCTGCTGCCAAGTTCCCAGGAGCAAGAAGCTCCAACTGAACCTTTACCCGTGGTTCTGTTTTTCCCGTCACAGCAACCAGACGCTCTGTTAGCAAATCTTTTTCCTTGGGACTTAGTATTTCAATCTGTGGCGGAACCGTGTCTCTGATAACTTTTACTGATGCCAGTACTCTACCTGCTTCGTCTGTGATTTCAATAAGGTTTTCACCTTCATTGGGCAAAGCCACGCCAGTGAGTACGTTTTCACCCTCAGCCACATCGAAAGCTTTTTCACCGATGATTACTTTCTTAAGGTTGGCATCCAGTACCTTCACTGTGATATCCACTTGCGTTGTGTTAACCACAGTGTTATCTTGAGGCGTGAGTATGGTTAGGCGCTCTTCACCCTCAGTGATGAAGAAGGGTTTCAAAGACACGCCAGGTATGGCTACTGCTTTGGTCTTGTAGTCCAGTATCTCTTCTTGCTTCATCCCCTCAGGTACGATCATATCTATGACTGCTGGTGCTGTACCTTCTTCATTACCTCCTCCAAACCTCCACTGCTGCGCTTCCGGTGTCACTTGCCTTATCCTGTTTGTTCCATATCCGTCTTGTCCCGCTACCATGACCATCATCTTGCTTTCTGCTGTTAGCTCCCCTACTACGTCCTTCGGTATATCCACTACTACTTGCCCTGGCGCTCCTTCTGTGCCCTTTATCTCCACACCAAGATCCGCTGCATTAGCTGCGTTTATCTCTCCACTGCTTACCTTGTATACCTTGCTCTCCCAGCCTTCTATCTGCAATGCTACGTCCCACTTGAAGTTCTCTGCAAAACTGATGTTCAACCCCTCTATACCTTGTGTTGTGCCTTCATCTGCTTTGTTGTCTATGAACAAGAAGTATGTGGCTTTGCTTAGTCCAATTGTAGAACCCCATGCATCATCTAAGTTACCTACGGTGTACGTGGCTGTGTAGCTGCCTTCGTATAGCCCAAGCTCAAACTTCAACAGGTCAAAGTCTCCGTCTTTGAACACGGGGTCTGTTGGGTAAGTGTAGTAGCCAGGTCCGTAATCGTCACCTTCTGGGTCCTCTATGACTACTGGTGTTAGTACTGCTACACTGGGTACCTGTATCCAAGGCTTCAAAGACACGCCAGGTATGGCTACTGCTTTGGTCTTGTAGTCCAGTATCT
>ERZ795062.3183-NODE-3183-length-10214-cov-16.412934_pt1 | contig 10214 bp, 10 predicted proteins | sample MGYA00375146_ERZ795062 | MGnify/ENA primary metagenome ERZ795062 (study PRJEB30191, sample SAMN05720281) | activated sludge metagenome | isolation source: Anaerobic digester | place: USA | collected 2015-07-16 ...
GGTGTTGGCCTGCGCGGCACTGACCAGGTCGTCCAGGGCGTCGGCCAGGCGTTGGCTGGGGGTGCGGTCATCCCCAGGACGGGGCGGGTCAGTGAACCCGGCCAGCGCGTCGCGCAGCCGGGCCCCGGCCACCTGGTCCAGGTGCCCATCCACCCGGTACAGCCCGTTGCCCAGATCTGAGAGGTGCAGGCCGCGTTTGGCCCGGGCGCCCCGCAGGTCCTCATCGGGTGCCTCACGGCGGTCCTGGGTGATCAGTATGTCGAGGACCTGGGCCAGCACCACCGGTTCGATCACCGCCGCCGCCGCCACCAGATCCGCCTCCAACACCGCGAAGCGGGGCAGACGCCCAGCGGCGCGGCACAACAGGTGCACATGCCGGCCCGTGATCCGGCCCCGCCGGTAGGCACCGGCCACGTGCGGCATGGACCGCAGGTCCCGGGCCCGGCCCACGATCGCGGAGCCGACCGCCCGGTTGTGCCCGGTCAACGCGGCCACCATCGACCCGGTCGTGCCGGCGGCGAACAACCGGGAATCCTGCTGCGCGTCGCACACCCCGGCGACCTGGGTCTGGTAGGCCTCCAGCATCGTCTGCAGGCGGGCCGCGGCGCGCACCGCGCCGAGGCGCTGTTCCACACTCAAATCGGCCGGGTCCGGCAGGCCCAGCACGCTCTCGGCCAACTCCTCAAACACCGGCAGGATCTCCACCGGCAGCTCGTCAGCCAGCCGGGCGCGGCGTAACGCCGCCGCCGGAATCTCGAAGAACCCCATCAGCACACACCCCCACCCACGACGGTCGGTGCCGAAACCAGGGGCAAGGCTCCCCTGCGGCGTCGCTCCACGAGCTGATGGCCACCAAACCTGGTGACACCCCAAACCTACGGGGAGGGTCTGACATTTCCGTGCCGACGGCCATACAGCCCTGGGGACAACCCGATTCGTGCTGCGGTCGCCGCTCCAGGCACGCCCACACAGCGTGGGAACAACCGAGACCGCCGAACGAGCAGCGTGAAGCGGTCATGGCAGTGAGCGGTTCCGGGCGTGGGAATGTCGCCCTGCTTTGACCCCCGGGGTGACGGCTTGTTCTGGCCCTACACTGTGCTCGGGTTTGATTGTGCTCATGAGCTGTTGACCTTTGGTGCAGGCGGCAGCTGTCGGGGCCCGTTTCGATGATGTGCCCGTCAGGAACGGGGGCGGGGCCACCCGGCAGGCACGAACCGTGCCGCGTCACCCTGTGGGATTGTCCTGACGTCGATCGACCTCGACGAATACGCCCTGGCAGCAGTACGCGCCGGCGCCTCAGGGTTCCTCTTCGGGCACTGAACGGATTCCCGCGTTACATGTAACGTTGTCACGTGACCGTACGTGAGCGCGTCAACGCATACCGGGCCAGGATGCGGGCCGAGGGCCTTCGACCGGTCCAGATCTGGCTGCCCGACGTGCGCTCCCCCGAGTTCGCCGCCGAGGCGCACCGCCAGTCCGCACTCGTGGCTGCCGCCGATCGCGACAGTGACGACATGGACTTCGTGGAGGCAGTCTCCGTCGACTGGGACGAATGAGGCGCGGCGACATCGTCACCGTCACCGGTGGCGTCTAGGCAAGCATGCCGCGGCCGGCGCTTGTCGTTCAGGACGACCGGTTCGATGGGACCGACTCGGTGACGGGCTTCCCCTTCACCACCAACGAACTCGACGCACCCCTGCTGCGGGTGCCGGTGGTCGCCGACGAGGCGAACGGGCTCAGCCAGGACAGCTGCCTGATGGTCGACAAGATCACGACCGTGCGCAGGAGCAACGCCCACGGTGCTCGGAAGGCTCGAAGCGACGACGTTGGTGGAGTTCGAGCGGCGACTGCTCGTCTTTCTCGGCTTCGGAGCCTAGAGGGCGCGTGGCTCACTCTGCAGGCCCTGATCGATCACCGCCGGGGAGGACGGTTGAACCTCTGGATTCTTGGGACGGCTACGACCGATCAGCCCGAGACATCCACCTCGGCGGAGTAGGAGTCACACGTGAAGACCACGCGGCTCAGCCTTCGCGAGGAGATCACGGCGTTGCACCAGCAACTCGCCGCAGCCGGAGTGTCGACGGCCTGGCGCGGCGCATCCACGCCACCCCTGTCGTCGGCGTGACAGCAGCGGGCGAGCGAGAGGGGTCTGCTGGCGGTCACACAAATGACGCCCGGCTGCGGCCCATCAAGACATCGGGGAGCACCCACGGCCTTGGGTAGGGTGACACCATGTCGAGGAAGCGCCGCGACCGCAGGCCGCAGCGTCGTCCTGTCCACGGGGGCCCCGCCATCCCGAGCCGCACGACGGATACGCGGACACCGAACTGATCCAGGGTGTGCGACGCGCACTCCGGTCCGACGAACCCCTAGATCTGCTCAGCTTGGTGAGCGGGTTGCTCGAGGCGACCGACCCGCGAAACGGCAACCCCTTCTCCCACGATGAGCAGAAGATCACTCGAGAGCAGCTGCTGGAATCCTTCATCGAGGCCCGGTATGCGGAGACCACTGCAGTGCTCAAGGTCATGCGCGAACTGGTCGCTGACGAGGTCACGCAGGCTCGCATCACCCGTGAACTGGCCGACCGCAGGCACCCGATGCCCCTGTGGCTGAACGGCCTCAGGGATGCCGTCCTCGATCCCCGCGTGTTTCTCCTCACCCACGTACTCAATGACTGCGATGACTACTTTTTCGGGATGAGACTGCCTACGGGAGGAGACCTCTCGGCGCTTGTCTACATCGACACCAACCTGGGCATCGTCGTCAAGGATGCCTTCGTGGTGCCAGAGCCCCTGGACGATCTGGTGATCAAAGCCGGCAGCCTCTTGGAAGACCCCGACCAGTCGCTGACACAAACCGACCCGGCCGACGCACGAGCCGAGGTGGAGCAGGCGATCTCCAGCGGAGCCATGCTCTGGCCCCCACTGGAGTCCGACAGTTGGCCGATGTGCCGCCCCATTGTGGAGTGGATGCTGCGCCGCCTACCCGAGGGCGGTCAGGCGCAGGGCGCCGTCGAATTGTCCGATGAACAGATCGCCGGTCTCGCCGACGACTTCTTCGCCTCGCCCTTCGGCCAGCAGCTTGACCGCGAAGACGAGCGCGACTTGATCGACAGCATCCTGTGGTTCGCCACGTCCTACGCAGGTACTGATCCGTATCGCTGGAGCACCGTCCGGGTGGAGATACTTCTGCAGGATTGGTTTCCGCGCAAGATCGTGGCCCCCACCGCGTACCTGGCCAAGATGCCCCATGTCTTGCGCGCGTACGTGCGGTACTGCCACGCTCGTCAGGGCATCCGCGCCTCTCTGACGGCCGAGACGCTCGCCACCATCGATCACCTCGAGCCCGAGTACCAGAGGCTGATCCGCACGGAACGCGCACAGGGCGCAGAGGCGCTGCTGGCTCCTCTCCTCGGTGCGCCACTGGACCTGGATGAAATGAGCCTGGAGGAGATCGTTCTGGCCGGTCTCGACAGCCAAGTCGGTGGTCGGGTGCGACTGCAGGCGCTCACTGACGAACCACTGCCTGATGAACCGTTCGAATGGGCCGGGATTGCCGTCGACATCAAGCCCGTGGTGCAAGAGATGCTCGACGCCTGTGACCGCTTCGCCGACGAGGTTGGCGACGTCGAGTACCGCACTGCGATGCGGCGGTTCCTCAGCCGTGCTGCTGCTGGCGGCCCGAAGGTCTTCCGGCGCCGGGCCTCGGCCGTTCGGGGTGCCGCAGCGGTCGCATGGGCGGTCTCGCAGGCCAACGATCTGTTCAGCGCCAAGTACATCCTGGAGTGGTTCGGGCTCAAGAGCGGCGTCTCCGAGCGGGCCCAGCCGATGCTGGCGGCGATCGGGGTGGACCCCATGGACCAGTGGTACGACCACTTGAGCCTTGGTGCCTCCGACCTACTGATGTCGCATCGCCGCGCGGACATCATCCGGCACCGGGATCGAGCACTGGCCGGCTTCGGTTAGCCCCCACGACCGGCGATCCGACCCAGGGGGGGACCGTGCGCAGCGCCGACCCGGCCACCAGCGAAGCGCCGCCCTCGGTTGTGACCCGCTCTCATACGGTTGCGGCCCACTTGCTTGACGCTCTGGCCGGTCCCGTTCTCCAACGCACGCACCGATCCCGGTCCGAAGAGAATTTGCGCCAGCCGATGAGCACCCATCGTGCTGCGGCCATCAGCCGAAGGCGCGGTTCAGCAACGCCCGCTAAGGGCGACGACCGCGATGATCCCCACCGGCAGCGAGTCGTAACCACCGGCTGTCCACGACGTCGCCTGCGAGCCTCTTGCTGGCAGCGCCTCCGGCGAGAAAGGGTCACACAAGGCGCGTAGCGTCCGAATCGAAAGATCTTCCCGCCCACCCGACCTGGGAACGTCACTCACAGGGCCCTGGAGAGGAGACAACCGATGACGCGCCCCCGGCTTGCCCGAGTCCTGCGGCAGGCGGCCGTCGCATGCGGGCTCCTGGCTCTGGTTGTCGGCGCGACCACCCTCATCGTGGGCTGGTGGTTGGATGTGATCCGTAGCCACAACTCGAATCCACGAGCGCACCGGAAACGTTGGGCCGGTGGCTCTGACCGAGGTCCGCGAGACACTGTCGCTACTGCTAGACCTGTAACGTCGTGCGAGTTCGCTGGGTTAAGCCTGAGCGCGACCTACTCCACCAGTCACAGATCAACACCCGCAGGCGTCAACACGACCTCATCCGGCAACTCGAACACCTCACCGGACAAACCGTTGTGCTCCGGACTACCGCCTGACCGGGTCACGTGCACACGCGGCTGCGCCGGTTGCCTTCGGCATGCGAGGACACCGACGATGATGTGGGCAGGCCGCCACGCGATCGTCGTGAACGGCGCTGGCGAAGGTTCGGAGTCGGCCCAGTCGATTCCCAAGCCGCCGGCGCCTGCCGCCATTGAGGTGGCGGCGGTGCCACGGGGACGCACGCTCCACGCGTCGATGACCGGCGCCCAGCGGTACTCCTCGCTGGTCAGCCCCTCCGGGCACGTGCACAGCTGATGCTCCCAATGCCACTCGACCTGGTCACGCGGCAACTCGTTCCATGCCGTCCCGCACCCATCCTGACAGTTGGCCAGCCAGCCTCGGCCCAGCGACGCGGAGAAGGCGATCTCATGCGGAATCGACGCCACAGCCACCAGCGACTGACCGCAAACGGTCGCGGCGTGAGATCGTCGAGAGGACCCCGGCGCATGACATTCGCACGCACCACCCGTCGGTGATCCACGAGCCAATCTGGGCAAACGCTCGGAGCCGCCTGGCGAGAATCGAACTCGGGACTTACGCAGTACGAGCTTCGATCGGGGGTCGCACGGGGGTGTGTGGATGTGCGCCGGCGTGCTCAGCGTCACGGCTCGATGTGCGCTGATGTCCACCGCATAGCAGTGGGGTTGCTGCGCAAAGGGAACCTTCTCCGGACTGCGCAGAGGTGGCGGATGCGCCGTACCCCTACTCACGAGCCCAATGCCAGTTAGTCCAGTGCCGGCAGTCGCGTCGATGCGGGCGTTCGACTGCACACTCACCTCGCGAACGGGCCGGCCACCGTTGCGCGACACTGAAGTGCGGGCCCAGTTGCGCCGTACAGTTGTCCCGTGTCCACCCCCAGCAGCGCACTGCAGCGACTGCGTGAACAGTCCGCGCAGCTCAACCTCGTGTGCGAGGAGTACGCCGTCATCCTCCTCACGGCTTTCGGAAGTGCCCTGCGCCCGGAGGCCGAACCCCACGACTTGGATCTGGGCGTTCTGTTCGAGTACACCGGAGAGCACGATGCCCTCGGTTTGCGGGACGACCTCGTGGCGCTAACTGGATACGAGGGGATCGATCTGGTGGTACTCAACGGTGCCGGGCCAGTGATCCGCGAACGCGCGCTCGTGGGTGCCGAGGTCCTCCACGAAGCGCGGAAGTCCGTGCACGCGAATGCTGCAGTCGCCGCCACCATGGAACGCATGGATACCGCTTGGCTGCGCGACCTCGCCCTGGAGGAACTCGCGCGATGACCCTCGACCGGGATACCGTCATTCTGCGACTGGAGATCATGAACGACCTGCTCGGCGATCTCGAGTCGATCGGCGGTGTCGATGGTGCGCGTCTGCGCTCCGACCGGATCATCCGGCACGCTGTCGAACGAATCCTCACCCAGCTCGTCGAGTTGGGTGTATCCATCAACTCCCATGCCGCGGCGGCGACGACCGGCTCAGTTCCGGGGACGTACCGAGAGTCCTTCGTCGCCGCCGCAGACGCGGGTTTCATCCCCGCCGATCTCGCTGAACGCCTCGCTCCGTCGGCAGGTCTGCGCAGCATCCTCACCCACGAATACGTGGAGGTGGATCTGAACCTCGTGGCAACTGCCGTGCAGACGGCCAGCGTGGACTACCGCGCATACGTCGGGGCCGTGGCGCAGGCTTTGCAGAACCTATAGCCCCCCGAATCACCTGGAAGATCCGGACACGAGCAGACCACGACGCCTGGGAGGCGTTGCTGAAGAAAGCCGAGTTGCGTGATGGTCGGCTTCATGGCGCTCGACAGACTGCCGCCCCGCTGCTGCTCCTGTCTGGTGTCCCGCTACGGGCAGCGATGGGATTGCTGGGGCACTCTCAGGTGTCCCAGACGATGGTTACACGCACGTTGCTGCAGAGGTTTCGAAGGACACCGACCAGAGGTTGGGTGACACGTTCTTCGGAGCCTGAGATCCGGGGGGCTGCGAGCGGACGAATCATTCACACCCCGAGAAGCCACAGAAGATGACCCTGACCGGGCCTTTCACACGGAGCCGCCTCCGAGAATCGAACTCGGGACCTACGCATTACGAGTGCGTCGCTCTGGCCGACTGAGCTAAGGCGGCAATACGAGACACAAGTTTATCCCGCCCAAAGGCTACCTGTGCCCCGGGGGCATCCAGCCGTCCCTGAGACGAGAATCGGACTCAAGTCACCGGATCTGCCGACCGACACAGTCAGCAGGATGAAGGGGTGAAACGATGCGCAACTGCGGCGTTCTGTGCGCGGTTGTGCTCTTGGCGAGCCTGCTGGGCGCAACGCCGGCCCAAGCCCAAGACCGCTGCCCCGTCGAACTGGACCAAACCGCCCACGGATCCGCCGCCATCACGGCCCTCGGCGATGACCTCGCAGAGGTCGCAATCCGCGCGGCACTTTCCCCTGCCACCCTGCGCTCAGAATTGCGCACGGACCGAACACTGTGGCTCGACGAGTGCGCCCGCCCCTATTACGTCGAACCGGCCCCGGCCCACGAACGCCTCTTCGAACCCGCCCTGACGGCAACTGGCGACGTGCTGACCCTGCACAGCCGTCCTGGGTCCAAGCGCACGATCTACCTCGACTTCGACGGTTTCACAGTCACAGACAGTTCGTGGGCGCGGACCTACGGTCAGTTCACCGCCCCGGCCTACAGCCTGGATTCCGACCCCACCTTCAACGACACCGAGAAGGCCCGGATCGCAGACGTCTGGCTGCGAGTCTCTGAGGACTACGCCGCCTTCGACGTGGATGTGACGACCGAGGAACCACTGGACAGCGCGATCGACCGGACGTCCGCAGCGGACCTCGTCTTTGGTACCCGCGTCGCCATCGTGGGCAGCAACCCGATCTACACCTCCTGCAACTGCGGCGGCATCGCCTACCTCGATGCGTTCGACGCGACGCAGGGCCACGCCGACGAACAACCCGCCTTCGTCTTCGCTGTCCGCAATGCCGGCACCGGTTCCAAGTTCATCTCGGAGGCGGCCACCCACGAGGTCGGCCACAACCTGTCGCTGCTGCATGACGGCGCGACGCCGGGCACCACGTACTACAGCGGCCAGGGCCTTTGGGCACCGATCATGGGCGTGGGGTACTACCAGCCGCTGACCCAATGGTCGAAGGGTGAATACACCGGTGCGAACAACCGCGAGGACGATCTGGCTGACATCCATTCGCACGGGGCTTCGGTCATGGCCGACGACGCCGGAGATGATGCCGGCACGGCCGAACGCGTCACACCGGGCACCACGTCCGGTTTGATCAGCACGAACACTGACACGGACTGGTTCACCTTTGACGCCAGTGGTGGCACCAGTCTCACCGTCGAACCGCAGGATGTCAGCCCCGACCTCGATGCGCGCCTGGACCTCTATGACGATGCGGGCACCTTGCTGGCCAGCGACGACCTGCCCGCCACCAAGACGGACGTGGACACCGCCGGGAACCTTTCAGCGCACATTGAACAGGTCCTCCCCGATGGGACCTACTACGTGGCTGTGCAGGGGGTTGGGTCCGGCTCCCCCGCCACCACGGGATACTCCGACTACGCCTCCCTGGGCCGCTACGACCTGAGCCTGGCGACCGGCGGACCAGCGGTGACCACAGTCACCCGGCAGGCACTGGCCCCCACCACGCAGGGTTCGCCGATCAGCGCCGTCTTCACAGCCACCGGCGGCACCCCGCCGTACCGCTTCGAGGCCACCGACCTGCCCACCGGTTTGACCCTGTCCGGCACCGGCACCCTGGGCGGCTCCGTCTCCACCCCGGGGACGTACCTCTTCGACGTCACGGCCGCTGACAGCACCTCGCAGACCGGCCACGCGACCTACGGCCTTCTGGTGGCCCCGAAACCGGCCCCCGTGACGCCCCCCGTCACCCCGACGCCGACCCCAGCGCCGGGCACGCCGACACCCACACCCACACCCACACCCACACCCGCCACAACCACCACGCCAACCCCCACTGCGGTCAGCACCCCCATCCTCACAATCTCCACCTCCGGCGCTCTACCGCGCGCCAGGGTCGGCAGGCACTACGACCGTCGCCTGCGTGCCGACTCCGCTGCGACCTGGCAGGTCAGCGCCGGCACACTCCCGAAGGGGATCCGCCTGACCGTCACCGGTCGCGTGACGGGTAAACCGGTGCGCGCGGGCAGGTACCGCTTCACGGTGACAGCCACAGGCAGCATCGGGCAGACCGCGACCGCGACCTTCACTATTCAGGTGCGTCGCGCAAAGCGGTGATCTCGGTGTTCTGGGGTACCGGAGGGTCAGGACGAACCGGTCCAGCGACCCCAAAAAGGGCCCCCGCCAGCAGCGAGACGGTCACGATGGCCAAGAACTCACGCATGCCCACCGCGTACCCCGTCAGCTGCGCAGCACACCCCCGAGCCACTGGTACATCCGAGCGTCATACTGCAGGCGGGCCCCCGATTCGCAATGGTCGGCCGCCGCCCCAGTGAACGTCACGAACTCGTGCGGGCAGGTCAGCGCGGCGACCAAGTCGGGGGCACTGGCCCCGATCGGATCGTTCGCAGCGTTGCAGACGAACGTCGGACAGGTGATGTTCGCCGCACGTCCGGCCAGCGAGTAGTCCTTGGTCTTCAGGATGTAGTCAAGCGGCGAGTCCGCCCCATGGACGAGCATGCCCCGCCGCAGCGGCCACCCGGCGCTGGGCGGCTCGGCCATCTGTTCCAGCATCTGCCCCACCTGCTCATGGATCGCCGGGTCCCCAGCCTCGAACGGGGCCCGCATCTGCTCGGGCAGCCGCGACAGAAAGGTGGCGAACATGTCAAAGGTCCCGCAGTCGGCCACGCACGCCGCCAGCCGATGCTCGGCGGTCGCGGCCCGCGGCGCCAGATGGGCACCCAGACTCAGCCCGATGAGCACGATCTTCTGCGCGTCAACCTCTGGGCGGGTGAGCAGGAAGTCGATCACCGGCCCGATGACGTTCTCCCAGTCCGGGCGCAGGACCAGCCCTTGCTGGATGAGCGCAGCCCCCTGCCCGGGGCCGTCGAAGGCGAGCACGTGGTAACCCCGGGCGAGGGCTGAGTCGGCTCCCCAGAAGAAGAGCTCCTCGGCCGAGGAGTCGTAGCCGCCAGTCAGGATCACCGTGGGACCGGGTTGATCCGAGGCTGCGAAGAAGTAGCCCGGAAGCGTGGTGTTCCCATAGGCGATACTCACGACCTCACCGTGCGGCATCAATGCCAGGGCCTTGCCGAATGCCTCCCGCGACCGGGTGTTCGCAGCCACGAGGCGGGGGTCCAAGGGCGCGCCGATCAGCATCTGACCGGCGGCCCGGTGGTAGTTCGCAGCTCGCAGGAAGGCCCGCCGGGCACTCTCAGCGTCGGTGGCCTGCCGGACGGTCACCTCGGCCAGATCGGTGAAAGCGGCGTACCAGGTGTCCAGGTTCGTGGGGTCGACCGCCCGCGCGGCGTCGAGCAC
>ERZ795062.3184-NODE-3184-length-10214-cov-5.033960_pt1 | contig 10214 bp, 9 predicted proteins | sample MGYA00375146_ERZ795062 | MGnify/ENA primary metagenome ERZ795062 (study PRJEB30191, sample SAMN05720281) | activated sludge metagenome | isolation source: Anaerobic digester | place: USA | collected 2015-07-16 ...
GTAGCCGAGCACCCGCACCAGACCTCGCTGCGCGTCGCCTTTCTCGGCGTGTTCGATCTTGATCACGTCGGCACCCCAGTCGGCGAGTACCGCACCCGCGGACGGAACGAAAGTGAACTGCGCAACCTCAAGGACGCGAACACCTTTCATCGGCTGATGCATGAATCTCGGCTCCTCACAGTCATCTGTTCATCACTGACGATTACTCGTCCGCGTGCTCGGTGTGTCGAAACTTCCCGCCGAGCGGGATGCCTCGGTTCAGGTGTCGAGCAGTTCGATGATGGTGGCGTTGGCCTGGCCGCCGCCCTCACACATCGTCTGCAGGCCGTAGCGGATCTTGTTGCGCCGCATGTGCGTGATCATGTCGGTCATGATGCGGGCGCCCGATCCGCCGAGCGGATGGCCGAACGCGATGGCGCCGCCGTTCGGGTTGAGCAAAGCGTCGTCGGCGCCGATCTCGCGTTGCCACGCCAACGGCACCGTGGCAAAGGCCTCGTTGACCTCGAAGACACCGATGTCCGACAGCGACAGGCCCGAGCGTTGCAGAGCCTTCTCGGTGGCGGGGATGGGTCCGGTCAGCATGATCACCGGGTCGTCCCCGGTGACGACCGCGGTGTGCACCCGGGCGATCGGGGTGAGACCGTGCCTGCCCGCCGCCTCCTCGCTCATGATCAGGAGTGCCGCCGAGCCGTCGGAGATCTGGGAGGCGTTGCCGGCGTGGATCACCCCGTCCTCGCGGAACACCGGCTTGAGTTCGGCGAGGGTGTCGACGGTGGTGCCGCGCCGGATGCCCTGGTCGGTGTCGACGGTCATATCCCCCGTCGCCACGCTCGCCCCGACGCCGCCGGGGGTGGTGACCGGCACGATCTGCTCGGCCAGCAGACCCGCGTCCTGTGCGGCCGCGGCACGCTCGTGCGATCGCGCGGCGTAGGCGTCGACGTCGGTGCGGGTCAGACCCCATTTGGCGGCGATCATCTCGGCGCCGACCCCCTGGTTGGGGACCACGTTGTCGTAGCGATCGCGGTAGGTCTGCGAGAACGGGCTCTGCCCGACAGTCGTCGACGAACCCATCGGCACCCGCGACATCGACTCGACACCACCGGCGACCACCACGTCGTAGTGGCCGGCGATCACGCCCGCGACGGCGAAATTGACCGCCTGCTGCGATGAGCCGCACTGCCTGTCCACGGTGACACCGGGAATGGTCTCCGGCCAGCCCGCGGTGAGCACCGCGGTGCGGGCGATGTCGATGGCCTGCTCCGACACCTGCTGCACACATCCCCAGATCACGTCGTCGACGGCTCCGGGGTCGATCCCGGTGCGTTCGACAAGACCGCGCAGCACGGTCGCGGACAGGTCGGCCGGGTGTACTCCCGAGAGCACGCCCTTTTTGCGGCCGACCGGGGTGCGGACGGCCTCGACGATAACGGCATTCATGTCGCTACTCCTGATTTCCTTGTGCTGCTTCGATATCGGCGACCATCTCAAGAAGCCTGCGCCGGTCCACCTTCAGCGAGGCACTGCGCGGCAGCGCGTCGACACCGTGAATGGTCACCGGAATCTCGTACGCGGTGAGGTGGCCGCGCAGAAACTCCTTCAGCTCGGCCTCCGCGACGGAGGTCGCCCCCGGTACCCATTCGACGACGGCCACCGGCACCTGGCCGAGTCGCTCGTCGGCACGACCGTAGACGGTGGCGTCCAGGATCGCCTCGTGGGCGCGCAGCGCGTCGGCCACCACCTCGGGCTGCACCTTGAATCCGCCGCGCACGATGGCATCGTCGGCGCGGCCGTCGATGAACAGGAAGCCGTCGTCGTCGAGATGGGCGAGGTCGCTGGTGCGGACCCAGCCGTCGGCACCGGAAACCGTCTGGCCCGAACGGACTTCGAGTCGCCCGGCCTCACCGGCGGGCAGCACTGCGCCGGAGTCGTCGACGGTCCGCATCGACACACCGGGGAAAGGCCGGCCCACGCTGCCGCGTTTACGCGCCCACCACTCGTTGTGCATCGGCTTGGTCCAGCCGGCCACCGCACCGGAGAACTCGGTGGCGCCGTACACGATGAGCACGGGAATGCCGTAGCGGCCGATGAACTCGTCGGCCAGATCGGGGCTGACGAAGGTGGTGCCCGCGGTGACCGCGCGCAGGCTGCTCAGCCGGGTCGCCGGAACCCGCGCGCTCAGCACCGAGCGCATGGCCGCCGGAGGCAGACTCGCGATGCGCGGCTGATGTTCCTCGATCGCCGCCGTCCAGCCCTCGACGGTGAAGCGTTCGAGCAGCACGAAGGGCCGCGCCTCCGACAGCGCCTGCAGCACACCCCACATGCCGCCGATATGCACCATCGACAGGGTCACCAGCGCGACCCGGCCGGTCAGCGGCGCCGGGCGCTGTTCGGGCTGCGCCACACGGGCGTGGACGGCCGCGAGGGTGGAATCGAGTTGCCGCCAGCTCAGCGGGATACGTTTGGGCGCACCGGTGGTCCCGGAGGTGAACATCTCGATCGCGACTGTGCCGCGGGCGGCGGTGGCGGCTTCGGGTTTCGCGGCCCCCTGCTTCACGGGAGCCTCGGTCTCGGAGATCAACGCGGCGTCGGCGAAAGAATAGCCGGAGATCGCGAGGCGGGTCACCGCATCCCGGAACTCGGCGGCCGACCAGGATTCGCGGGGGGCCAGGACCACGTCGGGTGCACTGTTGGCCAGGTCGCGGGCCACGCGGGCGGCGGGCTGCATCGGGTTGAGGGTGACGATGGTGCGGCCGGTGCTCAGGATTGCGGCCAGCGCGGCAACCGAGGGCATACTGTTGCTCAGCACCACGCCGACCCGGGCACCCTGCCCGGCCCCGATCCGGTCGAGTTCACCGGTGATGGCTTCGGCCAGGGCGCGCACCTCGCCCCAGGTGTGCCAGCTGCCGGACTGCTGGATCATGCGGGCATCGTCGGGTGCGGACCAGAGTTCACGCAGCGCCGACCTGATTCCGGCCGGCGCGTCCTGCTCTGTCACGTCGGGTGTTACTGTCACGGGCTCTCCGTTCTCGGTGAATCCTCGGCTAGCGGGGCAGGCCGAGTCCACGTTCGGCAATGATGTTGCGCATGATCTCTGAGCTGCCGCCGGCGATGGTGTAGGCACGGGCGTACAGGAATTCGTCCTGCCAGCGACCGTTGTCGACGGCACACGTACCGCCGGTGACCACCCCCGCCTCACCGCACAGCTCCAGCCCGAAAGCGGCGATCTCGACGCCGAGCTCACTGAACATCAGTTTGGTCATCGGAGCGTCGTGCGGTCGTTGATCGCCCCGCGATGCCCTGGTCAGCGACGCATAAACCAACGCCGAGAGCGCATCCACCGATGCGGCGAGCTCCCCGAGCCGATCGCGCACCGCGGCGTCGTCGATGGCACATCCGTCGCCGCGCCGCACGGAACCGGCGAGTTCGTGGAGTGCGTCGATGTTGCGTTGCAGGCGAACGGCATTGGACGCCACACCGGCCCGCTCGTGGCCGAGGCTGGAGTTGGCGATGCGCCATCCGTCGCCCGTGGTGCCGATCAACGCATCGGCCGGCACCACGACGTCGTCGAGAAACACCTCGTTGAAATCGGCGGTGCCGGTCATCTCCCGCAGCGGCCGCACATCCACCCCGGGCGTCTTCATGTCGATGATGAACGCGCTGATGCCCTTGTGCTTCGGCGCATCCGGATCGGTACGGGCCAGCAGGTAGCCGTAGTCGGACCAATGCCCGTTGGTGGTCCACACCTTCTGCCCGGAGATCCGGAAACCGCCGCCGTCCTGCGCGATCGCCTTGGTGCGCAACGACGCCAGGTCGCTGCCCGCGCCGGGCTCGCTGAACAGCTGGCAGAAGATGAGATCGCCGGAACGGATCCCCGGCAGGTATGCCGCCTTCTGCGCGTCGGTGCCGAAGTCGATGAGGGCGTGCGCCACCAGATTGGCCGCACCCTGCACCGGAGCGGGTGCCCGTCGGCGAGCGATCTCCTCGCCGAGGATCACGTCGCGTTCGAACTGGTGTCCGGGCCCGTTCCCGCCGTACTCGGTCGGCCACGAACCGCCGTAGTAGCCCGCGGCGAACAGGTCCCGCGTCCAAGCCTTCAGGAGGCCGAGTTCTTCGGCGTTCTCGGCGCTGCGGACCCCCGCCTTCGGAGCGATGGGCGGCGCCTGACGCTCCACGAAGTCGCGGACCTGCGCCCGGAATTCCTCGAGCTCACCGGTCATTCCATACTTCACACCGAATCACATTGCCGGGACGGGCCCGGCCGCGCACCGCGGTGTCCCGGTCACTGGGCCCGGAAGATCAGCGGACCTCGAAGTCGCGGGTGGGCACCTGCGAACGCACCACCTGCGCCTTCCCGATCGGGTTGCCGAGCGAGGTGTACGACATTCCCGTGGCCAGTGCCTGCGTGCGGCCGGTGTCCTTGGATTCCCAGATGGCCCGGACACTGCCCTGGATGGCGGCGGCGGGTTTGGCGGCGATGCGGCGGGCGAGCACGTCGGCCCGTTTCCACAGCTCTTCGCGGGCGACGATCTCGCTGACGAACCCGATCTCGTAGGCGCGCTGCGCCGACATCCGCTCATCCAGACCCAGCAGGACCATGCGCAGGACCTCACCGATCGGGATCCGGTGGGCCAGCCCGATCGGTTCGAGGGCGGCGACCAGGCCGTAGGAAACATGCGGGTCGAAGAACTGTGCGTCGTCGCCGGCGACGATGATGTCGGCCTCGTTGAGCCAGTACAGCGCGCCGCCGGCGGCCATCCCGTGTACGGCGCAGATCAGCGGCTTCCAGCAACCGTTGTGCTTGGGTTGCAGGTCGATTCCGGGATCCCTGCGGCTGAAGACATTCTCGGAGATGAAGGTGCCCTCACGGGTGTCCATGCCGGTGGAGAACGCCCGGTCGCCGGCGCCGCGCAGGACGATCACGTGCACGTCGTCGGTCTCACGCGCGTACTCCCAGATCTGCCGGAACTCGGCCCGCATCGTGTTGGTGAAGGAGTTCATCCGCTCGGGGCGGTTGAGGGTGATGGTGAGCACGTGCTCGTCGAGTTCGGCCAACACCGTGGTCAGGGCGGTGAGATCCGGTGAGGTGAGATCCATTGGGGCTCCTTACGATTGCGTGACACACGTCAATCGACCACGAGTACACCGCAATCGGATACCGGGAAAGCCCCGGTCCCACTCAGTCGAGCAGGTCCTGCACGAGCAGGTCTTCGCGTCCGCGCATCACGAACTGGCGCGCCACCCCCATGTGCTTGTGCCAGTGGTGGAACGCCCCGGCGCCGTCACGGGCGCGCAGCAGCTTGATGAACCGGCGCTGCGATCGGACGAACAGCCGATAGTTCTTGTCGGCGCCCGCGCTGCCGTATTCCTGTTCGAGCGCGGCGTAGTTGCGCTCCAGGATCTCGTTGACCATCCCGGCGATCAAGGCGAGCGTGGCACTGCCGGACAACTGCACCATCCGCAGGTGGAACTGCGCCGCCGCGGACCCGAGCCTACCCGACGCATACGCCTCGGGCAGGATCTCGTCGAGGAACTGTTCGAGCTGGTCGAAGGCGGCGTCCGTGCCTTCTTCTGCGAGCAGCCGCGCGGCCGGCGGTTCGATGGCCTCCAGCGCCCGGTACACGTCGGCGACCGTCGCCTCGGACAACTGCAGCACGAGCGCCGCCGGACGGGCGACCACCTCGGGGCCGGGCACACACACCTTGGCACCCGACCGTGAGCCGCGCCGGACCTCGACGAGCCGTTCGGCTTCGAGCACCCGGATCGCCTCACGCAGCGTCTGCCTGCTCACGGAGAACAACTCCATCAGCTCGGCCTCGTTGGGGAGGCGGTCGCCGTCCTTGAGCTCGCCGGAGACGATCATCGAACGCAGCTTGAGCGCCACCAGCTCGGCGGTCTTGGGCGTGCGGATCCTACGTTCGGGATCGCTCCGGATCGCGAACGCCGGGGCCACTGCCTGTTCCATCGCGGGCGCCTCTTTCTGCAATAGGGTCACTTATTACCCTACCTGTGCGCCCGGGTCGAGACGGTGTCTCAATCCAGGAGATTGACCACCGTGTCGGGATCCTGGGCACGGAAGACGATCTCCGTCGAGCGCCGCAGATGCTCGCGCCACAGCGACTCGGCGGCGCCACCGTCGCCGGACCGCACGTTCTCGGCCAGGCGGGCGTAGTCGGCCACGATCTCCGCGATGGTTTCGGGAGACCCCGGCCGGTAGTCCACCGACCGCAGACTGACCCGGCGATGCGCCCCCAGCATCTCGCTCAACGACCGCGCCTGCGCGGCGAGGGTGTTGTTGCCGCAGCCTTCGGCGATCAGTTCGTGGAGCGCACGCGTCGAATGCACCCAGGCGGCATACTCGGCCCCGGTGGCGAAACCCTTCTCCGCGTCGGCGATCAGAGACGCGACGAGTTCGTCCAACTCGCGGAGGGTGTCATCCGATCGACGTTCGGCCAACAGCCGCGCGCAGATCGGCTCGAACTCGGCCCGGGCCTCAAGCAGGTCGCGCAACGTGGTCTGCTGCGCCTGCAGGTAGTAGCCGATCTGCCGGGACACCACACCCAGATCGGGCAATTGCACCCGGGCACCGCCGCGCGCCCCGGTGAGCACGACGATCAGCCCCTCGTTCTCCAGGATGCGGAATGCTTCGCGCAAGGTCGGTCGGGAAACACCGAACTCGTCGAGCAACGCTTTCTCGGAGCTGAGCATCGTGCCGGGTGCGGTCTCGCCCCGGACGATCAGACCGCGTAGGTGCCGGGCGATCTGTTCGGCGGCCTTGGGGGTGCGCACGGACACCCCCGCCGACAGGCTCTTACGTACGCGGTCCGCATCAGATGACACACGGGCGATGATAGCGGCCGCGCTACCCGGTGGCCGCCCGCACGACGCGCCGGCGATGCTCACCGACCGAACCGTCGAGCAGTTCATCGACCTTGATACGCCGGATCAGCAGGTGCACGTCGTGTTCCCAGGTGAATCCGATCCCACCGTGCACCTGCAGTGCGAGCTGCCCCACGTCGGCCGCGCTGCGGCAGGCGAACGCCACCGCCGAGGACACCGCCCGCGTCCGCGCCGGCCCGGCCGGCTCATCCAGGGCCAGCGCCGCGGCCCACAGTGTCGCCCGCGAGGCCTCCACCGCCACGGCCATATTCGCCAGGTGATGTTTTACCGCCTGGAAAGAACCGATGGCAGAACCGAATTGGGTGCGCTGCCCAGCGTATTCGACGGTCATACGCAACAATCGGTCGGCGCAGCCGAGTGCGTCGACCGCCCGGAAGGTCGCGATCTGGTCGTTCACCGCACGGGTGGTGCCGGCCGGGACGAACGACCACTGCCATATCCCGAGCGTCAGGTCGACATCGACCTTGGCCCAGGACCGCAGCAGATCGAGTGTGTCGGCCACCGAGACCGACACGTCCCCGGCACCGATGACGGCCGCGACCTCGCGGCCGTCATCGGTCTCGGCCAGCAGCAGGACATGGTCGGCGTCGACCAGACCTGTTGCCGGCGTTGTTGTTCCGGAGATCTGCAAGGTATCTCCGGCCACCCGCACGTCGAGGGAGCCCGCGGACGCGACGGGGATGACGATCACTTCGCCGGCGCCCGCCTCGGCGGCCGCCGGATGCCCGATCCGTTCCAGAACCGCTGCGGCGATGGCTATCTCCGCGAGCGGAACCGCGCTGCCCGCCCGCCCGTGCTCTTCGGCGAGCACGAGCAGGTCGACATTGGTTCCGCCGGCGGCCTCGGTGAGCAGACCCGCCAGTCCCGACTCCACGACATGTTTACGGGCGTCGGCGGGAATCCGGGCCGGGCCGTCGTCGATACTCGCCCGCCGGTGCAGGATCGGATCGTGTTTGGCCAGCCACGCCCGCTCGGCGTCGGCGAGATCGAGTTGCTCTGTGCTGAGTGCGAAGTCCATCGCTACATCTGCGCCCAGATGGTCTTCTGCTTGAGGTAGATCTCGATGCCTTCCTGGCCGGCCTCATGGCCCCAACCGGACTGCTTGTAACCGCCGAACGGCATCGAATGATCGAACTGCAGCTGGCAGTTGATGCCGACGGTGCCGGCCTGCAGCCGCTTGGCCATCCGGTGCGCACGGCCGACATCCTTGGTCCAGATGGTGCCGGCGAGACCGTAGTCGCTGTCGTTGGCCAGCGCCGCGGCCTCGTCCTCGTCGTCGAACGGGAGGATGGTGACCACCGGGCCGAAGATCTCCTCGCGGTAGAGGCGGTTGGTGGAGTCCAGGTTGGTGGCGACGGTGGGATGCACGAAGTACCCGGTGCGGTCCACCCGATGTCCGCCGGTGACGTATTCAACGCCGTCGGCACGGCCCTGATCGATGTAACCCATCACCCGGTCGAGCTGGCGCTGGCTGATGATCGGCGCGATCATCGCGCCCTCCTCGTCGGGTCCGCCGAGCTTGACGGTGTTGGCGATGTTGGCGACGCCCTCCACGACCTGCTCGTACACGCCACGCTGGGCGAAGATGCGGGAACCGAGCATGCACACCTGACCCGAATGCAGGAAGCAGCTGATTCCGGCCATCATGATGGCCTTCTCCAGATCGGCGTCATCGAAGATGAGCACCGGCGACTTGCCGCCGAGTTCGAGGGTGACCTTGTTGAGATTGCTCGCCGCGGAGGCTTTGACGATCTCCCGGCCCACCTCGGTGGAACCGGTGAACGCGACCTTCTCCACATCGGGGTGTGCGGTGATCTGGGCACCTACGGTATGGCCGTAGCCGTTGACCATGTTGACCACGCCGTCGGGGATACCGGCCTCGCGCAGGATGCGGTCGAACACGAGCGCGGACAGCGGCGTCTCCTCGGCCGGCTTGACCACGGTGCTGGAGCCGGCGGCCAGCGCGGGCGCGAGCTTGGCGCAGTAGTTGAAGACCGGTCCGTTCCACGGGAAGATCAGGCCCACAACACCGTACGGCTCCTTCATCGTGTAGGCGTGCATGTGGGACTCGATGCCCATCAGACCGCCGGTGTTCACGTCGCGGGCGATACCCGACACCTTGGTGCACCAGCCGGCGTAGTAGCGGAACCACTCGGCGCCGACCTTGGTGATGGTCTCGGCCTGGAACGACGGGATACCGGTGTTGAGCGACTCCAACTCGGCCAGCAGCGGTGCGTTCTCCTCGATCAGGTCGGCGACCTTCCAGAGCACCCGGGCCCGCTCGTAATCTGCCTTGCCCGCCCACACCCGCGAATCCGCGGTCTCCTTGGCTCTGGCCACCGCGGCGTTCACCGCATCCGGTCCGGCATCGGTGAACTCGGTGATGAGTTCCTCGGTCACCGGGCTCACCACGGGAATGGTCGCCCCCGTCCCCGGTACGTCGCGAAGCTCGTCGAGCACATCCTGAACGGTCATGAATCTTCCTTTCGCCCTTCACACCTGGTTGCGCCGCACGCTATGTAGCGGCCGAACGGAACGTCGAGGCGATGTCTCGCTGGCCGGGAACCCGCCATCTCGTCTTTTCCGATCACGTAGCGCGCTTACCTGTTTCTTCCCGGTGGTCCGGACGATTCTCAAACGCATGTCCGAACCACCTGTCCCCGGTCCACCGATCGTGCTGATCGCACTCACCCGGCCACTGTTGGCGCAGGTCCTCGGCCCGGACCGGCCTCGGGACCGCGTCGCCCTGCTGGGCCGCCGCCTGGATGCGGCGGCGCACGCGGTGATCCTGGGCTCCGACCTGCTCGAGCAGTCGTCGGCCGGCTCCCGGGTCGAGGCCGGCCTCGACCCGAGCGTCGCCGCCATCACCCTCGCGGCCCACACCCACCGGGTCGGACTGGTGATCGCGGCCGCCGCCGGGCGCGATCATCCGTACAACCTGGCCCGACGGGTGGCCGGGGTCGATCACGCCACCGGGGGACGCGCCGGGCTCGCGATCGCCGCCGCCGACCATGCGGCCACCGCCGGCAACCCGTGGACGCGGGCCGATCAGGGCGTCGCGGCCGCCGACGCGGTGACCGCGATCCGCGATCTGTGGCGCAGCTACCCCGCCGACGCCATCATCGCCGACCCGAACACCGGGGTGTTCGCCGAATCCGACCGGATCGTGGCGATCGATCACCGTGGCGCGTACGACATCGCGGGCCCGTTCCAGGTGCCGTCCAGCCCGCAGGTGTGGCCGCCGGTGTTCGTCTCCGCCGCTGCGGAGATCGGAAGAGCGTCGTGTAGGGAAAGAGTGTAGAGCCTTGTGTAGATCT
>ERZ795062.3185-NODE-3185-length-10211-cov-6.429992_pt1 | contig 10211 bp, 8 predicted proteins | sample MGYA00375146_ERZ795062 | MGnify/ENA primary metagenome ERZ795062 (study PRJEB30191, sample SAMN05720281) | activated sludge metagenome | isolation source: Anaerobic digester | place: USA | collected 2015-07-16 ...
ATGATGACGCTCACCCACTACGCCACCGGCACCTCGCCCGTGATTTTCGGCTCGGGCTACACCACTCTGGCCGAATGGTGGAAAGCCGGTTTCATCATGAGCGTGGTCAACCTGATTGTATTTGTAGTGGTTGGCGCCGCATGGTGGAAAATGCTGGGTTATTATTAAACCATCGTAGTTAAAACCAAGAATGCCTGTCTGAAAACGGATTGAGAAAGTTTTCAGACAGGCATTTAGCTTTATCCCTTTACCTTTTCGAGTAACGCTTGATTCATCCGCAACCTGTTCCTTCCCCCGTCTTTAACGGGGGAAGGTTAGGATGGGGGCGTTTCAGTTAGTGAAGCATATCAACACGCCGGGAGTGCGGGCGGCTCGCCCGCAATTTGCCCGCAGGGCAAACTGAAAACCCAAAATATCAACCGTGCTCAAACCCCAAGCGCTGATGCAAGCGTACCGCTTGCCTGCGGGCGAGCCGCCCGCGCTCCCAAATAATACAATTACCCTTTCAGACAGGCATTCACCATTTTTTTGCTATACTGCCGCCATCTTATCTTTCCCTGTTCACACCCGCCATGCGCCTGTTATCCACCCTGCTGCTTGCCCTGCTGCCGCTCGCCTTTCTCGGCGTGATGGTGGCGGCTCCCTTGTGGGCATTAGCGGACTACGGCGGCAGTGTAGAATGGCAGCAAACACTGGACGATCCCTACATCCGAGAACGGATTCAGTGGACACTCATCCAAGCGCTGATCAGTTGCGCGGTAACGCTCGTGCTGTCGCTGCCGATTGCCTGGACGCTGGCGCGCCTCGAATTTCGCAGCCGGCGGCTGATCTTGCGGCTGCTGATGCTGCCGTTTGTGATGCCCACGCTGGTGGCGGCGATGGGCGTACTGGCGCTGTTCGGCGCGCGCGGCTTGCTGTTGCCCGGCTGGCAGGATACGCCGTATTTATTGCTGTACGGCAATGTGTTTTTCAATCTGCCGGTGATGGTGCGCGCCACCTATCAAGGGCTGCGACAAATCCCGGCGCACCGCCTGCAAGCCGCGCAAACGCTGGGGGCAAACGGCTGGCAACGCTGGTGGCATGTCGAATGGCCGGTGTTGCGACCGTGGCTGGCCGGCGGCGGCTGTCTCGTGTTTCTCTACTGCTTTTCCGGCTTCGGCCTCGCATTGCTGCTGGGCGGCAGCCGTTACGCCACTGTCGAAGTCGCCATCTACCGCCTGATTGCGGTGGAACTCAATATGCAGCAAGCCGCGGTGTTGGTGTGGCTGGTATTGGCGATTACCGCCGTGGCCGGTGCCGCCTACGCCTTGATCAGCCGCCACACCGTGAGCGGCACTTCCGTGCAAGCCGTGCCGCCCGCACCCTGCCGCACGCTGTCGCAACGGCTGCTGCTGGCGTTTTCGCTTGCCCTGCTGTTCCTCTGCTGTGCGCTACCGCTGGCCGCCATTGCCGTACAAGCCGCCGCGGCCGGTTCTTCTTGGCGGGTGCTGTGGCAGGCCGACACACTGGCCGCGTTGTGGAACACCTTGCGCTTTACCGGCGGCGCGATGTTAAGCGCCACCTTGCTCGGCATCCTGCACGCCGCGCTGGCGCGCCGCCTCGTTTGGGTGCGCGGCATCACCTTTCTGCCGTTTATGGTGTCGCCGGTGTGCGTCGCCTTCGGCGTGCTGCTGCTCTACCCCGAATGGAGCGCCTCGCTGCCGCTGTTGATCGCCACCTACGCGCTGCTCGCCTACCCGTTTATCACCAAAGACCTACTCGCCGCTTGGGACGCGCTGCCCGCCAGCTACAGCGCCGCCGCCCGCACCATGGGCGCCAACCGTTTTCAGACAGGCATTTACGTGACCACCCCGCTGCTGCTGCCCGCCCTGCGCCGCGGCCTCACGCTCGCCGCCGCCACCTGCATCGGCGAATTTGCCGCCACCCTGTTCCTGTCCCGCCCCGAGTGGCAAACCCTCACCACCCTGATCTACCACTACCTCGGCCTGCCCGGCGCGGATAACCGCGATCAGGCGATGGTGCTCTCATTCGTATTGATGGCGCTGGCGCTGGCGGTGTTTTTGCTGCTGGATGCTGCGGAGAAGAAAACGGCGCGTGTTTAGGTTTAAAAGATATAAAAAGCAAAATGCCTGTCTGAAAGATTATTTTTCAGACAGGCATTCTTTTATCCATCAACCTTTTCTTTTATCGTTTAATATGGTAATAGTATCAACTTTCTTTATTTAAATAACAGGAGCAGCAGATGGATTTGAACCAAGCCTTTTCGGCACTCAAGCACAGCAATCAAATCACCGTCGGCGCCGCATGGTTTCAAGGCCGCTCTTTGTTTGGCGGAGTCACGGCAGCGCTGATGCTGGCGAAATTGCAGCACATCCTCGAGCAACCGCACCGCTTGCGCAGCTTAAGCGTGAGCTTTGTCGCACCGATTGATGCCGCCGCACCCATCACCGTCGAAGCCCAAGTATTACGACAAGGAAAATCGGTATTACAAGGCGAAGTGCATATCCGGCAAAACGATGCGGTGGCGGCGGTGATGCTGGCGAGCTTCGGCGAAGCGCGCGAATCACAAGCCTTACAAGCCCATTCAACGCCCGCACCGCAATGGCAGAAACCGGAAAACCTCAGCAGCAAGAAAGACTTAAACGGCCTAGAACTGCCGTTTCTGCATTACTTGGATTTGCGCTGGGCGGAAGGCGCGGAAGCTTTTTCGGGCGCAGACAAAGCCACCTTTGGCGCATACATCCGCTGCCAAAACCAAAACGGCGACTTCACCCTGCCGCACCTGATTGCGATGGCCGACGGCTTTCCGCCCGCGCCTTCGGTATTGCTGGATAAAATCGTGCCGATGAGCAGCCTGACCTGGACGCTGGAATTGCTGCACGAACCGGTCAACATCAGCCTAGCCGATTTCTGGCAATACCAAGTCCACACCGACTATGCCGCCGAAGGCTACGGCCATTGCGAAGCGAGAATGTGGGATAAAAACGGGCAACTCTGTTTGATCAGTCGTCAAACGGTAACGGTATTCGGCTAAGCCTGCCGCTTACACAAAGCTATATAATTTATAAAACAAAATCAATTAGTTAGATTTATTTCAACCAAATCAGTCCATTAATGAGTAAAAACTCTTGATATATCAATTTAGTTGACACTATACTATTTTCCAGAAACTACCGAATCGACTCTAAAGGAGAATCAAGATGTCTTATGAAAACCGCTGGCAAACCGTAAAAGTAGACGTACAAAACCAAATCGCTTGGGTGGCGCTCAACCGCCCCGAAAAACGCAATGCGATGAGCCCAACCCTCAACCGCGAAATGGCCGATGTATTGGAAACGCTGGAGCAGGATGGCGATGTCGGCGTGGTGGTGATTACCGGCGAAGGCAGCGCGTGGACGGCCGGCATGGATTTGAAAGAATACTTCCGCGAAACCGACGGCCAGCCGGAAATCGCCCAAGAAAAAGCGCGCCGCGAAGCCTGCAAATGGCAGTGGCAAATGCTGCGTTTTTACGCCAAGCCCACCATTGCGATGGTGAACGGCTGGTGCTTCGGCGGCGCATTCTCTCCGCTGGTGGCCTGCGATTTGGCGATTGCCGCCGATGAAGCGGTATTCGGCTTGTCGGAAATCAACTGGGGCATCCCGCCGGGCAATCTGGTCAGCAAAGCAATGGCCGATACCGTCGGCCACCGCCAATCGCTGTACTACATCATGACCGGCGAAACCTTCAACGGCAAACAGGCCGCCGAAATGGGCTTGGTGAACAAGAGCGTGCCGTTGGCCGAGTTGCGCGCGGAAGTGGAAAAACTATGCCACACCCTGCTGGAGAAAAATCCGGTGGTACTGCGCTATGCCAAAAACGGTTTCAAACGCTGCCGCGAGCTGACTTGGGATCAAAACGAAGATTACCTGTATGCCAAGCTCGATCAGGCGCTGTTCCGCGATCCGGAAGGTGGCCGCGCCGAAGGTATGCGCCAATTCTTGGATGAAAAGAGCATCAAACCGGGCTTGCAGACTTATAAACGCTGAATGCCTGTCTGAAAATATCAGGAGAACATCATGAAACGTTTATTGTTAAGCCTGTTTCTTTCGTTCGGCTTGCTGCATACCGCCCCAGCAGTTGCCGCCACCTCGGTGCAAGACGTGAAAGAACCTTCGCTCGAACTGGCCTTCACCATCGATGTCAAAGTAGACAAGCCTTTGCTGGTGGGGCAAGACCAACAGCATGGTCGACGCCAGTTGGTTTCGATTACCGGCGGCAAGGTCAACGGCAAACTGAACGGTGAAGTACTGCCCTACGGCGTGGATAGCCAGATCATACGGCCAAACGGCTTAACCGAATTGGTTGCGCGCTACGCCATTAAGCTGGACGACGGTGCCACTGTTTATATCGACAATGCCGGTATCCGCCGCATCAATGATCCCGAAGCCGCCAAACAGGCCGCGCAAGGCAAAATCGTTGATCCCAAACATGTTTATTTCGCTACCGTTGCTAAGTTTGAAACCTACAGCCCGCAATATAAATGGCTGGAAGAATCGATTTTCATCTGCTATGCGGTGCGGCTACCCGATCGGGTATTGTTGAAATTTTACCAAGTGAAATAAGGCTACCATACGGCATAAACAGCGTTTCATTAAATAATTCAAACAATTAAATCCATCTGAAAACTTATTTTTCAGACAGGCATTCTATTCAGGAGCACCCCATGAACCCAGTACAACTATTCATTAACGGCCAATCCCGCCCCGCTGCCGACGGCGCCACCTTCGAGCGTTTCGGCCCTTTAAGCGGCCAAGCGGTCACTCAGGCCGCAGCCGGTAAAAAAGCGGATGCAGATGCGGCGGTGGAAGCGGCGGCCAAGGCATTTCCGGTGTGGTCGGCGCTGCCGCCGGGCGAAAAGCGCAACCGCTTGCTGAAAGCGGCGGATTTGCTGGCTTCGCGCGCCGAAGCGTTTATCAAAATCGGCATCGAAGAAATGGGTTCCAGCGGTGCTTGGTACGGTTTCAATGTGCATCTGGCGGCCAATATGCTGCGCGATGCCGCCGGTATGGTTACCCAGATTCAGGGCAATGTGATTCCGAGCGACGTGCCGGGGCGCATGGCGATGGCGATGCGCGTGCCTTGCGGCGTGGTGGTCGGCATGGCGCCGTGGAATGCGCCGGTGATTTTGGCCACCCGCGCGCTGGCGATGCCGCTGGCCTGCGGCAATACCGTGGTATTAAAGGCTTCGGAAACCTGCCCGGCCACCCATGAATTGCTGGTAAAAACCTTGCATGAAGCGGGCTTGGGCGAAGGCGTGGTGAACTTGGTCACCCACAGCGCAGAAGATGCGCCGGAAGTGGTATCGGCGCTGATTGCCCATCCGGCGGTGAAACGGGTGAATTTCACCGGTTCCACCCATGTCGGCAAAATCATTGCCAAACAGTGCGCCGAATACTTAAAACCGGTGGTGCTGGAACTGGGCGGCAAAGCGCCGGTGATTGTGTGCGAAGACGCGGATTTGGACGAAGCGGCCAATGCGATTGCCTTCGGCGCGTTTTTCAACCAAGGCCAGATTTGCATGAGCACCGAGCGTGTGTTGGTGAACGAAAAAGTGGCTGATCAATTAATCAGCCGCCTGAAAGCGAAAATCGACGGTTTTGTGACCGGCGACCCGCGCGAGCAGGTGCACATCGCCCATGTGGAAAGCCGCCGCGCTGCCGACCGCATCTTGGCGATGGTGCGCGATGCGGAACAAAAAGGTGCGCGCGCGATTACCGAATACCGTGTAAACGGCACCGCCATCAGCCCGATTCTGCTCGACGGCATTGCGCCGGGCATGGAGTTGTACACCGAAGAATCGTTCGGCCCGGTATGTACCTTAGAGCGGGTGAAAGACGATGAGGAAGCGGTGACCAAAGCCAACGATTCGGTATTCGGCTTGTCGGCAGCGGTGTTCAGCCGCGACATCGGCCGCGCGATGGCTCTGGCGCAACGAATCGAAAGCGGCATCTGCCACATCAATTCGGCCACGGTAGACGACGAAGCACCGATGCCGTTTGGTGGCGTAAAAGACAGCGGCTACGGCCGGTTCGGCTCGCAGGCGTCGATCAACGAATTCACCGAATTGCGTTGGATCACCATGCGTAGCACGCCCAAGCATTACCCGATTTAATCGAACTGCCTTTTCAGACAGGCATTTATATATCAATCAAATAACCGCTCTAAAAAGAGCAATGCCTGTCTGAAAAAATGCTGCAAAGGAGAAACAGCATGACCCAATCCTATCTGGATTATCCCATCCGCCCGGTGAAGCTCGGCGGCCATGAAGTCGACGTGCGCGAAGAAAAAGGCGTGTACTACATCCACCCGCGCGAAGTGTTAGAACCTTATCCCGAAGTGTTGTCGCAGCGTTTGTATGAAAACGCCGAACGCTATCCCGACCGCCTGTTTGTATCCCGCCGCGGTGCCGACGGCCAATGGCAGAGCTACACCTATGCACAAGCACTGGCGGCGGTGCGCAACATCGCCCAGGCGCTGCTGGCTTACGATTTATCGGCCGAACGCCCGCTGATGATTCTTTCCGAAAACTCGCTGGAAACCTTCCTGCTCAATTTCGGCGCCATGGTGGCGGGCAAACCTTACGCCTATGTCGCGCCCGCCTATTCGCTGGTGGCCGAAACGCCCGACAAACTGCGCCACGTAATCGACACGCTCACCCCCGGCATGTTTTTCGCCGGCGACGGCCACGGCTTTCTCAAACATCTGGCCGCCTGCGGGCAAGCCGAGCAGCCGATTATCACCACCACCGGCGAAATCGACGGCCAAGCCTGTCTGAAATTCGATGACTTTTTAAACACCCCGGCCACCGATGCCGTCGAGCAGCGCCACGCACAAATCCGCGCCGACGACATTGCCAAATTTATGTTCACTTCCGGCTCCACTTCACTGCCGAAAGTGGTGCCCACCACCCACAAAATGCTGTGCAGCAACCAGCAAATGCTGCGCCAAACCCTGGCGCAAATGGAAGACGAGCCGCCGGTATTGGTGGACTGGATGAGCTGGCACCACACCTTCGGCGGCAGCCACAATCTGGGCATCGTGCTGTATAACGCCGGCAGTTTCTATATCGACGACGGCCGCCCCACCCCCGACCGTTTCCACGAAACCATCCGCAACCTGAAAGAAATCTCGCCCACCATGTACCTGAACGTACCGGTGGCTTGGGCGGCGTTGGCCAACGCGCTCACCGAAGACGCCCAACTGCGCGAAACCTTTTTTAAACGGGTGAAGCTGCTGTTTTTCGCCGGCGCCGCCCTGTCGCAAGATTTATGGCAGAAGCTTTCCGACATCAGCTACGCCCACTGCGGCGAGCGCATCCGCATCATGGCCGGCCTCGGCATGACCGAAACCTCCCCTTCCTGCACCTTCACCACCGGCCCCACCAATCTCGAAGCAGGCTTTGTCGGCTTTCCCGCCCCCGGTTGCGAAGTGAAGCTGGTACCGGTAGACGGCAAACTCGAACTGCGCGTGCGCGGCCCGCACGTAATGCCCGGCTATTGGCGGCACGACGACGGCCGCGCCAGCTTCGACGAAGAAGGTTTCTATTGCACCGGCGACGCCGTGCGCCTGCACAATCCCGACAATATCGCCGACGGCTTGGTATACGACGGCCGCATCGCCGAAGATTTCAAACTCAACACCGGCACTTTCGTGAACGTCGGCGAGTTGCGCAGCCGCATCCTGATTCACGGCAACGAGTTGATTGAAGACGTGGTGTTGGTAGGCGAAGGCAAAGACGAAATCGGTGCCTTAGTGGTAGCCAAACCCACCGTTACCCGCCGCCTGAGCGGCCTGCCCGATGCCGCTTGGCCGGAAGTATTGCGCCATCCCGCCGTGCAAGCGTGGTTTCAGCACTTTATGGCCGAAATCAACCACGGCTTCGGCGCCAGCTCGAAACGCATCGCCCGCCTGTACCTGATGGAGCGCGCACCCGACCCGAATATCGGCGAGAAAACCGATAAAGGCACGCTCAACCAGCGCCTGCTGCGCAATAACCGCGCCGCCGAAATCACCACCTTATATGGCGAGGATGACGACCCGCTGAGGTTTGTGGCGCCTTAAAAAAGGTTTTCAGACAGGCATTTTCGTTACCCCAACAAGGCATCGTCATACTCGGGCTTTGACCCGAGTATCTCCAACCCTTGTATGAGTGCTCGGGGTAACGTAGCAACCTTGTTCCCTCCCCCGTAGCTCAAAGAGGACAAGATTGACACGCTGCGCTAGTCAATCTAAGCCGGGGAGGGCTAGGGAGAGGGCAAAACGCTTGCTGCGCTGAAATGCTGTTTACTCAAGCTTAAGCAAACCCTTTGAGAAACCAAAAAGATACTCGGGTCTAGCCCGAGCATGGCGGCCATAGCCATTATGGTTCCGATTCACCCTAAACTTTTAAAGCATCGCCGATGCACCCCAGCATTTCACAATTAAAAAACCGCCGCTGCTAAACCCATCCATTCAGCGGTCATAACCATCAAAAGAGGAGAGAAACCATGACTGCTGAAGGCAAAACCATACAAAACAGCGCCAAAATCACGCTGGCGCTGTGTTTCCTGCTGGCTCTGATGGAAGGTTTCGACCTTCAATCGATGGGCGTTGCCGCGCCGATGATGCGCGAGGCGTTCCAGCTTGAACCCAATCAATTAGGCATGGCGTTTTCTGCCGCTACCTTAGGCACCCTGCCCGGCGCGCTGCTGGCCGGCAAACTCGCCGATATGTACGGCCGCAAGCCGATTTTGATTGTGAACACCATTCTTTTCGGCTTAATGAGCGTGTTAACCGCCCATGCCGAATCGTTTCCGCTGCTGTTGGCCGCACGTTTCCTCACCGGCTTAGGCTTGGGCGGCGCACTGCCGATTCTGATTACTATGGCCACCGAAGCGGTAAGCCCGAAATGGCGCGGCACCGCGGTGAGCGTGATGTATTGCGGCGTACCGGCCGGCGGCATTCTCACTTCATTGGTGGCGATTTCGATGGCCAAGCAATTCGGCTGGGAATTGATTTTCTATGTCGGCGGTTTTGCGCCGCTGCTGCTGTTGCCGATTATCTGGTTTTTCCTGCCCGAATCGAAGGCCTATCTGCAAAGCAAGCTGGAAGCGGAACAACAGCGCTTTTCAATTCCGCACATCCTGTTTGGCGAAGGCCGTTTGTTTGGCTCGATTCAGTTGTGGATCAGCTTTTTCTGCACGCTGATTGTGCTGTATGTATTGCTCAACTGGCTGCCGACGCTGTTTGCCAACCAAAACTTCAGCCGCGAAGAAATCAACTACGTGCAAATCGGCTTCAATGTCGGCGGCGTATTGGGTACCCTGCTGCTGGGCTTGCTGCTGGATAAACTCAACATCAAAGCGGTAATCATCATGATTTATGTGGGCATGCTGGCGGCGCTGTATGCGCTTTCCGAAGGCTCGTCGCTCTCGGCTTTGATCGCGGCCACCACCGCCTGCGGCATCTTCATCATCGGCGGACAAGGTGCGCTTTACGCTCTGGCCGGGATGTTTTATCCTGCCGCCATCCGCGGTACCGGCGTCGGCACCGCGGTGGCAGTCGGCCGCGCCGGCTCGTTTGCCGGGCCGATCTTGGCCGGCCTGATTCTGGGTGCCGGCCAAGCCAGCGGTGCGGTGATTTCCGCCGCCATTCCGGTGATTGCCGTTGCCTTTATCAGCGCCTTCTTGTTGGTATTGCGCTTTAAACACCACAAACACGATTAGTTAGAAAGAAACAATATGGATCAGATGGGGTTTGCCAATCAGGATTTGCCGACCGTTAGCTACAACTTGGGGCGTTTGGACAAACTGGTACACCAGCAACTGAGCGAGGCGCTCAAGCCTCTGGGCGTGAGCCTGCCGCAGTTTACGATACTGTCGCATCTGGCGCGGCGCGGCGCCACCGCCAATGCCGCGCTAGCCACCCGCTCGTTTATTTCGCCGCAAGCGACCAATCAGATTGTGAACACCATGATGGCGCACGGCTGGGTGAGCAAGCAAAACGACCCCAACCACGGCAGAATGGTGCTGATTCAGCTCACCGACAGCGGTTTGGCGGTTTACCAACGCTGCATGGTCGAAGCAGAAGCTTTTGAAAACACCATGCTGGCCGGTTTGTTGCCGGAGAATGTGATGATGTTCCGCGCCACTTTGCAGCGCTTGCTGGATAACTTGAATCAGCGGGATTGA
>ERZ795062.3190-NODE-3190-length-10184-cov-437.677066_pt1 | contig 10184 bp, 8 predicted proteins | sample MGYA00375146_ERZ795062 | MGnify/ENA primary metagenome ERZ795062 (study PRJEB30191, sample SAMN05720281) | activated sludge metagenome | isolation source: Anaerobic digester | place: USA | collected 2015-07-16 ...
TGTCCAGCACCTGTCTCAGCAATGATGCGCTTCTTTCCCATACGTTTTGCCAGTAGGACTTGCCCCAGTGTGTTGTTGATTTTGTGAGCGCCCGTGTGGTTTAGGTCTTCTCGCTTTAAATAGATCTTTGCTCCGCCCAGCTGTCTTGTTAGGTTTTCAGCGCAGTAAAGTGGGGTAGGTCGTCCATCGTAGTCATGTAGGTAATAACGGTATTCTTCCATGAACTGCTGATCATTTCTGGCCTTATTGAATTCTTCTTCCAGTTCAATGAGTGCCTGCATAACCGCCTCGGGCACGTACTGTCCTCCAAACTCGCCAAACTTTGCCTTTTCATTGGTAATCATGTATAAAAGACCTCCCTCTTATTGGAAAAATGAAGCCTGATTGGCCATTAAGTGCTCCACCGCTAGCATTTGTCATGCATAAAGTCTGAACTGAGTCAGTGGAAACAAACGTTCTTGTAAAGATGTTTACAAAGACTGAAAGATTAAGTCGCATGCGTGGTTTATTGGTGTAACACGTACAGAAAGATTTACGTAATCTGGAGACTGTAGACGCATCTAAATACGGTTCAAACGTCTTTGGGAAACAGAGAATGCTTTGCTTTTCTAACGGAAAAAGGGTATTATGCGCTGCGCCAGCGCCAAAGGAGGTGAGTCGTTCTGCGCCACTTTAGAGTGGCCTCAGATGAAACAATGGGATTCTGTGGGGTGAAAGTGCTTCTTGCAGTCGAGCAACGTTCTCTGACTGCCAGTACCGTAAACCGCATTAAAGGTCACCTCCTAAAGGTTTATTAGAGCTTACTATAGGGCAAAAGATCCCAAAGGAGGTTAAATAACATTTAAGCAGGAACACATTCATTCGCGTAGCAAATCGATCAATTCAGAAATGTTAGAAAGGTTTGTTAAGTCCCAAAATGTTTGCCTGCGTTATAGGCTGCTAAGATTGAGTTCACCCTTCCTAATGATTCGCAATAAGATATCAACCACTGACGCATCATATTCTTTACCTCTGCCGTTCTGTAATTCTTTTATGATTTCTCGTGTGCTTCTCGCAGGTCTGTAGGGGCGATAAGCACTCATCGCTTCGACAACGTCACAGACACTCAAAATGCGAACTTCAAGACTCAATTCGTCACCGCTTAGGCCATCTGGATAGCCAGAACCATCCAGCCGTTCGTGGTGGTGAAGTGCCATTTCAGCTACAGGCCAAGGGAAATTAGCATCTTTTAGTATCTCGTAACCTCTCTTTGCATGAGTACGAACAAGGTTCCACTCTTCTTCTGTGAGTGGTCCAGGCTTGTTGAGTAGGCTCTCAGGTATGGATATCTTACCAATGTCATGCAACAGCCCACCTATGTAAAATCCTCGTAGCCTGTCTTTATCTAATCCCAATTTACGTCCAACAAGGAGAGCGAGTTCTGCCACGTTTCGTTGATGAGTTGCGGTGTAGGGGTCTCTGGAGACCATTGCACGCGAAACAGTTTCTGCTAAATCCACGAAGGACTTCTCAAGCTGCTCTTGCGCTTTCTTGTTTTCCGTGATGTCCCTTGCAATGATCTGGACCGTAATTTCTCCCTTCTCTGGAATTTTGATCGGAACGAAGATGTTGTGGAACCATCTTCCTGCACGTTGGTCTTCAAAAACTTGCGTTTGCCACTCGTTGCAGGCTTTTCTAACCATCTTTAGGCGGTAATTGGCAACATGTTTAGGCATTAGATCATGAAAGGTCTTACCGATAACTTCTTCTTCCGAAGAGAAGCCTAAGCTTTTGATCATAGCCATGTTAGCAGTTATGAACCTTCCGTCCAGATCAACTTGGGCGATTACGTCTGGAGAACTTTGAAAGAGAAGACGGTACCTTTCTTCAGATTCTCTTAGTTTTTCCTGAACTTGCCTCCGTTCGTTGCGCGTTTCGGCATCCCTGAGCTCTCTTTGAATGACCGGAGCCAATTTTGCCAAATTATCTTTCATAACAAAATCATGTGCACCCGCTCTCATGAGTTCTACTGCGGTCTGTTCGCCAATCGCGCCTGACACGATAATAAAGGGTATGTCTAGTCCTGTTTCCTTGAATATGCTCAACGCTTCAGCAGCACCGAAACGTGGCATGGCATAGTCAGAGAGAATAACGTCCCATTGCTCTTCAGACAATGCATTTCTCATTTCTTCGGGCGTATCAACCCTTCTGAAAGTAATATTGCACCCAGCACGTTTCAGCTCACGTACTATTAGTAGTACATCGTCTTCCCAATCTTCCACGAATAACACACGAATTGGTATAGGCATCTATTTATTCTCCCTCATAGGGAACTCGTTCAAGAATAACCAATATAATCCTAACTGGCGTATGGCTTCAGAGAATTGTATGTAATTGACGGGCTTACACACGTAACTATTTGCTCCCAGTTCATAACTCCGGATCAAATCTCTTTCCTCATTAGAGGAAGTCAAAATCACCACAGGAAGTAGCTTTGTGCGTTCATCAGCTCTTATACGTTGGAGTACTTCAAAACCATTTACTCTGGGTAGTTTTAGATCAAGAAATACCACTGTGGGCATGACATTGAGATTGCGTCCCGCATATGGACCAGTCCCGAATATGAAATCTAATGCTTCAACACCATCATGAACTACTACTACTTCTACTAGGATGTCACTCCTTGAGAGCGCTCTCAGAGTTAGTTCCACATCATCAGCACTGTCCTCTACAAGCAAGACAAATCTTCTATCCATATCCCTCTCCTTCATAGCTGAAGAGTAAAGTAGAAAGTTGCACCTTTCTCAACCTCCCCTTCAGCCCAAACCTTACCTCCATGACGATGGACAATTCTTTGCACTGTTGCAAGTCCGATACCAGTGCCTTCGAATTCATCCTGCTCGTGCAGACGCTGAAAAGGAACGAACAACTTGTTCACATAAGCCATATCGAACCCTGCCCCGTCATCTCTAACAAAATAAACTCTCTTACCTTCACATTCCTTTGCGCCGAACTCTATGACGGCGTCTTTGTGCTTTGAAGTAAATTTCCATGCATTGTCGAGAAGATTCTCCAAAACTATCCTAAGAAGATGAGAATCTCCATACGCTTTGACGTTCTGTGCAATTATGAATTTCACATTTCTGTCGGGTTGCCTTTCTTTAAGCTCTGCTGCAATGTTCTCCACTATGGTTGTTAAGTCAACCTCCTCGAAATGGATCTCAGCTCTCGTCACCCGAGATAAGGTCAACAGGTCATTGATGAGTTGCGACATACGCAGGCTTGCGGCACGTATACGTCTAAGATAATCCTTACCTTGATCGTCTAGCTTGTCCGCATAATCCTCTAGTAACACTTGACTAAAACCATCTATGCTCCTTAGAGGAGCGCGAAGATCATGTGAGACAGAATAACTAAAAGCTTCTAACTCCTTGTTGGCTTCTTCTAATTCCCTGCGTGCTTTTGTATCCGTTATGTCAGAAATTGTGATAAGAGTGGCAACTCTACCGTTGTAATCAATCAAACCGTTACTAATGAGTGCATAAAAGAAACTGCCGTCTTTCCTTAGCAGTCTGATTTCATAGGTTTCTGGTTCTAAGGATCCCGATTGCCTTTTATGGGCCCGTGATAGAATCGCGCTACGTTCAGCCGGGTGAATCAAATCAGCTATGGGTAAACCTATGAATTCTTCGGGGCTATAGCCAAGCATTGTAGCCATTCTCCTGTTGGCAAAAACGATTCTATTGTCTTGGTGTATGCCGATACCTACCAGCGCATGGTCAATAAGAGTTCTGTACTTTTGTTCAGAGGCTCTTAACTCTTGCTCCACTTTTTTATACTCAGTTATGTCCAGGGCTGTCACCACAATTCCCACTATCTCTCCTTCCTGATCTTTCACTGCAGACGCCGAAAAAAGCACGGGAACTTGCTCGCCATTTTTCTTTACTAAAGTTAATTCCTGACTGCGAATGGTCCCTGATTCAAGAAGTGCAGCCATGTCTATCCCATCCGCGATGCTTCCAATATCCTTTCCCTTCAGTTCTTGTTCGGTGTAACCAAGTAACTCATAAACTCTCTTGTTGGCAAGGACGATTTTACCGTCAACACCAACTAGCATTAACGAGTCAGCCACTGTGGATAATATGTCCTCGGCAGCAGTGGCTGGTGTCAATGCCATAAAGCCATACCTTTTTACTGCATAAACTAATCCACCTGCCCAGCTAAGAATAAAAACATCTGCTAGGGGTGGTACGGTTCCAATCCCTAACATGGGTAGCATTACGTCTGTTGTCGTACCCAAAATAAGTGAGACAAGTGCATTAACGTAGAATATTCTTGCCTGTTTTTTCTCTCGTACACTATTAGTTCTGTGTTCAAAATCCAAAGCCGAATACATACAACCAACGACAAAGAGAAGGTAATACATGGAAAAAGCAAAAGACATTGGAGAAATTTTCCAAACACTGGACCACCCATACGGTTGTCTTACTAGATCAACAATGAGGTTACCATTCCATTGCTCGTAAATAAAGAACGCGGCTAGGAACAAGCAAACTGCAATAAAACTCTTCTTTTTCAGCAATTTCTCATGATGCGAAAAACCTAAGTAGAACCAGAGAACTCCTACAGGAAAGCTACACCAACCGATGGAAGCTACGTTCATCCAAAATGTTGCTGCGTTAACCGTGGAAGCGCTGTGGAGAAACGTAAATGCGAAACTCCAAATTGCAAACGGCATTATGGCCAAGGCACATAGTCTGTTGAGAAGCTCCTTGCGGTTCAGATTCAGTACAAACCAAATCAGGTAAACATACACTACAAAAGCAAAGAAGTTGATCAGAACAGTAAACAACTGTAAAGCATTCATGTAGAAATAATAGCCCCTCTCCAGATTATTCTTGCCTCAAACGGGAGTTTCTCTGTTTCCCTTTTCCCCGTTTCTCAACATCTCTTTTCATTGTTTATGAATAAATATTACGACATAATTTGGGAAAAAGGGTTTCTAACATTACTTTAGTTTACTTGTAACTGTTATAGGGCACATGTCCTTCTTTGGGTAAATATGACTTTGGTAGTGTCTCTTTGTTAGGAATAGTCTTCCCTTATATTTGGTTGTCGAACCAGTCGACGTGCGCGTTTTAGAGGGGTTCTGGTAGCTGGAAGCACAATCTTTCTGTGGACGACCAAAGAGGGATGCCTCAACGCGATTATAGACCGTCACTTACGCACTTTCTTTGTGTTTCCTGTGGACGGTTTTTCCCTTCTTGGTACAAGGAGCCAGTTATATGTTGTTATTGTACCAATTTAAAAAGGCAAGGTTAGGATTGGTTCTCAAGTAGTCCTGACCTTGCCTTCTCCTGTTTTTCTGCCTTATCAGATTACTCTTTGAGTACACCTAAGGTTTTTAGTGCTTCTTGGAGCTTTTCCTTTAGTTTCTCCTTGTTAAAGAAATCGTCAACTCCTACTACAACTTTTCCGTACTTTTTGACTTGGTCTGCGTAAAAGGTTTGCACTACCACTACATCATAGTTTGACCCAACCAAGCTTCCAATATCGGAATGTTCAACTGTGGCCGGCACGTTGAGTTCTTTGAGCACATCTTCAACGTTCATTTTTAGAATTAGGCTGCTTCCCATGCCAACGCCGCATGCTGCCACCACTTTTAGCTTATCTGTCATCCAATGCACCTCCACTACTTTTTCACATCAGCGACTTTATAAGACTACTGATGCCAACAATGATCCACGTGATTATATACCAGTCAGGATCTGCCAGTACTGCAAGTTCAGGAGCCGTGTTACTGAGCATGGGCCAGGTAATGGCTTGGCCAAAAGCCAGGAACAAGCCGTTAAGAGCACCACCAAGCACAGCTCCTTTCCAACCTCCTGTGGCGTTACCGAATATGGCAGCACCTGCACCTGGGAAGAACAGCATGATCATGGAGGGCACAATGGTGGCATAGCCCGTTACACCAAAGATAACCATGAGTATGAGGAAGACCACTGTGGAACTTATGAACCCAATGAGCACTGCAGTAGGTGCGTAAGGGAAAACCACAGGAACGTCTAAAGCGGGGCGCGCACCCGGAATGAGCTTTTGAGAAATTCCCCTGAATGCCGGTACGATTTCACCCAAGAAGAGCCTTACACCGTAAAGTAGAATGGTTATTCCCGCTGCGAAGCGGAGCCCTTGCAATATTGCCCAAACTACGAAATTCAGGTTGCCTGCTAACTCAACTACGACCGCTCTGTCTGCAAAGAACACGGCGATAAGAAGGATAATACCGATGATGAAAGCCGTTCCCACTGTGATGTCGTTCATGAATGACAGTCGCTGAGGTATTTTTATATTTTCTGTACTGTCTTCGGGTTTGCCTATGTACCCACCAAGCGCTCCTGCAAAGTACGCCACGCTGGAAGAGGTGTGGCCATATCCAACGTCATCGCTCTTTGTAACTTTCTTCATGTATTTATGGATTATGCGAGGCTGCAAAGTCCAGTAAAGAGCAATCAAAATGGCTCCTATGACAATTAGCCAGCCCTGACTCATGCCAGGGAACACTTCCAAGAAGCTTGCTGTGATAACCAAGGAAATCCACCACATCAAGTGACCGGTCAAATACACAAACCCCGTATTGAACAGCCTCACCAGGATTAGGTGAATGAGAAAGCCCAAAGCCATTATGGACACCGCAATGCTGCCAAAGTTAGCGGTAAAGTTATCCAAAGTATTCTGCGCAACAGGCGCTGATATGCCAAAAGCAGAAGAAACGATGGTTTGGAAAGAAGACAAGCCAGCTGTGAAGAGGTCGGTTCCAGCCAGCATGATTAGAATGCCAACTACGGCTTTAATAGTGCCCGAGATGACCTCTTCTACAGGTTTCCTTTGAAGGATAAGACCGATCATGGCCACGATGCCGATTAAAATGGCCACTTGATTAAAAATGTTGTTCACCAAGAAGTTGATGAACGCCGCCATAACTTCTCACACCTCCCTTTTTAGGATGACAACTGGAAGTTAATCAATAATTGGGTTACTTCGCTCACCTCCTTTGCATTTCTTATGATAGTTACAGCTTCGTCGCTGCCAAGTAGCTGAGCAAGCTCCGCAAGCATCTGTATGTGAGAGGTGTTATCGGTGGCACAGAATGAAACCACAATGTCCACCGGATCGTTCTCTTTGTTACCGAACTCGACTGGGTTTACCAAGGTTACCAAACTCAAGCCAGGCGTGATAACTCCGGCCTCAGGCCTTGCATGTGGCATGGCAATACCAGGTGCTATGACGCTGTAAGGCCCAAGTTCTTTTACTGTTTCTACCATAGCCTCTATATAACTTGGCTTGGCAAAGCCTGCATTTACCAAGAGCTCTCCGCCCATGCGCACTGCTTCTTCCCAATCCGTAACCTGAGCTTTAAGACGAATCGCTTTTTCAGTGAGAATGTTTTCGAGCATTGTATACCTCCCAGTGAAAGTTTGCCTACTTTAATTCTAGCAGTAAAAATATTAATACACTCATACAAACAAAGGGGGGCCTGCAAAGATAGGCAAGCCCCCTTAGAGTTTTTTTCTGTACATCTACTAAGTACTTTGGGAAGACAAAGCGCGTTTTGCTATTGCCTCGGAAGCAGCGGCAAACGTAAGCAAGAATAGTGCTACGCTTACCAAAATGAAAGCGATAACATTGGCAGTTAAAGCTTTAATGGTGGAATCAAAATACAAGGAAACACTTAACATTGTGTAAGGCCTTAAGAGCTTCCAGAGGTTTACATCCCACAGTATTCTTACTAGCGGTTTTAGATAGAGCGCCAGTTCTACTCCATAAATTAGTATGCCTGTTGATAAAGGCACAATCACATCATCGCTTCTTGAAGAAATAAGCACTACTGCGGATGCAACGGCAATTAAGCCAAGTATAATCATGGCAAAGCAAAATAGGTAAAACATCCCATTACTCATTCTTATATCTAAGTTTGCTGTTTCAAAAGCTTTGCTGCCTAGGTCGAGAGGTGTTTTACTTGCCAAAGATACAGCGGCAGTTACCAAAAAACCTGCTGCTGTAATGAGAATTGTGTAAAATGTGGTGGCTTCGATTTTTGCTTTTTTCCTAAACGTTTTGCCGTAAAAGCAGGTATCCCCGAGCTCTTCCATTCCATTTTTCTTGTCACCAGCCAAAATTGGCGCTGCATTGAGAAGAACAGCTATAAAGAGAAATGTAGGCAAGTAAAGATTTATCATGGTAGTAAACAGGTTTCCATCAAGTACTTGTAGCCACGTTTGTCTAAAGCTTTCCGAAAAATAAACGCCGCAGGTAAAAAGCACGTAAACAGCAAGCACAATCAATGTCCAATGGTTGTTTAGTAGTATTTTTAGTTCAGCCATCATAAGGTGTTGGTAGGTTCCGCCTTTAGCGCTCATGCAATTATCTCCTTCCTATTGTAGAAAACATAAGTGAGCAAAATAGCTACAGCGAATATAACTGCTTGAGTAATCAAGGTAAGTCCTATAGTGGGGATGGCACTGTTCCCTATGATAAACACTTTTGCATTTCCCAAAACGTCTGTAAGTGACATAAGAGAGAATGTGCTAACGTCAGCAAGTATTGTCCTCATGGAACTAATATATTGACCTTCAACATTTAGTGAATAAAGGGCACCAATGGCAAAATAGATGCCTGAGATGAAGAAACTAACTAAATTACTTCTGCATAGGGAAGATATGCACAATGTTACCGCCGTTAAGACGATGGCTCCCAGTAAGGATCCTGCAAGCTGACAAAGATAGAACTGCAAAGCCCACATGGTATTAGGCATCTTGTAAAAGGATGTAAGGCTGTTTATGGGGGTGTTTTTGAAGGGAAGGCCGTAAACATGCATATAAAGAAGCGCTGCCAGAGCTTGGAATATGATTACAACTATTGCGGCAAATAAGCAACTTGCCAGTAGCTTGCTCCAAAATAATTTGCTTCTGCCATTTTTGGTCGTAAGTAATATGCCATGCATTTTACTGGTGTATTCGCCCGTGTAAACACCAGCTATGCCAAGTATCACCACAAAGGCTATCAATAATGGAAGCATAGAGTTGTTAATATCTATCCAGTCATCCCAGCGTGTAAGATTCGGCTCCATCTTAGGCATGTTTGTGTACGGCTGAAGCAAATACCTGTTGAGCGGTGTATCTGGTTCGTTCTTTAGTTCTTGTATCATTTTATTCAAGGTAACGTTTCGCTCAACTAAGCTTTCAATGCGCAGGGCTGCTTCATCCTTCAACTGTTTTTCCACATCATAACCTTTGTAGATTTTCCCTTGGTATTGTTCAATAGTTTGTGCTATTCTGGGCGAAATAAGCGGCTGTAGCTCGTCAAAAGTAACGTTAAATTCATTTTTTATAACATACTCTTGTACTTGCGGGTCATAAGCTGCATCCATTATTTCCTGAAACACCGGCTGCAATGCTCTTTTGCTGTACACTACAGAGAAATTGTCGGCAAGGTTAAGAATAAGGTACGCGTAGAAAAGTGCAAGCAGCAAAGCTAATATCCATACGTACTTCTTTGAAACAATTTTCTTGAACTCTGCACCGATAAGGTTCATTCGTCCTGGCCTCCGAAAACATAAACGAAGACATCTTCTAAAGAAGGTTCTGCCGGCGTTGCATCTTGAAGTGGTTTTGAATCGCTTACGATACGAATTTCAAAATGGTCATCTCTTTGAAGTACGTTGCCAATGGGAAACTGCCTTTTAAGTTCATTAAGCTCTCGATGTGTAACAGTAGCAAGCCATACCTTTCCTTCAACCATGTGACGGAGGTTTTCGGTGGTATCACAGTTTACGACTTTGCCTTCCTTTAGCAGAATGACTTGGCCTGCTATGGACTGCACATCAGAGACGATATGTGTGGAAAGAATGATGATGCGGTCTTCGGAAAGCTCGGAAAGGATATTTCTAAAACGTATGCGCTCGTTAGGATCTAACCCTGCTGTGGGTTCGTCCAGAATAAGGATCTGGGGATCGTTAAGCAGCGCCTGAGCAATGCCGATACGCCTTATCATGCCTCCGGAAAACTGACCGAGCTTCTTATTTTTCACATCTGCTAAACCCACTAAATCGAGAAGTTCATCTATTCTGCGGATTGCGTACTTTGGGTCCAGCCCTTTGAGTGCCCCAAGGTACTGCAAAAAGCGCTTTGCCGTGAAATCTCTGTAGT
>ERZ795062.3191-NODE-3191-length-10182-cov-5.758270_pt1 | contig 10182 bp, 8 predicted proteins | sample MGYA00375146_ERZ795062 | MGnify/ENA primary metagenome ERZ795062 (study PRJEB30191, sample SAMN05720281) | activated sludge metagenome | isolation source: Anaerobic digester | place: USA | collected 2015-07-16 ...
AGAATCCCAGTGCTATGCCGGAGGCTATGAAGCATCCCCAGGATAATCTGGATAACAGCTTGATATTTTCCCTTGTAAAAACCTCTTCTTTTCGGATATTTCGAAGTAGATGATCCAGTGTAAACAGAACGATAAATGCAGGAACTGCACACATATACATAAATATTCTCAGGTACAGGATATTCTGATCTGACATTCCAAAGCTCTTGGAATATTCTCTTAAAATATCAGGAATAAATATTATGGTTACAATGGCACAAATAATAACTATCCTCGTGATTATAAGAGAGATCATCGCAGAGCGCTTATGCTTTTCTTTACGGGCATTTATATTCTCTTCGTTTAAAGTTTCTGGATAAGATGTTTCTGGATTAGTTTTTTCTGAAATAAAATTTCCCGGATTCATGATTTGTCCCTTCTTTATACATAAATTTATAATGTTCTATATGGTGATATATCGTGATATCTGGTGCTGCAGAATTGCGATGATCATGTCCCGGCACCAGGCCTCTGATAATTATGATTATATGCATTATAATTCGAATGTCAATAAAAATATATCGAAAAACAATAAATAAATATTGAATTTCAAAGCATGCCTTGAAAAACATGCCAACTATTTGTATTATTATATGAGGAAATAGTTAGAAAAAGATTATAGTTAGGAGCAAGAAATGAACAAAATAACATTTGACCAGATTGAAAAGTATAGACAAGCCTATGAGTCGGACAGAACAGCTAGGACGATGAATGCAGCAATGGCCAAAACAGAACTTACAGATCTGGCATTTATTCCTATGAATGCTGCCAGGCTAAGGGGAGATTTTTCAATAGAGCTAAAGACCAGAGGAATCACGGCACAGGAGAAAAGTGGAAGATGCTGGATGTTTGCAGCTACAAATATTCTTCGTGAGATAGTTGCTGAGAAGCTTAACATCAAGGAGTTTGAACTGTCACAGAACTATCTGGCATTTTATGATAAATTCGAAAAGTCTAATAATTATCTGGAGATGATAATAGAGAATGCTGACAAGGACCTTGATGACAAGATGATGCATTATCTGTCATCCGGGATCGGCGATGGCGGATATTGGGACATGGCAGTGGACCTGGTCAAAAAATACGGAGCAGTTCCAAAATATGTTATGCCTGAGTCATATCAGTCATCTCATACAGAGAGATTTATGAAACTTCTAAATAATCTGTTGAAAAAAGACGCAGCAGAACTTCGAAAAATGATTCATGAAGGCAAGCTGGTTTCAGATAGAAAAGATGAAATGATGTCTGAGATATACAAGGCCCTTTGCATAGTATTCGGAGAACCGGTCAGGACTTTTGATTTTGAATATAGAGATGAGAACAAGGAATTTCATGCTGATTATGACCTGACACCAAAGGAATTTTACGATAAGTATATAGGAAACGATCTGGATCAGTATATCTGCATTTCCAATTCTCCTACAGAGGCGACACCACTGGATAACTACTATAAATTCCACTATACCGGAAGTATGGCGGAGTCTGATATTCATAGTCTGAATCTGACAATGGATGAGGTCCAGGATCTTGTGATAAAACAGCTTCAGGACAATGAACCCGTATGGTTTGCCTGTGATGCAGGAGCCTTTGGCGATAGAAAACAGGGCGTATGGGATCCGGATAGTTTTGATTATGAGGGACTATTGGGCGGTGCAAGCTTCGAAATGGAAAAGTCTGAGGGTCTGGAATATAATCAGAGCTCACCTACACATGCTATGATTTTGGTGGGAGTGAATTTTGATAAAAATGGCGAACCGAACCGTTGGAAAATAGAAAACAGTTGGGGCAAAGAGGTAGGAATGGATGGATACTTCGTATGCAGTCAGACCTATTTCAGAAGATATGTATATGAAGCAATCGTAAACAAAAAATATCTGACTTCTGCCGAAAAGGCCCTTTTAGAGAAAGAACCAATCGAGCTTACTCCTTGGATCGGAAGCGTATTGTAATAAATTGCAATAAATTTTATGAATTTTAATGAATTAATCCTCTGGCATCAGCTGGAGGATTTTTTGATGATCCACTCTTTCTAGCCTAGCGTAAACAAAAGTATATGTTTAATTTGTGTAAATTAAGTACAATGATGGTAAGGGCAAGGTCGTTCCTGTATTTGAGCAGGATGATGTTATGAATGAGCTTAAGCTCTTCCATAAGTGGTATGGATCAGGAATTATAAATTCAGATGCAGCTACAGCTGATGAGAAGAATACATACAAGGCTTGTAATATTGCACAGGGCTGGCCTAGTGCAGCAAAAACAACATGGGGACCTAACATGGGTGTAGAGGCTACAGCTACACAGTGGGGACCTACTATTGTTTCTAACGATACTGTTCGTGGTTCATTGAACTGTATTTCAGCAAACTGCAAGCATCCGGATAAGGCACTTCAGTTCCTTAACCTTCTTAATACAGATTCTTATTTAAGAGATAGCTTCTACTATGGACTTGAGGGTGATAACTGGAAGTACACAGACAGCACCAAGACTAAGGTTCACAAGAATAACGATAACTGGAAAATGGCTGGATATACTCAGGGTACTTTCTTCACAGTTACTCCTACAGATGATGTTGATTTCAACCAGTGGGATGAAGTAAAGAAACTTAATGAGAATGCACAGGCATCTGTTCTCCTTGGATTTACATTTGATACATCAAAGGTTGCAGATCAGCTTACAAACTGCAAGACCATTATGGACAGCTATAAGGGTGAATTGTTAACAGGAACATCAGATCCTGAAAAGGCAGTTCCGGCTATGATGAAGGAAATGAGAGCAGCAGGATTCGATGATATCGTAAAAGAAGCTCAGACTCAGGTCGACAAGTTCCTTGCATCTAAATCAAAATAAACAGTTACAATTGGAGTAAAAATGGCAAAAATTATTGGTAAGTCACTGCCTAATATACCATGGGAAGAAAGGCCGGAGGGGGAGATCAGAACTCCCCTCTGGAGATCAGCAAAAAACCCTATTATCGGACGGTATGCAAACAAGGTATCCAACAGTGTTTTTAATAGTGCTGTAGTTCCGTTTAAGGGAGGATTTGCAGGTGTTTTCAGATGCGATTCAGTAAGCATCAGCATGGATATATTTGCAGGATTCAGTGATGACGGAATTAATTGGACAATTGAAGATACGCCTATAAACCTTGTAGGAAATGAACCGGAGATTATTAAACGTGAATACAGATATGACCCTCGTGTATTTGAAATGGACGGGAAATATTATGTGACATGGTGTAATGGATATCACGGTCCTACAATTGGTCTGGCCTGGACAGAGGACTTTAAAGTCTTTCATCAGTTAGAGAATGCGTTCCTTCCTTATAATAGAAATGGTGTTATGTTCCCTCGTAAGATCAACGGTTTCTACATGATGATGAGTCGTCCCAGTGATACAGGTCATACTCCCTTTGGAGATATCTTTGTCAGCCAGAGTAAAGATCTTGAATTCTGGGGAAAACACAGATACATGATGGGAGTGGTTAAGGGCGATGCATCCGCATGGCAGAGTACCAAGATTGGCCCAGGTCCTATTCCTATTGAAACAGATGAAGGATGGCTACTGATTTATCACGGAGTTATTAATACGTGTAATGGTTTTGTATATAGAATGGGCGCAGCTATTCTTGATATAGATGCTCCCTGGAAAGTTAAATATAGATCCAAGGCATATATACTATCTCCAATAGAACAGTACGAATGCATGGGTGATGTTCCGAATGTAGTATTTCCTTGTGCAGCACTTTCAGATGCTGACACAGGTAGGATAGCAGTTTATTACGGATGTGCAGATTCCGTAACAGGACTTGCATATACAACAGTCGATGAACTTATTGCTTACATAAAAGAAAACAGTTTTTAATTTACTAAAAACCTTTCATACAAAAATAAGAGACTGATGTTTTTTGCAGTATGATCCTGTAAGAGATATTGGTCTCTTCCTCTTTATTATGAATGCATTTTTATAATGGACGCATCAGCATTTTTGATAATAGTAGAGACATTTATGCATTTATTAATGTATTAAAAGGGAGAAATACAATGAATACGATGGAACCAATTTTTCTAGATCCTTATCTAACTCATAATGTATGTGGCGGAGACAGACTGGTAAAAGATTTTGGATATAAAGATATTGGAAAAGATATCGGAGAATGCTGGGGGGTATCAGGGCATAAACCCGGAGAATGTACAGTTAGAAATACAGAAAATAAGGGAATGACACTTTCAGAATTATATGATACAAGAAGAGACCTTTTCGGTAATGTTAACTATAAGGAATTTCCTCTTCTGATTAAAATAATAGATGCAAAGGGGGACCTAAGTATCCAGGTACATCCTGATGATGAATATGCCATGGAGCATGAAAATGGTTCTTATGGAAAAACAGAATGTTGGTATATTCTGGATGCACCGGAAGATGCGACTCTTGTTATTGGACATAATGCCTCAACCAAAAAAGAACTTACAGAAATGGTCCGTGGTGGAAAATGGAAGGATCTTATCAGAGAAATACCTATTAAAAAAGGTGATTTTATTCAGATAGACCCTGGAACAGTTCATGCTATCAAATCTGGGATATTATTATTAGAGACCCAGCAAAGCTGTGATATAACCTATAGATTATACGACTATGACAGATTATATAATGGTAGCTTAAGGGAACTTCATATAGATAAGGCCCTGGATGTAATTAATGTACCGGGACAGTCGGCTGATAAGGTAGAAACGAATGATATGCCGGCAAATCATATGAATAAAATATATGAATGTGAATTTTATAAGATCTATAAAATGATCATTAAAAAAGAATCTGAGCTAATAGAAAATAAGCATTTGTTCTTAAATATTTCAATAGTTTCAGGTATAGGCAAAATAGATGGTAATGAAGTAAAAAAGGGAGATCACTTTATACTTCCCTACGGATATGGGGATTTTAAGATCTCGGGAAATCTTGAACTGATAGCATCGTCAGTAAAATAGGGGGGAAGATGCTGTATATTGGAGTTGATCTGGGAACGTCTTCGGTTAAACTCATTTTGATGGACGAGAACGGAGATATCAAGAATGTCACACATCGGGAATATGATTGTGATTATCCCCATCCGGGATGGTCTGAACAGGATCCATATAAATGGTATGAAGAATCAGTAAATGGAATAAGGGAACTGATAAGTGGCTGTGATAAAAAAGAAATTGCAGGACTTAGTTTCGGCGGTCAGATGCATGGCCTCGTGATCCTAGATGAAAATGATGAGGTTATCCGACCTGCCATTTTATGGAATGATAGTAGGACAACAGTAGAAAATGATTACCTGAATCAGAGCATTGGACAGGATAAACTTTCTGAATATACAGCCAACATTTCCTTTGCAGGATTTACAGCGCCTAAGATACTCTGGGTCATGAATCATGAACCGGATAATTTTAAACGTATAAGAAAGATCATGTTACCCAAGGATTATCTGGCTTATAGATTAACAGGGGTTAACTCCACAGACTACTCAGATGCATCGGGAACATTACTTTTGGATGTTAAGAACAAAAAGTGGTCCTATGAGATGTGTGAGATATGTCACATTTCATCTGATATGCTTCCTGCACTTTATGAGAGCTATGAAAAAATCGGTGTTGTGAGACCGGAGGTCGCCAAAGAAATAGGATTGTCGGATCATGTGATAGTTGCCGCAGGAGAATATAGAACGGTTAATGAAGCTTGTCAGAAAATAGTTCGTGTTGTGGATCATGTGGAACCGGAGACAGACCTCGTATCAAAGTATGATATTCATTATCAACAATATAAAAATATATACCCTGCAGTCAAAGAATTGTTTTTAAAATTACAATAAATATAAAGGAGAAAATATGGATAACATCCCTAGTGTAAAAATCGGAATTGTTGCAGTTAGTCGTGATTGTTTTCCGGCCAGTCTGGCAGTGAACCGTCGCAAGGCATTGATGAGAGCCTATGCGGATAACTATGATATCGCAGATGTATATGAATGTCCGGTATGTATCGTGGAGAGTGAGATCCACATGATCCAGGCATTGGAAGACATCAAAAAGGCAGGGTGCAACGCACTTTGTGTCTATTTGGGCAATTTCGGACCGGAGATCTCAGAAACACTTTTAGCGAAACATTTCGACGGACCCAAGATGTTTGTGGCTGCTGCTGAAGAGAGCCAGAATGACTTGATACAGGGTAGAGGTGATGCCTACTGTGGAATGCTTAATGCCAGCTATAATCTAAAGCTCAGAAATACCAAGGCATATATACCTGATTATCCTGTTGGAGATGCTGATGACTGTGCATCTATGATCCATGAATTCCTTCCTATTGCCAGAACGGTCATAGGATTAAATAAACTAAAGATAATTAGTTTTGGCCCTAGACCTACCAATTTTTTGGCTTGCAATGCCCCTATTCAAAAGCTGTATGACCTTGGAGTTGAGATTGAAGAGAATTCTGAATTGGATCTCTTCGAAGCATATAATAAGCATGCAGGTGATGAGCGTATCAAGGATGTAGTCCGTGATATGGAAGAGGAACTCGGCAACGGCAATAAGAAACCTGAGATACTGGAAAAACTGGCCCAGTATGAGATCACACTGTTGGACTGGATCCGTGATCATAAGGGATATCGTGAGTATGTTGCAATAGCAGGTAAGTGCTGGCCGGCTTTTCAGACCCAGTTTGGATTCGTCCCATGCTATGTTAACAGCAGATTGACAGGACGCGGAATCCCGGTATCCTGTGAGGTCGATATCTATGGAGCGTTGTCTGAGTATATCGGGACCTGTTTAAGTAACGATATAGTAACCCTTTTGGATATCAATAATTCAGTTCCCAAGGATATGTATGAGCAGTCCATAATGAATATATATCCCTATGAGCATAAGGATACATTTATGGGATTTCATTGTGGCAATACCTGCTCAAAAAAACTATCTGATTGTGAGATGAAGAATCAGATGATAATGGCCAGATCACTTCCTGCTGAAGTAACTAATGGAACGCTGGAGGGAGATATCATACCTGGAGATATTACGTTTTATCGTTTACAGTCCACAAGTGATAATATACTTCGCGCGTATGTTGCAGAGGGTGAGGTATTACCAGTGGCAACTCGTTCATTTGGCAGTATTGGCGTATTTGCAATTCATGAGATGGGCCGTTTTTACAGAAATGTATTAATAGAAAAAAGCTATCCGCATCATGGAGCAGTTGCATTTGGACATTATGGCAAGGCATTGTTTGATACGTTTAAATATTTAGGAGTATCAATTAATGAAATAGATTATAATCATCCTAAGAAATTGCCGTATCCATCAGAGAATCCATTTTCATAAGATGGAGCAATAAGTCTAGCGGAGAGAAAAACATGGACAAGAACATGGATAAAAGCATGGATAATAATTCAGATAAAAAATCCAAGATTATCAAAGGTGAAAATAACATTATTGGTAAATCAGATATATCAAATTGCAGAGCATGGGCCGAAGGCGATGATCTGATGATGGATTATCATGACAACCGATGGTGTGTTCCGGTTCATGATGATGATGAACTCTTCGCTATGCTTTGTCTCGAAGGACAGCAGGCAGGTCTGTCATGGTCAACTATTATCCATAAGGAGGCTGCATATAGAAGAGTCTTTTCTGATTTTAATATCGAAATAGTTGCTACATACACAGACAGACAGGTGGAAGCCCTTATGGGCAACAGCGAGATAGTCAGAAATAGACGTAAGATCGATTCCATTATAAAAAATGCCAATGCAATAATTAGAATGAAAGAATCAGGAGAATATGATTCTTTTGATGAATATATATGGAATTTTACAGAAGGGAAAAGGATAGTTCATCATTTTGACCGATTAGATCAAGTGCCTTGTCAGGATGATCTGTCGATAGAAGTGAGTCGAGATCTGAAGAAAAAGGGATTTTCATTTGTAGGACCTGTGATCATATATTCTTTCCTTCAGGGCATAGGCGTGATCGATGATCATCTTAACAATTGTCAATGTAAAATAAATAGAGAAAATGTTTAGAAAGTTTAGCAATTTTAACCTTATAAGTGAATTTTTGTACACACGTCCATATCAATCATTGATTTTGTCTAAACTGTATAGTATGAAAACGATTTTACAATTCATTTTTGTTCAATTTACATTTTGTCAGATTTAAGGTTCTGTGGTTAAATAATAGTCGCTATTTCAAAAAGTTTTATAGAGGTATTAATCAAATGAATGTTTTTTTAAATAATGTAGATGATGTAACTGAGTTCGTTAATGCGGCATCCAAATCACCTAATGAAATTACTCTTGAAAGCGGATGTGTATTTATAGATGGTAAGTCATTCCTCGGGGTCCTGACAATGGGAATCAAGAGAAGAATGATGGTCAAGATCGTTGGTACAGATGTAGAATTCGCTAACCGCATTAAAAAGTTTGCAATTGCTGTCTAACCACAAAAAAATATGCTTTAACAATATCCCCGAACAATGCCATGTTCGGGGATATTGTTATATCGGGACACGATTTTAAGGTAACATATTTTTCTTGATATGCTACAATACATGACAGGTATTTTTTTTTGAAATAAGGGAGGCAAAAATGATAAAGACAATGCTTAAATATTTTAAACCGCACATCAGATTGTTCATATTAGACATGATATGTGCGGTTTTTGCTGCCGGGGTAGAGCTTATGTTTCCTACGGTTTCGAGACATGCTATGTATGATCTCTTACCTTACAAGAAGTTCAGCACATTTTTTACACTAATGATCATAGTGGCAGTGTTTTATATACTTCGCTCATTGGCATATTATATTATGTCATATTGGGGGCATATATTTGGAGTAAGAGTTGAAGCGGATATAAGAGAAGATCTTTTCAAACATTTACAGACTCTTGATTTTGAGTTTTATGATTACACGAGAACCGGTACACTTATGAGCAGGATGACCAGTGATCTGTTTGATATAACGGAATTAGCTCATCATGGGCCTGAGGATCTGGTGATATCCAGTCTTACAATTATTGGTGCACTTGTACTTATGTTTAGGATTGAATGGAGACTGGCGCTGGTAGTGTCTGTACTTCTTCCGATTTTCATAATTGTTGTAATGTGTCAGAGACGTAATATGGGCAGGACATCCATGAATGTCAAAAAGAAGATCGCAGATATCAATACAAGTATCGAATCTTCCCTATCAGGAATAAGGACTTCCAAGGCGTTCGCCAATGAAGACATTGATTTCGAAAGATTTGACGAATCTAATGATGAATATAGAATTGCAAAGAAGAATTTTTATAAGGCTATGGGAACATTCAATAGTTCGATGGAATTTTTTATGGGAATAATGCCTGTGTCTGTAATTGCCGTAGGTGGATACTTGATAATCCGAGGACAGCTCAATTATATAGATCTAATAACATTTACTCTTTATGTCAATTCATTTATCAATCCCGTTCGAAAGCTGTCTAATTTTGCAGAGACGTTTGCTAATGGTATTGCAGGAGTATCACGTTTTAATGAAGTTATGAATATCAAGCCTACGATAAAAGAGAGAGATGATGCCAGAGAACTCAGAGTTCCCTACGGAAAAGTTGATGTAGATCATGTATGTTTTTCATATAAAAATGGTCGAGAGATACTTCATGACATTAATTTGCATGTAGATGGAGGTGAAACTATTGCAGTTGTTGGAGCTTCCGGCGGAGGTAAAACCACATTTTGTCAGCTCCTTCCAAGATTCTATGATGTAACTGATGGATCTATAAAAATAGACGGAACAGACATCAGGGATATAACCAAGGAATCTCTTAGAAATAGGATCGGAACCGTTCAACAGGATGTTTTTATCTTTGCAGATACGATCATGGAGAATATCCGTTACGGAAGACCGGGAGCAACCAATCAGGATGTTAAAGAGGCTGCAAAACGGGCAGAAATATATGATGACATTATGGATATGTCTGAGGGATTTGATACAAGTGTAGGCGAGCGAGGTGTCAGATTATCAGGTGGACAGAAACAGAGAATATCTATTGCCAGAATATTTTTAAAGAATCCATCTATTCTTATTCTTGATGAGGCTACATCAGCTCTTGATACGATTACAGAAGAGCGTATCCAGTC
>ERZ795062.3194-NODE-3194-length-10177-cov-5.345485_pt1 | contig 10177 bp, 7 predicted proteins | sample MGYA00375146_ERZ795062 | MGnify/ENA primary metagenome ERZ795062 (study PRJEB30191, sample SAMN05720281) | activated sludge metagenome | isolation source: Anaerobic digester | place: USA | collected 2015-07-16 ...
CGATCTGTCGGTGGTGGCCGAACTGGCCGCTTCCGGAGATCCGGCGGACCTGGCGGCGGCACAGACGTGGTGGCGCGGGGTGCCCGGTGATGATCTCGGCGACGCCGACGTGGGATTGGCCAGCGAGTTACGTTCTCGTGCAAACGCGTTGCGGGAGGCCGTCGACCGCGGGAGACTGGCCGCGTTGCTCGCCGGCGGTGATTTCGCCGAGGCTCGGACCGTGGCCGAAAGGCTCTGTGCAACAGATAATCTGGACGAGACCGCGCATGTGGGGATGATGCGGGCGCTCGCCGGGCAGGGCGCAACCGCCGCCGCGCTCGCCGTTTTCGACAGGCTCCGCCGCTCACTGACCGCCGAACTGGGGGCTGATCCCGGCCCCGAGGCCGCCGCCGTGCACGCGGAATTGCTCGCGGCCACGGCTGTTTCGGGCGCCGGTTCAGCTGTCCCTCCGCAGGTGATCGAGCCCACCGGTCGCGGTCCGCGTTCGAAGGTCGTCGGTGTCATCGCGGATTCGTCCGAGCTCGTGGGCCGTGACCACGACATCTCGGCGATCCTGGACCTGCTCGGCCGGTATCGGCTGGTCACCCTGCAGGGGCCGGGCGGGGTGGGCAAGACCCGGGTGTCGCATCGGGTCGGCGCCCGACTCGCCCGGGCCGGCCGCAGCGTCTTCTACGTGCCGCTGGCACCCATTCGCAACGACGACGATGTGGTAGGGGCGATCGCCGCGACACTCGGGGTCGGTGACACCGAGTGGACGCCCGGTGGCCGTCCGCGGCGCGCGGTTGCCGATCTCACCGCCCGGATCGTCGACGAGATCCGCGGGCTGGGTGCGGTACTGATTCTCGACAACTGCGAGCAGGTGGTGGCCCGGTGCGCTCTCCTGGTCGCCGAACTGCTCACGGCCGAACCGGATCTGGTGGTACTGACCACCAGCCGGTCGCCGTTGCTGCTGGCCGCCGAACACATCTACCAGTTGCCCGCGCTCGGGGTGGACGTCGACGGGGCGTCGGCGGAACTGTTCGGGCGCCGGGCACGGGCGATCCGGCGGTCGGCGACCCTCGACCCGATCCAGGTGGCCGGCCTGTGCGCCCGGCTCGACGGGCTGCCGCTGGCCATCGAACTCGCGGCCGCCAGGATCCGGACGATGTCGGTGGGGGAGATCACCGCCCGGCTCGACGAGCGATTCGGGTTGTTGCGCGGCTCGGATCGCAGTGCCCCCGACCGGCACCGCACCCTGTACGCCGTCATCGACTGGAGTTGGGATCTGCTCGGCGACGATGCCCGGTCGGCGCTGCGGCGGCTGTGCCGGTTCCCGGCCGGATTCACCGCCGATACCGCGGCTGCCGTACTGGGATACGGCGGCTACCGGATCGACGATGTCCTGGAGGAACTGGTCAATCAGTCACTGCTGGCGGTGGTGGAGACCGTGACGGGCACGCGGTATCGCATGCTGGAGACGGTCCGTGAGTTCGGCGAGACCACACTGGCCGCCGATCCCGGTCTCTCACGCGTCATCGATGTGGCCATCTGTTGCTGGGCACGGTCTTTCGCACTGTCGGTCAGCGCGGAGTACGAGCATGATTTCGCCTCGCCGGCGCTGCTGGACAGGGTCGCCGCCGAGACGGAGAACCTGCTCTGGGTGTTGCGCCGTTGTGTCGCAGCCGAATCCGGTCGACCCTCCGATGACGAGGTGATCACCGTGGTGACCGTGTTCCCGGTGCTCGGGGGTCTGTGGGTGATCCGGGGCCTGCATTCGGAGGTCATCGCGTGGAGTGCCAAGGTGGTGCCGATACTTCCCCGGCCGCCGGCCGGGCTGCCCGATGAACTCCGCAAATGCTGGCAGGCAACGGTGCTCGTGTCGTCCATTCATCAGATGATGCACCACGACCTCAGGCATGTGGCCCGTTGCCGGATGTTGTTGCGGGCCTTGATCCACCGAGACAAGGTACTGACCGGGCAGACCGACTTCCTATCGGCGCTGGCCCTGGCCGTCCGCGGCCCGGCGCTGCACCGGCTGATCGTGTCGGGTGTGCGCGCCGGCACGCCCAGGGTGGCGCTCATCGCCAGGGGGTTGCGGATGGCGGTGCGGGAGAACACCGGATCTCTCGACCCGGCGTTGCGTGACGGTCTGCACATGCTCGAGCTGACCTCTCGCTACGACGATGTCTGGCTCTCTGCAATGCCGAAGAACGCGGTCGCGGGAATCTATGGTCAACGCGGGCAATGGGAACGGTCGATCGGCTACTACCATGACGCCATCGCCGGACTGGAACGGATCTCGGCGACCGAGGACTCGGACGGCTCGCGCTGCTACCTCGCGGCCGCGCTGACCGCGCTCGGCCGATTCGACGAGGCCGAACAGGTTCTGGCGCCGGTCGCGGGCGGCTGGACGGTGCGGGGTCCGGAGCCGCAGGGACACACCGAAGTGGTCGCCGCGATGATGATGGCCTGGGCCGAGATCCGGTACGGACGAGGCGACAGGATCGGAGCCGCCGAGGCGTTCGGCCGTTCGGCCGCCCTGATCCATCGGGACCACCCGTTCCTGAGCAGCGACCCCGGCGCGGTGATGTTGTTGAGCGGATCGGTCGCAGGTCTGCTGCTCTGCGGTGAGACCGACACGGCCAGAATATATCTCGACACACTGTGTGCCGGTCTGCGCTCCACGATCAGTGGGCGGATCTGGCTGGACCTACCGCAGGGTGCCACCATCGCGCTGGTCGTGGGACTGCTCCTCAACGCGGATGCGCGGACCGGCGACAAGGCGCCGGGCGCCCGGCTCATGGCGCTGGGTGTGCGGCTCGGTGCCCGCCAGGATCTGCCGAGCCTGCATCGCGCCGTCGTCGACGCCCAGCCGAACTCGGGGTTGTCCGAGGACGACTGGGCATCGATGTGGACGCAGGTGGTGCGGCGTTCGCGAAGACAGGTGCGTGAGGAGATCCTCGATTTCGTAGTCCACCACGTGAGCTGACGGCCGTCAGGCGTTGCGCATGTAGGCGCGCACCGCCAGCGGGGCGAAGATCGCGGTCACCACCGCTGCACCCAACAGGGACCATCCCACATGCGAACTCATGTGTCCGTCGGTGGTCAGATCACGCACCGCGCTCACCAGGTGGCTGACCGGATTGACCTTCACCCACGCCTGCAACCAGCCGGGCATTGTGTCGGTGGGGGCGAAGGCGTTGGAGGCGAATGTCAGCGGGAACATGATCATCATCGAAACGCCCTGCACCGCCGATGCCTTGCTCATCAGGCAGCCCATGAGCGCGAAGATCCAGGACAGTGCGAAGCTGCACACCATGATCAGCAGTGCCGAGGCCACCACCCCGAAGGCATCCGGTCGCCAGCCCATGATGATGCCCATGATCACGGTGAGCACGGTGGCGACGAAGTACCGGATGACGTCGGCCAGCAGCGCACCGGCCAGCGGACTGATCCGGGAGATCGGCAGCGACCGGAAGCGGTCGAAGACACCCTTGTCCATGTCCTCGCGCAACTGTGTTCCGGTCACTATCGAGGTCATGACCACGGTCTGCACCATGATTCCCGGAATGATGACCGGCAGGTACGACGTGACGTCACCGCTGATGGCCCCGCCGAACACGTAGGTGAACAGGAGCGTGAAGATGATCGGCTGGAAGGTGACGTCGAAGAGTTGTTCGGGGTTGTGCCGGATCTTCAGTACGCCGCGGTAGGCCATCGAGAACGACTGGGTGATCGTCTCCAGCGGGGATATCGATGTCTTGGCCTCCTTCCTGGCGGTGTCGGTGCGAATACCTTTCTGCGGCAAGACCGGTTCGTGATTCGTCTCGGTATTCGTGCTGGTTGTCGCGGTCATGTCAGGCCACCTCCGTGGTGTCGTCGGCGGGCTTGCCGGTGATGGTGAGAAAGACCTCGTCGAGGCTCGGTTTCTGGACGTTGATCTCGTCCACGGTGATGTTCTGTTCGCGCAGGGCGATCAGGATGTCGGGTACCAGGTCCGCGCGATGCAGGGCGGCGGTGACCCGTCCCGCCTCCGGGCTCAGCGCGGAACCACCAAGGAACTGCTCGACGATCCGCGCGACCTGAGGTGCGTCGGCACGGTGTGCCGGAATGAGTTGCAGGGTGCTCGATCCGACGGACTGTTTGAGTTCGTCCGCGGTGCCGTCGGCGATCACCACCCCGTGGTCGATGACGGCGATCCGGTCGGCCAACTGATCCGCCTCGTCCAGATACTGGGTGGTCAGCAGCACTGTCGAGCCCTGTTTCACCAGTTCGCGGATGGTGTCCCACATCTGGGCTCGCGTGCGCGGGTCCAGGCCGGTGGTCGGCTCGTCCAGGAAGAGCAGCGGCGGGGTGTCGATGAGGCTGGCGGCGAGATCGAGCCGCCGGCGCATGCCGCCTGAGAAGTTCTTGAGCGGGCGATTGGTGGCCTCGGTCAGTGCGAAGGCCTCCAGGAGTTCGCCCGCGCGGCTGCGGGCACGGGCCCCGGAGAAGCCGAGCAGCCGGGCGAACAGCACCAGGTTTTGCAGTGCGGTCAGGTCCTCGTCCACCGACGCGTACTGCCCGGTGACCCCGATAAGTGAGCGCACGGCCACCGCGTCGTCGACGACGTCGTGCCCGAACACCGCCGCGCGGCCCGCGTCCGGTCGCAACAGTGTCGCAAGCATGCTCACCGTCGTCGTCTTCCCGGCTCCGTTGGGTCCGAGCACGCCGTACACGGATCCGGTCGGGACCGACAGGTCGACGCCGTTGACGGCGCGGGTGGCCCCGAAGTGCTTCACCAAACCGGTGGCCTCGATGGCCAGGTCCGTGGATGTTCCATGTGTCATGGCGACAACGATGCGCGCCGCCGCTGTCGCCGGACTTACACCGGCTTACGTCGCCCTCGCGTAGCCTGCCGGACCCGTCGGCCGAGTTCGCCACTTCGGCCACGGACGGCGCCCCGTCACGGGTGGACGGGCGGGGGTGAACCGGTGGATCAGCGCCGGGGTGGCGGCCATCGCGGTGAGGTGGCGATTGAGCAGCACCTGGTGTGGATGGGTCTGCCGATACACGATGCCGGCCAGCCCGATCAGCAGCATCGGGATGAGCAGATATCCGAACCGGCCGACCGGGGCGAGGAGGAAGAAGCAGGTCAGGCCCACCGCCAGATAGGTGGCCATCGCCTCGAAGGTGCGTGGCGGGTGGCGCAGCAGGCACAGTCCGATGACGCCCGCGCACATCGCCAGCAGCAGCATGTCGGCGTTGCGGCCGGCGGGCCCGAACTCGGCGAGCAGTACGCCGGGCATAGGGCTGCGCGCGGGCGTGCTGACGGGGCCGTTGCCGGTGGGGAACTCGAATACCTGCGCGATGGTGTCCGACAGCGAGAGCATCGCCGGCAGGATGAACGCCGCCGATGCCGCCGCGAGCACGGCCGAGAACCTTGCCAGCGCGCCGCGGCCGAACCTGGCGAGCAGGAAAGCCGCGACGATCGGCAGGGCCAGGAGCGCCACCCACTTGATGGCGGCGGCCGCGGCCAGGCAGATCGCCCCGGTGACCAGGTGCCGCCTGGCCACCAGCGCCAGTGCGAGGATCAGTAGACCCGCGAGCGGGAGGTCGACACCGCTGGCGCACAGCTCCAGCGCGACGGTCGGCGAGGCGATGAACAGCAGTACCGCACCCGCGGTCCACCAGTTCAGCGCGCCGAGAATCCGCAGCGAACCCCAAATGGCGATACCGGCGATCAGCGCACACCACAGCCGGGGGTCGCCGACCGCGTTCCAGGCGCTGCCGGTATCGATGCCGGTCCGCTCCAACAGCGCCCTGGGCACCCCGAACACCGCCATCATCGGCAGGTACGGATTGATATCGGAGACGCTGGTCGCGTCGGGCAGATACGGGATGCCGCTGCTTAGCAGGAGGTCGCCGGACCGGGTCACGACATCGATCTCGCTCTGCATCGGGTGCTGTCCCGACGTGAGTGTGATGAACGGCACAATCACCGATCCGGCGGTGGCGACGACCCGCGCGAGGGCCGTGCGTGAGACGCGGAGGCTGAACGGGGCAAGTCCGATAAATGCGGCGCTACAGTATCCGATGGCCGCTGAATGTGCCCAGGTGACGTGGGTGTCGAAGCCGGAGAGCACGTACAGGGCATACGCGCCGCAACCGAACATCAGGTAGGCCGTGGCCTCGACGTGCCGGGTCCCGACATGCCTGTGGAGGTGGGGCGCGAGTGCGTCGTCAAGCATCGGGATACCTACGCGTTACTCTTGGTTCTTGGTGAGTTGCACCTGTGTGTGCCTGAAGAATATTCACCCAGACGTTACCCGTGGGGAGGCCATGTCCATAACGGCACAAGACGACACGCAGACGCGGCCCGCTGATCAGGCGGGCCGTGGTGCGCGTGTGCGCTTGTGGCTGACCTGGGCGCGGAGCTATTTCTCCGTGCCGCGGTGGTGGCTCGAACTTGCGGTCATCTACTCGATCTACCGGGTGTACTCCTACATCCGGAACCTCGGCGGCAAGGATGTCGAGCCGGCGTTCCGGCACGGCACCGCGGTGCTGGATCTGGAGAAGAAGCTGCACATCGACATCGAGATGTCGCTGAACAGGTTTGGGGAGCACTTCACGATCGTGCGGGATATCGCCTCGCTGCACTATCACACGCTGCACTGGTGGATGACGATCGGCACCGCCGTGTGGCTGTTCGTCACCAACAAGGCCGGCTATCGGCGCGGCTCGTTCGTGCTGATCCTGACCACGTTGATGGCACTGGCCGGTTTCTACCTGATGCCGACCGCCCCGCCGCGCATGTACGACGGTTTCGTCGACACGCTGGCGCAGACGTCGTCGTGGGGATGGTGGAGCCCGTCCGGCTCGCCGGGTCCGGACTCGTTGAGCAACCAGTTCGCGGCGATGCCGTCGCTGCATTGCGGCTGGGCCATCTGGTGCGGTCTGATGATCGTGCTGTACGCCAAACGTATCTGGGTCAGGGTGCTCGGTGTCCTGTACCCGGTGTCGACGATCCTCGTGGTGATGATCACCGCCAACCACTACATTCTCGATGCCGTTGCCATCATGGTGGTCATCGGTATCGCCGTCACGGTGGTGTACGCCCCATGGAGTGCGGTGTACGCACAGGTGTTCGTTCGGCGGGATGTCCGGGCCGTGCGCGCCGAGAGCGCAGAGGACGGCTTGCTGCCGGAGTCGTTGCCGCGTCTCGCGCCCGCACTGGTACCCGACGAATCCGATCGTTAGGGCGTGTCTCCCAATTCTTCCGCCGAAGGCGGCAAGGGGAATCGGGAAACATGCCCTGGCTGCCACGAGTTCGCTGGTGCCGGGATTCGCCCGGCCGGTCCGTCGGTGGGCGGACTCAGCGCCGGGTGCAGACAACCATCGCCACACCGCGTTCCCTGACGTGTGCGGGGAGCATCGCGACCAGTTCGGCGGGGGCGGGCCGCAGTGCGGCCGGTGACGGGACTCCGACGTCGATCGGGGTGTCCCGGCGAGTGAGCGTTGCGATGACACACGCCGCGGTACTGACGAACAGCACCACAATCATCGAGAGACCGATCAACGTATCACCACGCCATCACGAAAGCTACCAAAGAGTAGGTTGAATATCCTGAACTTACTGCCATGATATTACCCTGACCAGCGCCGATGTCCTGCATGCGGGATGTGAAATCATAAAATTGGGACTTTAGTCCCATTTTCCACGTGGTGATGGCAGTCACTCCGGCTGGCGGGGGTCGGTGTCGGGCGGTCAGTCGAAAATCGGACAAAAAAGTAAACCCGCAGTTGCCGCCGGGATTCGGCAGCGACTGCGGGTATGGCGTCGGGGTGCTCCGGGTGGGCGTCAGCCGTGGTACGGCTCAGCGCTGACGAGGGTCACCTTGACCGTCGCACCGCTGGGCACGGTGTACTCGCGGGACTCGCCGACCTTGGCGTCGATGAGCGCCGCGCCGAGCGGGGAGCTCGGCGAGTAGGTTTCGATGTCGCCGTCCTTGGCGCTCTCCTCGCGGGTGGCGATCAGGAACGTCTCGGTGTCACTCTCGTCGCCGTCGTAGTAGACCTTGACCACCGAACCGGGCAGTGCGACACCCGACTGGGTCGGGGCCTCGCCGACCTTGGCGTTGTTGAGCAGATCCTGCAGCTGGCGGATGCGAGCTTCCTGCTGGCCCTGCTCTTCGCGGGCGGCGTGGTAGCCGCCATTCTCCTTGAGGTCGCCCTCTTCGCGGCGTTCGTTGATCTCGGCGGCAATGACCGGGCGGTTGGCTATCAGCGAGTCGAGCTCACCTTTCAGGCGGTCGTGAGACTCCTGGGTCAGCCAGGTCACCTGGGTGTCGGTCATGGTCGTCACTCCTTTGTGTCGTCCGCGTCCCGACCCGGTGCGCACTGGTGTGCGACGTGTCCGGCGGGGCCTGTGGACTGCTCTAAATGCAGCAACACGACCCCTCGCGGAGCCGTGTGTATCCGACTATCATATCAGATCTCAGGACGCGGATCACGCGAGGGGCGCGTTTGCTGCACAATTGAGCAATACTCAGCGCGTGGTGCCGGCAGTCTCGGGTGCGCCGTGGCGTCGCGCATGCAACGCCTCCCGGTAGGTGGGCTCGGCCAGCTTGAGCCGGTTTACCACCAGGTACGTCAACGGCATGACGAGAATCTCGACCAGCGTCTTCCACACGAAACCGACGATCGTGTAATTGATGAAGTCGCCCCATGTGGCGATGCCGAGGGCGGTGGCCGCGATCGAGCAGAACACGATGGTGTCGGCCAGCTCGCCCACAACGGTCGATGAGATGAGCCGGGCCCACAGGCGGCCTTCGCCGCTGCGTTCCTTCATCTTGACCAGTACGTAGGAGTTGAGGAGCTCGCCGACCACATACCCGGCCAGGCCGGCGGCGAGGAACTGCGGGACGACACCGGCGACGTCGCGGAAGGCCTGCTGGCCCTCGTAGAAGTCGGCGGCCGGAAGTTCGATGGTCAGCCAGAAGCACAGTGACGCCACCATGAGCACGGCAAAACCGGTGAGGATGGTCCGGCGCATCGCGCGGAAACCGTAGACCTCGCTGATCACGTCGCCGAGGACGTAGGCAAGAGGAAAGAGGTAGAACGCGCCATCGGTGACGAGGCCGTCCATCTTGATCGGCCCCACGTCGATATGGAGCCAGCTGTCGAACAGGATGACACCCTTGGTGCCGGTGATGTTGCTGATCAGCATCACGCCGACGAAGGCGGCCATCAGCATAGGAAAGTACGGGCTGGGTACGGCCGCGAAGACTGCACGATGACGATGTGCGGCGTTCGCGACCTGCCCAGACTCCTCAGGTCCCGGATCTGTGGGTTCTGTCACTGTTTATCTGCTTTCAGGTAGGCGGGAATCGTGGTGCTGCAGCCGAACACCTCGCCGATGACCGGCGGCTGCGAGGTCTGCACCGTGGTCTTGACACCGATCTGGGTGTTTTTGCTCGGCGGGATGAGGATCTCCCGGCGGCCTGTCTCGCCGCCGTCGAGAGAACGCCCGCGGACCACACACGCAGCCGGTTGTGACGGGTCGGACCTGGTCACGGTGAACTGCACGGCCACGGTGTGCGAGTCGATGATCTCGTAGCCGGTGGCCTCACCTTTGACATCGGTGTCGGAGTATTTGAGGTAGCCGATCACGGCCAGAGCCACTCCCATGATCACCACCGCCGTCGAGGCGGCGAGGAACCAGCGACGCCGGTTCTGCGGGGATCGTTCGGTGGGGTACGTGGCCCGGGGTCCGCTTGTCACGCGTCAATACCTACCATGGAGCCAGACACGTAGCTGAAGGTGAGGAAGCGTGACCGATCTCGACCGGCCGACCGGACTTCGACTCATGGCAGTGCACGCCCACCCCGACGACGAATCGTCCAAGGCTGCGGCGACAACCGCGAAATACGCGGCCGAAGGTCACGATGTGCTGGTGGTCACCCTCACCGGCGGTGAACGCGGTGACATCCTGAATCCGGCGATGGACCGTCCCGGGATCAAGGAGAACATCACGCAGGTCCGGCAGGAGGAGATGGCCAAGGCGGCCGCCGCCCTCGGCGTCCAGCACACCTGGCTGGGCTACGTCGACTCCGGGCTTCCGGAAGGCGACCCGCTGCCGCCGCTGCCCGAGGGCTCGTTCGCGACCATCCCGCTCGAGGAGTCGGGCGAGGCGCTGGTCAAGGTGGTCCGCGAGTTC
>ERZ795062.3198-NODE-3198-length-10173-cov-4.915201_pt1 | contig 10173 bp, 8 predicted proteins | sample MGYA00375146_ERZ795062 | MGnify/ENA primary metagenome ERZ795062 (study PRJEB30191, sample SAMN05720281) | activated sludge metagenome | isolation source: Anaerobic digester | place: USA | collected 2015-07-16 ...
CGCCTGGTGGGTGCTCACCGACGACGCCACCGCCGCCCGCCGCGTCGACACCGCCGCGAGCACCACCGCCGAACTTCTCACCGACCGTACCGCCGTCGACGCCGCCGCATCGGGCACCGGCGACCTCACCGACGTCGCGCTCCTCGAACCGATCTCACCGGTGAGCGCGCCGTGCCGGATTGTCGCGCAGATGACCAACTTCCGGTCGCACATAACCGATTCGGGAATGAACCCGGACACCGTTCCACTGACGTTCTTCCGCAAGACGTCCGGGTCGATCTCCGGACCGTACGATGACATCGTCAAACCCGTACACGTGACACTCCTCGACTACGAGATCGAGATCGGTCTGGTGTTCGGCAAGTCGCTCCCGGTCGGGACACCGGTCACCAGGGAAGTCCTGGCCGAGTACGTCGCCGGTGTCGTCATCGCCAACGATGTATCGGCGCGCGACCTTCAGCTGCCCAAAACCCAGTTCTACGAGGCCAAGTCGTATCCGACGTTCACTCCGCTCGGGCCGCGGCTGGTGTTGCTGGAGGCCGGAGAGTTGGACCGGTTCGGCGATCTGCACCTGACGCTGCGAGTCAACGGTCAAGTACGCCAGGACATGGTGATCGGTGACGACATCGTGTTCTCACCTTTGGCGGCGGTAACCGGACTGTCGGGCTTTCAGCGACTTGACCCGGGCGACGTCCTGCTGACCGGCACCCCCGCCGGTACCGCGCTGAGTGCGCCGGCAAAGGTCGTGGAGATCATCGGGTCGCTGCTGCCGCCGCACGTCAAGTGGAAGACCTTCTTCGACAGGCAGAGCAATAATCCGAAGTATTTGCGGGACGGAGACGTCGTGGAACTCACCGCCGCCACCGCCGACGGCGCCCTCGATCTGGGTACTCAGCGCACGGTGGTCAGATATGCCTGAATCAACGGTCGACACAACGGTTCTGATCGTCGGTGCGGGGCCGACCGGACTCACCGCCGCGGCGCTGTTGGCCGACCTCGGGATCGCGTCGACGATCGTCGAACGGTGGCCGGGTATCTACCCGCAGCCCCGGGCCGTGCACCTCGACGACGAGGTGCTGCGCATCCTCGGTCACATCGGTGTCGCCGACGCCTTCGCGGAGATCTCGCGTGCCGGGCATGGTCTGCGTCTGGTGGACGCGCAACTGCGGACGCTCGGCGAGTATCGACGGGACCAACCGGTCGGCCGGCACGGCTTTCGCAGTGCGTCGATGTACGACCAGCCCGACTTGGAGGCGGTACTGCGGGCGGCGGTCGCCGAGCGCGACCTGGTCACCCTCGTCCCCGACACCGAGGTACTCGATGTCCTCATCGAAGGTGACCGGGTCCGGGTGCTCACCGCCGGCCGGGTCTCCGGCGAGCGGCGCGTGCTGCGTGCACGTTACGTGATCGGCTGCGACGGAGCCAACAGTATCGTGCGCAGCAAGATCGGAAGCCGTTGGCAAGATTTGGGTTTCACCCAACGCTGGCTGGTCGTCGACATCGACACGCCCCGCGACCTGCACGCGTGGGACGGCGTCTATCAAATCTGCGACCCCGACCGGGCCGGCACATTCATGCGGATCGGCGACACCCGGTACCGGTGGGAATTCCGGCTGCACGACTCCGAAACCGCCGACCACTACCAGGACCTGACCACGCTGGCACCACTGCTGGGGCCGTGGCTGGGCGACGACCACACCGACGTGAGGCTGGTGCGCAGCACCGAGTACACCTTCCGGGCGCGAGTCGCCGACCGGTGGCACGACCGCCGAATCCTGCTGGCCGGCGACGCCGCACACCTGACACCCCCGTTCATCGGCCAAGGTCTCGGCTCAGGACTCCGGGATGCACACAACCTCGCCTGGAAGCTCGCGGCCGTGCTGAACGGGACACTCGGCCCGGACGCGCTCGCCAGCTACCAGGCCGAACGCAAACCACACACCGTCGGCCTCATCCGGCTGGCGATGACGGTCGGGGTCATCATGACCAGTGGCGGAAGAACCGGAAACACTTTGCGCCGCGTCATCGTACCTCGCACCCAGTACGTTCCGTCACTGGCCGCCAAGGCTGTCGACAGCACGACCGCGCCGCTGCCGCCGTCGGCGTTCGTTCGCCCGCGGTCGGCCGCCGCCCTGCCCGCCACACTTCGTCCCGCAGTCGCGCATCTGTCGTCGCGGCAACTGGCCGGCACCCTGTGCCCCAATGCCCTTGTCGACGGCGAAAGCCGTTTCGACGACATCGTCGGCCCCCGATTCGCCCTGGTCACCCTCGATCCACCCAGGTCGGACCAGCGAACCGAACTCTCCCGACGCGGCACGGACGTCATCGAATTGGAACCCGGATCATCTCTCGGACAATGGCTCTCGGACGCCGGCCAGCGAGCGGCAGTAGTTCGTCCCGACCGGTATGTGATGGTCTCCGGAAAATCCGTCGCCGCAGTGTACACCTACGCCCCGCAAACAGCCGTCAACAGCAACACCGCGTACGCCGGATGCGGACCGCCGACCCCCCGGGTTCCCCGCCGGCAAATCCCCGATGCGGGTTGACATATCGCATTCTCATCCACAACAGCACACCATCTCCCTCCCGCGCTGTCGTACTCGGCGCGTGGTGGCGGGCAGGGCGGCGACCGAGGTGGTGATCCGGCCATCGACGACGGCGACGAGGGCATCGAGGGCATCGCGGTGGATCAGGTCGTGGGTGACGAGCAGTGTGGCCGTGCCACGCTCGTGGGTAAGCCGCGCGATGAGCTGCATGATCTCGGCACCGCGCTCCTGATCGAGGGCGCTGGTGGGCTCGTCCACCAGGAGAACCTCAGGGTCGTGTACGAGGCCGCGGGCGATCGCGACCCGCTGGCGTTGCCCGCCGGAAAGCTGGTGAGGGTGTTTGTCGGCGTGCTCGGTGAGGCCCACCGCATCGAGCAACTCCCCGACACGGGCATCGATCTTCACCCGCCTGTTCCGGACGGCGGCCCCGCCGAGCCGGGCCATGACCTGCAACTGCTCACGCACGGTCAGCGCGGGGAGCAGGTTGGACTGCTGGAAGACGATGCCGATGCGCTCGCGGCGCAGCGTGGTCGCGGCGGTCCTCGACAGCTGGGCGGCGTCGACAGTGTCCGTGTCGTTGCCGATGAGGACGCCGCCGGAGTCGGGGCGGATCAGGGTCGCGGCGACGGCCAGGATGCTGGACTTGCCCGATCCGGAGGGTCCGGTGATGCCGGTGACGGTGCCGTTGTCGCCGCGGAGGGTGACATGGTCGACGGCGGTGATGCGGTTCTGGCCGTCGGGGAAGGTGAGGGTGACGTCCTGCAGTTCGATCATCGGTTGCTCCCGAGGGCGGTGAGCGGGTCGGCCTTGGTGACCGAGCGCAGCGCGAACGCGGCTCCCGCGAGACCCAGTACCGCCATCACGGCGGCCGGGGCGAGGGTGGTCAGCGGGCTGACGATGAACGGCAGCGCCCGACCCGCGAGCATGCCGAGGCCGAGCACGGCGGCGAGTCCAACGCTGATCCCGGCGGCCAGGACGATGAGAGCCTGGCCGAGGGAGTCTCGTATAAGTGAACCGGTGGTGGCGCCGAGCGCCTTGAGGACGGCGATGTCGCCGGCGCGCTGCATCGTCCACACGGTGAAGAACGCGCCGATCACGAGCCCCGAGATGCCGAACAGCATGGCGATCATGAGCCCGAGCGATCCGATCTCGGACCGGAACGCCTCCAGCGCGGTCAGACTCGACAGTCGTGTCTGGGCGACCGTGCCGGTCTCGGAACCGATGGCCGCCCAGTCCGCGTCGCCGGTGACGGCGAGGACGGTCGCCTCCCCGGTGCCGCCGACACGCTTGCCGGCCGCACTCCACGCGTCCAGCGACATGACGGCGACCGGGGTGTGGCTGTACCAGAGGTCCCCGCCGATGGAGGCGACGGTGAAGTCGGTACCGGTGATCGAGATCGTGTCACCGACCTCAACGCCGAGGTCCTCGGCCGCTCCGGCGGAGAGACCGACCTCGTTGTCGTGGGCGGGGGTGAGGTCGACCAGCGGGCCCGATCCGGTGCCCGAAGCATCCGGCGGTAGCCCAAAGAGCGCGACACCGGTCGGGTCGTCGGTGCCGTCGGCCGATGCGCGCGACTGGACGATCCCGACCCGTGTCACCGACGTGACCCCGTCAGCGTGTTCCCACGCCCGCACGGTGTCCGGATCGAGGGAGGAGGTGGCGTAGCTCGGTGCGCTGCTCTGGGGCTGCTGCAGCACGAGACGGTCGCCGGGCAGGTGTAGCACGGAGGAGATGTTCTGGGCGGCAAGCCCTCCGGTCAGCCCCGAGAGGAACCCGACGAGCAGGGTGATCAGGGCGACGACGGCCCCGATGAGCAAGAACCTGCCACGGGCGAACCGCAGCTCTCTCCACGCGACGAACACGATGAGTACCTTTCCCCTCGCGCACTCTGCACGAGCCACCCCTCAACCCTCGTCTCCGGAGGCAAGGGCCGGCATCGCCCGAATCATGGGATTCGCGGTCAACCTTTCGGTTGATGGCCGGGGAAACCGACTCGCATAGGCTGGGGATTGTCATGCCGCACTCCACCCTCGCCCCGGTGTTCACCGGTCTCCGGCTCGGCCTGCACGCTCTGCTCATCGGGCTCGCGGGCTTCGCCGTGCTGCGCGCATTCGTCGTCTCGTCCCCGGCCGCCGTATGGGTACTGACTGTCGGGATCGCATTCGTCGCGGTCTACCTCACCGGCGCCGGGGCCGCCCGCGCGCTCCGGACGAAGATCCCGCGGCGCGGCTTCGCCGTCGGCTGGGCGGCGGCGCTCACGCTGCTGTGGGCAGTGCTGACATGGTTGAGCCCCGAGGGCGCCTACCTGGTCTTCCCCCTCTTCTTCCTCTACCTTCACGTCCTGCCCGGCCCGCGCGGGGTCGCGGCGATCGTGGTCACGACCGCGTTCGCGATCTTCGCGCTAGGCCTGCACCTCGGCTTCAGCGTGGGCGGGGTGATCGGCCCGCTCATCGGCGCCGGCGTCGCCCTGCTCATCGGGCTGGCCTATCGCGCGCTCACCCGCGAAGCCGAGGAACGCGAACGACTCCTCACCGAACTGATCCACACCCGGCAGCAACTCGCCGACACCGAGCGCGAACAGGGCGCGCTGGCTGAGCGGGCACGATTGGCCCGCGACATCCACGACACCGTCGCCCAGGGGCTCTCCTCGATTCAGATGCTCCTGCGGGCCGCCGAACGCGACACCCCCGAACCCGGCGCCGGGTATCTGAGAACGGCCCGCGAGGCCGCGGCCGACAGCCTCGTCGACACGAGGCAGATCATCCGCGAACTCACCCCCGCCCGTCTCGACGACGGCCTCGCCGCCGCGCTGCGCAGGCTCGGCCAGGAGCAATCCGACCGCGCATCGGTCCCGATCGAGGTGACCGCCGAGGACCTCGCCCTCCCGATGGGCACCCAGACCGCACTGCTGCGCATCGCTCAGGGTGCATTGTCCAACGCGATCCGTCACGCGAACGCCACCCGGATCACCATCGCACTCGCCGCAGACGACGCCGTATCACTGGTGGTGCGCGATGACGGGCACGGCTTCGATGTGTCCACCGCGGTCGCTGACTCCCCCGAGGCCGGCTCGTTCGGACTGCACGCCATACGCGAGCGGGTCGAACAACTCGACGGCACCCTCACCATCACCTCGGCCCCCGGCCACGGCAGCGAGGTCACCGCCCGGCTGCCGCTCCCGACGGAAAGCAGGACACGGCCATGATCCGGATCGTGCTCGCCGACGATCACCCCGTGGTGCGCGCGGGGTTGCTTGCGATGCTTGCCGGTGACCCCGATCTCGACCTGATCGGCGAAGCCGCCACACCCGACGACGCCGTCGCCCTCGTGACCGACCTGAGGCCGGACGTCGTGCTCATGGACCTGCAGTTCGGGACGGCGGAGACCGGTGCCGATGCCACCCGCCGCATCCGCGCCCTACCAGCACCGCCGGCGGTGCTGGTGCTCACGAACTACGACACCGACGGTGACATCCTCGGCGCCGTCGAGGCCGGCGCGAGCGGCTACCTCCTCAAAGACGCCCCACCCGATGAGCTGATCGCCGCGATCCGCGCCGCCGCCGCGGGAGAGACCGCCCTGGCCCCCGCGATCGCGGGCCGCCTACTCGCCCGGATGCGCTCACCGCGGCCCGGCCTCAGCACCCGCGAGCTCGAAGTTCTGCGCCTCGTTGCCGGCGGCGCGACGAATAACGACATCGCCACGCGCCTGCACATCAGCGAAGCGACGGTGAAATCCCACCTCGTGCACATCTACACCAAACTCGGCGTCTCCTCCCGCACGGCCGCTGTCGCCACGGCCCGCGACTCCGGCCTGTTCCGGTAAACCCACGACGCCCCGCCGCCGGCCGGAGAACGACTCCATGGACGCGTTGTTTCCGGCTGCGCCGGCGCGGCCCATCACGCCGACCATATCGTGACGGTTGGGAGCGTGGGGCTGCCGCAACAACCGGCACATCCACCACGGCACGGGCGGCGGCGGCGGCTGGTACCAGGCCGACGGCGAAGAGCCCGTGAGCCCGTGAGCTCGGTGCCGGGCACGGTGAACGCATGAGCATCCTGGATGAGACTTACACCTAGTCCTGGACCGCTCTGAGTATGGCCAAAGACGTGTACACCGACTGGCTTCCACGCCGGAGTCGTCTACCTCGGCGACCGCGCGTTCGTGGACGGGGAGAAAATCGGTGCGACCGGCCTCTGTGGCTCTGGCGGCTTCGCCCTCCCCACCCGTCGGGAGGTGACGATCCGCCGTGGACGGTTCGATCCTTCCCGTATCCACGAAGCAGCCGACCTCATTCCTCAGCGCGCAGCGCGGTCGCGACGGCGACCGCGGTCCGGGCGGCCGGGGTCAGCCGCCGAGGGTGTAGCGTCCGGTGGCGATGGCGGCGATGACGCCTCCGTCGATCAGGAAGTCGGCGCCGGAGATGAACCTTCCGTTCTCGCCGAGCAGTAGCGCGGCCAGTTCGGCGATCTCGGTGGGGGTGCCCATACGTCCGGCTGCGCTGGTGGTGATCATGTTCTCGTAGCCGGCCCGGTTGGGTCCGTCCATCTCCTGGATGGCGAGTGGGGTGCAGATCACTCCGGGACTGATCGCGTTCAGCCGGGCGCCGCGGTCGGCCCAGGTGACTGACTCCGCCTGGACCCGCAGCGAGTTGGCCCGCTTGGCGACGCCGTACGCCATGCCGGGGTCATCAATCGCGGCGATGAACTCGAGGTCGGCCAGCTCCGCGGCGGGGGTGACGCGCAAGGCATCTGCCAGGTCGGCGGAGAGCGGATCGCCCATATGGCCGGCCTGGCTGGCGATCACGACACCGGCACCACCGTCGGCGATGACCTTGCCGAACTGCTCCAGGACGTGAGCGGTGCCGATCAGATCGACCGCGATGATCTTCTGTGCGGGCGCGAGGTTGGGCGAGACCCCAGCGGTGTGGATCAGCGTGTGCACATCGCCGAGCGCGGCGGCGTCGGCGGCCAGTGTGGCCACCGAGGCGGGATCAGAGGTGTCGACCACGTGGGTTGTCACCCGGTAGCCCTCGCCGGTGAGGAGGGTCGTGGCGGCATCCAGATTGGTCCGGTTGATGTCGGCCAGCACAATGGTGCGGTCCTGGGCGACGCGGCGGGCGATGGCCAGACCCATCGAGCCGGCTCCGGTAACGACGACGACTTGGTTGTTCATTCTGTTCTCCTCGGGTTGACTCGTCGATCGGCTCCGTTCGGACGGGAGCGGCGACACCTTCAAGGAAACGCGTTTGCCACCGGCGTCTGGAAGGTCGTGCTGATCCGTGTCCTGGCAGGGCACCCTAAAGTGAGGTCATGACGGGCGGCGACATAGGTGAGTTCCTCCGGTCGCGGCGCGCCGCGGTGAGCCCCGAGGATGCGGGTTTCGCGGTCAGTGGTCGCCGGCGCGTGCCGGGACTGCGTCGCGAGGAGGTTGCGCTGCTGGCCAACGTGAGCGTCGATTACTACAACCGGATTGAGCGCGGCCAGTTGGCGGGGGTGTCCGATCAGGTGCTGGAGGCGATCGCGGGTGCCCTGCGGCTTGATGAGTTTGAGCGCCGCCATCTGCTCGACCTGGTCGATCAGGGCCGGGCCGGGATATTGGTTTCGCAGCGGACGCGCTCGACCACTGTGCTGCGTCCGTCGGTTCGGGCGATGGTCGAGCAAACCCGCGGGGTGCCCTGCTTCGTCCAGAACTCGATCGTAGACATCCTGGCGATCAACCCGTTGATGCTGGAGTTGTACCGTTCCGATACCCCCAATGCAGGCTCGACGGCGAACTACCCGAGGGAACTGTTCTTGAACCGGGCGTCCAAGGATTCGTGGTGGGACTGGGACCAGCGAGCCTGGGAGACCACGGCCATGCTGCGCTATGCGGTCGGCCGGTACCCGGTCGATGAGGACCTCAATGCGCTGATCGCCGATCTCAACGAGCAGTCGCCGGAATTCCGGCAGTTGTGGGCGTCACACGAGGTCAGCTTCAGTCGTAGCGGCACGAAGCTCATCCGTCATCCGGTCGTCGGAGACGTCGAGGTTGACTACGAGGCGATGGAACTGGGCGGAGACGAGGGTTTGCTGCTGTTTGTGTACTCGGCCTCGCCCGGATCAGCCGGGCGCGCCGCACTCGACCGGTTGGAAGCCGCGATCGAGTAAGAGGTGCACCGGTGGTGCCTGGCTCAACCGTCCCTTCCGGACGTCCACGCCACTGGGCGTCCGTACTCGCCGACGACGTGGAGACGCTGGATCGTCTCCTCGATGACGGCTTCACAGCCACTCAACATCAGCGGCTACGTCCAGCCGAAGGACGAATGGCTCGCCGACATCAGCAGCGGGCAGATACAATACCACTCCAGCGAAGAGGTGGCATGGGAACTGACCATCGATGGCGACACCGCGATCATCGAGAGTCGCACCAGCATCGATGCCACCATCTACGGGACCCGCCGGGTGTGGAACCTCACCGGCACCGCCCGCCTGGCCAAAGTGGATGGTGAATGGAGAGTCATGCAATCCGTGGCCGGCACATTCTGACAGAGGAACGGGTGGATGGTCTTACCGGCCAGGGCCCCCGCTCGTGGGATCGGCCTTCGCGAGCATCAGCAGGTCGGCGTTGTTCGTCGCCGACGCCCGGTTGCGGACGAGGATCTGGCCCGGGCCGGGCTGGGGCCCGGCGTCTCGGCCAGGACCCGCTCCTGATTACTGGCTTCCTCCGGCGATCCGTGACAGATCGTCGCGGAACCGTGCGGGCTCGTCATCCACCGGCACCGTGTTGGTGTCCAGGACGCCGTCCAGCGCCCCGGGTTCGTCGGGACGGAGCGCAGCGAACACCGCGGCGAGGTCGTCCTGCTCCGCACCCCTCTCCGCGGCGAGCTCGAGGGTCTTCCGGTTCGCGGGGTCGGAGCTCAGGCTGTCGACGAGCACTCGGGCGATCTCGTCGCGGGCGATGACGCCGTCGGCGGGTCCGCCGGACTGGGCGGTGTCGCCCTGGCGCATGACGATGCGACGCTGGTCGGCGTCGTTGTAGTCGAACCAGCCGGGGCGGACGATCGTGTAGTCGTTGCCACTGGCCCGGACGAGCCGCTCGCCGCGGCGCTTCCAGGCCGCGTAGGGGACGCCGGGACGGGTGGTGCCGACGGCCGTCATCAGCGCGATCCGCACCGGCCGGCCGGCGAGCGCGGCGAGCACGTTCGCGACGCCGGCGTAGTCGATGTCGCGGACGTCGGACTCCCGGGTGCTCGAGCCGTGTGTGAAGACGATCGCGTCGACGTCGTCGACGGCCGCGTCGAGCGTGTCAGGACGGGCGAGGTCGCCGACGACGAACTCGACTCCGTCCGGCAGCAGGCGCTCGGCTCCGTTGCGGTCGCGGACGAGGGCGCGCACGTCGTAGCCCTGGCGGAGCGCCTCGGAGACGGCGTGGCGGCCGATGCTGCCGGTCGCGCCGACGATGAGGGCCGTGGAGTTCTCGGGCGTCACTGTCAGTCCTTCGGGGTCGGGGCCTGGCCGGAGATCGAGCCGTAAAAGAACGACGCGGTGCCGCCGCCGGTCGATGAGGACGTCACTGCCGGTGATGAACGCGCCGCGCTCGGTCATGAGCAGTTCGCCGACGGTGCCGATCTCGTCCGGGGTGCCGGCGC
>ERZ795062.3216-NODE-3216-length-10144-cov-10.836951_pt1 | contig 10144 bp, 4 predicted proteins | sample MGYA00375146_ERZ795062 | MGnify/ENA primary metagenome ERZ795062 (study PRJEB30191, sample SAMN05720281) | activated sludge metagenome | isolation source: Anaerobic digester | place: USA | collected 2015-07-16 ...
GCCGGGGTGCCGCCCGACTACTTCAGCGCCACCGGCCAGCGCTGGGGGAACCCGTTGTACCGCTGGGACCGCATGGCGCTCGACAACTACCGCTGGTGGAAGCAGCGCATGGCCCACCTGCTGACCCTGGTTGACGTGGCGCGCCTCGACCATTTCCGCGGCTTCGAGGCATATTGGGAGATCCCGGCCAACAAACCGACGGCCCAGGGCGGGCACTGGTGTCCCGGCCCGGGCCGGGCGTTCTTCCAGTCGATTCGGGAAGAGCTGGGGACCCTGCCCATCATTGCCGAGGACCTCGGCATCATCACCGAGGACGTGACACGCCTGCGCCGCGCGTGCGGTTTCCCCGGCATGCGCGTGATGCAGTTCGCTTTTGGTGACAATGCCCGCAATCCCTACCTGCCCCACAACTTCGGGCGCTGCACCGTGGCCTACACCGGGACGCATGACAACAACACCACGGTGGGCTGGTGGGCCAACGCGAGCGAGAACGAGCGCCAGGCTGCGCGACAGTACCTCGGCCCGGTGACGGACTCCGAGATCCACTGGGCAATGATCCAGTCGCTCTCACAGTCCGTGGCGAACACGCTGGTTGTTCCGTTCCAGGACGTGCTGGGTCTGGACGGGCAACACCGGATGAACACGCCCGGCCAGCCCGAGGGATGCTGGTCCTGGCGCTTTGCCTGGGCCGACGTCGGCGACGAACCAGCCCGCCGGCTTTCATCGATGGTCCGCGCCCACGGACGCGCCTGAAGTCCCCAGCCGATCCCGCATGACAAGCAATCGCAACCCACAATCCGTCGATCAAGGAGGCCCTGCATGAAACCGAACCAGCACCAGAACGAACCCCACCAGCTCGCCCGACGCACCCTTGGCCTGGTGCTCGCGGGCGGTCGCGGCTCTCGCCTGCACGCCCTGACGGACCGTCGCGCCAAGCCGGCGGTCTACTTCGGCGGCAAGTTCCGTATCGTCGACTTCGCGCTGTCCAACTGCCTGAACTCCGGCGTGCGCCGTGTCAGCGTGGTCACGCAATACAAGTCGCACAGCCTGTTGCGTCACCTTCAACGCGGCTGGTCGTTCCTGCGCAGCGAGTTCAACGAGTACATCGATCTGCTGCCCGCGCAGCAACGCATCGACGAGACCTCGTGGTACCAGGGGACGGCCGACGCGGTCTTCCAGAACCTCGACATCCTGATGGCAGAACGCCCCGAATACATCCTGGTGCTGGCCGGCGACCATATCTACAAGATGGACTACGCCAACCTGATCGCAGACCACGTGGCGCAGGGTGCGCCGTGCACCGTGGCCTGCATCGAAGTGCCGCTGGCCGAGGCGAGCGCCTTCGGTGTGATGGCAATCGACCCGCAGCGGCGCATCGTGCGATTTGATGAAAAACCGGCGAACCCCGCACCGATGCCTGGCCGGGCCAGTCATGCGCTCGCCAGCATGGGCGTCTACGTCTTCAATGCCGACTACCTCTATGAGGCGCTGAAGGCCGACGCCGTGGCACAAAGTTCCAGCCGCGACTTCGGCAAGGACCTGATCCCGGCGATCGTGGCGCGCGGCGAGGCGGTGGCGCACCCCTTCGGATTGTCTTGCGTGAAGAGCAGCCCTGAGGCACCGGCTTACTGGCGCGACGTCGGCACCATCGATGCCTACTGGTCCGCCAACCTGGACCTGACCAGTATCACCCCCGATCTGGACATGTACGACCGCCAGTGGCCGATCTGGACCCACCAGGAACAGCTCCCCCCGGCCAAGTTCGTGTTCGACGACGAAGGCCGCCGCGGCATGGTGGTCGACTCGCTGGTGTCCGGCGGCTGCATCATTTCCGGCGCGTACGCACGCCGCTCCGTGCTGTTTTCAAAGGTGCGGCTGCATTCCTACTGCCATGTCGAGGAGGCGGTGCTGCTGCCGGAGGTCGATGTGGGGCGGCACTGCCGCTTGCGCAAGGTCGTCATCGACAAGGGCTGCCAGATTCCGGACGGAATGTCGATCGGATTCGATGCGGCAGAAGATGCGCGCCGCTTTTTCCGCACCGAACAGGGCGTCGTGCTGGTGACCCGCGAGATGCTGGAGCGCCTGGCACCGGAGGGAAAACCTGCCGGGGGCCGTGGGTGAACATTCTCTACGTCTGCACCGAGGTCTACCCGCTGCTCAAGACCGGCGGACTGGCCGACGTGAGTGCCGCGCTTTCGGCAGCGCTGCGCGATCTGGGCTGCGACGTGCGCCTGCTGTTGCCGGGATTCGCCCCGATTGCGGCAGGATTCGTGGCCGAGGGCCCTCGCCTGAAACTGTCCGCAACGGGTGGTCCCGAAATGGTCCGGACCCTGAAACCGGCACCCACGCTCCTTCCGGGGACGCTGGCCACGACCGGGCAACCCGCCTACTTGCTGGATGCACCCGCCTTGTATCACCGCGACGGTGGTCCCTATCTGGACGCGCAGGGAAACGACTGGCCGGACAACGCCCAGCGCTTTGCGCTGCTCGCCTGGGCCGCCGCGGGGCTCGGGTGTGGGGGCGACCCGTCCTGGCACCCCGATGTGGTCCATGCGCACGACTGGCATGCCGGCCTGGCTCCGCTCTACCTGCAGCAGCTGGCCGGATCCGGCCCGCGGCCGGCCACTGTGTTCACTGTGCACAACCTGGCCTATCAGGGCTTGTTCGGACCGGACACGATGGCGCCCCTGGGCTTGGCGCCCTCGTTGTTCCGCTTCGACGGCGTCGAGTCCCACGGCCACGTCTCGTTCATGAAAGCCGGACTGCAGTTTGCCGACGCCATCACCACCGTGAGCCCGCGATACGCACGCGAAATCATGACCTCCGAGCAGGGCTGCGGCCTCGATGGAGTGCTGCGCTACCGCGCCGACCAGCTCACCGGCATCCTCAACGGCGTCGACTATGCGGTCTGGAATCCGGCATCCGACCCGCTCGCCCCTGCCGCGTATGACCATGACCGGCTGGCCGGCAAGGCGCTGGCCAAGCGGGACCTGCAACGCTTGCTGGGCCTGGCCGAGCGTCCCGATGCGCTGCTGTTCGGCGCCGTGACCCGGCTGAGCGAGCAAAAAGGGCTGCACCTGCTTCCCGAGGTGCTGGACGAACTGGTGGCCGCAGGCGGTCAGCTGGTCGTGCTGGGCAGCGGCGATGCCGGCATCGAGGCGGCCGTCGCCGCGGCTGTGGCACGCCATCCGGGGCAAGCCGTACTGCGGCGGGGCTATGACGAGGCGCTGGCGCACCGCATCTTCGCCGGCGCCGACGTGGTGCTGGTGCCCTCGCGATTCGAGCCTTGCGGGCTGACGCAGCTGTACGCGCTGCGTTATGGTGCGTTGCCCCTGGTCCATGGCGTGGGCGGACTTGCCGACACGGTCATTGACGCCTCGGCGCAGGCACTGGCGGCGCAGACGGCCTGCGGCTTCGTCTTTCACGATTTCAGCCCGGACGGCCTGCGTGGAGCCATCCGCCGGGCCTTCGACCTGTACCGCCGGCCGGTGGACTGGGCCGCAGTGCAGACCCACGCCATGCGGCTGCGCTTCAACTGGCGCGATGCGGCGCAGGCCTATCTGGGCCTGTACCGCCGCCTGCGTCCGCTACCCGGCACGGGTCGTGCATGAAGGCTGACCCGCCCAATCGAGAAATCGTTTCCAGCCGTTCCCCAGGAAAGCCCATGTCCAGCGTCCAGCCCTCCTTCTATTTCGACCAGCCCACCAACACCGTCGACGCGTTGCGCCGCTCAATCGCCAACCGCCTGGTGTATGCCATCGGCAAGGACGTGCGCGCGGCAACGTCCCGCGACTGGCTGTTTGCCATCCTGTATGCGGTGCGCGACCGCATCATGGACAGCTGGCGCGAGTCCGTGAACACCGCCCAGGAGCAGGACGCCAAGCGCGTCTACTACCTCTCCATGGAGTTTCTGACCGGCCGCATGCTGACCAATGCGCTGATGGCCATCGGCATCTACGACGACACCAAGATCGCCTGCGCGCAACTGGGCGCCGACTTCGACGGGCTGCTGGACATGGAAGCCGACCCCGGCCTGGGCAACGGCGGGCTGGGTCGCCTGGCCGCCTGCTTCCTGGACTCGATCGCCACGCTCGGCCTGCCGGGCATGGGCTACGGCATCCGGTACGACTACGGCATGTTCGCGCAGCGCATCGTCGACGGGCGCCAGGTCGAGGAACCCGACGGCTGGCTGATCAACGGCAATCCTTGGGAATTCATGCGCCCGGAGCTGAGCTACACGGTGCGTTTCGGCGGGCGCCTGACGACCGAGGCCGGCCGGGTCCGGTGGGTGGACACCGATGACGTCGTCGCCACGGCTTATGACAACGGGGTTCCCGGTTACCAGCTGACCTCGGTCACCACCTTGCGCCTGTGGTCCGCCAGGGCCACCAGCGCCATCAACCTCGCAGCCTTCAACAAGGGCGACTACATTGGCGCGGTGGAGGCGAAGAACGAGTCGGAGAACGTCTCCCGGGTGCTGTACCCGGATGACAGCACCGATCACGGGCGCGAATTGCGCCTGCGCCAGGAGTTCTTCTTCGTCAGCGCCTCGCTGCAGGATCTCATGCGACGTTTCCTGAGAGACCACGGCAGCCTCGACATCCTGGCCGACAAGGTGGCGATCCACCTGAACGACACGCATCCCGCACTGGCCGTGCCCGAACTCATGCGGCTGCTGATCGACGAGCACCGCATGGACTGGGACAGCGCCTGGTCGCAATGCAGCCGCATCTTCAGCTACACCAACCACACCCTGATGCAGGAGGCGCTGGAGACCTGGCCGGTGGACCTGCTGGGCCGGCTGCTTCCGAGACACCTGCGCATCATCTTTGACCTCAATGCGCGTTTCCTGGCCGGCCTGCACGAGAGCCATCCGGGCGAGCCCGACCTGCTGCGCCGCGTCTCGCTGATTGACGAGCACGGACCGCGCCGCGTGCGCATGGCGTACCTGTGCGTCCTGGCGAGCCACAAGGTCAACGGCGTCTCGGCGCTGCACAGCGAGCTGATGAGCCAGACCATCTTCTCGGATTTCGCGCGCCTGTTTCCCGAGCGCTTTTGCAACAAGACCAATGGCATCACCCCGCGGCGATGGCTGGCCCAGGCCAACCGGCCCCTGTCCAAGTTGATCGACGACCGCATCGGCCCGAACTGGCGACGCCACCTGGACGAGCTGGTCGGGCTGCGTGAACTGGCCAACGAACCCGCATTCAACAATGCCGTGCGCCTGGCCAAGCAGCAGAACAAGCGCCGCCTGGCCGATTACATCTTGCGTGAACTCGCGATTCGGGTCGATCCGGACAGCCTGTTCGACGTGCAGGTCAAGCGCATGCACGAGTACAAGCGCCAGCTGCTCAACGTGCTGCACGTGGTCACACGCTACCACCAGATCCTGGCGAACCCGCAGGCCAACTGGGTGCCGCGCACGGTGATCTTCGCGGGCAAGGCAGCCTCGGCCTACCGCATGGCCAAGCAGGTGATCCGCCTGATCAACGACGTCGCCGGCGTGGTCAATACGGACCCCGTCGTCGGCAACCGGCTCAAGGTCGTGTTCCTGCCGAACTACCGGGTCACGCTGGCCGAGCTCATCATCCCGGCCGCGGACCTGTCGGAGCAGATCTCCACCGCCGGCACCGAGGCCTCGGGCACCGGCAACATGAAGTTCGCCCTCAATGGCGCACTGACCATCGGAACCTGGGACGGCGCCAACATCGAGATTGCCGAGCACGTCGGTCTGGACAACATCTTCATCTTCGGCAATCGCACCGACCAGGTGGCCGAACTGCGGGCCCACGGCTACCAGCCACGCCGCTACTACGACAACAACTACGAGTTGAAGACCGCCATCGACCGCATCGCCGACGGCGCGTTTTCGCCCGAGGAGCCCCAGCGCTACCAGGACGTCACGGCGGCCCTGCTGGAATCGGACTACTACCAGCTGCTGGCTGACTACGACGACTACATCCGGACGCAGCGCCGCGTGGACGACCTTTACCGCCGTCCGTCCGAATGGGCGCGCCAGACGATCCTCAACATCGCGGCGATGGGCTCGTTCTCGTCGGACCGCACCATCCGCGAATACGCCGACGAGATCTGGGGGGTGCAACCCCTGTTCGGGAACCAGCCCGCCACCTGATCATTGCGCGGGCTGCCGCACCTGCACTACGATGGGCGCCTGCATGCCGCACAACGATTTCGCCACGCTTTTCGACTGGTTGCCGCTCGGCGCCTACCGCAGCAGCCTGCAGGGGCGCCAGGTGCGCGCCAATCCGGCGCTGGTGCGCATCAACGGCTTCGAATCCGAAGCGGAAATGCTGGCCGCCGTCGACGATATCGGCGGGCGGTGGTATGTGCAGCCGGGCCGCCGCGAGCAGTTCCGTGCGCTGTTGGAAGCCAACGGTGAGGTGCAGGATTTCGTCTCCGAGGTCTTCCGCTACAAGACCCGCGAGCGCATCTGGGTCCGTGAACACGCCCGCCTGGTCCCCGGCGCCGACGGCGAACCGATGTTCTACGAAGGCACGGTCGAAGACATCACCGAGAGCCGTCGGGCGGCGGATTCGCTGGCGATCACGCTGAAGAACATCGGCCAGGGCATCATGCGCTTCGATGCCGAAGGCCGCTGCATCTTTCACAACGAACAGGCCCTTCGCCTGCTGGACCTGCCGCCCGAGCTGATGGCGCGACAGCCCACGGCCCATGAACTGGTCTTGTGGCAGCAAGCGCGCGGCGATTTTGGCGACAAGCTCGAGTTGCTGCATTCCGACCATGACCGGGAGTTTCTGGCGCGGATCATTCAGGCCCGCGATCCCGTCACCGCCCACCATGCGCCCACCAGCAGCTACATCCGGCGAACGCGCCAGGGCCGGACTCTGGAGATCCTCAGTCGGGCCCTGCCTGATGGCGGCTCCGTGCGCACCTACACCGATGTCACCGACTACGTGCAGACACAGGAGGCCCTGGCGCGCCAGAAGGCCATGCTGGGCGCCCTGGTCGACAACATCCCCGACCGCATCTGGCTCAAGGACGTCGATGGCGTGTACCTGCTGAGCAATCCCGCCCACCAGCGCCAGCACGGCCTCACCCAGCAACAGATCGTCGGCAGGACCGCGCAGCATCTGTTCGGCGACCGCTACGGAAACGACTACCGCGAGGCGGACCTGCAGGCCATGGCCTCCCTTGCACCCATGGTCTACGAGGACCGACTGGTCGACCGGGAGACGGGCACCGTCCAGTATTTCGAACTCGTCAAAGTGGCCATGCGCGACGAGGCGGGACACTGTACCGGCCTGCTCGGCATTGCGCGCGACATCACGGCGCGCAAGCGGGTTGAGGCCGAACTGATCGCCGCTCGCGATGCGGCCGACGCCGGCAACCGGGCCAAGGCTGATTTCCTGGCCAACATGAGCCATGAGATCCGAACCCCCATGAACGCGGTGATCGGCATGAGCGACCTGCTGCTGCAGACGCCGCTGACGGCGCAGCAGCAGGAGTTTGCCGAGATCATCCGCACCAGCGGCGAGACCTTGCTGGCGCTGATCAATGGCATCCTGGATTTTTCAAGGATCGAGTCGGGTCACCTCGAACTCGAGTGCCTGCCGATGGACCTGGTGGAATGCCTCGAAGGCGCGCTGGACGTCAATTGCGGTGCCGCACGCGACAAGGGTCTGGACCTCCTGTACTGGATCGATGACGCGGTCCCGCGCACCATTCTCGGCGACGCCACCCGGTTGCGCCAGATTTTCGTCAACCTGATCAGCAACGCGGTGAAGTTCACCGCCCGCGGCGAAGTCTGCGTCCATCTTGGCTGGCGCCAGGGTGGCGATGGCGTGCCCCTGTTGCTCGGTTCGGTCCGCGACACCGGCATCGGCATTGCCGTCGACCGGCTGGACCGGCTGTTCAAGTCGTTCAGCCAGGTGGATGCCTCGACGACGCGCCAGTTCGGCGGCACCGGCCTGGGCCTGGCCATCTGCCGGCGCCTGCTGACCCTGATGAACGGGCGAATCTGGGTCGAGTCGAGTCCCGGCGCCGGCTCCAGTTTCCATTTCGAGTTGCCGTGCCGGGCTGCGGAGCCCGCCAGCGCCGACGATGCGTCCGGCACCGCCCCCGCGCTGGCCGCGCGCCGATTGCTGCTGGTGGCCGACGACGGCAATGCCCGGCACTTCCTCGAGCGCCAGACCCGGCGCTGGGGTATGCAGGTGCTGGCCACCGCTTCATGGGGCGAGGCCATGGCCCGCCTGCAGGCGCGCGAGCCCGTGGATGCGGCAGTCATCGACCTGCAATGGCGTGATGACGACGGTCGCAGTGGCTGCGCCCTTCTGGCAGCCATGCGACAGCACTATCCGACCCACCGCCTTCCCTTGCTGGCCCTGACCACCGAGTCCATCGACGACCCCCGGATCCGCCGTCTGGAGCTGGACCGGGCACTCCGCAAGCCCCTGCGCTACCGGCAGCTGCAGGAAGCCCTGGAAGCGACGATGCGGCCACCTGTCCCCCCCGCCCACGCGCCCGCAATCCGGGCGCCAGCACAGCCGCCAATGGCCCAAAGCCTGCCGCTGCGCATCCTGCTGGCCGAGGACAATGCCGTCAACCTGCGCGTGACCTCGCTGATCCTGAGCGGCCTGGGATACGACATCGAGATCGCCACCGACGGCCGGCAGGCCCTGGACCGTGTCATGGGTGCGGCGCAAGTGCTTGCCCTGGATGTCGTGCTGATGGACGTGCAGATGCCGGTCATGGACGGCCTGGATGCCACCCGGCAGATCGTCGCGCAGGTTCCGCAGGTGCGCCGCCCCTGGATCATCGCCATGACCGCCAACGCCATGGAGGGCGACCAAAGCACCTGCCTGGCCGCCGGCATGGACGACTACCTCAGCAAACCGGCCCGCGCGGCGGCCATCGCAAAGGCCCTGGAGCGTGCCCACGCGGCCCTCGCGCTGCGACGCGCCGGATCGGACTGAGGCCGCCGGGAGCCCCCAGCCAGCAGGATGACCGGACGCTGGCGCGTGCAGCGCCGAGGGCGTAAAGTGCTGCCTTGAACATCGCAACCCCTTCACCCGGCGGCCCCAACGACCATGAATGCTCCCATCCACCGCGAAATCCCCGCTTCTGCCCTGCTTGACACCGGCCGCGCCCTGGCCGGGATCAGCGCCCAATGGGACGGGGACATCGTCCGCCGGCTGACCGACTACATCGCCATCCCGGCGAAATCACCCTCCTTCGACCCGGACTGGGTGGCCCATGGCCACATCGAGACCGTGGTGCGCCAAGCGGCCGACTGGGTGCTGGCCCAGAAGGTGCCAGGGCTGCAGCTGGAGATCGTGCGCCTGCAGAAACCGGACGGCTCACCGCGCACACCAGTGTTGTTCTTCGAGATCGCCGGCACCAAGCCGGGATCCGACCAGACCGCCCTGATGTACGGCCATCTGGACAAACAGCCCGAGTTCAATGGCTGGCGCAACGATCTCGGCCCCTGGACGCCCAAATACGAAGACGGCCGGCTCTATGGCCGCGGTGGCGCCGATGACGGCTACGCGGTGTACGCCGCCATTGCCGCCGTACAGGCCCTCAAGGCGCAGGATGTTCCCCACCCGCGCATCGTCGGGCTGATCGAGACCTGCGAAGAGTCGGGTTCGTACGACCTGCTGCCCTACATCGACGCACTTCGCGCACCGGGCAACAACCGCCTGGGCGACGTCGGCCTCGTGGTCTGCCTGGACTCGGGCGCCGGCAACTACGACCAGCTCTGGCTGACCACCAGCCTGCGCGGCATGGCCAGCGGCACCCTCAAGGTGGAAATCCTCACCGAGGGCATCCATTCGGGCGACGCCTCGGGCCTGGTGCCCTCGAGCTTTCGCATCATGCGCCAGGTGCTGGACCGGCTGGAAGACAGCGCCACCGGCCGCCTGCTGCCCGCCAGTTTTCACTGCGAGGTGCCTGCCGATCGGCTGGCCCAGGCGCAGGCCACGGCGGCCATCCTCGGCGAGGAGGTCTACAAGCGCTTCCCCTGGGCCCATTACGACTGCGGCGGCTCCACGACGTTTGCGCTGCCCACCACCACCGACCCGCTGCAAGCCCTGCTCAACCGCACCTGGCTGCCGACGCTCTCGGTCACCGGCGCCGAGGGATTCCCCGCCATCCAGGATGCCGG
>ERZ795062.3217-NODE-3217-length-10144-cov-4.644464_pt1 | contig 10144 bp, 7 predicted proteins | sample MGYA00375146_ERZ795062 | MGnify/ENA primary metagenome ERZ795062 (study PRJEB30191, sample SAMN05720281) | activated sludge metagenome | isolation source: Anaerobic digester | place: USA | collected 2015-07-16 ...
ACACTAGGTGCACGATCGAGCCAGACGGATTGCTCATGAGTAGTCGGCTGAATGACTTGTCTAGCTTCATACCTGAGATTGGGTAATCCCGCAGAGTCGAGATCGACGAATAGCCGGTGCCGAAGTCGTCGATGTACAGCCGAATCCGATTGCGGTGGAATTCGACAAGGTTTTCGATGATCACCATTTCGTTGCCGAGCAGTGAATGCTCAGTGATTTCCACGATCAGCCGAGTGGGCGAGGTCCCCGACATTGCGAGCTGCGCCAGGATTGAATTGGCGAAGTCTGGTACCCGCAATTGCGATGGCGAGGCGTTAATCGTGAGGAACCCCTGCTTCCCCGACTCGGCAAATCGTTCGAGAGCTTCATGAATGACCGAGCCACCGATTGTGCTCAGCAGCCCTGAGTCCTCTGCTGTAGAAATGAATTCTTCTGCGGGTCTGACACTTCCATCCGTGAGCCATCGGGCGAGTACCTCATGGCCAACGGTCTCTCCTGATTCAAGATCAATAATCGGCTGCGCCCACGCTCGGAACTCGTCTCGATCGATTCCTTCATGGAGTCGATGCACCATGTCCAAACGGGCCCGCGCCTGTTCTAACATTTGGCGATCCGCGAGTTGGCAGCAATTCCTACCTCGCGCTTTTGCCAGGTGCAGAGCGGCGTCTGCGCGGCTGAGGATCTCTTGCGGAGTCGCACTGACCCAACTGCGCGCGACGCCGATCGAAACAGTGATGTGCAGTCGCGCGCCATCAGTCTCGAACGGGCGTTCGGCGATGGATTCGCGGATTCGCTGTGCGAGGTCCATGGCGGTTTCTGTGTCGTTGACATCGGTGGCGACGACGGCGAATTCGTCACCTCCGATGCGGCCGACGACATCACCCTCGCGGATGCAACTGCGGATCCGCGATCCGACATCGACGAGCACTGCGTCACCCGATGAGTGAGAAATGCCGTCGTTGACCTCCTTGAATTGGTCGACGTCAATAAACAGGACCGCGAGTGAAGTACCGCGATCGCTGTGCATCTCGCCGTTGAGGAAAGACAGAAATTTCGCGCGGTTGGGAAGGTCTGTCAGCGGGTCATGACTGGAGCGATAAGCAAGCCGCTCAAGTGCTCGTGTTACTGCTTCCTCAGCCTTACGCTGCTTGTCGATATTGAGAATCTGTTTCACGAAATGGATAGCTTCACCATCTTCGTCACGCACCGCACTCACGTGAAGCTGAACCCACACAATGGAGCCATCTGCGCGGATGTAGCGCTTGTCCATCGTGTAGGACGGGATCAGCCCATCCGCCAACGAATCGGCCTGCTTCACGTCTGCTTCGATATCGTCGGGATGAGTGATTTCCTGAAAGGTCATCCCAATCAGGTCGTCCTTCTTGTAACCGGTCATCACGCACAAGGCGGAATTGACCTCGAGAAACGTGCCGTCAAGCCCGACGATGGCTTGGCCGATGGGGGCACTTTCCGTTGCCTTTTCAAACATCGATTCTGCGATGTTTCGTCGCTGGTTCGCGCGCACATTCGCGCTGATGTTCGTCACGAGCGCGAACCCGCCACGGGAGACGCCATCGGGCGAGGTCAGTGGCGTCACGGTCATCTGGGTCCACACCTCCTCGCCCTCGCTATCGACGAGCCTGAACGTGAACGTGTTCGGCAGGTCATTGACCGTGGGGTCGAGCATTGCCTTCGCGTGTTGCTGCCCGGCGTGGTCCATGAATAAGAATGGGTCGGTCCCGAGCATCGCGGCTCGATCTACCCCAAGCATGTTCGCCATCGAGTCGTTAACAAAGGTGGTGCGACGCTTGGCGTCGACCACCCAAATTCCCTCGGCTGCTTCCTCGACGACCTGTTTGTCGAGTTCGAGTTGCTTGGTGGCTTGGTTCAGCCGATGGCGAGAATCAACAATGTCAGTCACGTCGTGCCAGATAATCGCCAATCCGTCTTCCACCTTGGTGGCGCGGATATTGAACACTCGAGGTGGCGCCGACTCGTGTTCCCAGTCCGCCTCGTAGTTCACCTCGTGACCGATGAACGGTTCGCCCGTTTCGACGACGTGGCTGTACGCCTCGAGGAGTCCATTGGTGTGTGAGGGGAGCCTGTCGCAGAGGCGTCCACCCATCAGTGACTCGGCAGGTACCGGCAGCGCCGCGGCGCCGGCCTCATTGAAGTAGCAGAACTCGAAGTCGACAATGACCCCCGAGTCATTGCGAACTGGGGCGAGGATTGCGAGGGGTTCGAGCATGGTGGATGCCGCCGACGCGAGCTTGCGCTCAAGTTCTTCGGCGTTGCTTCCCGGCGCGGCGAATTGCCCACTGACAGTGACCGCGGGTTGGCCCTCCACGACCTCAGTGTGGCTTGGACTGGGCACGAAGGGAAGCCGAAACGGGCGGGAAATTGTTCGTTCGGCAAGTCAATCCTGTTGATGAGTGACCCTGAGTAGAGTCCATGATCACTAATTGTCATATCTTGCTGGCGATGCACCAGTCGTGGCCCTAACGTTGCGCTGTGCGAGTACTGCGTGTAATCGACCTAAGTCGGCCAATCCGAGCTGGAATGCAGGTCTATCCGGGTGATCCTGAGGTCGGAATTGAGCAGGTTGCTGCGGTGGCCACGGAAGGTTTCTGGCTCCACGAACTCACGATGGGCAGTCAGTCCGGCACACACGTCGATGCTCCTGCCCACGTGCAAGAGGCGGCGGGCGCAACCGATTCTGTGAGTGCGCAGCGGCTTGTCGCGAACACGTGGATTGTTGACGTCACCCATGTGAAAGCGAGTGGTCTCATCGGCTTGGATTCCCTTGAGGCAGTTCTTTCGCTGATGAGCGAGGCAGATGCTGTGATCCTGCGTGCGGGTTGGGATCAGTTCGATGGCGATGAGCAAGCCTGGGCACATCCAGGCATCAGCGTTGACGCGGCGAGGGCGTTAGTGGCGGCAGGAGTGAGCTTTGTCGGCGTTGACTTCGCGAGCGTGGACAGGCACGGGGAGTCCGGGCTTCCCGCACACCAGGTGTTCGCTGGCGCCGGGGTTCCAATCGTTGAGAACCTTGCGAACCTTGAACAAGTGACGTGGCACCTGCCGTTGGTCGTTGTGGGGATGTTGCCGCTGGTGGGTATCGACGGCGCCCCCGCTCGGGTCTTCGCGATCGAGCTCGGAGCGATACCCAGCTGACCTCTGTAAAGTCCACTGCATGACTGCTGCTCAAGGCCCGTCGCTGCGTGGACGACTCATGCTCGGACGACCGGCATTAAATCGGGTCGATGAGCTGCGAGGGGATGCTGATCGCGTCGCTGCCTTTTGGGCAGATCCGCGCGCTCGAGTCTTGGTCCTCTTCGGAGACAGCGTCGAGCTTGCCTCGCCTGCCCCCAATCCCACCTTGCGGCTTACCCCAACGAGCGAATTCGGAGCAGAGCGTCCGTCGCAGGCGTTCCTGCTCGGACTCGACGGCGAAGCCCCAGTATTCGGTTTGATTGATGATTCGAACTCGGCCGCCGAAGCTGACGCCGGCAATCGATCGTCATTGCGTCAGATCGGCGCGAATCTCAACGATCGCGACAGCGAATTGATCACGACCACGATGGCGTTGGGTAACTGGCATCGCACGCATCCGTGTTGCCCTCGATGTGGCGCCCCAACCGTGGTCGAAAGAGCTGGCTGGGTGCGTCGTTGCCCAGTAGACGACTCACTGCACTTCCCGCGGACAGATCCTGCCGTCATCGTGTTGGTGATCGATTCGTTCAGCAACGCGCTCCTTGGCCGCCGAACAACGTGGGATGACACGTGGTTTTCCACCCTCGCCGGATTTGTTGAACCCGGGGAATCGGCGGAGAGTGCCGTTGTGCGTGAAGTTGGCGAAGAGGTGGGGGTCGAGGTTGATCCGGCGTCGGTGCAATTTCTCGGAAGCCAACCCTGGCCGTTTCCGTCCTCGATCATGTTGGGATTCCACGCATTCGCGCGAGCGAACCAGGGCACCCGGCCTGACGGCGAGGAGATCGCCGAGGCCAGATGGTTCAGTCGAGCCGACTTGTTTCGGTTGTGCTCAAGCGGTGAAGTGAAGATTCCGCCGAAGATTTCGATCGCCCGCCACCTCATCGAGGCGTGGTACGGCGAGGAACTTCCTGGGGATTGGTCTCGATAGTCAGACCGAGGTGGCAAACTCGCGGGTAATGAACCCCAATCGTTTGCCCTCGGATCCAGCCGACCTGTTGGTCGGGCTGGATCCTGAACAACGCCAGGTCGCCGAAGCTATCGGCGGCCCTGTCGTGGTGATGGCTGGTGCGGGCACTGGAAAGACTCGGGCGATCACTCATCGCATCGCGTACGCAGTCGCACGTGGTGAGCATGATCCGGCACGCACCCTGGCCGTGACGTTCACGAACCGCGCGGCCGGCGAGATGGGTCGCCGGTTGGCGGCTCTTGGAGTTGGAGGTGTGCGGGTTCGCACGTTCCACTCGGCAGCGCTGCGGCAGCTGCGGTGGGCATGGCCGCAGGCAGTCGGTGGCGACATGCACGAGGTCATAGGTTCCAAGGCGAGCCTGATCGCCACGGCCGCCAGCCAAAACAGGTTCGCGGCCGACCCGTCCACGGTTCGAGACCTTGCCACCGAAATCGAGTGGGCGAAGGTGATGCAGGTCGGCCCGCAGGACTACCCGCGGGTGGCTTCGCTTCATGGTCGTCGCGGACCAGCGGGGCTGTCGATCGAACAAGCAGCTGAGGTGTACGACAGTTACGAACGCATCAAGCGTTCGGCAGGTCGGATCGATTTCGAAGACGTCCTGCTCCTGACGGTTGGCGTGCTTGAGGATCGTGACGATCTTCGACGCCAGGTACAGGCCTCCTTTGCCCATTTCACCGTCGACGAGTACCAGGACGTGTCGGCAGTTCAGGAGCGGCTGCTTCGCGTGTGGCTCGGAGAGCGCGACGACGTCTGCGTTGTGGGGGACGTCGCCCAGACGATCTACAGCTTTGCCGGGGCCGACCCGAGTCACCTTCTGCAGTTCGGCAACCGGTTTGATGGCTCGCAAGTAGTTTCTCTGACCCGCTGCTATCGGTGTACCCCGCAGATCGTGGCGGTCGCCGAGAACGTCCTTGGCGACGGAGTTGCCAGCGCGCAACTGCTTTCGACAACAAAGGCCAAACGTTCCCCGCTTCGGTCCCAGGTTGATGACGGACCTACTCCTGCGGTCACGCAGTACTCCGATGAAGCGAGTGAGGCCGCTGCGGTGGTGGGGCAGATTCGTCAACTCATCGCTGCTGGGACTTCGCCTCGCGAGATCGCAATCCTCGTACGGATCAACGCTCTGACCGAACAGTTCGAATCCGCGCTCGCCGACGCTGGGATCGCCTATTCGGTTCGTGGTGGGCGTCGCTTCTTCGACCGTCCCGAGGTACGCAAGGGCGTGAGCTTGTTGCGTGGTGCTGCTCGAGCCGCGACGACCATCGATCAAACCCCGGACAGCGCATCAGAGTTGGTGCGCACGATCTTGTCGTCGGCAGGGTGGACGGCACGACCTCCGACCGACACTGGTGCTGTTCGGGAGGCATGGGAGTCGTTGTCCGCCTTGGTGAGTTTGTGCGACGAGGTTGTCGCTACGAACCCGGCGGCTGGGCTGCCGGACATCATCGGCGAGATCGCCAGGCGTGAGGAAGCCCAGGATGCGCCAAGCGTCGATGGAGTCACGCTGGCATCGCTGCACGCGGCCAAGGGCATGGAGTGGGATGCCGTGTTCCTTGTCGGCCTCGTCGACACCATGATGCCGATGAGTCACGCGCAGACTCCCGGGCAGATCGAGGAAGAGCGTCGCCTGCTCTACGTTGGAGTCACACGGGCTAGGACGTTCTTGCAGTTGTCGTGGGCGGATTCGCGGCTCCCCGGCGGACGAGCCCGCAAACCCTCACGCTTCTTGTCGTCTGTGCCAGGACATTCCGGTTCTGCGGGTGCGCGGTCCAAGGAGTCGGTCTCCACGATCAAACGTCGTGCCCGAAAGCCTGCCCACTGCCGAATTTGCGGTAAGGCGCTCGTGACGGCCAAGGAACGATCGCTCGTGCGATGTCGCACCTGCCCAAGTCAGGTGAACGAGGAATTGCTTGCTGACCTGCGCGACTGGCGAACCGAGAAGGTGTCGGAAATGGTCGCCGAACGTGGTTCGTCAATTCCGGCTTACGTTGTTGCGACGGATGCGACGCTTGAGGCGCTGGCCGAGCACCAGCCCTCGTCCGAGGAGGAGCTCGCTGCCATCCCGGGCCTTGGCCCTGCGAAGCTGGCCGCGCACGGAGAATCACTGCTGGTGCTGCTCGACCGGCACCGTTGATTCATGCATGCCTGACGGGCAGCGCGCAGGTCCGGGAATTCCGCTTGCCGAAAACAAGTTGGACGATTCAAGGAAGTGTGGCGTAGTCTTCCCCGGAACGCTTTGATGACCAGACCGGCTTGCCGGGCAACGCAACTAGGAGGTGCCGCAGTGAACGCTCGTAATAACTCGATTACGACGCCAGTAGTAACGGCACCGGCCGTGCATGCCTCGTATTGGCACGCCCTCACAACCAAACCGGTAGCAACCATGCGAGCCCGAGCTTTTGGTTACCCGTCCGGTTTCCGACCGCACCTTGATCATCGATCGTGGGTCATTGTCTGACCCACTCGGCACTATCAAGGCCGCGGACCCGGAATGGGGACCGCGGCCTTTTCTATTGCCCACCGACCACAACTCACACATCACCTAAGACCTCAACACAGATAGGGGAGCGAGATGACAGTCCTCAGCCTCGCGCAGCAAGCAGCTCAAGCACGAACGAACTCGGTGCCGTGTCGCACCTACGATGCCGATCTGTGGTTTGCCGAGGATCAAGCCAGCACCGACAAGGCTCAGCGCCTGTGTCAGCGGTGCCCACTGCAGGCAGCATGCCTCAGTGAGGCGTTGGCGCGGCAAGAACCTGCTGGTGTCTGGGGAGGGGAACTGTTCGAGCGCGGGCAGATTGTTGCCGCCCACAAGCCGAAGGGGCGCCCGCGAAAGGACGCTGACGAGATTGCCGCTGTTGCGGCGGCACGGTTGGCGCAGCGCCTCGTGGAGGTTTCCCAAGCCCTCGAGGAGGACAGCCCGGAACTCGCTGAGCAGCTGTCGGAAGCGGTCACCGAGATCGTGGGCGCTGCCTAGAACTTCGCTGCATTCGGTGGAATGTGCTGCTGTGACGGCATATTCCACCGAATGCAGCGAGCCAAACCCTCGTTACCTAGTCGTCGGTGAACCCGGGCACCCAGTTGATGATTTCCTGGCGCGACGCAACATGGGAATCGAGTTGGCACAGGACCCCGATGGATCCGAGCCACACCCGGTGGATCAGTAGGTACGACGGCGGGATGTTCAGTTTGAGTCCGACGCTGAAGTCGCCGCCGCGGGGGTCATTGATCCGGCTGAACTGTCCCCGCATCCATTCACGCGTGTAGTGGAACTCATCGGTCCGCAGCGGCTCGATGAACGGCAGCAGGTACCGCAGGAGCGATTCGGGTTCGATGTCGACGTTGGGCTTGATGAAGCCTTCTTCGCGCATCCCCTCGACGATCGACGGGCCGTCGCCTTCGTGCAGTGCGATCCGCAGGATCCGACCCACAGCGAGGGGGAAGCCATCAGGCAGCTGGGCTGCCGCGCCATAGTCCAAAACCGCAAGGCGACCATCTTCGGTGTACCGGAAGTTCCCAGGATGCGGGTCGGCATGAAGTAGTCCTGCACGAGCAGGTCCTGACAGCAGGAATCGCAGGTAGAGAGTCCCAGCGCGGTCACGTTCCTCCGGCGTTCCATCGCTGATGACCTTTGACAGCGGAATGCCCTCGACCCATTCGGAAATCAGCAGCTTTGGGCTGGCGGCCAGAATGTGGGGGACGATGAAGTCGGGGTCGCCTTCGTAAGCGGCAGCGAACTGCCGCTGGGACTCGCTCTCGCGTAGGTAGTCGAGTTCCTCGGCAACGCGTGCCTTGAGTTCGGCGAGCAGAGGCTTCATGTCGAGGCCCGGAACCATCGACCCGAACATCCGACCCATCCGCGCGGCCTGGTTGAGGTCGGACATCAGCGCTTTCCCGGCGCCGGGGTACTGCATCTTGACTGCCACGATGCGGCCATCGCGATACACGGCCTTGTGGACCTGGCCGATCGACGCTGCTGCTGCCGGAACTTCGTTGAACTCTGAGAAGCGGTCACGCCAGTCAGGGCCGAGTTCGTCGCGCATGACTTTCCGCACGGTCTCCGGCGGCATCGGAGGTGCGGCGTCCTGGAGTTTGGTTAGCGTCGCTCGGTACGGCCCGGCCATCTCCTCAGGCAGAGCGGCCTCAAAGACGCTCATTGCCTGACCGATCTTCATGGCCCCACCCTTGAGCTCACCTAAGACCTTGAACATCTGTTCAGCCGTCTTGGCTTGGATCTGCGCATTGACCGCCTCAGCGGGTTTCCCACCGACCTTCTTACCGAAGCCCAGTGCTGTCCGTCCGGCGTAGCTCGCAGGCAATGAAGCCATCCGAACCGTGCGTCGAAAAGCGCGCTGCGGCATTGCTGCTGCGGCGTCCGGTTCGTCCTTCTGGTTCTTCGATTGGTCGGCCACGAAGCCATTGTCCACGTTCCGGGCCTGCTGGGGATAGTGACTGCGAGGAATGCCGCCAATCGGGCAAGTTGGGACCTGTCATCAAGAGGGGAGTGACAGGCATGAATATGCGTACAAGTGAGGTTCGCCCGGCCTGGGCAACCGGCGTTGAACTCCATCAAACCGCGGTGGACTGTGTGCAAGTCGTCGGCGACGTTGAACGTCCGCTGGCGTTGCGCGGGTTGTCAGTTGATGCACTGGAATGGCTTCGGCAACTTGATGGGGTCCGGTCATGGCGCGCGCAGATCACAGAGGCGCAGGCCCGAGGTGTGCGCAGTGCTGATGCCACGATGCTCCTCGATCAGCTCCTTGCGGCCGACCTTCTCGTCGACGTCGGGTCGGCAGCTTCGACTCCGCGGTTTTCCAACGCAGTTGTGGTCGGAGCCAGTGAACTCAGCGGGCAGATTGCCACGATGGTTCCTGGTGCAAGGCAATTGGGCGCCCTGCCGAAGCCTCGAGACGGCGATGATTGGCGCGTGCTCGCCGAACGGCTCGGGGACGAGATCGGCTCGGCACCGACCATCGTCGCCCTTGACGGCCCCTGGGTGGATGCCGCAGAGCTTGAGCTGATCGACCGCCTCGTCAAGGCACGAGTCGAGCACGTGTTGGTTGGCGCAGGTGCATCAAGTGCGAGGGTTGGCCCGATCACTGGCGAAGCGGGTGGCCCGTGTGCGATGTGTGATGACTGGTTGCGCGTTGAACTCGATCCGCTCTGGCGCTCGCTTTCTGCGCAACTCGCGTTGGACGCCCCGACGCCGGCCGCAGAGAACCTCACCAAGTTGGCAGCTGCAGAAGTTGCTCGGCAAATAACAAATGCGGCCCCTCATGACGAGGTGGCCGCATTCAATGCGGTTCTGACGACCGGCTACCGGGGCGGCGCCTGGCGACGCCGCCCCCTTGCGCGCCACCTCAAATGTTCGTGCTGGTGGCCGCAGTAGCTGGTAGCTAGAAGGTCGTTACTGCTTCTTCCCGAGGATGCGGGTCACGGTTGTGTTGCACACGGGGCACTTGCCCTTGGCCATGCGGCGTCCGTTGGTCTCGTGTACTTCGCCGGTGAATTCGCGCTTCTCTTTGCACTTGACGCAGTACGCCTCGCCTGAGTAGCTCTCGGCCATAAGTCCTCCTGGGCAATCTCGCCGTGGTTGTCACGGCCTACGGTTCTTGTCGCGGTTCCGGTGTGGCACGCGCGTCTACCTTGCGGCAGTTTCGCCACCTTACGGCGCTACTCTCGCCTGCATGACCGTGACCCCGCCGGAAAATGCCGTAATGCCCGAGGATTTTGACCCAGAGACGGACCATCTGAGTGTCGAACGAACCGAATCTGGCCTCGTTGTGGTCACTTTGAACTACCCCGAGCGGCGCAACGCGATGTCCGGCCCGATGACGGCGGCGTGGGGGCGGCTGGCGGCAGCGCTCAAGGTTGACCCTTCGGTCCGGGCCGTTGTCATCACCGGTGCCGGTACCGCTTTCTGTTCCGGTGGCGACACAGGCTGGATCGGCGGAGATCCAGATG
>ERZ795062.3219-NODE-3219-length-10143-cov-4.689929_pt1 | contig 10143 bp, 13 predicted proteins | sample MGYA00375146_ERZ795062 | MGnify/ENA primary metagenome ERZ795062 (study PRJEB30191, sample SAMN05720281) | activated sludge metagenome | isolation source: Anaerobic digester | place: USA | collected 2015-07-16 ...
AGCGGCGGACGGCGGCGAAGAAGGCCGGATCGTCGGTGTCGGCGGGCACGAGATGGTCGAGCCGGAAGCGCAGCACGCACCCGCCCTGGTCCAGCGGCAGGATCAGTGTGGTGGAGGTAGCCGGGACGGTGCTGGACCGGGATCTGGTCACGGCCCGGTAGCCGGGCCCCAGTTCGACGACTTCCTCGATCGTGCCGACCAGTGTTCCGTCCTGGCAGGCGACGACGTGCATCTGCATTTCCCCGACCTGTCCGGCGGGTGTACCGGGAAGGGTGAACGCGGACACAACGTGGTCGAACACCAGCGGCGACGTCGCCGGGTCCCACACCAGCCGCCACAGCCTGTCAGCGTCCGCCTTGACCGTCACCTGTTCGCTGACAGTCACGGGCACCATCGCCGGTGGCTGCTCTCGGGGTGCGCCGTCCCTGCGGTGCTGCCACCGTTCGCTGAGCCGGTCCATCATCACGACTGCCTCGCTTCATGCTCACGGTCTGCCGAGCGTGCCGCACTTGAGGGAACCGTGCCGTGGCCGGTGAGATGGCGTTGTCGCACGTACGCTCCGGCGACCCACTGTTCATGGACCCGACCAACGCCCACGTTGAACCGGATGTATCCGGTCCACGTCGCCGAGTCCTGGTCATCCCATCGCCACTTCAACAGCTGGCCATCCCAGCCGGCGTCGCCGGCAGGGAACGGTCGGCGGGGCTGATTGTGCGGCCCGCACAGCGGATCCCACGCAGTCGACACCAGAACATCCGTCACAGCCCCGACCCTAAGACTTCAGCGCATTGGCGACGTGATCCGGCGGGGAGCATTTCACAGGGTTTCGAAGAAGTCCTCGTCGAGTCGGTACAAGGTGGCGGTGGTTTCGGCCTGCACCCCGACCTCGTGGGCGACGAGCAGTTCGGCCAGGCGTGCCCCGTCGATAAGTTCGATGCGGGCGTTGATGCGTTCGGCTTCCCGACGGGCCCCTTCGGTGAACCTGCTAGTGGTGATGTACACGCCCCGGTCGCCCTGCTTGCCCAGCAGCGCACCGGCGAACTCGTGGATCTTCGGCCGGTCGATCGCCCGGTCCTCGGCGTACCGTTTGGCCTGCACGTAGATCCGGTCCAAACCCAGCGGGTCCTGGCTGATGATCCCGTCCACACCGGCATCACCGGACGCGCTGGTGCGTTCCACCGACCCGGCCCGGCCGTAGCCCATCGTCTCCAGCAGCCGGATCACCAGATCCTCGAAGCCGGTCGCGGACAGCGCCAGCGCCGCGCGCAGCACATCACCTTCCACCGCAGCCCGGTTGTCCGCCACGGCCTGGGCGACGAGGTCCGCAGGGGTCGCAGCCACAGCCTCGGGTGCCGTCAGATCGGCCGGCGCCGGTGCGGCGGGCTCACGGCGGCTGCGCCGTTCCCGGAACTCCACATACGACGGGTACTGCTCGAGGGTTCCCATGTCGATGCGCTGTGGGTGGGCGGCCAGCGCCTGCCTGCCAGCTTCGGAGATCTGCACATGCCCGCGGCGCGGCCGGTCCGTCAGCCCGGCTTGCGCCAGGTAGGTCAACGCCCAGCTGACCCGGTTGTCGAAGGTACGGGCGCGGCCGCTGGGTAGCAGGTGGGCACGCTCGGCCTCGCTGAGCTGGTAGTCATCGGCCAGCGCCTCGCGCACCTCACGGGTGGTGTGCACACCACCGTCGGCGAGTTGGGCCAGGGCTGGGCGCATCAGCGTCTGGAAGTCCGGAATCCCCACAAGTCCCCCTTCGTTACGGTGGCCCCGGTTCGGCGAGGGCGTTTGCTGGCCCAGCGTATCGGCGCCATCGACCCCACGAGGCCAACCCCAGGAGGGCCGCGTCACACCGCACACAACGGCCCCTTATGTGCGGCCAGCATGGCGCACCCGTGAGGAAAGCGCGGGTGCCACAGGAGCCGAACACCACGCATTAGATGCGGTCAGGAAGTTGCCCTGGCGGCACAGCAAACAGGGTGGGGCGGAGTCCCTTCCCACGGGCTATGCGTGAGTCGAGTGCGGCCACCCACCGGTTCGGGTGTTGTGAGCCCGCACCGTCCCCCGGACGGGGGACGGGCGGTCATTCCGGCAGCGCGATCCCGCATGTAACCTGACCTGGGGGCGACAGCGTCGGCCCAACCGACAATTGGGGGAGGAAAACGTGCCAAGCAGTGCCTCATGGCGCATTTCACGACGGGCCCTTGTGATCGTCGCCCTGACGGGCCAAATCGCGCTGGCGCTATCAGCGCCCGCGGTCGCCGACGGCCATACGACGTACATGGTCAACGGCGACGATTGCCAGTACGACTGCGCCGTGATCGCGCTGCAGGCCAAGGGGGACAGGGTCCGCTTCAAGATGTCGATGATGCAGGCCGGTGGCGTGGGCTCGGTCGGGTGGATGCGTCGGCACGGCGATTGGGTCACGGGCCAGGTCGGCGGAACCTGCTCCAAGGGCCCTCAGTCGAAGCAGGTGGCCGGTCGGGGCGCGAGTACACACTTTGTGGGTTGGCAGGTTGTGTCCAAGGCCCAGGCCCGCAGGTTCGCGCGCCTCCACTGCGGTCCCGAGTGCGGCATTCCCGAGTGGCCGTGGGTCTCAAAGAGCGATTGGGTGGCCAACTATGACCGTTACTGCTAGCAGCGCGAAGAGGCGTTGGTCCGCCGCCGTTGTTCTGGCTGCTGCGGCCGGGTTTGTGGCCGCCCCGGCGGTGGCGCGACCAGACATCTCGGGCACGGGTATTGGGACGCTCAGGCTGGGCATGTCCCCTGAGGCCGCGGCCGCTCGTGGGTGGATCAAGCGCACCTCGTCGCCCTGTAACTCGGGCTGGCGCGTGGCCCGGTACAGCAAGCAGTTGAGTGTGGCCGTCTGGCAGGGCAAGGTTATGGCGATGTCGACAAGCAGCAGCCGTTTCGCGACGAGCAAGGGCGTTCGACCGGGTGACTCGATCCGGTTACTGAAAGCCAGGTACCCGGTCACGCGGCTCGGTACCAATCGTTACACCTCGGGTGCCGTGCTCGGGGTTCCCGGTACGGACCTGTACTTCACGATGCAAGGAGGAAGGGTCTCGTCCATCGAGTTGGCCAACGGATTCGTGCCCGACGGCTCAGCGTTCGAGTGCTGAGCAGGGGAATGAGGGTGCCCACGGATACGTGAGCCTCAGAGCAGCGTTACCCCGGGGCCTTCTCCTGGATTCTGTCTTGTCGTTCTTCTCTGTTCCAATCCGGGTCACCTCGGATTGTTGATCGAGTTGTAGAAGGTGGAGCCGTACCGGGCAGCGTGTGGCGGGTCTGGATGTTCACCTGGGACACGGTGGTTGCCGTGGCGCTGGTCACGCCAACGTCGCCTGCAATCAGTCGCCAGGCGGGGAGTTGCACCGCCTCCGCCCGATACCCCGGTGTTTCGGAAGCCGCCGACAAATTCACCTGAACACGAGTTTCCGACGCGGTGTTTTCTCTGCGTCCGGTTACAGCCGCTCGCCCGTCCTTCGGCCAACGCCCGCTGCTAGGGAGGGGGCGTCGATGGCCATGCGTAACCGAAGCCGCAGTAGCCCGAGGCGTTACGCTGCTGCCGCGCGCGCTTCTTGAACCAGGTGGGCGGGGAGTACGTTGGACGGCCCACGAGGAGATCATCGAGGGAGAACACGACGCGATAGTCTCGGTCCTCCCGCAGGACATACACCCGGCCGTACCAGTTGCCGCCAAACCCGCGACCGTTGAAGCATGACTCGCCGTCCTTGCCGGACGAGAATGACCACGCGAGCGCGCCCGCGGGGAAGAAGCCACCGGTCGAGAATCTGACGGCACGGTAGCGGTTCTGGCTTGGGACGTAGAAGTAGCGGACGCCTTTGAACGGCGCCTCGGCTGCCCTCACTGAGTCGGGTGCGGCGGCGACCCCGTGCTCTTGCGGTGCCTTGGCCTGGACCGGTGGCGCTACCAGCATCAGGGGACTGACCAAGAAGACGATTGTCGCCCCTGTACGGATAGGAAGGCCAACCATTGGCTTGACACTCATCAGTTCCCCCTCGTGCTAGACGCCCCGATTCTAGCCCTGGGTGGTCGGTGGCAGGGTGCCGGGCGGGTCTGGGTTGGTCAGCATATGTAGCCCAGGCGAACTGGCAGGGCGGCCACTGGCAATTGGCGTAGAGCAGGTTTCGCAGCACCGGACTGAATGATGAGGTCTGCGATGGCGACAGGCCCAGGACGAGCGCACCCCTGCCACTTAACGTGGCGGACCCTGCCAGATTCCGTGGCGAGTCACAACCCGGGCATAGCCGATCAGCATGACCCCAGGTGTGTCAAAACCCGTCGACAAACCCAGAGGTTCTGGACACGAGTTTCGGACGCGCCTTTCCTCACAACGTTTCGGACGTCTCAATAACGGTCGTTTGTGTTGAGCCGATGGTGTGGTCTTCGGTGAGCGACTTCAACTGCTCAGACTGCGCCAACCGGAGTACCGAAAGCCGACCAGGCCCCAGATACGCGACATTGAATGTGGCACTGAGTTCTGCCACTCGCATCCAGGGGCAGTCCCCTCCGGCGCCGGGCGTCAGGCGGAGGTGTGTCGGAAACCCTCGTTTGTGACACACCGGTTCATGAAGGAGGGACGGCCTCTTCGCCGTCATCGTCTTGTTGCTCCGGCCCAAACACAGCGCCTTCGAAGAACTTGCTCGACCCAGCGACGCGACGGGCCGGCCCCACCCGGAAACCCGGCAGTTCATCCTCACTGGCATACTCCACGAATCTCGCCCCCCGCGATAGGGGCTTCTTGCTGAACTTGGTCCCCTGGAAATTGGTCTCCCAGCTGAACTTCGCCTTGTTGAACACGACCGCGCCGCTAAATTTCGCTCCCTCGAAATCGGCGAGCTCGTCGAATATCGCCCCCGCGAACCCGGCGTCCCCGCTGAATGTCGCCCCCGCGAACTCGGCTGCCCCGCTGAATGTCGCTCCGGCGAATCTCACCGTTCCGAGGCAGCGGGCCCTAAGGTCTAGGTCGCTGAGGTTGACCTGCCGTAGGTCCAAATCCAGTGGATGTGGGGGCCCTTCGGCGGGGTCACCTGAGGGAACCATTTCCAGTAGAGAGGGCAGTAGGCGGCATGCCTCGGACGACACCACCCGGTAGGCTTCCGTAAAACCGGAGACGGGTAAGCCCTCTTGCCCCTCTTGCTGAGCGGGGCGCTGGGTCTGCGGGGCTGATGCCCGCAGATAAGCACAGATCAGGTTCACGCAGGTCTGCCGTAACTCTTCCTCCGCTACAACCTCGCGGCCGAGCGCAGCGATCACATTCAAACCGGCGATCCGCACCGCGGGCGACTGATCGGCAAGCATCTGCGCGCCCTGCGCGTAGCGTTCCTGCTGCCGGCGCTGGGTCTCGCGGACCTGCTGTTGGGCGTACTTGGCCTGCTCCTGGGCGTACTTGTCCAACTCCAGTTGGTACTTGCGGCGGTCCTCGTCAAGCCGGTCCTGATCATTGTTCCGCTCATGATCCAACCGTTCGCGGTCATGGTCGAGTTGGTCCTGCATGGTCTGCTGACGTCGATAAGTGACCACTGCACCAGCCACCACCCCCAGAAAACCCAGGCCAAGCACGATCGCCTGGATCGTCTTGATATTGCCCTCGGCCTCGGTGCCCTTCCACGCATCGTGACCCCAACCGACCGTGACCGTCACCAACACCGCCACCGCCACAAGGGCCAGCAACACCCACACCGCGATCAGCAACGGCAACGGCACCCTCCCCCGCGCAGGAGGTCTCGAACTACCAATGTCTGCTGCTAGGTCCTTCTCCCCGCCAGTCGTCACACACCAATTGTCCCGCATTCGCTCAGGGAACCGAATCGCCCGAATTCCCAAGCTGATGCCGACAGGCTCAACGGGTGTCTCTCACAAACCCTCGCTTCTTGAGAGGAGGAGGGGAGGACACACTCGCGGAGTCCTGAACGACGACCCCCCGAGTCATGTGCAAGCTTCTGCACTACTCCGCAGTTGACGGTCCTGACCTTCCACGAACCACGAGTTCTGCAACATGTTCAGAAGTCGTGTCCACATGAGACCATCTCAAAACCCCTGGAGGAATCGAACACGACTTGTGCACTGGGGTATTTGAGACGTCTCAGAAACGGTCGATTGTGGAACACATGCCTTCGGGCTGGTCGATGACGTGATCGCACCCTTGATTTTCCAAGTCTCTCGCTTGTGGGACTCCTGCGGGGCTTCAGATTTCTTTGAGAAATAGACCAGCCCGTTCCAAGGCTTCCTTGTCCAGCCTGTCTCGACCACCCGAGCCATCGCTATAGCAGTAGGTCCATCCCTCTGGGCTTTGGTCAGGCCATACTTCAACGAAGATGTTGACCCGTGGCCACTGGGTTTGAACCTCCGCCGCGAGCTTCTGCGCGGCGCCGTTGGCCAATGACCTATTTACCTGGACGTCCATCAGGAAGGCGTACTGCTCACCATCGCAGGTCTCCCAGAGTTCGAAGGGGTAGCGAAAGCGTCTTCGGCCTTGAACGAATTCTGCCTCCCCCGCGTACAAGCATTGCGGGGCCGGAATGTGACGCGGACACTTGCGAATGTCGACAAACAGCGAATCTTGCACTTGCTGAACCCCTTCGACCGGATGCGGCTGAATGCGATCCTACGTCGCTTGAGGGTTCTTCTAGTGGTTGCGATCGGTGCGGTTCGGGCTCTGGGTCGGCTCTTGCGGTGGTCCATGCGGACACCCGTGTGCGTGCCGAGCGGCCAATCGATTGGACGACCCCTGGCGGCACATGCAGTGGAGCGCATTCGACCCCGGATTCTTTGACATACGCTTATTCCTTGATCACAGGGTTAACCGCGAAGGGGGAGTCCCATGGAAGATGAGTGGCAGGTCGTGGAGGGCACGGGCTGGATTGCTATCCCGGGCTTCGGCCAGATCAATCCGCGTAGGGACAATGTCGCTGGAGGTCGTCAGTATTTCACGGCGCAACTGGACAACGGGGAGTATGCAAGGGCGACGGGGGAAGGCATCACTGAAGGGCCAGAGACGTGGCATTTCGAGTTTGATCAGCCGTTCTTTCTCGCAGATCGCGACGGCCACTGCGTCGAAGTGTCGGTATCTCTTCTTGAGGGAGGCCGCTACGCGGTGAAACACCGGACTGGCCTGTGGCCCAGTCACGGGACCGGCGGCTGGTGATCCGGTCACGCGATGTAACCCGGGTTAGGTCGCGTAGACGCGTTGCAGACGTCGAGCACGTCTAGGCGTTTGCCAGCGTCAGTGCATCCTGTACGTTTCGACGTCGGCTGTAGATCACCTTTCCGGTCCCCGTCCTCACGTATCCGCCGACTACTGCGCTTGTTTTCAGGTCCTGAGCCTTAGCTGCTATCGGGCTTGGGTCTACGAGCCAGGACGCTTGTGATCCGTCCAGGAGTCGGGCGGGGAGAGGCTGTCCGTGCCATTGATCGCTAGCCATGGCATGTACAGGCACGCGCTGGTTCTTGTCCCCAGACAGGAGCAGTCCCACCTCAAGGATCTCAACCGGCAGACGGCCGACGTTTGTGATGTCCAGGCCGATCGCCCAAACCCCAGGTCCTGTGACCAGCACTCCAGTCACTGTGATCTTAAGGCGGGGCCCTGACCCGACATAGGACCAGATTTGTGAGGCCAGGGCCAGTAGACCCGTGACCGCACCGATGACGGCCAGGGTTAACGTCGCCCATTCCTCAGCGGTCATTTGTGCTCCTCATCTTGCGATAACGCTAGCGACATCAGCCAAGCGCCGACCCCTGTCCCGGCTCCCGCGACATCCCAGCCCTTCTAGGCTGCGAGCGTGGACTATGTGAGGTCGAAGCAGCGTGTCGCTGACCACGGTGAGGTATTCACCCCACCGCAGTTGGTGGGTGCCATGATCGACCTTGTCGGGGCGGAGGCAGACCGGATTGACTCCCGCTTCCTAGAACCCGCCTGCGGCTCCGGAAACTTCCTCGTACCGGTTCTGCAACGCAAACTCGTCACCGTCCAGAAGAAGTACGGCAAGAGCGAGTTCGAGCGCCGGCACCAGGCCCTGCTCGCGTTGATGTCCATCTACGGGATCGAGCTGCTCGCCGACAATGTCGCGGAGTGCCGGCAGAACCTCGTCGAGATGTTCGCCGCCGTGCTTGACGTTGACGCAGACGACGAGTTGGCCAAGGCCGCCTCAGTGGTGGTTGCGGTGAACGTCGTTCACGGGGACGCCCTGACGATGCAGACCAGGGCAGACCCGGCAGACCCGATCGTTTTCGCCGAGTGGAGCTACCTCGGGAAAGGACAGTTCCGGCGGCGGGACTTCCGGTTCGACGTGCTCACACAGATGTCCTCGTTCGGGGAGGACACCCTGTTCGGAGACGTCGCGAAACACGAGATTTTCACGCCGCTGCGAGAGCATGGTGTGCTGAGGATGGCGGATATCGCGAAGGGGGAGTGAGCCGTGGCGGAACGTGTGGGTTTGAGTCTGCGTAAACGCAACCCCGATGTCCTCACCTGTATCGCGAATCTGTCCAACGATGAGGTCTTCACCCCACCGGAGCTCGCCAACCAAATGCTGGACCTGGTCGCCGACGCCTGGGCTACCGATCATGACGGCGCCAGCATCTGGGCTGACCCGTCGGTGCGGTTCCTGGACCCGTTCACCAAGTCGGGGGTGTTCCTGCGTGAGATCACCAAGCGCCTGGTGGACGGCCTCGCCGGCGAGATCCCGGACCTGCAAGAGAGGGTGGATCACATCCTGACCCGCCAGGTGTTCGGGATCGCCACCACTCAGTTGACCAGTCTCATGGCCCGGCGCAGCGTCTACTGCTCCAAGTACGCCAACGGCCAGTACTCGATCGCCCGATCCTTCACCACCGAGGACGGGAGAATCTGGTTCGAGCCGATGCAGCACACCTGGATCGGCGGCACCGTGACCGTGACCGCAGACGAGGCAGGAGAGCCGGTCGAGGTGCGAACGGGCGGACGGTGCACGTACTGCGGTGCGAGCCAGGGTGCTTTGGATCGGGGAGGCGATCTCGAATCCCATGCCTACGCCTTCCTCCACACCGACAACATCAGCGCTCGGGTCGCCGAGCTGTTCGGAGCGAACATGGAATTCGATGTAATCGTGGGTAATCCGCCCTATCAATTGGGCGATGGGGGTGGCGGCGGTGGTGCATCTGCAACACCCATCTACAACTTGTTCGTTGAGAACGCTCTGGCGCTTGATCCGCGCTACGTCGTGATGATTACACCTTCGCGTTGGTTCTCTGGGGGTAAAGGCCTGGATGCTTTCAGGCATCAAATGTTGACTGACCACAGGTTTGTGAAATTGGTAGATCATCCGCAGTTGTATGACGTCTTTCCGGGCGTCAAGATTCGAGGCGGCGTCTCCTACTGGTTGTGGAGCCGTGATCATGACGGTGATTGTGAAGTGGTCACCAAGATCGGCGACGAGGTAATCGGAAAGCCGATGAGCCGACGGCTTGACGCGTATGACGTTCTCGTTCGAAGAAACGAGGCCGTGACGATCCTGGACAAGGTCACGAGCTATCGCGTTGACGGCCTCAAAGAGGGCAGCCTGGGTGATCGGGTTTCTGCTAGGCGTCCCTTTGGTCTGACTAATCAGCGGGGCAAGCCCACAGCCGCCGGGCTGCAGGATCCAGTGTTGATATTCGGTAACCAACGACAGTCGTACATGGACCGAGAGAATGTCACCGCTAACAGCGGCTGGATCGACCAGTGGAAGGTGCTGCTGGTCAAAGCTCATGGGACCAGTGGTCGTGATGATGTAACGATCCTGGGGGAGCCGGTCGTAGCGCCTCCTGGCTCTGCTTGCACCGAGACATACCTGGTGATTGGGGTGTGCGAGTCCGAGCTGGAAGCAAGAAACCTAGCTGCGTACATGCGAACGCGTTTCGTGAGGTTCCTGGTCTCGCTACGCAAGATCACGCAGAACATCACACGGGACTCGTATCGGTTCGTTCCCGACCTTGCCATGGATCAGGAATGGACCGATGCGCTCTTGTTCCAGCGCTATGGCATCACCTCCCAAGAGGCAGACTTCATCGCCTCGTTGATTGCTGATCGGCCGGGGCCCGACGATGCCGCCGACGAGGCAGACGATGACTAGGCAGTCGTCCGAACTGCTCCCGCCGAAACCTGAG
>ERZ795062.3224-NODE-3224-length-10135-cov-11.710714_pt1 | contig 10135 bp, 9 predicted proteins | sample MGYA00375146_ERZ795062 | MGnify/ENA primary metagenome ERZ795062 (study PRJEB30191, sample SAMN05720281) | activated sludge metagenome | isolation source: Anaerobic digester | place: USA | collected 2015-07-16 ...
CACGATCTCCCGCCAGTAGGTGCGCGGATAGGGCTGGGCGATCAGCTGATTGGCCACGCCCGCCGGCACCTGCAACGCCGAGCGCAGCAGGGCCTCAGCGATGTCGTCGGGCGGCGTGGTCTTGAAGATGCCGCGGCAGAAGTCACGCAGGTATTGCTCGCGTTCCCTGGGGTTGGCGCTGCTGCGCTTCGAGCTGCCGGCCGCCGGCTTGGGCGGAGTCCCCTCGCCGATCGAATTGTCGATCAGGATCAGGCCGCGCAGCCCAGCTTGCGGCTTGCGTTCGATGAAATCCAGCGATTCCAGCACGCCGAGCGACCAGCCCGCGAGAACGTAGTCACCGACGCCGGCGGCGTTCAGGAAATCTTCCATGTCAGCCATGCGCCGCGCCGGATCGTGTGATCCGTTCGAGATTTCCGATTGCCCCTGCGAGCGGGGATCGAACGCCAGTACGCGGAACTGCTCGCCCAGCGCTTCGAGCTGCAGACGGAACACGGCCGCCGGCATCAGCCAACCGGGAACGAGCACAATGGTCTTCTGACCGTGGCCGGCTTCAAGGTAATGCAGGCGCAGACCGTCGCGATTGGTGAAGAACTTGCTGCCGACCGGCGCCGCCACGGTGGACAGGCTGGTCACGCAGCAGACCAGAAGCACCAGGATGCGCAGGAATGTCATGTGCAACGGCCGCAATCGTCCGGCCGGAAGAGCAGGCCGGGCAGGAATGCGCGGTGTGTCGCGGGCGCCCCATTCCGTTTGAGTCATGCGGTCCAGCCCAACCGGGCTGACGCAGAGCGCGTTGCGTTGTCTGATTTGCATGTTTTCTCCAGTGTCCGCACTGTATCACCGGCCATGCCAGTAGCGGCGGCGCTCGTTGCGCCAGGCACTCACGGTGACGCCCTGCCCGTCCAGCGCCACGCGCAGCGCGCCGTCGCGGTCGGTCCGCCACAGGCGGCTGCCGGTCGCCTCGTAGCGGGCGACCACGTCGGCCTTGGGATGCCCGAAGCGATTGCGGTAGCCGACCGGGATCATCACCTCGGGCGCCCCCACGGCAGCGATGAATTCGGGCGTCGACGAGGTGCGGCTGCCGTGATGCGGCACCAGCAGCACGTCCGCCTTCAGCGCAGCCGGATCGCGCTGCAGCAGTGCCGCCTCGTCGCGCGCCTCGATGTCGGAAGTCAGCAACATGGACCGGCCGCCGGCGTCGATGCGCAGCACGCACGACAGGTTGTTGCTCTTGCGCTTCTCCGCGTAGTCCTGCGTTTCGGGATGCAGAACGGTCAGGCGCACGCCGTTCCAGGACCAGTTCTGCCCGTTGCGGCAGTGCTCGGACCCGGCGTCGCCGAGCGATGAAACGACCGTGCCGACGGCGAGCGCCGACTTGACCGAAGCCGTCCCGCCGGCGTGATCGCTGTCGCGATGGGTCACCATCAGGATGTCCACCGTGTCGATGCCCAGCGAGCGCAGGTAGGGAACGACTACCCTCTGCCCGGCGTCGGATTCGGCGCTGTAGAGCGGACCGGGGTCGTAGACCAGCGCATGGTCGCGGGTACGCACGATGGCTGCCAGCCCCTGTCCGACGTCGAGCACCGTCACCCAGGCCTCGCCTTCGGCCGGCCGGGCGACCGGCCAGAAGATCGCCGGCAGCAGCAGGACCACACCGAGCAGACGCCCCGGCATGCCGCGCGGCAGCAGGCAGATGGCGACGCCGAGGCCGGCGACGAGCGCCGCCCACAACGGCGGCGCCGGCGCCTGCCAGACCGGCCACGCCGCGCACCATTCGAGAAAGGCCATCAGCCCGCCGAGCACTTCATGCGCCAGTGCGGCGATCGGCCACCAGGGGATGCCCGCGGCGAGCAGCGCCAGCGGCGTGACGATGAAGCTGACGACCGGAATCGCCACCGCATTGGCCAGCGGCGAGACCAGCGAAAACTGCTGGAAGACGAGCAGCAGGATCGGCAGCGAGGCCAGCGTCGCCGCCCACTGGACGACACCCCAGGCCCGGATGCGCTCACGCCAGCCGCTGGCCTCGCCGACCACCGCCGCGCCGACGTAAAGCAGCGCCCCGACCGCCCCGAACGACAGCCAGAAACCGGCCGCCAGCACCGCCCACGGGTCGATCAGCAGCACGACGAGCAATGCCAGACACAGCGTGCGGCTCGGTGCGACAACCCGCCCAGAACCCATTGCCAGCGCAGCGACCAGCAACATGTAGAGCGTGCGCTGCGCCGGCACCGCGAAGCCGGCGAGCAGGACGTAGAACAGCGCGGCCAGGCAACCGACCCACAAGGCCGCGCGCTGCGCCGGCAGACGCAGCGCCAGCGCCGGGACGCGCCGCCAGGCCCGGCCGGCGAGCAGACCGAACAGCGCCGCCACCATGGTCACGTGCAGGCCCGAGATCGAGATTAAATATCTATCAAAACGTAATTTTCAGGATTGGCATGGGTCGCTCCAGGAGAAGCCGAAGGCTCCTCTCTCAAACAATTCCTTTACTGCGCATGTAACCGAGCACTTCAGCGGACCGAAAAGCAGTGGCTATCTTGAGACAATCCATTCCAGCCTCATCCTTTCGATAGGGGTCTCCGTGATGCCGAAGCATCAGAGCAAAGGCCCATCCCGAATTGTTCTCGGCCGCAAGCATGATCGGTGTTCGCCCAGGTTCGGGATACCGATGCGTCGCATTAGGGTTTGCCCTGTGCTCAAGGAGCAACTCCACTATTCGAATCAGTTTCGGCACCGAATGCCGCCTCATCTGCTCCTCCACCATGGCCGAAGCTAACCGCTCAAACAACTCAGCGTATCGAGGCATCTCGCGGAGTTTGCGAAGCCCCTCCCCATCACCAAAAACACCCGCCAAGCTTACGTTATAGCGCCTGAGGACTTCCCTTTTTACAAGGTCAGGATTAGCTGCCAACGAGCGACAGAGAAACTGATAAAGCTTGCCAGGGCTTCGGACAGCGCCGAGCCTCTCCATCGAAAGATAAAGGGGGGTTTGATCAACAACGTTACCCCTCAAGTCAGGAGAAGCCCCCATCAGCAATAATTTCTCCACAACGTCAGGCTCGCCCAAATCGACAGCGCAGAGCAGCGGCGTTAGTTGTTTCTTTGCAGTGACGCTGTTTAATACAGAGGCAGAGTGCGGACAACTCAGCAACAAGTCCAATACCCGACGATCACCAGTTTGTGTCGCCTCCTGGATTGCGCATAGCAATGCTGAACCACCGGACTCATCAAGTTTCTCGACTGATGCACCCAAATCAAGCAGTGCCTTGACCTCTTCAAACCTGTTGAATGACGCGAAAAAGCGTAACTGAGACCAGCGCCTTACTTGACCATCCCGGAACTTGATTGAAATCACTCTATCAGGTGACCGACGATCAATTTTGACCTGTGAAATCTCGTCTTCGTCGAACACCAAAAACGGCAGAGGTCCGACCTCGACATCGTCCGCCAGAGTTTCTGGAAATCTCCCCTCAACCGGAAATACTTGATGAAACTGCTGGCTGAAATGTTCGACTTCCCAATCCTCGACAACATCATCGCCCCGTGGATTTGCAAACAAGCCGAACGCTACTGCTCGGTGTTTGAGACGCTTAAGCAATGCCTTCTTGCGAAGGTAACCAGCCAGTACCAGGGCTTCCTCGACGATTTGTTTCTGCTGGTCTCCAGCACGATAGTTTGCCAGTTCAGCAGCACTCTCATAGTGAGGCAATGCCAGATCAAATTTTCCGGATAAAACATGCCACCGGCCACGCATCCAATCGAGGTGGAATCGAGTCCGGCCCTCAGGCTCTACATCGGCAGACAAGCGTTCAAACTGATCCAACTCCGCTTTAAGCTTCGCTTGTTCGCCAAGTTCCTTCTCCGTCGTACGTTTCAATCGCTCATAAAGCGTAAGCGCAGGCATCGTCAGCGTAGAGAAAAGCTTTCCTGACTCAACCACTGCCAGTGACAAGAGGCGACCAATATCGAAATCAGGCATCCCAAGCAATAGATGCCGGCGCATTGCTCCCCGGAAAGGCACAGGCGACTCTCTTTCCAAATGAGCAACTGTTCTCGAAACCATCAACCAGCACCGCAGATTTTGAAGCTTCTCTTCACCCACGATCCCGGTATCTTTCAGAGCCTTGGAAAACCGAACGATGCTCTGGGGATCAGGCAGGTCCGTCCCCTTTGACCATTTCCGACATTTTTCGGCTTGATCTCGATCCGAGCCGACAGTTTTTGGGTAGGCCAATTTCACCAGTGAAACCTCCTGACCTTCATCAAGCCAGCCCATGACAACAGCCACAGGATGGATTTCTGGGTCAAGAAACTGCATCAGGTCTGGGCCACCAAAGCCCTTTTTAATACCTACGATCAAACCCAGCGCATGCAGGGCAAAGTAATGCTCAATGAGCAAAGGCAGAGATTGCTCTCGACTCAAGCTATCAAGGGGAACACTTAAAACGAGGCGCAAGTAGCTCTGATGAACGTAAGCGAGATATTGCCCAACCATCTCAGCAAACTCAGGGTCAATATACTTCGCCAATGGAGCGACCACCGACTCCTCTGCTAACGCAGGAAGAAGCGCCCAATTAAATTCACCTTTGCGTGCCAACTCGTCAATATCAGAGTTGTTACCCTTGGTTCCCAGCGCAACGGTAAGTGCCCGATACAGCTCACCCAATCGGGGATACGGGGGGGCGGGATGCTTGCTCGTACTCATATCAGACTGCAACTCAGTAGCTTGCGGATGTCTCGCTTGAAGTTCTGGAAGGCTCGGTAATCACTAGGGGTACATGGCACAGGAATTCGCCGCCCAGAGGGCGATATAAGTTTTCCGTGGCGCCCACCAGAATGATATTGCCATCCGTCATTTATCAGCTGGCGCACATAATCGGAAATTGCTCGATCTTTGCAGTATCTCATGTCGCGTTCCGGCCCCCAGGCAGCGAACTCCCTGGGGGCTATAGGTTATTAAGCGTTACCGCCAGAACCATTCGTGTTGCCAGTAGTCGCGTTGCGAGCCACTACCGACTGAGCACGAGCAACAAAGCTACCGGCTGCAACCTGACCACCATTCGCCTTCGCTGTAGCACTGTGGATACGAGAAACAGCAGCGGCAGTCATAGGGCTACGGGGAGCAGACTTCGCAGAAGATTTCGCCATGATTATTTCCTTTCAGAAAGTTGGTTTGTTGTCACCGGAATTGGCAACGGAGCGAACAATATTCCGGCGGTAAAAACCAATCTCCCGCGCCAATGGTCAAAAAAATTTCCAAAACACAACACATTGTTCCGAAAGATTTTTTTCACTGCATTGGCAGAAAAATTCGGCGCTTAGCCACGTCATCGAGGCCATCACTAGAATGAAAAAGCCCGCCTGAGAGATCAGGCGGGCTTTGCTGTCGAGCGTGTATTCCGCAAGAGCAGTCGGATCATTTGCAGCACTCTCAGATGCTTCCGACTTACCACCCGCTATGCCAGCAAGGACTTCTGCGGTTCATCTGCAATGAGATTGTCTGCGGGGAATTGCCTCAGGAAATCACGACTCTCCGAGGCCGGTGCTTGAAGCCAAGCATCGTAAGCATCTTCGTCGAGGATGACGATCATCCGCTTTTCGTCATCTGGCTTGTGATACTGGCGCATGAACGGATGGTCATCAGCATTGATCGTCAGCATCGTGTAGCTGTGGATCAGAACACCCGCTGGGTTCTTCCAGGCTGCCCAGAGTCCGGCAATGCCCATAGGCTTTCCGTCAGCACGTGAGATGCGTGCGGGCACTGCTTTCCCTGTACGCCAATCCGGTTCGTAGATGGCTTCAGCCGGAATGATGCAATGTCGCCCCAGTTTCCAAGCATCACGGTAGCTCGGCTTCTCGTGAACGGTTTCAGACCGCGCGTTGTATGTGCGTCGAGCAATAGTGGCATCCTTCGACCAATGGGGAATCAGGCCAAACGAGCCCACGAGTAATTCCCGGAATGGCACAGCTTCATCGCCGACATCAGCGAATTCATGTTTCCGAACAAACGGCCCGTGGTAGCCAGGCCAAAGGCTGGGCTTGAGTCCCAACGGCAAGTCACGAACGCCAAAATTTGCGTGGAGTCGAGCCGGGTCTGTTTGAGGGTCATAGTGAGAGCACATGTCCAAAGGTTATCAAACAAAACCGTCAGTCTGTCGCACGCCCGGCAAAGGGGCTCAGCCGTTCCATGCGAAATGGTTGCCGCAGGCATACAGTATTGCACTCTACTGGATGCTGTATAAAATTACAGTATTCAAGGAGAACAAGATGATAAGAATCGTATGCCCACACTGCCATACCCCGTTATCCAGCGCAGAACTTGAGCAGATCACCATCAACGGGCAATTGAACCTCGTGTGTCCCGAATGCTCAGCAGTACTGGTTTCTGAGCGACAGGCTGGTCCGGAAAGCCATTCAATCGACGAGCACTACGCGGATGACGTTGCGGCCCATGCCTGAAGTTGCATTCGCTTCGGGTGTCTTCATCCCTTTACCGGGAGCACCAAAACTTACCCTGCCTCTCGATGAGGTACGGGTTTCAGCAGGCTTTCCCAGTCCAGCAGCAGACTACGAGGACAAGCGGCTGGATATCAACGAATACCTCGTTCGCAATCCCGTCTCAACCTTCTTTTTCTCCGTCCAAGGGGATTCAATGGAAGGCGCCGAGATATTCGATGGTGACATCCTTGTTGTCGATAAAAGCGTTCGTCCCAACCACGGCCATATCGTGATCGCCTTCGTGGATGGTCAGCGACTGGTGAAGCGGTTGTATCGACGCGCAGGCCGTATCGCTCTTGTCGCTGAAAACCCGAAATATCCTGCACTGGACATCGGCGAGGAGCAGGAACTCGTCGTATGGGGTGTCGTTGTTGGCAAATTTAAGCGGTTCGGGGCATGACGTGCCTGTATTCGCGCTAGTCGACTGCAACAATTTCTACGCCTCGTGCGAGAAGCTTTTTGACCCCAAACTGAAAGACCGGCCTGTTGTTGTCCTTTCAAACAACGACGGCTGCGTTGTAGCCCGCTCCGCCGAGGTTAAAAAGCTTGGCATACCAATGGGAGCACCGTGGTTCAAACTGCGTGACGAAGCAAGACGCTACGGGATTGTCGCCTTCAGTTCCAACTACGCGCTGTACGCAGACCTGAGCAATCGCGTGGTGCAAGTACTGAGCAATTTTTCCCCCAGCATAGAGGTCTATAGCATCGACGAGAGCTTTCTCGACCTCTCGGGTTTCGAGCGGGTCGGTTATCAAACCTATGGGGCCGAAATTCGACAGCGCGTGGCTGACTGGCTTGGGCTGGCGGTATGCGTTGGCGTGGGCACGACGAAGACGCTCGCCAAGCTCGCGAATCACGCCGCCAAGAAAAACTTGGCGGGCGCTGATGGTGTTTGCGACTTCACCACGATGGACGAACACGAGCTAACCAAGCTGTTCTCCTGCATTGATGTGAGCGAAGTCTGGGGTGTCGGTCGCAAAATCTCGGCAAGGCTTGAAGCAATGGGCATCCACACCGTGCAACAACTACGCGATTCAGATGCTGAGACAATTCGCTCTCAGTTCTCCGTGGTGCTTGAGCGAACGGTTCGCGAGCTACGCGGTGTGTCATGCCTCGACCTGCAAGAGGTTGTGCCGGAAAAACAGCAAATCATGTCCAGTCGGTCGTTTGGCCAACTGATCTATGACTTGGCCGATCTGGAGGAAGCAGTCGCCAACTACGTCGGAAAGGCGGCAGAAAAGCTACGGGCTCAGGGATCACTGGCGGGAGCCGTGCAGGTCTATATACGCACCAATATTTTCAAGCCTGAAGTACCGCAGTATCAGCGTTCATTCACTGTGCCATTGCCAGAAGCCTCCTCCGATACCCGCGTGCTGACCAAGTGGGCATTGAAAGTCCTGCGGCGCATCTATCGGCCGGGGTACGGCTATCACAAGGCAGGAATCACGCTGATGAATATCGCACCAGCGGCGAATCAACAGTTCTCGCTCTTTACTTCAGGGGGTGCTGGCGACGCACGCTCCCAGGCGCTCATGGGGGTGCTCGATGGGATCAATGGGAAGTACGGTCGAGGAACGGTGCGCCTCGCCGCCGAGGGGGTTGAGAAAGCCTGGCAGATGCGTCGCGAAAATCTTTCTCCAGGCTACACGACAGATTGGGATGGGTTGCCCGTGGCATTCGCTCGAAAATAATAGCAAATCAACGCAATTTCCGTGGAAACCAAGAATCACACGAATCACCTGCAACATTCGTTATCCAACGGGCATCTGTTAGGATCACGTCATCCATCTTAAAAACGATAAACATGTCTGAAGCCAGCGACGTATTCGCCCAGTCCATCTGCGATGCAGAAAACCTGCTAGCCCACTTCAATGCACTGAACACGCAGCCTCCGCCACCGGAAACAGAGGTCCTAAAACGTGCCGGATTGATCATGGCGATGACAGCATGGGAGACGTATGTCGAGGATCGCGTAATGGAAGCAGCAACTGCACGGCTTCAAGGCTTGCACGACAGTTCCATCGGCAATTTCGTCAAAGGCAAGCTGAACGACGAGATCAAGCGCTTACACAACCCGACATCCGACAAAACCATCCAGCTTTTCCGTGACTACGCCAACGTCGATCTAACTGAGAAATGGTGCTGGAACAACTTCGACCCCAAGACAGTTAGAGAGCGTCTGAACCAGTACATGAAGCTCAGAGGTGATGTAGTTCATCGGTCCAGGACGATTACTGCGGGCTCTCCGACAGCACATCCTGTAACGAAGGAAGACTTGCAAAAAGTCATTCGATTCCTTAAAGGGCTTGTAGATGCGACTGAGGCTGCACTGGAGTAATAATGCCCATTGACCTTGGCCTCTTAGGTAGCAAGTTCGGAAAATATCGAACTCAGTTGCAGGAATCACTCCTAGATGTAGCAAGCTCGACTGGAATCGATATCGCCCGGTTAGCGCAAATCGAAAGCGGCAAAGTCGAGCCAACAGGCGACGAGGTTTTGATCCTTGCAGATCATTATCGTTGCGACTTCAAGTTCTTCATCTCGAACGAACAGGTTGCGCCCTTCGAACAGATCGAAACGCTATACCGAGCGCACGGTTCAGATTTCTCCAAAGCAGATCGACGGGCTGTTCAGGACTTTCTCTATCTCTGCGAAACCGAGGACTTCCTGATGCGGGAGTTGGATCGTGCGCCAGGTTCTTTCACATTCCTCCCTTCAGGCAAATATTTTAAAGGGCATGCCGAAGGAGCAGCGATTCGACTACGATCAGCCATGGGCCATGCGGACAACGCTGTCCCCCGTGATGTATACGCTGAATTCCGAAGTGTTGGAGTACATGTTTTTCGACGCAAGCTGGGCAACTCAAACATCTCAGGACTGTTCATAGCACACCCGGTTGCAGGTCATTGCGCCTTAGTAAACTACAGCGAGGACATCTACCGCCAGCGATTCAGTGCGGCTCACGAAATGGCCCATGCCATCTTCGATGCAGATCAAGGAGCAACAGTTAGCTTTGATCAACCCGAGGGTGCTGATCTTGTTGAGGTACGTGCAAACCGTTTCGCCTCCTGCTACCTAATGCCTCCGGCGTTTCTGTCCAAGCTTCCTGACCCACATGGGTGGAGCGATTCCGATGCAATAAGCTGGGCCAACAAGCTGAGGGTAAACTGCTCAGCGTTGGCCATCGCGTTGAGAGAAGCGAAGTTGGTCAATCAAGCTACCTACGCTCGAATCTCCCGACTCCGAGTCCCTCGGGAGGACAAGATTGATCCAGAACTCCCCCCTTCGCTGAATATGGCACAGCGTAAGCGCAAGGAGGAGTCGCTAGAGCGCGGCCTATCAGATCACTATGTAGCGCTCTGCTTTGAAGCTCACAGCACCGGCGTTATCAGTCAAGGCCGGCTGGCCGAAGCACTAATGTGTAGCCAAGCGGAACTACTAGAGCTAGCAAACCTTTATGGCCGTACGCTTCATGGCCATTGATCCGTCAAAGTTTCACCCGGTAAACGTCGCGGATACGTGCTCGGTATGGAACATACTTTCATCGCCTAGGCTAAACGCCGCAACAAAAGAGGCACGATGCGACTGAGGTGCCCCCGGTTTTAGTGCCAAGGTCGTTTTAGTAAAAGTCCTTGGGTTA
>ERZ795062.3226-NODE-3226-length-10133-cov-9.385493_pt1 | contig 10133 bp, 9 predicted proteins | sample MGYA00375146_ERZ795062 | MGnify/ENA primary metagenome ERZ795062 (study PRJEB30191, sample SAMN05720281) | activated sludge metagenome | isolation source: Anaerobic digester | place: USA | collected 2015-07-16 ...
ACTTCTTGCGCACCTTCATCGGCCCGAGGGTGATGTTCTCGAGGATCGTCTTGTGCGCGAAGAGGTTGAAGGACTGGAACACCATGCCGACGTCGGCTCGCAGCTGCGCCAGGGACTTTCCCTCGTCGGGCAGGGGCACGCCGTCGATGGTGATGGAGCCGGTCTCGTAGGGCTCCAACCGGTTGATCGTGCGGCACAGCGTGGACTTGCCCGATCCGGACGGACCGAGCACGACGACGACCTCGCCCTTGCCGATCGTCAGGTTGATGTCGCGCAGCACGTGCAGCTCACCGAAGTGCTTGTTGAGCCCGGTGATGACCACCATCGGCTCACGGGCCGCAGGCGTGTGGGCTGGGTCACGTGCTTCTGTCATGTCGGAAACCTAGCGGGTCAACGACGGTTTAGGGGGCGCGGGGGCGGCTCGGGACACCGGACGTTGCCGAATCGTGGCGTAGGCGTGGGGTTCTCGCGCCGCGGCCCAACGTCCTCGACAATGGCGGAATGCAGCGTCCCCGGCTCCTCAGGCACCCGCTCCGGTATGCCGTGCAGCTGGCGGTTCTCGCCGGGTGCGCCGCTCCCTCGGCACCGATAGCTGGGAGCGCCGAATCTCCTTCTCTGCCAAGCTGGACGAGCACGCAAGCCACGGCCGGACCATCGGTGACGACCTCAGCTGCGGCTGTCACTACTGCCCCGGCAGGGGACGGACGGCTGACGATCGCCTTCGGCGGAGACATTCATTTCGAAGGGAGTGTGCGGAGCCTCCTCGATGGCGACGACGGTCTCGGTGAACTGCGGGCCAGCCTCGGGGCGTCGGATGTTGCCGTTGTCAACCTGGAGACCGCCATCACCGATCGTGGTGTCCCGCAACCGAAGATCTATCACTTCCGGGCCTCGCCGAAGGCCCTCTCCGTCCTCGACAAGGCCGGCGTGGACGTCGTGAGCATGGCAAACAACCACTCAGTGGACTTCGGACCGGACGGGCTGGCCGACACTCTCGCGGCGCGGGACGCGTCGCCGGTGCCGGTCGTGGGGATCGGGCGCAACGCTGCGGATGCCTTCGCTCCCGCTGTCGTCACGGTGCGCGGATTGCGGGTTGCGGTCATCGCCTCGACACAGATCAACGACTACACGGTCAACACCTACCCCGCGACGAACTCGGCTGCGGGTGTTGCGGGCAACCTGCGTAACGACCGCCTGCTCGCCGCGGTGAAAGCCGCGCGGGCATCCGCCGACGTGCTCGTGGTGTTCGTGCACTGGGGCACCGATTACACCAGTTGCCCCGACAGCGCTCAGGTCGCCACGGCCACGGCGCTGGAGGCGGCCGGAGCCGACGCGATCGTCGGCGGTCACGCTCACCGGGTCCAGGGGTCGGGCTGGTTGGGGAGGGCCTTCGTCGGTTACGGGCTGGGCAACTTCGTGTGGCTCAACACGCGGGGCGAAGCCGACACGCGCAGCGGCGTGCTCACGGTGTCGGTGGACGAGGCCGCGGTCCGCGCCCGAGCCGCGACGCCGCGGGAGCGATGGGCCGCACTGGGATCGGTCGTCGTCGCCCAGGACTATGCGCCGATGCGGGTCTCCGACGACGGCATACCCCGACGTCCTGCGGATGCCGCCATGCTCACCCAGGCGTGGGAGCAGGCGCGCGGGTGCGCCCGGCTACGCAGTCACCCCTGAAGGCAGCGACTGCAGGGGTGACTGGTCGGGTCTGCGCGGTTTGCGATCAGCTAGGGATGGTGAAGACCTGGCCGGGGTAGATGAGGTCCGGGTTGGCGATGTTGTTGGCGGCCGCGATGTCGCGCCAGTTGACGCCGAATTTCTTCCCGATGGCGCTGAGGGTGTCGCCCTTGACGACGGTGTAGGTGCGCGCAGCGGCAGCTGCCGCTGCAGCCGCCTGCGCTTCGGCCTGAGCCTGCGCGGCAGCTTGGGCGGCGGCTGCTTCCGCCGCAGCCTGCGCCGCGGCGGCCTCGGCAGCTGCCTGGTCGGCAGCGGCCTTCGCCGCAGCCTCGGCCGCGACCTGCTCCTCGGTCATCGCGTTCCCGGCGGCGTCGTAGGTCACCGAGGAGACGATCTCGGGCGACTCGGGGACGGCGTTCCCCGCCGAGTCATAGCTGACGGACGACACCCGCTCGAGGGTCTCGCCGGTCGATTCGGACTGTTCTGACAGGGCCATGAGGACTCCTTCTGATGGGCCACGGGCGGTCCCCCCCGCGTGGTGCAGGCAGCCTAACGGTTTGACGCGAGTGCCAGGGGAGGCAGACTAGGGGGCCCGTCATCGGCGTGGCGCCTGGTCGTCAGCCACGCCCGACCCCGTCGAGGAGCTGCTCCGATGTCCTTGGAATCGCGCCAGAATGTCCGCGAGGCTGCCATCGCGGCCCTCTGCGTCCCGGAGCTGGCGAGCATCATCGATCTGGTGACGTGGGTCGAGGACGTCGAGGGCGTGCCGACTGCGCACGCTGCCAACCACCACGGCCGGGTGCGGCTGGTCCCGGGCGGTGGCATGCAGGTGCTCGCCGGCGATAACCCCATCACGTCACAGGACCCGATGGCCTTCCTCCCGTATGCCGTCGAGGTCGCCAATGCGTCGCCCGCAGACTCTCGACGCAATGCGTATCCGCTTGCGGCAGAACGAATTCTCTCCCTCTTCGCCGACTCGGAGCGCAGTCCTGACCTGGCTGTCGTGCACACCCCGCGGCACTTCTTCCCCGACGAGGGCGGGCATCTCGGCGAGCACGGATCGCTCGATGTCATCCAGTCCCGAGCTCCGCTCATCGTGTCCGGTGCGGGGGTGCGCCGGCTGGGGGTGGTTCATGAACACGCCCGCCTCGTCGACGTCGGCCCCACCATGGCGCACCTCGCGGGCGCGCCCGAGGCTGCCCTCACCGATGCCACCGGTGCCGCGCTCGACGGCCGAGTGCTCACGGCATACCTGGACGGGACCGCACCGCGAGCCGTGCTGGGAGTGCTCTGGGACGGGGCACATTGCAGCGACCTGCTCCATCTCGCGGCGGCTGGCGAACTGCCGACCGTTGCGCGCCTCATCGAGCGCGGAGTGGCCTTAGCAGGTGGTGCCGTCGCCGAGTTTCCCAGCGTCACGCTCACCAACCACACCTCGATCCTCACCGGGGTCGGGCCCGGTCGGCACGGCGTGTTGGGCAATGTCTACTTCGACCGCGCGACCGGTCAGCAGGTCGTGCCCAATGACGAGACCACCTGGCATCGGTCCGGGGAGTGGCTGCGGCCCGGAGTGCGGACCGTCTTCGAGATGGTGCCGGGATTCACGGCATCGGTCGACGAGGCGATCGACCGTGGGGCCGGCTACTCGACGATGGGGATCATCCGCGCCTCGTCGTCCGGCGCAGGAGCGGGTGGACTCGGCGACCGACTTCCTCCCGCTGACGCGTCGCCGTTCTTGCAGGACGCGGCATTGCTGGAAGACGCCTACTTCCGCTGGGGTGTGTCAGTCGACGACCTCGGGCTGGAGCAGGTGCGTGGCCTGTATGCCGGTGGGCTGGAGTCCGCGCCGAAGCTCACCTGGTGGGCCAATGTCGTCACCGACGCCGGTCATCACGGTGGTGGACCCAGGTCGGAAGCTGCCCGGGCTGCGTTGCGGCAGAGCGATGCCCGGCTCGGCGTCATGCTGACCGACCTCGAGCGACTCGGGGTGCTCGACGACGTTGCCGTCATCCTCACGGCCGACCACGGATTCGAAGGGGCCGATCCGCAGGTCACCGGTTCGTGGCGACCTGCGTTGGATGCGCTCGGGGTGCCCTACCGCGACGAGGGGCCGGGGTTCGTCTACTTCGGGTGAGGTGGGCGGGGTCAGCTGGCCCGGGCTGCTTGCCAGTCGGCGGCTTCGGGAGCGGACAGTCGCGCGCCGAAGAGGTACCAGCGCACCGCGCCGTCGAAACGGATGACGGCCGGGCCGTCCTCGCGGTGGAGCAGTCCGTTGACCTTCCAGGCCATCGAGCCGTCGGCCCACACCGCGGCCGGACCGTCGTCCCGGTGGGCGACGCCCTGACGGAACCACAGCTGGGTGCCGTCGGGCATGACCAGGGCTGGGCCATCCTCGCGGTGCAGCTGGCCGTCGAGCCGCCACTCCAGCGTGCCGTCGGGCAGTCGGGTCATGGTCGGTGCGCGGACCACAGCCTCGATCGACATGTGACGTCCTCTTCCGGACGGACGAGGCTTGGGGGTCTGCCGCGAGGGAGGCGTCAGACGGGAGAGGCTCGCGCGTCTGAGGACGATGGTAGGGCGAGATAGTTGAGGAGCCAAGGACTTGAGGCCATCGGATTGTGTGTCAATTCACACGACAAATGGGATGTCATGGATTGATGAGACGCCCGTCTCCCCGTCGATCGACTGCGTACCGTTATCCGGATAACTCCGACAATCCAGGCGTGAGGCTAGGGCGCGGACGTGGGGCGGGTGGGGCTTGAACCCACGACCGACGGATTATGAGTCCGCTGCTCTGACCGGCTGAGCTACCGCCCCGGGCGCGCTGGGAGCCTACCTGACCGGCATACCAGCTCGTCGTCACCAGCAGGGGGTCGCCAGCAGGGGGTCACCAGCATGGGCCGCAACGGCGACGGCACCGACCCGCCACGAGGCGAGCCGGTGCCGTCTGAGCCCCTGGTGGCTAGTTGAGGACCGTCACCGATTCGGTTGCCGCGTCGACAGAGGCACGGGTGAGGTGCTCGTTGCGGCACTGGAAGCTCGTGTAGAGCTCCAGCTGGTCGGTGGCGTGCGGGGAGGTGGTGCCGTCCGGAGCGACGAAACCGGATTGTCCGGGCGGCGCAGCCAGGCAGAGCCGGTTGGCGCCGGCCCCGAGGACGGCCATGTCGTTCTCCGTGCCCCGGTTGGCGTAGGGCACCCCGTTGATCTGGTCGCCGGGGGAGGCCTGCGGCACGCCGAGGAAGTTCTTGTAGGAGAACGCCATCGTCGAGGCCGGGGTGAGCCAGCCGGCCGGGTCGGCGCCCTTGGTGGCCTGCAGGGTAGCCAGCGCCTCACGGTAGGTGGCCAGGTAGACCTCGGTCGCGGGGGCACCGTTGAGGAAGTCCATGGTCTGGGCCACCCCGGCGTCAGAGCCAAGTTGGGCGTTGTAGATGAGCTTGACCGCCTGCGCGGGGCGAATCGAGGCCCTCGACTCGACCGGGGCCATGTACATCCCGGCGACGTAGCGGTTGTAGACCGAAGCCGGCAGGTCGTCGGAGAGCACCGCCTTGGCCAGCAGCGGCAGCCAGGTGCGCATGATCGTCGCCTGCGGGGCGTCGTAGTTCCCGTCGCCGTTGCGGTCGCGGGTCTCGCCCGACCAGGTGGTCAGCAGCTCGACGTCACGGCGCACCGGGTCGTCGGAGGGCAAACCCGCGACGGCCTTGGCGAGCACGGGAGCGAGGTAGCGCAGGTTGAGATCGGCGAAGGAGAAGCGCTCGTTGAGCTCCCACATCTGCTGCGACGTGTATGCCGTCCGGGCACCGGCCCCGGAGAAGGCCGCGAGGATCTCCTGGTCCCGGTCGACGACCGACCAGTTGCCGTAGTCGTTGTTGAAGCCCGGGCCGGCCTGGTTGTTCCAGTTGGCGATGAACCCTTGGGTGGGGTTGTAGGTCACCGGGTTGGCCGAAGGCGGCAGGATGCCCTTCCACTCCATCGAACCGTCACCGACAGCGGGGATCCGGATGTCCTGGTTGGCCGGGCGATCGGGCAGGCGGCCGGGGCTGATGTAGCCGATGTTGCCCTTCTTGTCGGCGTAGTACCAGTTGATCGAGATCGCGAATTGCGCTGCGAGAGCTGAGAACTCATCGAAGTTCTTGGCTCGGGGCAGCTTCGCCCAGGCGATCAGCGAGGAGACCTCATAACCGGTCCAGGAGCGCTTTTTGGCATAGGCCCGGTTGTTGGCCGCATCGACCGAGGTGACATAGCCGTGCACCGTGGTCAGCACCTCGAACGACACGTCCGACGACCCCTTGACCGGGATCGACACCGTCCGCACCTGCATGTCGCGCCACTGTCCGTCGAAACGGTACTGCCGCGGGCTGGCCGGGTTGAGCGTCTCCTGATACATGTCGACGACGTTCATGGGTCCGGCTGTGGCACCCCACGAGATCTCGCTGTTCGTCCCGAAGATCACCGACGGATAGGCGAACGGCGTGTTGCCGGCGAAGTCCCAGCCCGCGCCGTGCAGGCCGATCCCAAAGACATAGGAGGGGTTGAACCACTGGAACTGCGGCCCGTTGACGAGCACCGACTTGGCGTCGACGGTGCGGCCCTTGCCGGTGATCCAGATGTTGCTCGCGACCGGGGCCGTGTTCGGCCACTGGCCGCCGCCGGACCGGGCGTTCATCTCCACGCCGACATCACGCAGCCCCGGGGTGATCGGTGCCAATTGCGGCCGCTGTGACGGTGCACGCGGCCCGGCCTTGCCGATGGCGCCCTCTCGGGGCACGGTCGTCGGCGCCAGCGGGTCGTCGAGCCAGACCAGCTGGTCGAACAACGCCCGACCCTCGGTCTCGCCCTTGGCGGCGATCAACTCCTGCAGCACCTGGTAGTTGGGGATCTCGGAGCTGGAGTCGGAGTAGCGGTTAGCCATCGTGCCGACCCACACCATGGCGACGTCGTAGGCCGTCCACCGGCTGGGCGAGAAGCCGTAGTCGAGGAACTGCTTGGGCATGAGGGTCGACGGGGAGGCCGCGACGGCATCGAGCCAGCGGTTCATCCCTTCGGCGTAGCCCTCGAGGATGTCGCGATCCTCCTGCGGCAGCGCTGCGATCTGCGCCTGGATCGCGGCCGGGTCGAAGCCATTGCGGGTGTCCTTGTCCAGGGCCAGGAAGGCGGCGCCCATGACCTCGGAGACGGTCCCTTGGGTGGTGCGGCGGCTCATCTCCATCTGGAAGAGGCGGTCCTGCGCCACGGCATACCCGAACCCGCGGAAGATGCCGCGAGTGGTGTTGGCGTAGACGTGCGGGATGCCGTAGGTGTCCCGTTTGATGGTCACCCCCTGATCGGCGCTCTCGGAGCGCGCCGAGGCGCTCCACGCGGGGCTGCTGGCAGTGCCGGCTGCCAGCGCTGCGACGGTGAGCAGGCTGACAGCGAGGCGGCGTGGTCGGGCGAATGACATGGAACCTCCGGGGAGATGGGGTATGCCGGGTGCCGACGTCGCGGGGGTGACCCCTTACCCTCGCCGCAGTTGGCTGGTCGTCACCGTATGAATGACCGGTCGGTACGGCAATGGGTTGCCAAGAGTTGCCACTCTCAGGGCTGACGGATCTCACAGGATGCTGCGTCGGGAGGCTCAGCCGGGGCACAGCTGCGGTCCGGAATCTGGGTGTTGTCCGGCACGGCCAGGCCGCTCGCGCAGCCAGGCTGTGCTGGACGGCCACGACAAACGACGAGACCCAGGAGGCCGACATGTGGCAGGGACGGATGACGACCACAGGAGCTGCACTGGCGACCGTGAACGGGCTGAGCGTTGGCCAGGTGGCTGTCCTGCAGGCCAGGGAGCCCGCCGGACGGCCGCATCCCACGGTGGCCCGACGTCCGGTGCCGACCATTCCAGCGCTGGGTGGCCTGGACCCGCGGCCACGGCTGCGCGCAGCGCGAGCCAAGCTCATGGGCCTGCTGTGACGGCTGGTGCCCGATGTGACCGATGGGGCACAATGAGCCCAGCGTGACGGTGCCACGCAGGTCGGGCACCGCCGCGTTGAAGAGGAGCATTACGCGAGAGCGTGGAGCAAGAGCACGATTGTCGGTGCAGTCGGCGAGGCGTTGGGGAAGACGTCACTCGCACGACAAGGAGCACCGGATGTCTGTCACTGCGCCACGCGCCGCGACGCGCGGGGTCGTGTTCATCCACTCGGCCCCGACGTCGTTGTGCCCGCATATCACTTGGTCGCTGGAAACGCTCTTCGATCAGCAACTACACCTGGACTGGGCGCCGCAACCCGCCGGTCCGCGGCTGCAGCGGGCCGAGGTCGCCTGGACCGGACCGGCCGGCACGGGAGCGCGGGTCGCCACGGCCCTGCGCACCTGGAAGCAGGTCCGCTACGAAGTCACCGAAGACCCGTCGCCGGGCGTCGACGGATCGCGCTGGTCGCACACCCCTTCATTGGGGGTTCACCACACCTGGACCAGCGCCGCCGGCGATGCCGTGGTCAACGAGGACCGGCTGCGCGAGGCATTGGCTGCCCACCTCGGGGATCCGATCGGCCTGCGGGACGCGCTGGACGAGTTGCTCGGCACGGCCTGGGATCGCGAGTTGGAGGTCTTCCGGTATGCCGGTGACGGAGCTCCCGTCAGATGGCTGCACAAGGTGGGTTGATCCGGCGCGCGGACCGACCGGCATACATCGGGGCTGTTCGAGTCAGGTGACTCGAACAGCCCCGATGGACGTGTTACCGCTCAGACGGTGCGGAAGGCCAGCGCCACGTTGTGCCCCCCGAATCCGAACGAGTTGTCCAGCGCCAGCAACTCCCCGGCGGGTAGCTGGCGGTGCGCGCCACGCACGACATCCAACCCGACCTCGGGGTCGAGATCGACGAGGTTGATCGTCGCCGGAGCCAGCCGGTGGTGGAGCGCAAGGATGGTGAAGATCGCCTCCAAGGCGCCCGCCGCCCCGAGCAGGTGGCCGGTCATCGACTTGGTCGCACTCACCGGGATCGACCCGGCGAGATCCCCGAAGGCGCGTCGGATGGCGTTGGCCTCGGCGACGTCACCGACCGGGGTCGAGGTGGCGTGGGCGTTGATGTGGGCGATGTCGGCCGGGGAGGCCCCGGCTGTGGTGATGGCCTCGAGCATGGCCCGCGCCGCCCCGGACCCTTCCGGCTCGGGAGCGGTGATGTGGTGCGCGTCGGCGGACATGCCGACGCCGGCCAGCTCTGCGTAGATGCGAGCCCCACGGGCCCGCGCGTGTTCCTCGGATTCCAGGACGATGACGGCCGCACCCTCGCCCAAGACGAAGCCGTCTCGCGAGATGTCATAGGGCCGCGAAGCGCCCTCCGGGTCGTCGTTGCGCGTGGACAGGGCCTGCATTGCGGCGAACCCCGCGATCGGCATGGGGTGCATCGCGGCCTCGGTGCCGCCGGCGACCACGACGTCGGCGCGGCCGCTGCGGATGAGCTGCACGGCATACCCCATGGCTTCTGCGCCGGACGCGCAAGCGCTGACTGGGGTGTGCGAGCCAGCCCGGGCCGAGAGCTCCAGGGAGATCGCCGCCGCCGGTCCGTTGGGCATGAGCATGGGCACCGCGAGCGGGTAGACGCGGCGAGGTCCCTTCTCTCGCAACGTGTCCCACTGATTGAGCAGCGTGTGCACCCCGCCGATGCCCGATCCGACCGCGACCGCGAGTCGCTCCGGCTCGATGTCCGGCGAGCCCGCGTCGGCCCAGGCCTCGCGGGCGGCGATGAGGGCGTACTGCGAGGACGGGTCCAGCCGGCGGGTCTCGACCTTGGCGAGCACCTGGTCGGGCGGCGTGTGCAGCTGTGCGGCGAAGGTCACCGGCAGTTCGTACTGGGCGACCCAGTCGAACTCCAGGCGGCGCGCGCCGGAACGCCCGGCGAGGATGGCGTCCCACGTGTCCGCGACGGTGCCACCGACGGGGGTCGTGGCGCCCATTCCGGTCACGACGACGCGGGTGGCGCTGGGGGAGGTCATGCGGGCTCCTTCAGGGCAGAGCGAGCGGGTCGTGCAGGAGGGGCGAAGCGGCTGCGGTATGCCGTGCCGCACGCAGGTGGCACGGCATACCGCTGGTGTCGGGGCAGGTCAGCCCTGCGCGCCGGCGATGAAGGTGACTGCGTCGCGGACCGTCTTGAGGTTCTTGACCTCGTCGTCGGGGATGCGGACGCCGAAGCGCTCCTCGGCGTTGACGACGATCGTCATCATCGACAGCGAGTCGATGTCGAGGTCGTCGGTGAAGGACTTGTCCAGCTCGACCTCGGCGGTGTCGATGCCGGTCTCCTCGTTGACGATCTCGGCCAGGCCTTCGAGGATCTCGGATTCGCTTGCCATGGGGTTCTCCTTCTACGGATGGGGGTGGTCCAGGGGTGAGGCTCCCGAATGACCCGTCGGGACGCGGGAATCGGTGGCGGTCAGGGCAGGACGATGACCTGCGCGGCATACACCAGGCCGGCGCCGAAGCCGATCTG
>ERZ795062.3229-NODE-3229-length-10122-cov-4.991060_pt1 | contig 10122 bp, 8 predicted proteins | sample MGYA00375146_ERZ795062 | MGnify/ENA primary metagenome ERZ795062 (study PRJEB30191, sample SAMN05720281) | activated sludge metagenome | isolation source: Anaerobic digester | place: USA | collected 2015-07-16 ...
CCACCGGGACCACGGCGGCCGCGGCCACCCCGCCCCTCTCCGGGTTCTCCTTCCGCCCCAGGTCCTTCCGGACCGCAGCCCCGGCCACCGGGACCGAAACCACCTGGGCCGAAATCACCGGGACCGGGCCGTCCGCGGCCCCGGCGCCGGTCGCCCCGGCCGTGCGGCCGCCGGCCCCAGCCGTCGGCGAGGTCGTCGCCGAACTTGCCGCGTACCGCCTCACGGACCTTGTCCAGGTCGATGCCGATGGCGCGCAGCGCCTCCCGGTCCTCGTCGTACCGTGCCGCCGCCTCCTGCGCGGGGTCGCCGACGCCGTGCTCGGCCCGGTAGGCCGATGCCGCGGCGCGGGCGCCGGCCAGTGTCAGACCACGTTCCCCGAGCAGTCCGAAGAGCGGGGCGCGGGCGTTGCAGAGCATCCCGAGGATGAGGTGGTCGTTGCCGAGGACGCGGTGGCCCAGGTCGCGGGCCTCCTGCTCGGCGAATCCGAATATCCAGCGGCGATCGTCTCGTGTGAATCGTTCAATCATTGTTCTGTCTCCTTCCGGCCGTCTCGGCCGGTGTCCTGTGCGTGTTTCTGATGCACGGCCTGGCGGCTGACCTGCAGAACCTCTGCGATCTGCTGCCAGCTCCAGCCCGCCCTGCGGGCGTTGGCCACCTGCACCTCCTCGAGCCGGTCGGCCAGGGTGCGCAGGGCGCGCACCGCGCCGAGCCCGCGAAGCGGGTCGTCGTCGGCGGCCAGCCGGGCGAGGGTGTCGGAGGTCTCCTCCTGGGCGGTTCCATGGCTGGGATCGTCGTGCATGGTGTCAGGTTATATTGACGGTCCACTGATTGTCAATAATTGTTGACAACACGATCCGCGCCGGGGATTCCCGGGTAGCGCGCGAACCCCCGGCCCCCCTTTATCGGGGTGAATGTCCGAGGTCTCGCCTAATGTCGAACTCTGACGAACACTGCGACGCGCGCCCAGGGGTGGCGCGCCGGGGGAGACGGAGGACCCAACGATGACCGCATGCCGGATAGGCATCGTGGAGGACCACACGGTCGTGATCACCGGTCTGCGCCAGTTGCTCGACGGCGAACCAGGCCTCGACATCGTCGCGGCCGCCCCGACCGTCGGCGAACTCCTGGACACCGGGCAGGGCATCGACATGGCCATCCTCGACCTGCGGCTGCCGGACGGCTCGTCCCCCGCCGCCAACGTCGCCGACCTGGGTGCGGCCGGTATCGCCAAGGTGCTCGTGTTCACCTCGGGTGAGGAGCCGTACCTCGTGCGCACCGCCGCCCGGGCCGGTGTGCTCGGGGTCATCAACAAGGCCGAACGCGACGCGGTGATCATCGACGCGATCCGCACCACCTGCCGCGGCGAGATGGTCCGGTCACTGGACTGGGCGATGGCCGTCGACGGCGACACCGAATTCGCCGCCGCGCAGCTCAGTCCCCGACAGCGAGAGGTACTGAGCCTGTACGCCTCCGGCGAGTCGGCCGCCCGTGTCGCGGCGCTCACCGAACTGTCCGTCGACACGGTCAACGACTATCTCGGCCGGATCCGGCAGAAGTACGCCGAGGTCGGACGGCCCGCATCGACCAAGACAGACCTGTACCGACGCGCCTTGGAAGACGGATGGCTACCCTTCCCCCGACGGCGGCGCAGGTAACGCAGGGGCGGCACGACCAGGCCGCCGAGATCCGCATCGAGCGACTGTTCTCCATCTTCGTCGGCGCGGGCTACCTGGGGTACATCCCGCTGCTGGCCGGCGCCATCGCCGCCACCGCCGAACACACCGCCGGATGGTGGACACCGTTCGCCCTGACGCTCACCTTCGGTCCGCCCGTGGTCCTGCTGGTCGCCGCGCTCACCCACCACCGGACGATCTCGACCTGGGCAGCCCGTGCGGCCGCCGTCGGCTACATCGTGGCGGCCGCCACCTTCGGACTGGCCTGGGACGGGCAGCCGGTGCCCGGCTACCTCTGGTTCTACGCGATCCCCGGCGTCGCGGCACTGGCCGCCGCCATCACCCTCTCCTCGCGGTGGGCCCTGTCCGCGATGGTCGCGGCCGTCATCCCGGCCAACGTGTACCAGCACTTCGCTCGTGAAGACTCGTTCACCGACAACGTCCTGGTCATCACGCTGTTCTCGATCTCCTTCATTTTGCTGTTCCTGGCCGCGGCGATCGTCGCGGTACGCACCGGTCGTGTCCTGGACGCCACCCGGGCCAACACCTACGCCGAGGCCGCCGCCGCGGCCGCCGCCGACGCCCGGCGCAGCCAGCGCAGCCATATCGACGCGCTGCTGCACGACTGGGTCATCTCGACGATGCTCGCGGCCGGACGACAGGGCAATTCCGAGTCGGTCCGCAGGCAGGCAACGGTCACCCTCGGCAAACTCGACGCCGGACCGATCGCCCTGACCCGGCTGCCGGCGGCCACCGCGATGGCACAGTTGCGCTCCGGTGTGCTCGAGGTCGACCTCGCCCAGCACATCGATGCACGCGTCGAGGACGACGGCATCGCACTCCCCGCCGATGTGGTCGACGTGATCGACGCCGCGGTCTGTGAGGCGGTGCGCAACAGCATCCTCCACGCCGGTCCGGGCGCCTCGCGCACGGTGTCCCTGCACATCACCGGCCACGGGATCGATGCGGTCGTCGCCGACGACGGTGCCGGATTCGCCCCGGGCGATGTCCCACCACACCGACTCGGCCTGGCAGTCAGCGTCCTGGGCCGGCTGCGGGCGCTGCCGGGCGGCACGGCCGAACTCATCACCGCCCCCGGTGAGGGCACCACGGTGGCGTTGAGCTGGACCGACGACGACCAGCGGACACGCGCGCACGAACGGGCCGCCCGATGAGCGAGAGATCCGAGAACCGGCGGAACCGGCGAACCCGAGGGTCGGCGGCCACGACCGGCGATGTCCGCGACCTGCTCGGGATGAACACCCGCACCGCACACCTGGTGGCCGGATTCTTCATGATCGCGCTCGCCGCCCAGGTCGCCGTCGCGGTGAACGCCGGCAGTTCCCCGCTGCCGAGCCTGGTGGTCCTGCTGGTGGTGGCGCTCGCCGGACTCGGACTGCTCGCCCTACCCGACGACCCGCTCCCCGTCTGGTACGCGGTCGCGGTAACCGTCGGTGGCCCCCTGGCGGCGTACGCCTCGTTCGTCGGCACCCCGCTGCCGCTGACCCGGCCCGAACAGACCTGGCAGTTCGGAGCGTTCACCGCCATCGCCACGTACATGTGTGTCCGCGGGCGCGCCGGCGCGGCATGGCTGCTGATGTGCCTGGTCGTCCTCGCGGCCATGGTGTGGACGCTGATCGACGGTGACGGTGCGGCGCAGGGCCTGAGCATCGGCGCGATCAACTTCGGCCCGCTGTTCATGGCGACGCTGTTCGCCTTCACCATCCGCCCGGCCGCGGCAAGCATCTACGAACTGCGCCGCAGGGCCGTCGAACGCAACGCGGCGCAGGAGGCCGCGCTGGCCGCCGTCGCCGAACACGACAAGCAGATGCGGGCCCTCAACCAGCAGGTCCGCCCCATGCTCGAACGGATCGCCGCCCCCACCCCGTTGACCGACGACGAACGCCGGCAATGTCTGGCGCTGGAGGCACAATTGCGCGACGCCCTGCGCGCACCGGTCCTCGCCCGCTACGAGCGCACCGCCGTCGCCGCCGCCCGGGCCCGCGACCGCGGCGTCACCGTGGTGATGGTCGACAGCCACGGACTCGACGACATCGCGCCCACCACCCGGGAAAGCGTCCTCGAACGTCTCGCCGACGCGCTCGACACGGTCACCGGCGGTTCCATCGTCATCCGGGTACTCCCGCCGGGGCGCGAGCTCGTCGCGACCGCGGTCATCGACCCCGCCGCCGACGCGACCGGCCCCGATTCCGCCCTGCGCGCCACCCGCCTCGAGTTCGCCGCGTCATGAGCACCCCGGTCACCGACGACGACGCCCAGATCCGCATCGAGCGGCTGTTCGGGATTTTCGTCGGTGGCTCCTACCTCATCTACCTCGCCATCCTGATCCCGTCGATCGATGCCAACACCGACCTCGTCGCCCGGTGGTGGACCGCGCCCGCGGTGACCGTGGTGTTCGGCGCACCGCTGACCATGCTGATCGCCTCGCTGGCCCGCCGCAGACGTCTGGCGCGCTGGTCCGCGGCCGCCACCGCGTACGGCTACCTGGCCACCGGCCTGGCCTGGCTCGTCGCGTGGAACCATGAGTCCTCCCCGGTCACGCTGTGGTACTCGATGCTGCCGGTCTTCGCGGCACTCGCGGCGGCGATCGTCCTGTCCGCACGGGCGACGATGGTGTTCCTGTGCGCGGCGGTCCTGCTGGCTTGTACCTCCGAATACCTGGCCCGCCCGGACGACAAGGCGGGTGTGCTGCCGCTGTCGATAGCGTTCACCCTCAGCTTCACCCTGTTGTTCGTCGCCGCCGGGGTGATGACGCTGCGCACCGCCCGACTGCTCGACCGGACCCGCGCCGCCACCTATGCCGCCGCCGCGGAGACCGCCGCCACCCTGGCCCGCCAGGCGCATCGCACCAAGATCGACGCGCTGCTGCACGACTGGGTGATCTCCACCCTGCTGGCGGCCGGCCGCCACGGCAACACCGGCTCTGTGCGTCGGCAGGCCCTGACCACCCTGGACAAGCTCAACGCCCGGCCCGCACCGGCCGCCGTGGTGCCGGTCCGCTCCGCGCTCACCCAGTTGCGCGCCGGGGTCCTCGCCGTCGATCTGACCCCGCGCGTGGATGTCACCGCCGCCCCCGGCGCCGGCGACCTGACCGTCCCCGCCGATGTGGTCGACGTCCTCGACGCGGCCGTCGGCGAGGCCATGCGTAACTCCGTCCGGCACGCGGGCACCGGAACCGTCCGGCAGGTGGCGATCCGGGCCGATGCCACGTCGGTGACCGTCGACGTCGTCGACAACGGCTGCGGATTCGACCCCGCCGCCATTCCGCCGCACCGACTGGGCGTGGCCGTCAGCATCCTGCGCCGGGTCAACGGACTCGACGGCGGCACGGCCGCGATCGTCTCCACCCCCGGTGCGGGCACCGCGGTGCGCCTGGCCTGGACGGTCCCGTCATGATCGACCCCGACGTGATCGAGCCCGCTGTGATCGACCCCGACGTGATCGACCCACCGGGGCCCCGCACCGCCCAGACCGATGTCCGCGTGCTGCTCGGGATGACCACCGGCGCGGCGTGGGCACTCGCGGGTCTGTTCCTGGTGTCGAAGACCATCCAGATGATCATGGTCTCCGGCGACGTGCATCCGCGATGGCCCAGTGTGCTGTTGCTGCTGGTGGTGGCCCTGTGCGGGCTGGCCTTGCTCGCCGCACCCGGGGATCGGCTGCCCTGGCCGATCACCGCGGCGATGGTCGTGACCGTGCCGATCCTGCTGTACATGGTGTTCACCACCACGCCGTCACCGACGACCGCGCCGCAGCAGACGTGGCCGTTGGCGACGGTGGCCGCGATCTGCATCTATCTGAGTATCCGGGGACGCACCGCGGCTGCGTGGATACTGATGATCGGCTGCACCGTCGCGTGCTCGGTGTGGACCACCTCCACCGGACAGGGCATCGGTGAGGCCGGCAAACTCATGGCCACCACCGTCGCGGGGCTGGCCGCGGCCACCCTGTTCTCGCTGACGATCCGGCCGGCCGTCGACAACATCTACGAACTGCGCAACCGGTCGGTGCAGACCAACGCCGCCCAGGCGGCCGCGCTGGCGGTGCTGGAGGAGAACCGTGAGCAGATGCGGTATCTCGATGCCGAGGTGCGGCCGACGCTCAACCGGATCGCGCGGCCCGAGGCACTCACCGATGTCGAACGCGCGCACTGCCGCCGACTCGAGGAGTCGCTGCGAGACCGGGTTCGGGCCCCGGTGATCGCCGCCGACGCGGGAGCATCCGCGGCCGCCGCCCGGGCCCGGGCGCGCGGTGTGGAGGTGGTGATGGTCGACGGGCACGCACTCGACGAGGTGACCGCCGAGCGGCGGACGGCGGTGCTGGCCGGGCTGGCCGGGGCACTCGACTCGGCCGTCTCCGGGTCGGTGGTGGTGCGGGTACTGCCGCCGGGCCGGCAGCTGCTGGCCACGGTCGTCATCGATCCCGCGACCGAGGGCGGCGACCCGGTCCGGCTGGAATTCGGGACCGGCGGCGGGCCGGACGACGATCCGGCTCCCCCGCCGGTATCGATCTGACCGGTGTTCGAACTCCCACCTGGCACACAGTTTCGCTGGCTAGAATCGCCCCATGCGAGATGGTGAATGTTTCGACTGCGGCCATTCACGCAGCGCGCACGCGCATCACCGCGCGGGCGAGGACTGCGCGGCGTGCGGCTGCCCGCGGTTCCGGAGGCGACGCTGGTGGCAGCGCGCGCGCCATGCCGAGCACATCGCCGCGCCGCTGCCGTTCGTCCGGCGCCTGCACGTGGGGGCGGTGCATCCACTGCCGCCGTCCGAGCGGCCGGCCAAGCGACGCAAGACGATCTGAGGACACCGGCGTCCTCGTCGGCCCCGGCACTCCTGCTCGTGCGCGATCACTCCTGCGCGATCGACTCGCTGATGTTCAGCCGGGCCGCCCGCATCGCGGGCACCAGCGCACCGAGCAGACACAACCCCATCGCGACGGCGACGAACAGCAGCGTCGACGGTTGCGGCGAGTACTCGACACCGACCGAGGTGGTCGCCGACAGGATCTTGTCCGCGAGCCAGTGCAGCACCCCGCCGATGAGCAGACCGGTCGCCGAGCCGACGATCGCGACGGCCGCGGCCTCGGCGAGCACCATCCGGGAGATGAACCGGCGCGAGGCACCCATCGCCCGCAGCACCCCGAGTTCGCGGCGCCGTTCGATCACCGACAGCAAGAGCGTGTTGAGCAAGGCGATGGCGGCCGCACCCGACACGATCCACTGGATCGCCACGGTGAACGCCCCGGACTGCTCGACCAGCTGTTTCGACGACTCGATGGCCTGCGCGCCGCTGTGCACGTCGACGGGCGCACCGCCCGCCGACGGATTCTGTTCGGCGATCCGCTCCAGCGCCGCCCGCACCTGATCGGCGTCGGCGCCCTCGGACAGCATCACCTGCAGGTAGGTGGCGCCGTCGCGGTCGAACCAGTCGCGCAGCAGGTCCAGCGACATCGCAGCGGTCCCCGACTCCATCGACACGTAGTCGACAGTGGCGAGCACGCGGGTCTCGCGGTAGCCGGTGGGAGTGGCCAGGCGCACGGTGTCGCCGGTGGAGACGTCGAGGGTGCGGGCGAGCACCTTGGAGAACACCATGCCCTCACCGGCCAGCATCTGCCGACGGGCCTCGGGTGGGGACTTCTTCATGAACGGGGCGAGCGCGTCGGCGGTGAGTCCCTGCACGATGATCCGGGCCTCGCCGACGTTGACCGTGGCCCACTGCCCTTCGGACACCGACGCCACCCCCGGCACCTGCCGGATCTGCTCCGCGATCGCCGGCGCGAGCAGCGGATCGGTGGGCAGTTCGCCGAGTGGCTGCGAGGCCACGTAGAAGTCCGGATCGTCGAGCCCGTCCAGTGAGCCGGACATCGACGAGACCATGTTGGCCAGCGCCCCGGAGGTTCCCATGCCGACGGCGATGGCCACGGCCACGGTCATCAGCGTGGCCCACGCGCGGCGCGGCGCGCGATCGGTATTGACGGCGGCGAGCCGGCCGGGTCCGGAGAACAGGTTCGCGACCCGCACCACCAGCCACACCAGCTGTCCGGTCAGCGCGTAGCACAGCAACAGCACGCCCACCGCGTACACCGCCCCCGCCACGATCGCCGATCTGCCCGGAACCTGCAGGGCCACGATGAAGGCGCCGATGATGACGGCGGCACCGAGAAGTCCCGCGGCCCACCGCGCCACGGTGCGTTGGGCGGCCGATTCGGCCACCTCACCCTGTGACATCGCCTCGACCGGCGCGACCGCGAACACCGATCTCGCCGCCAGCATCGTCGCGGCGACACATGCCAGCACACAGGCGAGAACGGCGATCACCGGCGCGCTGACCGGCAGGTGGTACTGCATCACCATGCCGTGCGAGGAGTCCCCCGATCCCTGCGACACGGTCACGCGGCCGCCGAGAATGCCGAGCGGCACCCCGATCAGACCTCCGACCAGGCCGTACACCGCGGATTCGCCGAGCAGGTCGGCGACCAGATGGCCGCGCTTGGCACCGAGCGCCCGCAGCATCGCCATCGACTGCCGCCGCGAGGCCACCGCCATGTTCATGGTGTTGAACACCAGGAAGGCGGAGATCACCAACGAGATCAACGACACCAGCAGTGTCGCGTCCCGGGTCACCGAGGTGGCCGTCTCCAGCTGCTTGGCCCGATATCCGGGGTCGACGACGGCGGCGCGCCCGTCGACGATCCGGGTGATCTCGGTGCGCAGCTGCGCCACGGGCACGCCGTCGCGCGGCACGATCAGAACCGAGTCGAGCTTGCCCTGTGTGGCGGTCAGTCGTTGTGCCAGGTCAAGATAGGCGAACATGAACGCGCCGCCGTTGAGGGTGTCCCCGGACACCACGTCGAGCACGGTGACGACGGTTCCGTTGACGGTGGCGGTCTGCCCCTTCGTCAATCCCGTTCGGGGACCGACGATCACGCCGTCGGCCAGCTCGTCGCGGCTGAATCCCTCCTGGTTTCCGCTGTCGGCCACGGCTTTCCGGAGGTCACCCGACAGCGACGACACCCGGAAGTCCGAACCGAGCAGTGGCACGGTTCTGTCGTCATCACCGGCACCGCCCGCGGTGGTGTCCGGGCCGATCCGCGCGGTGCCCCGGACCATCGGGACGACCGCCCTGGCACCCGGTACCCGGGCGCGGATCTCACCGGCGATACCGGCGTCCAGACCCGCGTCGCCGATCGCGGTGACCTCCAGCTTCGCCGCCCCGCTGATCGAGGCGTTGAACTGCCGGACCGATTCGGTCATCGACCCGTAGGTGCCGAGCACCGCGATCAGCAGTGCCGAGGACACCACCACCACCGACAGCGAGGTGAGCACCCGCAGCCGGTGGGTGCGCAGTTCACGCAGATTGATCAGGCGAATCCGGGTCAGACCCGCGAGCAGCGGTGCGCTCATCGATCAGGCGACCCGGCCGTCGCGGACGGTGATGGTGGTGTCGGCGAACGCCGCGGCCCCCGCGTCGTGGGTGACCATCACCACCAGGCGTCCCGCCTCCCGTTCCCGGTCATGGGCCACCTCGCCGAGCAGTTCGAGGACCGACTGTCCCGTCTTGGAATCGAGGTTGCCGGTCGGCTCGTCGGCCAGCAGGATCGCCGGGTCCATGATCAGCGACCGGGCGATCGCCACCCGCTGCATCTGCCCGCCCGACAGTTCGGCAGGCCGGTGGTCGATGCGGTCGCCCAGACCCACCCGTTCGAGCAGTTCGACGGCGCGCGGTTTGGCCTTGCGCAGCGACTGACTGTCCAGCAACCGCGGCAGCGCCACGTTCTCCCACGCCGACATCGTCGGGACCAGGTTGAAGAACTGGAAGATGAATCCGACCCGGGTACGCCGGAACGCCGATGCCTCCGTGTCGTCGAGCGAACCGAGATCCACCCCGTCGACGATGATGGTGCCGGAGGTGGGGGTGTCGAGCGCGCCCAGCACATGCAACAGCGTCGACTTTCCGGCGCCGGACGGGCCGACGACCGATGCGAACTGTCCGCCGGGCAGGGTCAGGTCCAGGCCGTCGAGCGCCCGTACCGTCTGATCACCCATCCGGTACTCGCGTACCAGGTTACGGGCCTGAACCAGTGGCACCCCGGATCCGGCGGGTCCGGTTCGTGCTGATTCGCTCATGGTGCGGATCGTAACGCAGCGTCCTATGTGCACCTCAGGCGCCCGGCGCACCGGGAACGGCCCACGTCCCGGTCGCGAAGAACTCCTCCAGCACGGCCCGCGGTCCGGCCAAGTCCAGTCCCTGCGCCGCGACCCAGCCGTCGTCGAAATAAGTGTGGGTGTACCTGTCGCCCGAGTCGCACAGCAGGGTGACGACGCCGCCGGGACGACGTTCGGCGACCATCTCGGCGACCAGCGCCAGCGCACCCCACATGTTGGTGCCCGTCGACCCGCCGACCAGCCGGCCCAGCCTGTCGG